>Ga0126381_100001689_pt1 | contig 23591 bp, 18 predicted proteins | sample PanSoiMetPlot_28_FD_96465 | JGI IMG/M metagenome (GOLD analysis project Ga0126381, IMG submission 96465) | Tropical forest soil microbial communities from Panama - MetaG Plot_28 | ecosystem: Environmental > Terrestrial > Soil > Tropical forest > Bulk soil | place: Panama | collected 2016-02-17 | reverse complement strand
CTCGCCGCCGGATCTCCCAAACAGCGTCAGCTTTCTGCATCGTTTGTCAGTCAACCTGAGCGGCAAGAACAACAGCTACGGCATCGAGAAGCTGTATCCTCTGATTGCTCCGCTGCCGCGCCAGGACGACCGCTATAACACGATGCCCTATCGCTATGGTTTCATGGCCTGTCCAGATCCCAATGCGCCGAATTCTGCCATCGCCGCCCCCTGTTATGCGCGGGTAGACAACGAGACGCGCACCTTCAAATTGTGGAACGCAGGCAACCGGCTCTCGCTGGCCGAGCCGGTGTTCGCACCGAAGAGCGCGCAAGCCCGGGAGGGGGAAGGTTACTTGATCGGAGTAGCCTACCATCTGGATCAGGCACTGCGCTCCGATCTGGTGATCCTCGACGCCGAGCATCTGGATGAAGGTCCGATCGCGACCGTCAAACTGCCGCTGCAGGCTTCGCCCCAGGTTCACGGCTGGTGGGTGCGCGAGGATCAGTACCCGACCTGACGGGCGGGCACCCACGCGTCGCGCTACGCGGCTCTGCTCATGCGCACTTCCAGCGGCACTCCGCCGCGGATCGTCTGATACACGACGCAGTAGCGCTCGGTGAGCTTCAGCAGCTGATCGAGCTTCTCCTGGGGCGCGTCGGAGTTGACGGCAAATGCCAGTCGTATCGCCCCAAATCCGACCCGGGCGTCCTTGGCGACTCCGAGCGTACCGCGAAAATCCAGATCTCCCTCCGCGCACACCGTGGCGGATCTCACGGGAATCTCGAGCGCCGTCGCGACCGCCTTGAGGGTCACTCCGGCACAGGCAACGAGCGCTTCGAGCAACATGTCGCCCGAGCATAGCTCCAACCCCGAACCGCCAGTGGCCGGATGAAGGCCGGCCACCGCGAGCGCCTGTCCCGTCTCGACTTTGCAGGCGATGCGTGACTCATCGATCGTGCCCTTCGCCCGCAGAGTTATCTGCGCCGCTTGTGCGTCGCCCTTGTACCGTTCCTTGATCGGAGCCTGTATGGATCGCAACGTAGCGGCATCCATCGTGTTCCTCTCCTGGCGACCTCGAGTGCCGGGGCGCCAGCCCGTCACTCCGCCGTGGTGGGATCAATGATTGCCATGACGCGCGCGATGCGGTTCGCCGGAAAGCCGCCGAGCTCCGCATGCCGCCGGATCAGCGATTCGTCCTTGGCGTTATATACGCAGTACACCTTGTCATCCGTCACGAAGCTCTGGACCCATTGCACGCTCGGGCCAAGGCTCGAAAGAACGCCGCAGGATTTCTGCGAGACGCTCTTCAGCTCGCTCGGGGTGAGCTTGCCGGCACCCGGAATATCGCGCTCGATCACGAACTTAGGCATGAATGTCTCCTGGTTGAACATAAGATCGGCTTCAGATCGGCTTCTAGGATGGCTTCATGATGGCGCAGGGCTCAGGCGCGGTCTTGAAATCCGTCTGAAAGTTTTCTGAATCGCCGGCCGCTCCGGCAATGCCGGCGTCAGACGCCAAGCCCCAGGGCCAGTGCGCAGGCGCCGCGCTCATCGAGCGGTGCAGTTCGGTCGACCGCGGACTCACGCCAGCCCGTCCCGAGCTCGCCTGCCAGGCAGGCTTCGATCTGCGCGCGCAGGCGTGCCTCGGTCAGTCGCCGCTCGCCTTGCCCGTGCAGCGTATAAGCCGCGTCCGCGCAGGCAGCGACGCGCGCCGCGACCGTGTAGCGCTTCTCGGCGCAGGCGAGTTGCGCCATCGCATCGAGTGCGGTGTACAGGCGCGCCGGCTCGAGACGCGTTCCGACCTCGTAGATCTCACACGCTATCGCGCGCGCTTCCTGCAGTTCGCCCGACTGCAACAGCGCCTCGAGCGTCGCCACCAGGAGACCGAAGCGCACACCGCTGCGGCTCGAGTGCCGCAGCCTGGCAACCAGTAGTCGCGCCAGCTGCAACGCCGCAACCGGGTCACCGCAGGCCACATCCAGCTCGACGATCTCGGCAGTCGCCGCCAGCGCCTGCCGCTCGCTCACAGTGAGGGCGGCGCGCAGCGCCCGTTGATACGCGGCGCGAGCGCCTGCGAACTCGCCGCGGGTCAGGAGCAACGCTCCCTCGGTCTGCGCGCCAAAACCCAGCAGGCGCGCGGGCCAACTCGAGTCCTCCAGTGCATGCGCGGTCTCGAAGGCCACGCGGGCCGCCTCGTTATCGATGCGCCAATTGCTCGCCAGCAGCATGAGCGCGTAGTAGCGCGCTTGCAGGTCCCCCGTATCCGCGTGCATCTGCGCAGCGAGCTCGGCGGCGTAGCGCGCACGATCGCACTGCCGCGTCGACTCGAACGTTGCGATCGCTTCCCAGAAGCGCGCAACGGCGGCACGTGGCACCCCATCGGACAGCAGCCCGACCGTGTCGTGAAAGCTGCGCCGACCCTCGGCGTTGAGATCCGCCTCGAACAGCAGCGGCCAGGCGGAGCCGAACAGCCTCACCGCGAGCTCAGGTTCGTGGACCGTCGCCCAGGTGATTGCACTGCGCACGTTCTCCAGCTCCGGCTCATAGCGTGCCAGCCACAGCGCCTCATCCTCGGACCAGTACTGCACATAAGCGCGGTCGAAGAGCTCGAGCATCGCCGCTCCCATGCCGCGGCGCGCGGCACGCTCCTCGCCCGCTTCCGCGAGTCGCGCCAGCGCGTAGAGACGCGCCGTCTCGGAGAGCGCATAGCGCGGAGGATCGGACGGCAGCGCATTCACCAGCGAGCGGTCGACGAGGCGCGAGATCAGATCGATGGCGTCACAGCTGTCGGTCGGTCCATCCGCGACACTGCGCGCCGCCGAATTGAGCGAAAAGCTTCCCGAGAACACCCCGAGCCGGTTGAACACACGCTGCTCGGTGAGCGACAGCAGCTGGTAGCTCCAGTCGAAGGCGGTCTGCAGGGCACCGTGGTGGGCGTCTTCGACCGCGGCGCTCGACTTCAGCAGCCGCAGCCGGTCTCCGAGATGTTCCAGCAGCGCACCGACCCCGAGCGCCGGCACCCGGGCTGCGGCGAGCTCGAGTGCGAGCGGGTTGCCGTCCAAGCGGCGGCAGATCTCGGCCACCGCCGCCCGGTTGGCGCCGGTGAGCGCGAAGCGGCGATCGGCGGCCGTCGCGCGTTGCACGAATAGCGCCATGGCACCGGAGCTGCCATCGGACGCGCCTGACTCGAATGCGTCGACCGCGAGTGGCCCGAGCCGAAACACGGTCTCGCCGGGCACGCCAAGCGGCACCTGGCTGGTGATGAGCGCTCGCAGCTCGCCCGTGCGGGCAAGGAGCTGCGCGAGCGCTGGTGCGAGTTCTTTGGCGAGGTGTTCGGCGCCATCGAAGATGAGCAGCAGCGGCACCTGCGCAAGTGCCTGCTCGAGTGCCGCGAACCCATCGCCGCGGTCAGGCAGCGTCACACCGACAGCCAGCGCAATAGCGCTGGGTACGTGACGAAGTTGCGTCAGCGGCCCGAGATCCACCCAGGCGCCCTGCCGTGCGGGCGCTGCGATTGTCTGGGCGAGCACCTCCTGCGCGAGGCGCGTCTTGCCGATGCCGGCCGCGCCGACCGCGGTAACGCAGCGCGCATGCTCGAGTGCCGTCAGCAGCGCCTGCAAGTCGCGATCCCGGCCGATGAGCGGGGTCAGCCGGCTGGTAACGACACGTACGGGGAGCGGCGCGGGTGCAGTGCAGGGCGCCTGCTCTGCCCGTCCCGGGGGTGTCGGACGCACGACCTCGAGCTCGAGCCGGTAGCCGAAGCCCGGCACCGTACGGATCGCCGCGGTGCCGAGCACGCGCCGCAAGCTCGCGATCTGTGACGGCAGATTGTTCTCATCAACCACCAGTTTCGGCCAGACGCGCTCGAGCAGTGTCGCCTTGGTCACAAGCCGCCCAGGCTGCTCCGCGAGCACCTGCAGCAGATCGAAAGCGCGCGCACCGAGCTCGACCGGTTGCCCGTCACGGAGCAGTTGCCGCTCGGAGGGCACGAGCTCGAAGGGGCCAAGCTTGATGACATCGGTTGCATCGGCAGGTGGCGGCGCTTCAGGCGCAGCCGCGGTGCGTGCATTGGAGTCGGTGCGCTCGGCCTTGCCGGCCGCCACCCGCAGCAGCGCTGCGATGTGCTGGCGGAATGCCGGTGTGACGGCGCCGGCCGGCAGTCGCATCCACTGCACCGCCCGAAACGACTCGGGCACCTCGGCCTCCACTTCAGTCGTGTCATCGATGCACACCGGCACGATGAACGCCTTGCTGCGCGCCATGAGCAGCGTGCGCTGCTCGGCGAGATGCCACTCGAGACGGAAGTAGGCTTCCGGGCGGCGCGTGGTGTGACGCGAGATCACCGGCATGAACAGCGCGCATTCGCGCAGCTGCTGCCGGATGCTGTGATCCCAGGCGTCCCCGCCCTTGAGCTCGCTGCGGTCGAGCCACACCTCGATCCCGGCCGCGCGCAGCGCTGCCGCGATGCGCAGGGCCGCCGCGTCGTCCTCGGAGGCGTGGCTGACGAAGACGGCGCTGGAAAGTTGCGCTAGCGCCATTGGACCCCGACGCAAGAAGTCTTGAGATTCACCTTTTGTCGCGATGATAGCTTGAGGCCGGAACGGCCGCATACGCGCGGCCCAGCCTACGAGTGCGAGCCGTATCTCGCTATTTACAGATTGCGGCGAACCCGTAGGGGCACAGCGAATCGCTCCCCGCTCTGGTGGGTCGGCACGGGGTACGCGTGGTCGCCCGAATCAGGCCAGGTCCACCGCCAGACTCTTGAGATCGGCGAGCGCACAGTGGCGCAGAGCGCCCTCGTGAGTGGCCCGCAAGACCACGCGCGGCGCCTGGCCCGCCTCCTTGGCTTCCTGCCAACGAGGCGCACACAGGCACCAACGATCGCCAGCCCTCAGGCCTGGAAAGCCGAATTCCGCTACCGGGGTCGAAAGATCATTGCCGCGGGATTTGGAGAACTCGAGAAACGCCTCGGTCATGACGGCACAGACGGTGTGACTGCCGACGTCCTCTCGGCTGGTGTCGCAGCAACCATCTCGATAGAACCCAGTCACGGGGTTGATCGAGCAGACTTCGAGGCGCTCTCCCAGCACATTCCGGGGCACACTCGGTCGGCCGCCTCCCTTGCCACCGTCATCCCTCAGCATGAGTGTGTTTCGCATCCTCGCCACTCCCTAAGGCGGCCGCAATTTGCAGCGAGGATAAGCTCTCGAGCGCAGTTGGCGCCAGCGCGTCCGAGTCGACGCCTGCCCGGGGCACGCTCGCTCTATGGGAAGAATCTATGGGCAGAAGATGAGTAGTTTGATACAGTACATACTGTAGTTACTGTATGGCGTCGGATGGTCAGCAAGCCAAAGGGCAAGCAGGTGCCGATTTCCGGCTACTATGATCCGGACACCGTGCGACGGCTTTTGCGCCTGAGTGAGGTCACCCGCGTCCCGCAGGCGGTGTACTTGCGGGAAGCCCTCGATGACCTGCTGGGAAAGTACGCTTCGATCCTGCGCAAAGCCAAGTAGGACCATCGTAACGAGGAGAGAGTTCCGAACATGATTCACATTTTTACGATCGGTGTAGCGCTCGGAGTCATCGTGGCGCACTTCGCCCGCAAGCGAGCGAAGTGATCGCTCTCTCCAGGATCCTGCGGCGGCTCAGCTATGTCGGCGCCACGGTGTTTGCTGGGTGCCTTCTCGTGCAAGTGCTGTTCCCCGAGGGAGCCGCTGCGGCCATCGGCATTGTGTTTTTCGCACTCCCCGCCGCTGCGCTGTTCGCACTGGCGGGCGTTGTCGAGGAAGCGCGCGGACCAATTTCCTGACTAGGATCGGACCGCGCGGCGGAACGCGGTCGCACCCTGTCGCCTTGCAGCGGGCGAAGCCGTGCACGCAAGCTAGACTCCCGCGAGCGGGGAGTCGGTGCCTCTGGACTTCGCTGCTGCGGCTGGCTGTAATGCCGCCTCGTCTCGGTGTGCGAAGGTTCGCCAGAACGGCGGAGTGAATGTGGGCCACGATGAAATCGGTTCACGTTTCACGCGTACGATCCGGACGTGGCTCTTCGTCCTTGCCTCAGCGTCGGCGCTTCCGGTCGTGCATGCCCAGCGTGCCAGCGACAACGCGGTCACCGCGGCCAGCGACGCGTTTGGAACCGTCGTGGGCACCCAGACCATCGGCCTCTATAGCCCTACGAACGCACGTGGCTTCAGTCCGGCTCAGGCCGAAAACATCCGTATCCAGGGTCTTTACTTCGATCAGCAGACGACCTCGAGCGATCCCTACCTCTTCAGCGGAACCGATATGCGCGTCGGGATCGCGGCTCAGTCCTATGCGTTCCCCTCGCCCAGCGGCATCGCCGACCTGCGCCTACGAGTCCCGGGAGACACCGCCGGCGCCAGCGTGGTGCTGGTGCGCGGCCCTCTGAGCGAGTGGTCGGCCGAAATCGACGCTCGCTACCCGATCGCACAGTCGCTCAGCGTTGGCCTGAATGTCGGCGCAGCCAGGGACTTCGACTACAACTACGCGCTCTCGAGCACCCGTCGGGCGATTTCGTCTTTGCTGCGGTGGCGCCCGACGCCAGGAACCGAAGTCGTCCCGTTCTTCGGGTATATCTACAACACCGAGTCGCAGGAGACCCCATTCGTATTTGCCGACGGGACCCATCCACTGCCGCTCTTTAATGAACAGCGCCTGCCGACCCAGCGCTGGACCACCTGGACCTGGACCCAGATCACCGGCGGGGTAATCGCAACGGTCGCTCTGGGCGGGCCCTGGAGCCTGCGTGCGGGGTTATTCCGCTCGGAAACCAAGACCGGCCAGAACTTCGATGACCTGCTGCTGGGCGCGATGGCCGACGGAACCGCGCATCATGTCATGGACGTCGCCCCGCCCTTCACCGCCGCTTCCTATTCCGGAGACTTGCGCATCCTACATTCCGTGACGAGCGGTACACGTCAAAGGGAGCTGACGGTCGCGGTGCGCGCGCGCCAAGTAGCGCGCGATTTCGGCGGCGACTCCATCAGCGATCTCGGCTCCACCTCGATTTATGCAGACGTCAAAGTCCCGGAGCCTGCGCTGTTATTTTCCGCCGAGAGCCGCGACGAGGTACGGCAGAGTGGCTTGGGCATCAATTACACCGAGCGCTGGAGCCGGCGCGCGACGCTGAATCTGGGAATGTTGATGACCGATTACAGTCGCAAGGTCACGACCCCCGGCGCGCCCGCCACCACTCAGCACGAGACCGTCGCCTTACCGACGCTGAGTTTTACGGTGGCTCCCTCGCGCAACGCCGTAATCTATGGCAGCTACACGCGGGGCCTCGAGGATTCACCGATTGCCCCGGCCACTGCCGTCAATCGGGGTGAGCCCCCGCCCGCGACACCGACCTGGCAAGTCGACGGTGGCGCTCGCATCGCTCTGCCGGCGCAGCTACAACTGCTCCTCGGTGGCTTCAAGGTGCACAAGACCTACTTCAGCCTGGATAGCGCTGATCGCTACACGCAGATTGGCGACATCAGCACCCAAGGCGTCGAAAGCTCAGCAACGTACACCGGACTCGCCGGACTGACCGTCGTGGCTGGTGCGGTCTGGCTTCGACCTCAAGTGCAGCGACAGTTTGCGGAATTGGGCGGCAACGGCAGTGTGCCTATCGGCCCCGTGCCGCGGACGATCAATGTCAACGTCGATTACGCACCGCCCAACTGGCGGGGCTGGGGGACCTCACTGCAATGGACTTCATTGTCAGCTCGTGTAGAGACCACTGACGATCGATACCGGCTCCCGCCTTTGAGTACATTGAACGTCGGGGTACGCTACCTGTTCAGGCTCGCAGATCATTCCTGCTCCGCACGCCTGGATGTGGGGAACGTCACGAATGCTGCGGGGCTAACCTTTTCATCTGCCTATGCGTACCTCGTGGTTCCGCAGCTGCCTCGAAACTACATGTTGACGCTGACAGCTGACCTTTGACGCGACGGTCCGCGCACAGATTCACCTGCATCTAACGAAGGAGAGTTCAGATGAAAGTCATGATTTTTGTCAAGGCAACCGCAGACAGCGAGGCCGGAAAGATGCCTTCCCAAGAGCTGCTCTCAGCGATGGGGGCATACAACCAATCCCTGATCAAGGCGGGCATCATGAAGGACGGTGGCGGACTGAGGCCGACCCGTTTTGCCAAACGCATACGCTTCGCGGGCAAGGATCGCATCGTCACCGATGGCCCGTTTACGGAGACCAAGGAAATCGTCTCTGGCTACTGGCTCTGGGAGGTGAAATCGATCGAGGATGCCGTCGAGTGGGTGAAGAAGTGCCCGAATCCGATGCTCACCGACTCCGATATCGACATTCGCCCTCTGTTTGGCCCCGAGGACTTTGGTTGACTTTGAGGCCAAGTACACGAGTACCGAGCATGCGCGTCGCTGAGAAATTCAGGATTTCCTGTCTACTGAGTGTGTTGCCTCTCCTGCCGGTCACCGCGGCCGCCGAGGATGCGAACCTCGAGAAAATCGTTGCCGAGGTATCGGCCATCGAGCGGCAAACCGATCCGAAGGAGGGACCGGGCTGGCCCGATGTGAGCAAACCCGCCGAGGATCGCCGCATCGCTGCCCTCAAAGCTCTGCAGCTGCGACTCTCGGCTCTGCCGCCAGCGCCTGCGGGGAGTGAGGACGCCTTGACCCGGCGCCTGCTGGAATGGCGGCTCGCGATGCGGATCGAGTCGGCACGCTTCGACGAAGCGCGCATTCCGTTCGACAATGGCGACGGATTCTTCAATAGCGGCAACTATGCGGCCGAGACCACCGTTATTCGCACCGATGCGGATGCTGTTGCCTGGATAGCCCGTCTGCGAGCGCTGCCGGTTTACTTCGATCGACAGATTGACAACCTCAAGCGCGGTATTGCGACCGGATTCGTCCAGCCACAATCTACGGCCATCTCGGTCCTCACCATTCTCAAGCTCGCCGCGGACCAGCCTGCTGCAGCCAGTCCCCTGCTCGGACCGCTGGAACACCTCCCCTCGACAATTCCAGCCGACCGCCAAGCTTCGCTCCGAGCCGACGGGTTGGCCGCGGTCGAGCAGGCCGTCAAGCCGAGTCAACGGAAACTGGCTTCCTTCTTTGAACGTGACTACCTGCCTCACGCACGCACCCAGCTGGGCGCCTCGAGCCTGCCCGATGGCCGCGCGTGGTATGCATTCGAGGTGCGGCGCTCAACCACCATGGAGATGAAACCGGATGAGGTGTTTGCGATCGGGGAGCAGGAAGTGGCCCGGATCCGTGGCGCCATGGAAAGCGCAATGCATTCGACCAATTTCGCCGGCACGCTGCCGCAATTCATCGCGATGTTGCGCACCGAGAAGCGCTTTTACGCACCCGACCTACAGACCTACGTCGAGAAGGCCAGCGAGATCGGCAAGCGCGTCGATGGGTTGCTGCCGGCCTGGTTTGGGCGGCTGCCGCGGCTCACCTGGACGATCCGGGTCAAGCCACCCGAGCTCGAGGCCTCCTCGAGCGGCTATGATCTGGGTGATCCGGAAAAGGGTGTACCAGGGATCGTGGTCGTAGGCGCTCACTCGTATGAGAGCCCCCTGTTCGCCCTGCCCGCCTGGGTCCTTCACGAGGGCGTACCCGGCCACCACCTGCAAATTGCGCTGGGCCAGGAGCGCACCGACTTAGCGGCGTTCCGCCGCAAAGACGAGCCAACGGCATTCGTAGAGGGGTGGGCGCTGTATGCCGAACAACTCGGCGAGGAGATGGGCGTGTATCGGGATGCCTATGAGCGCTTCGGCCGGCTGTCCTTCGACATGTGGCGCGCGTGCCGCCTCGAGATGGACGTTGGAATCCATTGGAAGGGCTGGAGCAAGGAACAGGCGGAGAGCTGCCTTCGGGACAACACGGCCCTTCCAGAGACGGCGGTAGTCCGGGAGACGCAACGTTATATCGCCTGGCCCGCACAAGCGCTGGCATACAAGATTGGCGAGTTGCAGTTCCTCGCCGAGCGCCGCAGAGCCGAGGACGCTTTAGGCCGCAGGTTCGATATCCGCGCCTTCCATGACGCAGTTCTGGATGATGGCCCCATGCCGCTTTCAATTCTGCACGGGCAGATCAGTGGCTGGATAGACGCGATGATGGCGCGGGAGCCAAGCCGTGCATCAGCGAAGTGAGGGGCTGCGTCACGCATCTTCGCCATTGCGATGAGTCAGCGCGCCCGCCGCACGGCGGGCGCGCCTTGTCACGTGGTTACAGAGCGTCTGCTAGGTCCCCGCAGCCTTGCTGACGAAATTCGTGACCTTGCCGACGTAGCTTCGAATCTTGAACGCGAACAGCACGACCAGCACACCAAAGAGGATGGCGTAGATGCCGATCGCCAACAATACGGCGAGTGCACCGGCCTCTGGCCGCGCTATCAGCCAGACTCCGAACGCCACGGACACAATGCCGGCGAGAATGAGCAGCCATTCGTTGTTTATCAGCTCGCGCAAGCGAATCGCCGCGGCGATCTCGAGTACGCCCGTGGCGATCGCCCAGAGAGCGATGTAGAAAAGAAGTGCCAGTGCCGTGAGGTCGGGTTTCAGGAATGCGATGACACCCACGGCCACCCCGAGCAGACCCCAGAGAAGTAAAACGCCCCAGGAGTCAGTTTCGTTGCGGCCCTGGATCGCAACCGCGACTCCGAGAATACCCTCAACCAGTACGTAGACCCCGAACAAATAAACCAGCACCTGAAGTGAAATCTGCGGCTTCGTAATGACCAGGATCCCAAACCCGATGGCGGCAAGGCCACGCAGAAGCATGAGCCACCAATTCCGCTGCAGAAGGGAACCCAGATTCTCGAGGTTGTTCATGACGCACTCCTCTGCCTTAGTTGTAAGTTGATTTTTTTCTGCCAGGTCGGCGTTGGTCGCCTGCCGGACAGCGCGCGTGTTAGGCAGCGGTCGAGTTTACCGCGAAGTGCCGGCAAGCATCCAGTTTGCCGCCGCCAGCGTCGCCACGCTAACGGCCCAGACACCCGCAGTTCGATGACCTGCTAACGCAAGTTCTTGATGCGGAATCTCGCGATCAGATAAGCGCCGGCCAGGGCAAGTAAGCCAAAGGGTACGAAGATGATGGCAACATCGACAGACTCGTCAGGCATCGATTGAGAGGTCACGGCGGCCCAAATAACGCCGACAAAGAAGCATAGTGTTCCGTTAACGAAGTCCGAATAGCCTTTCACCGTCTCAACCTCCTCAGTGCTCCGGCACGATGCGCCCCACGGCCGCTGTCACCTGCGACTGTGCGGGTACTCCCTCACATCAAGGCGCGGCCGAAGCTTGCCATGGAGTGTCGTTCCACGATGTGCAACAGCGCACACGTCGCGCGCCGAGCGGTGTGTGTAGCGCCTCGCCACGCCCATGGCCTGGGCCTCGCAACCGCCACCCTCGGCAGACCTCTTGCCGCGCTTCGCGCAGCGCACCAAGCGCTGCGCGATCATCCGCGCAGGCGCTTCACTCAGCGGTGGAATTTCTGCCTCTGCTGCGCGCGCGCGAAACCAACTCGACGTGATCGTCCGACTGCTACAATCCCTCGAGCAAAAGTCCTATGAAGAACCTGCTCTCTCTTGGTCTGGCTTGCGGTCTGCTCCTTTCGTCCAAGTCCATTGGCGCAGACCCAGCTCTCATGGCCGACTCGAACAAGGTCGCGGCGGTTGAGTACCTCTATGCTGATGTCAGTGATGCCAACACCATCCTGGCCGCCATCGATTCCGGCTTGTTGAGCAACTACCAAGGCAAAGACCGCCGCGCGTGGGAGCAGCTTTACGGGGAGAAGCGCGCCAAGCTGACCAAGGAACTGGAAAGCTTGCCCAGCGCCGGCCTTTCCGGCCGTGACACCAGGGCCCTCGCCGTCATGCGGACCCAGATGAAAGCCTTCAGCGGCGGCGGCGCGCTTTTCAGCCCGGCCGCCAAGTGCCAGGATGCGGCCCGCAAAGACGTCGCATATCCGAACCTCAAAGCTGCTCTGGTCGCTTGTTTCGTCGAGATCGGCAACAGCCTCAGCTTTGAGGGCAGCAAGATCAACCGGGTTTCCGCCCTCGATCTGCTGCACGAAACCTCCGATGCCGGCCGCCGCAAGGCGATTTTCCTGGCCTTTGTTCCCTTGTGGCAGGCCATCAACGGCAACAACGAGCCCGACAGCCCCTATCGCCGCATGATCGCCGGGGCGGCCGCGGAAGCAGCCAAGAACGGCTCGGCAATCGACAACGCCGCCCACGACGTCGGCATCGATCCGCCGGAAGTCGAACGCTGGTTGGTGCAGATCCTCGATGCCTGGCGCGAAGCGAGCGGCGATGACATGGTTGAGCCCTGGGACTTCCGTTTCCAGGCCGGCGAGGCCGATCGCCTGCTCGGAACATACATCCCGCGCGAATCGTTGCAGCCCATCAACGAGCGTTACTATCGCGATCTGGGCGCCGATCTGGAGCAAATGGGAACGCTCTACGATCTTGCGCCCCGCCCGGAAAAGGCGGCGTTGGCTTACACGGAATTCGTCACCCACGGACGCTTGGTGAACGGCGCCTGGAGACCCACGGTCGCGCGCGTGTCGGCCCCGTACGAGCGTGGCGGCCTGTTCGTCTTGAATGAGCTGGTACACGAGAACGGGCACGTGGTGAACATCACCGCGATTCGTAATCGTCCCGCGTTCGTGGACTGGCCGAGCGACCTCTTCGCCGAGGCTTTCGCCGATGTCCCCGCCTGGAGCACCTATGAGCCCGCCTGGCAGCGCCGCTACCTGGGCCATGAAGCCCCCCAGCAACTCTCGCTGCGGGCTTTATATTCCGTCGTTATGCTTGATGTGGCCTGGTCGCTGTTTGAACTACGGATGTTTCGCGCCCCTACGACCGACCCCAACGCGCTTTGGACCGAGATCACCAGCCGCTATTTGCACATCCAGCCGCATCCCGAATTTTCCTGGTGGGCAGTGCGGGTGCAGTTGGCGGATCTTCCCGGCTACATGGTGAACTACGGATTTGGAGCCATCCTCACCGCTGAGATGCGCGAGCACATCTCACAAGCGCTGGGCCCTTTCGATACGGGAGACGCCCGCTGGTATGGGTGGCTCTCCGAACACCTGCTGCGCTATGGCTCGGAGCGTGACACTCACACCTTGATGCAGAATTTCCTGGGCCGTCCGGTGTCGCCACAGGCGCTTCTCGAGCAGATTCATCGCTTAAAGCCCGTAGCACCCACGGCAAGTAGTTTCAATGACCGCCACAGATCGGTAGAACCGATTGACCCTTGATGTAAGCCAGATCGTACGGGAAATCACACCTCAAGCGTCGTAGCTCGGTCCGCGAATGCTCATCGATCAGCTCTCGCAGCTCCGCGCTCAGCAGCTCGCCCGCCGCGCCGGGCGCGCCTTTTCGCAGCATCGAAAGACCGTTGCTCCAGGGAACGACTGTTCCCGGATCGAACCTGTCATTCAGCCGGCGCATCTCGTCGAACGTTGCCGCTCGCTTCACCGCCTCGAGCTGCGCTCGGTCGAGGCTCACATTCATGAAACGCGCGGTTTCCCGGATCACCCAGGCAGGATCTGCACTGAGGTCCTCATAGGTCAAGAACAACACATTGGGTTCATTGCGGACCCGCCAATAACTGGCGAGGTGCCGTGCCCACGACCCCGAGGGTGAACCACCCGAGAGGCTGAATTCCACCCAGCGCCGTACGCTGGGCATCAGGGGCCCAAGCAGATGTGACCGAAAGAAGTGGTAGCCGGAGGCGATGACGTCCTTGGGATCGCGCACCATGACGAGGTACCGCGCTGCAGAAGAGTACGGGACCAACTGCTGCTCCAAGTGAGTCTTGATGATCCGCAAGCGCGTCGGCGCGCATCGAGCGGGTGAGTCGTTCGTCAGAGGTATGATGCGTCTCCGATACGGCGTTGCAGCATCGGGCCACGCGACCACGGAGTGAATGTTGTCGAATTCGGCCTGTCCGAGATAGGCGATCTGCACGGCGATCTGGAGCAACCAGGTCGTGCCGCTCTTGAAGCCGCAGCAGGCAAAGACGTCATGGCCCGTGGGCTCGTAACCGCCAAAACAGGAATCCTGAGCGCCGCGGCGAAGCGCGTCGAACACTAGCCGCGGCCATACGCCCGCGAGCTCCAGGGCTTTCGCCACGGGCACGCCTATTCCCCTTAGTGGAACATGGGCGCCGAAGCCGACGATGCCGGGAAAGCCGCGGCGTTCGGGCTGATGGAAGTCTGATGCAATCACGGGCCCTGCACTCCGCAGCGCATGGCTGCCAGAAGAGGTGGAGCGTAGAATCACCTCGTACGCGCGAAGAGTCTTTGGCCGCCCGTGAATCATCGTGAATTGGCGTGATTCGAGCCGTGGCACCAGAACAGACCGTCTACGAGTTCGGTGATTTCCGTCTCGACCCGAGCCGACAGCAGCTGACTTGCGACGGTTTGGTCGTCCCGCTCAAGGCGCGCGCATTCGAACTGCTCGTCTATTTTGCCGCACACCCGGGGGAGCTCCTCGACAAGGCGGCGCTCATGCGCGCCATCTGGCCGAACGTCGTCGTCGAGGAGAACAACCTCAGCCAGCACCTCTCCGCGCTGCGCCAGGCGCTGGGTCGTGGCGTAGAAGACCGTCAGTTCATCGTCACCGTGCCGCGCCGCGGCTATCGCTTCGTGGCGGAGGTGCGGCAGGTAAGTGGCACGAAGGGCACGGCGATGAACGTTGCGGCGAGCGTACCGGGCCCGTCGGTGGCGGTCCTGCCGTTCGCGAACCTGAGCGGCGACCCCGAAAAGGAATACTTTGGCGATGGTATGGCGGACGAGTTGATCCACCTGCTGAGTCGCGTTCCTGGACTCAAGGTACCGGCTCGCACCTCGTCGTTCGCTTACAAGGGAAAGAATCTCCACGTTCGCGACATCGCTGGCGATCTCGGCGTCGCCGCCGTGCTCGAGGGCAGCGTACGAAGTGCGGGTGAGCTCATCCGGGTGACCGCACAGCTGGTCGATGCGACGAGCGGCTATCACTTCTGGTCGCACAGCTACGAGCGCCAGTTTCGTGACATCTTCCAGCTGCAGGACGAAATTGCGAGCGCCATCGTGGAATCGCTGTGCTCACAGATGAAGGTTGCACTTCAGGCCCCCGCGCGGCGCGTGCCCCCAACCCATGACCCGGCGGCCTATCAGCTGTATCTGCAGGGACTCTCGATGGGGTCTCTCATGACGGCCCAGTCTTCGCAGCGAGCTATCGAGATGCTGCGGCGAGCTACCGAACTGGACCCGAAGTTCGCCGCCGCTTTTGCCGCTATCGCACATCTGAGCCTCCACATTTCGATGTTTGGCCTGCCCGATGCCATTGAAGAGGCAGAGCGCGCGGCCGACGCCGCCCTGGCCCTGGACCCGCGCAGCGGGGAGGCGCATGACGTACTTGGTCAGGTAGGGATACGTCGGGCCGCATGGTTACGCGCGGCAGCACATGTGCGGGCGGCGCAGGAGCTTGGCTACCGCAGCGATTTGTTCAACTCACATTTCGCACACCTTCTCCTGCCGGCCTCTGTGGGTCACACACAAAACACCGTTAGGGGACTGCGCGAGTACTATGGAGCCGCGCCTGCTGTACCGTACATACCGACGCTGTTAGCCGCAGCAACTCTCACCCTGCCGCTTGCAGCGAATGCGACACAACAGGCGCTCGCTTATGCCGAGCTTGCCGTCGACCTCGGCATGCCGAGGAGCGCGGGACCCTTGCCTGTCGTCAGGGCCTTCGCCGCGCTACGTCTCGGACTCCGCGAGGACGCCATGCGTGCAGCGCAAGACCTGGGAGATCGCCTGGCGGTCGCGCCAGCGGCGGCAGGCGGAGGTGATGTCATCAGAACTATTCATGCCGCCCTGGCAGGTGGACAGCAAAGGTCGATCGCCCTTGAGACGCTCGACGTATTTACGAGCGCGGTGACCTCTGAACAGATTGGCCCTGAATTGAGCGTGCTGGTCGTTGCCTGGTACACGATGCTCGGGGAGCTCGACCGGGCCTATGGATTTGTCGAGCGGGTACTGCGCCAGGCTCTGACTCGGAAAACGCTGGGCTTCTTTCTGCCGTGGATCTGGCTTCCTGAGCTCCTGGCGTTCCGGCAGGACCGACGCTTCCAGCAGCTCGTGCAAGGCTTGGGTCTGATCGAATACTGGAAGCAATACGGGCCGCCGGACGAGTGTGACTTGCGGGGCGACCTGCTCTTCTGTCGGTGAGCATGTCGACGGCGTCGCCTTCGCGGCATGGTCGATTTCTGCCGCATCGCAGCAGGCTGCAAATGGCGGTACCCGAAACGGCTCGGCCGACCCTCTTTATCCATTAATGCCAACTACAGGCACAGCCAGGCCAGGCCTGGCGTGCCGGGGGAATGCCCGTGAGGCTCGTCGACGTTTTCTCACCAACAACGGATGAGGAGGTCCTTGCGATCGTCGCACTGTTAGAGCGGCGCGAGGTCCCGTGCTTTGTCCACACCACGCGCGTGAGTTCACCATCCTCCGCAGTGCAGGTAAGGGCGCGCAAGCCCCGCACCATCATGGTGCCGGCGGAGCGTTCGGCCGAAGCGGTAAAGCTCATTTCGCAGCTGCGTGCCCCGTGTGGTGCGCACGGCGCGGCACCTCGCCGGCCCTCTTCGCGCCGACTCCGGATACTCTTCGATCTTCTCATCGGTGGATGGTTTGTACCCAGAGGCGGCGCCCCCAGATAAACGCCAGGTGACCTGCACCGTCATCGACGCTGCGGGGAACAGCCGCGGTCTCTTTGGATCGCCACAGGGCGAATAAATCGCGTTGGCACGAGAACGCCCGCCCGCCAGGGGGCGGTGCATTCATTCGAATCGACAAAGTACCCGTTCGCGCGAGCATACACAGAACAGGAGGTCGTCACCTCATAATACGGGCGCAGCGTATGGCATGCATGGGCAGTGCGCAGGGCGCGATTCTGATCATCTCGCCGACTACGGATAACGAATGGCATCATGCCGAGGTCTTGATAGCCGAGCTCAAGGAGTGGGACGCGCGGCAGTCAGAAGCCTTGGGCTTTGACGGCCATGAGGTCAGAAGCGTCTTCTATCCAGACGATATTGATGACATTCGGCGTGACAGCGTGCCCCCCCACGGGTGTTTGCTCCTTGCATTAGATGGGAACTTGCCCGCAGGGTGCGCCGCGTATCGGCGATTCAGCTCGCACGCGTGCGAGGTGTATGACGTCTTCGTACGTCCCACCTGTCGGGGCCAGGGAATTGGATCGACACTGCTGAGGCGACTCGTGTGCGAAGCCAAGATCTCGGGTTACCATGCCATGTGCCTGGAGACTGCGACGTTCATGCAGGAGGCACACCGACTCTACAGGTCGCTTCACTTCCAGGTTCGCGAACCCTACCGCAACATCCCCGCCAAGTTTGAGAAGGCCACGATGTGGATGGAGTGCAACCTTCAGGGGCAGAATTGATCCCCCGTCGCGGCTATGAATGACGTGCTGGTAGCTGATCGCTTGACGAGAGATCCTCCGGGGAGCAACGAAAAATGACGTGTCACAGGTCCACGGCCCGAAAGACACGGGCACGCCGGGCCTTTGCAGCGCCCTTGAGCGCGACGCTGTGTTGTGTAGCGCTGGCCGCCGATCAATCGTTGCAATATCCTCCGGCCCCGCGCGGCAGCGTCGTAGAGGACTATCACGGCATTGCAGTTGCCGATCCGTATCGCTGGATGGAGGACCTGGACTCGGCCCAGACCCGTGCCTGGGTGAGCGCCGAGGGCAAACTCACGGATGAGTACCTCGCGTCCATCAAGGAACGTGAGCCGCTCCGCAAGCGCATAGCGACACTCTACGAATACGAGAAATTCGGTACCCCATTCCACGACGGTGGTCGCTACTTCTATACACACAACTCCGGGACCCAGGAGCAGAGTGTTCTTTACGCGGCCCAGCGCCTCGGCGCTGAGGCGAGGATAGTGCTCGATCCCAACACCTTGTCGCCCGATGGCAAGCTCATCGTTACCGATTACGTGGTGGCGCGCGACGGGCGGCACCTCGCCTACGGTGTGTCTGAGGCCGGCTCCGACTGGACCGACTGGCGCGTGCGAGATCTCGAGACCGGCACGGACCTGCCGGATGCGGCACGTTATACCAAGTACTACAAGCCACAGTTTAGCCACGACAGCAGGGGGTTCTACTACAGCGCATTCCCCGCACCGCGCGCCGGGCAGGAGCTGGCAGCCCAGGACTCTGGCAACGCCGTTTACTACCACGCGCTCGGCACAACAGCGAACGCTGACCGGCTGATCTTCTCCGACGGCGGACACCCTGACCGGCAGTACGAGCCGCACCTCTCGAATGATGGTCGCTGGCTCGTGCTTGCCTGCGGCGAGGGAGAGGTCGGCGACAAGGGCGTGGAGGACATCTATCTCATCGATACCGCGGCGGCCATGCCAAAAGCCGTGCAGGTGACCTCAGGTTTCGAGGCGGCCTACATCTACGTGGGCGCCGATGCGGGCCGCCTGTACTTCCTCACCACGCTCAACGCTCCAAATGGACGCATCGTCAGCATCGACCCGCAGCACCCTGAGCGTGCTCGGTGGCAAGAGGTCATCCCCGAAGGCACTGATGCGATCGATCTCACCGAGACCAGCGTCACGCTCGTCGGGCATCAGCTTCTGGTGAGGACACTGCACGATGCGCACAACCAGGTGCTCATTTATGGGCTCGATGGCGCAGCGCACGGCGAAGTGCGGTTGCCCGGCACCGGCACCGCGCGCGGCTTCGAGGGCCGACCGCAAGACGAGGAAACTTTTTACGCCTTCACCGACCTGATCACGCCGCCTACGGTGTACCGCTTCGACCTGAGATCCCGACAAAGCACGCTGTTCCGTGCGCCCAAGGTGGCGTTCGACCGTAGTCAGTTCGAGGAGCGCCAGGTCTTTTATCCTGGCAAGGATGGGACACGTATCCCGATGTTGCTGAGCTACCGCAAGGGGCTCGAGCTCAACGGGCACAACCCTGTCCTGCTCTACGGCTACGGAGGCTTCGGCATCTCGCTACTCCCTGCCTTCCAGCCGGCGCGCATCGCCTGGCTCGAGCTCGGTGGCGTGTACGCCATCGCCAATATCCGCGGCGGGGGTGAGTATGGTGACAAGTGGCATCGACAGGCGATACGCACTCACAAGCAGGTGGTATTCGATGACTTCATAGCCGCGGCCGAGTGGCTCATCGCCCAGCACTACACTTCGACTCCAGAGCTCGCGATCTTCGGCGGCTCAAATGGCGGACTGCTGGTCGGTGCTTGCGTGACGCAGCGACCCGAGTTGTACGGCGCGGCGGTGGCGGCCGTAGGTGTCATGGACATGCTGCGCTTCGACAAGTTTGGACAGGGCGCCGGCTGGACCGGAGACTACGGCAGCCCACAGGATCGGGACGATTTCAAGGCGCTCTACGCCTATTCCCCGGTACACAACATCCGTTCGGGAACGAAATATCCGGCGACGCTCATTATCACAGGCGATCACGACACACGCGTGATGCCCATGCATTCCTTCAAGTTTGTGGCGAGCCTGCAGTCGGCCCAGGCCGGCCCAGCACCCGTTCTGTTGTTTCTTGAGGGTGCCTCGGGTCACGGGGGAGGAAAGAAGACTTCACAGGCCATCGACCAGAGTGCCAGCGTCTATGCGTTTCTGATCAAAAACCTCGGTATGCGCAGCAACTGACGTTCGCGGCCGCGCCGTAGAACTGCCGCAAAAGGCTACACCGCTCAAATCTGCTTCATCAGATCCTCTGGTGTCGCGCCTGGAGGCGTGATGTAGATGGCAAGCAAGGTTGCCGGTGCGGTGGCGCTGGCGTTACGCGAAACCCGATGAATCGTGCCCGTGGGTTCCCACCACGCTTCTCCCGCGTGGAATGTCTCCTCCGGGCCCTCACCGAGCTGTGAGATGATTGTGCCAGCAACAACGAATGCCATGACGCCATTCGCATGCAAGTGGGCCGGAGAACCCGTTCCAGGCGGATAGTTCACCTCTATGAGAACGATCTCTCGGGGCGGGTCACCCGGGAGTAACTGCTGGATCACCTTGCGCCGCGTCGAGGCAGCCGCTTCCGTCGTGTCGTGAGCTGGTGCTCCGAAGGCCTCGACTGCCGCCACAGCGAGCAGAGATAGCGAGGCGCGATTGAGATCTCTTCTGCTGATGTTAGGTCGTATCACGTCCCTTGCTCCAATGGGTTCCGCGGCTATCGGTTCGGCCGGTCTCCCTTTACGCTCGGAAGCCGCTGCGCTAGTGCACAGCAGGCGGTCCGAACCAAGTCGTTAGTGCTTCAGTGAGCCCCGCCTTGCTCACGTCCCCCACCCAGGCCACATATCCGTCGGGCCGAATCAACACGGCGGTGGGATCAGCGACTGGGCCGATTGTCGGAAGCTCCCACGTACCGACGTGCTTTGCGTCGACCAACTGAACGCGATCCGCCCACGGGGCGATGTCGAAGCTGCCTGGCGCACCGAGGTTGAGCAGCACCGGCCGGGCATCGTGCAGCAGAGTGAAGATCCGCAGCAGGCTGTTGGCGATGACCAGGTCGAGATCAGGCACGCGGCGTCCCAACAACGGGTGTCCCTCGCCGAGGTCGTAGTGAATGTCCAGACCACACAGTTCCGCGGCCACTCGTCTACGAGGTTCGTCCATGCCGAGGAGCTCTGCCACGTAGTCGCTCAAGGCCCTCGCTCGATCGTCCCGACGGCGAAGCGCAACTTGTGCCATTGAGTTGCGTAGCACGCGGGCAGCGACCGGGTGGCGCTCGGCGTGATAGGTATCGAGCAGGCCAGCTGGCGATGTCTGCTTGACCACCTGGGCCAGCTTCCATCCCAGATTCACCGCGTCCTGCACACCGATGTTGAGGCCCTGGCCACCCATCGGCGGATGCACGTGTGCGGCGTCGCCGGCCAGCAGGACCCGTCTCTCGCGGTAGACCGCGGCCTGGCGAGTCATATCGGTGAACCTCGAGATCCAGGTGGGACTGTGGACCCCGTAGTCTGTTCCGTAGACGGCGATCAGCGCCTCGCTGACATCTCGCAGGGTCGGTTCGCTGGCGGATCCTACCTGCGGTTCGGTCAGCACCACGCACGCTCGCCTCGCATCCTCCAGCTTGCCGATCGCATGGGTACCAACGGCGTCGTGGCGGAAGCCCCATTCCGGCTCCACGGACGTCTCGACCTCGGCGATCAACCAGCTCGTCGTCGGATCCCATCCGGGGAACTCAATCCCGGCTCCTCTTCGGACCAGACTGCGTCCTCCGTCACACCCGACGACATACTCCGCACTCAAGCGTTGCCCGTCGCACAGCTCGACGTCGACGCCGCCTTCGTCCTGTGCGAAGCCCGTCACTTCATGTCCACGATAGATCGGCACCGCGAGCTCGCCAACCCAATCGGCCAGAATTCGCTCGATATGGCTCTGCCCCAGCCCGAGCACGTAGTTGTGCCGCGTGGGAAAGTCGCTGATGTCCAGAGGGACGTGGAAGCTCACGGCCCGATACTTCTGTCCCTGCGAGATGAATCGATCGGCGATTCCACGCTGATCGAGAACCTCGAGGGTGCGTGAGTGCAGACCACGTGCGCGCGAGCCGGCGAGGTCCTGACTGGCGCGCCGCTCGACAATGGCAACGTCGACGCCTGCCAACGCCAACTCTCCTCCCAACATCAGCCCCGTCGGACCGCCTCCGACGATTACCGCCGCATGCTTGGGGTTCACGCCTCGCATTCCGCGACTCCAACTTCGCCAGTGCTGGCATCGGGCGGCGATGCTGCCGCACGACCTGGGGCTTACCGCAAGCCCGCGGTGCGCTATACTCTGAAAGTGCAGGGAGTGGGAGGCTCATGTCCCGCGCTGGCAGTTTCTGATCGTCGCCTTCGTGTCTGCTCAGCGGTAGATACCTTCGCGCAACGGAAGCCACCGACGGATCCAGGCCGATCGGCGAGGACGGCCGCCTCCAGCCGCGAGCGCACTTCCAACTTAGCCGAATTTATCCGTCGCTCGCACGAGCTCACGCGCGGTACCGCGCTCGAAGGCTGAATGGCCAGCGTCGTCTACCACGATCAGCTGCGCCTCAGGCCAAGCGCGATGCAGGTCCCAGGCGCTGCGCATCGGACAGATGACATCGTATCGACCCTGGACGATGACTCCAGGAATTCTCCGGATACGCCGCACATCGTCGAGGAGCTGGCCATCCCTGCGGAAGAACCCCCGGTGAACGAAGTAGTGGCATTCAATGCGCGCCAGAGCGATTGCATGGCGAGGTCGGCCCTCCTTCGCGATTTCGGCGGGATCAATGCGCAGATGACTCGTCGCTGCCTCCCAAATCGACCAAGCTCGTGCGGCCCGAACGCTTGTCTTCTTGTTAGAACTTGTGAGTCGCTTGTAGTACGCGCGAACCACGTTGCGGCGCTCGGTGATCGGAATGGGAGCGATGAAGGCCTCCCAATAGTCTGGGTAAAGCGCTCCCGTCCCGCCGGGGTTCTGGTAGAACCAATCGATCTCCGAGCGACGGGAGAGGAAGATTCCTCTGAGAATCAGTTCGGTGACGCGGTCTGGGTGGCTCTCCGCGTACGCCAGCCCCAGCGTTGATCCCCACGATCCACCGAACACCAGCCACCGCTCAATCATCAGGTGGGTGCGTAGCGCTTCGATGTCCCTGACCAAATGCCAGGTGGTGTTGTCCGTCAAACTCCCACGAGGTCGGCTTCGACCACAGCCGCGCTGGTCAAAGAGCACGATACGATATTTCTTGGGATTGAAAAAGCGTCGCATCCTGGGTTCCGTGCCGCCGCCGGGCCCACCGTGCAGGAATACCACGGGCTTCCCCTTCGGATTGCCGCTTTCTTCGAAATAGACGCGATGATTCCCGTCCACGCGAAGATATCCGGTACGGTAAGGTTCAATGGGGGGATACAGCGGTTCCGCTTGACGCGTTTTGATTGTCACACTCGCCTCACAAGCAGCTTGCCGACAACTTGGCTCGCCCGGAATGATCAAGAATCGCAGAGATCGATTCTTTGCGTGGCCGGATCCTTGCCCACACGCGGATTTTCAGTCAACGCTTCAGAACGCGCCAGATTCCTGACGGCACTCCCAACGCAGCGCAGAAGTGTCCAATATCTTCCCGAGATACCGTGAGCTCCGCGAAGCAGGCGGGAATCGAATGGTTCGCCGTGGCGCCCACCATCTCATCCCGAGCGTTGAGCGCTACGCTGACCAACCGGGGTTACCTTGACCTTGGCAACAACAACCTCGCCTCCCCCCGATCGGTATAACGAGCCGTGGCACCAGCGTCATCGCATTCACAGTGGTCGGCAGCGATTTCTACCCGAGCGCCGGCTACGCCACGATTACGAGTGCCGGCGTCGGGCCGGTGCACATTCGGCAATCCACCCGGCACCACCTGACCAGGTTGGGGTGACTTCGGCGCCGCAGTGCCGGTGGACAACAGCGTGTGGTTTTCGACCCGCTCGCTCGTCTGAGCCGTCGCGGGATGCGGTGCAAATGCCGCGTCCTCGCCTATCGGGCCGGGACACCGACCCCCGCGCTGCGGTCACGCAGCGTTTTCTCAGGCATCAAGCCCGAAACCAGCGTAGTGT
>Ga0126381_100001688_pt1 | contig 23596 bp, 19 predicted proteins | sample PanSoiMetPlot_28_FD_96465 | JGI IMG/M metagenome (GOLD analysis project Ga0126381, IMG submission 96465) | Tropical forest soil microbial communities from Panama - MetaG Plot_28 | ecosystem: Environmental > Terrestrial > Soil > Tropical forest > Bulk soil | place: Panama | collected 2016-02-17 | reverse complement strand
GCACGTGGCACGTGGTGCACTTCTGGTATCGCGGATCGAGCAGGTTATGCGAGCTCGATTGCAAATCTACCCCGCTGTTGCGAGTCCCGAAGCCGCTGCCGTTGTGGCACTCGAGGCAGAGCGTAAACACCACCGGCCTCCGCAGCAGCCGCGTGTTATTGGCGCCATGCGGGTAGTGGCACGTTTCGCAGCCGTCCACTCGCACGGGTGGATGCTCATAGACGAACGGCCCGCGTTTGTCGGCATGGCACTTGAGACACGCTTCCTCGTTATTCAAGACCTGTTCCACCATCTTCGGCCTGTCGCCCATGCGCCACGTCGGTGCGAACGTGCCGTGCGGATTGTGACAATCCGAGCATTCCATAAAGCCTTCGTTCACTCGATGTTTTGACGGCATCTGGAATTGCGCGCGAATGCCGGCATGGCACCCGTAACACATCTCGTGCTGCGTCTTCGCCAGCAGATACTTCGGCGTGGGCGAATGGTGGATCGAGTGGCAGCTCGTGCAGGCAACACCGTTCAGCGTATGCTCCGAGTGCTGTATATTGACCTTCCCGAAATCCTTCCCATGGCACGTCAGGCAGGCATCCATCACCTGTTTGGGATTCAGTAACGAAAACGCCCGGGGGATTGTGGTCTTTCCGCCTCCAGCTTCGACGTGCGCCCTCCCCGGTCCGTGGCATCCTTCGCATCCCGTGCGCTCCGGCGGCTCTTTCCCGCTCGCGACGCTCTTGAAGTGCGGATTCTTAAAGAAGTTCTGCCAGATGTCGGCATGGCATCCCTTGCATACATTGCTACCGACAAATTCGGATTTTGGCGGACTGGTCTGGGCCGACGCCATCGCGACGCAAGCGAGCAGGGTGATACCCACCCCTAAGCAGCTCATACGAGACGATGATAATCCGGAAGTCTTCGGCGAATCATGGGAAGTAGCAGATTTTACTAGGTAATTACAATTTTCGCGCAAACAGAGCTATAATCAGGCTTCAATGCGAGTTTTCTCCAACTCGCTGATGACCGCGCTTATGGTTGTAGCGCTGTTCTGGGGCAATTGCCTATCCTGCCCGCAACTCCTGACCGAGGCCTCGGCGCATAATTGCTGCCATCACAAGAACCATCAGCCCGCAGCCAAAGTCGACTGCCAATCGCAATCGCTGCAGCACTTCGTCCAAACAGATAAGAGCGAAGCTCCCGCGCCAGCCTTGCTCGCGACGGTAGTTACTATCCCTGCGGTCCCCCTCCAATCCTCAACAGAGCGGCCCGCCGCTCCAACACCGACGCCGCCCGACCTGATCTCCCTCAACTCCACACTCCGCATCTAGCATCCTTCCCGGCCCTTCAGCCACCGAAAGCGCATCTCTATCTGCGTTCATAGGCGGCCAATAATGTTTTCCCGGGTGAAAGGAAATGCTGGATCGATTTCTACTCGTCATCATAGCCCTACCGGTCGTCTTACCGGCGCAGCCGCTCGCGTCTCTCGCCGAAGAGGCGTTGCGCCGCAATCACGAAATCCTCGCCGCGCAGAAGCGCTACGAATCGCTCCGCCAGCGACCGTCGCAGGAGAGCAGCCTGCCCGACCCCATAGTCTCTTTCGGCTACACGGCCAATGGCCCGCCGCTCCCCGGCGCCGGACTCGGCACCAACCCCACCAGCAACATCGGCGTAATGGTGTCGCAGGAGATGCCCGCTCCCGGCAAGCGGACGCTGCGCGGACAGGTCGCGAGCAAGGAAGCCGAGGCCGCCTTCGACGACTATCTGGCGATCCGCCTGAGCGTAACATCGCGCCTCGCCCAGGCATACCACGAGCTGCACCACGCCACCGTGTCGATCGCCTCCGTCGAACGCAGCCAGGAGCTGCTCCGCAATATGTTGCGCATCGCCGAATCGCGCTATTCCGTCGGCCGCGGTGCGCAGCAGGACGTATTCAAGGCTCAGACTCAACTCGCAGTCTTCGAAACCCAGCTCGAACGTTTTCGGCAGGAGAAGATCGCCAGGCAGATCGAAATCAACTCGCTCCTCGACCGGCTGCAAAGCACGCCAATCGAGATTCCGGACGAGATGACCGCCACACCCATCCCCGTTCCCCTCGACCAGATGCTGGCGCTCGCTCGCGCCCGCGCCCCAATCCTGTCGCGCGACGCTAAAGACGTTCAGCGCAGCGAACTCTCTACGAATCTCGCACGCAAAGACTATCTGCCCGACTACACCGTCTCCGCCGGCTACTTCAATCAGGGCAGCATGCCGCCCATGTGGCAGGCCCGCGTAGATTTCAAATTGCCGGCGTACTTCTGGCGCAAGCAGCGCGCCGAAGTCGCCGGCCAGGAGGCCGCCGCCGGCCAGGCACGCCACACCTACACTTTCGATCGAACCGCGCTCGAAGCGCAGATTCGCGAGCAGTACAGCATCGCCGCGACGGCGCTGAAGCTGATCGGCCTCTACGAATCGTCGGTGATGCCCGGCGCCCGCCTCGCGCTCGAATCCTCCACGGCGAGCTACGAAACCGGCAAGCTCGACTTCCTCGCCGTCTTCTCCAATTTCATGAACGTGGTGGATTACGAGCTGATGTACCACGAAGAGATCATGCAGTTCCACGTCGCGCTGGCGCGCCTCGAAGAGCTGACCGGAGGTCCCCTCCAATGAAGTGGTTTGCTGTAGTTCTGTCGATTGCGCTCGCGTTCGCGGGCGGGAAGTGGTACGGGGCGAAGTCCATCGTGCAGGGCAAGAGCGATCCCAATCGTATCCTCTACTGGGTCGATCCGATGCACCCCTGGTACAAGTCCGACAAGCCCGGCATCGCGCCCGATTGCGGCATGAAGCTGGTGCCTGTCCATACGGGCGAAGCGCAATACCAGTCGCGCGAGAAAGACATCGTGCAGATCTCGCCGGAAAAACAGCAGCTTATCGGCGTGCAATACGGCACGGCGGAATACGAGAACAGCGCCGATACCATTCAGGCCGCCGCGCGCGTTACCCTCGATGAAACCCGTATGACCAAGATCCAGCCGCGCGTCGAAGGTTGGATTTCGCAGGTGTTCGCCGACTTCACCGGCAAGTACGTGAAGAAAGGCGACCGGCTCCTCACCCTCTACAGCCCCGACGCGCTCGCCACCGAGCAGGAGTATCTTCTGGCGCTCAAAGCGCAACATATAACGCACGCCGCCATGGCGGGCATGCAGGAGAGCACCGTGAACCTGGTGGCTGCCGCGCGGCGCCGCCTCGAACTGTGGGACATCCCCGCGCCACAGATTGACGAAATCGGCCGCACCGGCAAGACCATCGACGACCTCACGCTCGTTTCTCCCGCTTCCGGCTACATCACCGAGCGCAACGCGTTCAATAAGCAGCACGTCACGCCCGACACGGTGCTGTACACCCTCGCGGATCTCTCGACCGTGTGGGTGATCGCCGACGTATTCGAGTACGAAGCCGCTGGCGTCCGCCTCGGCCAGCGCGCGGCCATGGCACTCGATTATCTGCCCGGCCGCACCTTCCATGGGCGCGTCAATTACATCCTGCCGCAGGTCGATCCCGTCACCCGCACGCTCAAAGTGCGCATCGCGTTCGATAATCCCGGCGGCGCGCTCAAGCCCGACATGTTCGGCCAGGTGACGCTCTCGACAGGTGGCGCGCGCCGGCTGATGGTGCCTCGCTCCGCCGTGCTGGATTCGGGCGATCGCCAGGTCGTCTTTCTCGATCGCGGCAACGGCGCCTTCGAGCCGCGCTCCGTCAAGACGGGGCAGCAGTCTGGCGACCGCATCGAAATACTCAGCGGCCTTTCGGCCGGCGTGCGCATTGTTATCTCCGGCAACTTTCTGATCGATTCCGAAAGCCAGCTCAAAGCCGCGATGAACGGGATGACGAAATGATCGACCGCATCATCGAGTTCTCCGGCCGCAATCGGTTGCTCATCTTACTGCTTGTTGCGGCGGCGGCGTTGGCTGGCTGGCAGTCGCTCCAGACCGTTCCGCTCGATGCCATTCCGGATCTCAGCGACACGCAGGTGGTCCTCTATTCCCGCTGGGACCGAAGTCCCGACATCATCGAAGACCAGGTCACGTATCCGCTGGTGAGCGCCATGCTCGGCGCGCCGCATGTCAAAGACGTCCGCGGCTTCTCCGATTTCGGCTACTCGTATGTTTACGTCATCTTTGAAGATGGCACCGATATCTACTGGGCACGTTCGCGCACGCTCGAATATCTCTCGAAGATTCAGTCGCGCTTGCCGCAGGGTGTTCAGACCGAGCTAGGGCCGGACGCCACGGGCGTCGGCTGGGTCTTTCAGTATGCATTGGTGGATTCGACCGGCCGCCACAACCTCGCCGAGATGCGCTCGCTCCAGGACTGGTTCCTGCGGTATCAGTTGCAGTCCGTACCCGGGGTGGCCGAGGTCGCGACGCTGGGCGGATTCGTCCGGCAATACCAGGTCAACGTCGATCCCAACCGCCTGGCGGCCTATGGCATTCCGATCACCAAGGTCGTTAACGCCGTCCGCGGCGGCAACAATGACGTTGGCGGCCGGCTGGTGGAATTCAGCGGACGCGAATACATGGTCCGAGGCCGCGGCTATGCACACACCACCGCCGACCTTGAGAAGATCTCACTCGGCGCCAGCCCCTCCGGCGTGCCGATCACGATCCGCGACGTCGGGTCGGTGACACTCGGCCCCGATCTCCGCCGCGGCATCGCCGACCTCAACGGCCAGGGCGGTGTGGTTTCAGGCATTGTGGTGATGCGCCAGGGCGAGAACGCTCTCCGCGTGATTGATCGGGTCAAAGCGAAGTTGCACGAGCTTGAACCGGGCTTACCCCCGGGCGTGAAGTTCGTCACGGCCTACGACCGCTCCGACCTCATCCTCCGGTCTATCGACAACCTCAAGCACACGCTGATCGAAGAACTCGCGATCGTCGCTATCGTGATCCTCATCTTCCTCTGGCACGTGCCCAGCGCCGTCATCCCGATCGTCACCATCCCGGTTGCGGTGCTGATCTCGTTCATTCCGATGCGCCTGATGGGCATCAGCTCGAACATCATGTCGCTCGGCGGAATCGCCATCGCCGTGGGCGCCATGGTGGATGCCGCCATCGTCGTGGTGGAGCAGACGCACAAAAGGCTCGAAACCGCCAGTGCCGATTGGACCGCGCGTGACTACCAGCGCGCCATCGTCGATGCGGTGAAGGAAGTCGGCGGGCCTAGCTTCTTCGCGCTGCTGGTAATCGCTGTTTCTTTCCTGCCGGTCCTCACCCTGGAAGCGCAGGAAGGCCGCCTGTTCAAGCCTCTCGCCTATACCAAGAACTTCGCCATGATCGTCGCCGCGGTGCTGGCCATCACCCTCGACCCCGCAATGCGGCTGCTGTTCTTCCGCAAAGAGCAATTCCGTCTGCGACCCCGCTGGCTCTCGGGTCTGATCAACGGCATTCTGGTCGGCAAGATCCACTCCGAGGAGAAGCACCCCATCAGCCGCATCCTGATGCGCCTCTACGAACCTGTCGTCCACTGGACGCTCCGCTGGAAATGGCTGATCCTGGCGTCCGCCGTCGGGGTAGTAGCGTTCACCATCCCCACTTACCGCAAGCTGGGCTCCGAGTTCATGCCGCCGCTCGACGAAGGCGTGCTGCTGTTCATGCCCACCACGCTGCCGGGCATCTCAGTCGCTGAAGCGGAGCGGCTCCTTCAAGTGCAGGATAGGATCCTGATGCGCTTTCCGGAGGTCGAGCGCGTGCTCGGCAAAGCCGGCCGCGCCGAGACCTCCACCGATCCCGCGCCCTTCTCCATGATGGAGACGGTCGTTCTGCTGAAACCGAAATCGCAGTGGCGCTCCAACGTCGCGTCCACCGACGACCTGATCGCGCAAATGAACGAAGCCCTCCGCATTCCCGGCGTCTCCAATGCCTGGACCATGCCTATCAAAAACCGCATCGATATGCTGACCACCGGCGTGCGCACGCCTGTTGGTATCAAGATCTTCGGCCCCGACCTCGCCACCATCGAGCGCATCGGCGCCTCCATCGAGCGCGTCCTCCCGCGCGTGTCCGGCACCCGCAGCGTTTTCGCGGAGCGCGTGGGCAGCGGCTACTTCCTCGATTTCGACCTCAAGCGCGACCGCCTGGCGCGCTACGGCCTGAGCGTCGACGACGCCGAAAGCGTCGTGATGAACGCCATCGGCGGCGACAACGTCAGCACCCAGTTCTCCGGCCTGGAGCGCTACCCCATCAACGTTCGCTACTATCGCGACTCGCGCAGCTCGCTCGACCGGCTGGCCCGCGCGCTCGTATCCGTCATGGATGGTCGCCAGCAGATTCCGCTCGCCGAAATCGCCAGCCTCAAGCTGACCTCCGGCCCCTCCATGCTGCGCAACGAAAACGGCATGCTCAGTGGCTATGTCTATGTTGACGTCACAGGACGCGACGTAGGCAGCTACGTAGCCGAGGCCAAGCGCGTGGTGCGCGACAACGTTGCCGTGCCTGCCGGCTACACGCTCTCCTGGAGCGGCCAGTACGAAGCCATGGAGCGCGTTCGTGAGCGGCTTAAGGTCGTCCTGCCGCTTACACTCTTCCTCATCTTTCTACTGCTCTATCTGAATACTCGCTCAGCCGGCAAGACACTCTTGATCCTGCTCGCGGTTCCGTTCTCCGCCGTCGGCGCCATCTGGCTGCTGTACCTGCTCGGTTACAACATGAGCATCGGAGTGTGGGTCGGGCTGATTGCCTTGATGGGCGTGGATGCCGAGACCGGCGTATTCATGCTGCTCTATCTAGACCTCGCCTATGAGGAGCGCCGTCTGGCTGGCCGCATGCGCACTACGGACGATCTGCGCGAAGCCATCGTGCACGGAGCGGTCAAACGCATCCGGCCGAAGTTTATGACGGTGGCAACCATGTTTATGGGGCTCGCGCCGATCATGTGGTCCCACGGCGCCGGCGCCGACGTAATGAAGCGTATCGCCGCTCCCATGATCGGCGGAATTTTCACTTCTTTCATTCTGGAGCTGGTAGTCTATCCAGCGATATACGAGGTATGGAAATGGCGTTCCGTTTCACATTAATTTTCGCAGCCGCTCTCAGCCTGTCCGCATTCCCAGTCCAGCACCATCATCTGCACGGCCGCTGCACCGGCGATCTTCGCATCGACACCGCCGGCGTGTCATTCAGCGGCTCGCGCAAACACGACGCCTACTGGAAGCTCGAAGACATCCGCGAACTCAAACTCGCGCCCGACCGCGTCTATGTCCTGACCTACCACAGCGCATACGACTTCCGCGGCGAGGTGCCTGCGCAGCGGCTCTATGCCGAGTTGCGCAACGTTATGGACGAGCGCCTCGTCTTCGAAGCGGCCCAGCCCGAAGCTCACGCCATCTGGAGTGTCCCCGTGAAGCATCGCGGCGGCGCCGACGGTGTTCTCGCATTCGGCGACGAAAAGGTCGTGTACACCAGCGATGCGCGCGACGAATCGCGTACCTGGCGCTACCTCGATATCGACAACATCGCCACTTCCGGGCCGCTGCAACTCACTATCACCACCTTCGAGCGGGCCCTGGCGCATTACAACGACCGCAAAGATTTTACCTTTGAACTGAAACAGCCCATCACGGAAGCCAAATACAATGAACTTTGGCTCCTGGTGGAGAAAAAGAACGGGAGAATACCATGAAAAAGACGATTACAATCATCCTGGCTTCGGCCGCTATGAGCTTTGCCGCGACCTTCACCGGTACTGTGACCGACAGCATGTGCGGCAACGACCACAAGAGCATGAACATGGGTGCCGACGAAAAGTGTGTCACCGAATGCGTGAAGATGGGCTCCAAATACGCCCTCTACGACGGCAAGAACACGTACACCCTCAGCGATCAGAAAGCCGCCGCCAAATTCGCCGCCAAGAAGGTGACCATACAAGGGACACTCAACGGCTCCACTATCCAGGTGACCTCGATCGCTGCGGCTAAGTAGCGCAATGCCGGAACAGAGCCAGGCCGAATTCTACTGCCCTACTTGTGCGAAGCCAGTGGCGAACCCGCTGGTTTGCGGCGACTGCCACGCCCTGATATGCCGCGACTGCGGGACGCCACTGGAGAAAATCGATGAGTTGGGAATAGGGTAGGACAGCTCACTTACATTCGCGGCTCCATTTGAAGCGATACCCCCACCAGAGCCGCGACCGTAAGGGAGCGAAGTGCCACAATCAGGGCGCCCAAGTCCGCAAAAACGTACTCTGTTCGGTCGCCTGGATCTCCGGCTCATCCACGAGCCACACCTCGCCGCGCCCGTACATATGCCCGTCAATCGTGCCGCGGCCTTCCAGCACAATCCACAACTGGCAATTCTGCGGCTCGGGCCTGCACCGTTCCCCCACGAGTAACCGCACTCGCTCCGTCACGAAGTGCTTCGCCCGAACCAATTCGTCACGCCCGGCCGCGATCTTGATTGCCGTTGCCGCCCCCGGATGCACTCCGAGATCGCAGATCGGCGCCGCCTGCTCCACGTGGATCGGCCGCGGCCGACCGTAATCCCACAGCCGGTAGGTGACGTCCGAATTCTGCTGGATCTCACACAGCACAATTCCCGCACCAATCGCGTGTACTGTGTGTGCCGGCGTGAAATACGTGTCGCCCGGCTTGACCTCAATCCAGTTCAGCAGGTCTTCGATTTCGCCGTTGCGCGTGGATTCGACCAGCCGCTCGCGCGAGATCGGCTCGCGGAATCCGAGCGCGATGGTTGCGCCCGGCTCCGCTTCCAGAATGTGCCACATCTCGGTCTTGCCGCGCGGACCGTCTTCGCCGTCGTCCGGATGCACCTGTACCGAGAGCCGCTCCGCCGTGAAGATCAGTTTGACCAGCAGCGGCAACTCGCACTCTGCCAGGAACCACGCCTCGCCCACGGGCTCCGCCGCATTGGGAAACCACGGCTCCAGCCGCCGCCGGCCCCAAACCTTCTCGCGCAGCGACGGCGTCAGCCGCACGGCCTCGCTCATCTTACGAATGCTTGACGACGAACTGGTGAATCCGCTCAAGCCCACGCTCCAGCTCCTTCATCGAGGTCGCATACGAGATGCGCACGTGCCGGTCGGTGCCGAACGCCTCGCCCGGCACGAGTGCGACGTGCGCTTCCTTCAGCAGACGGTCCGAAAACGTCAGCGTGTCGTTCATCCCGTTCTTGCCCAGGACGACACCCACGTTCGGGTACGCGTAGAACGCACCGCGCGGCTCCGCGCAGCCGACGCCCGGAATGGCGCGCAGCCGCTGCACCACGAAGTCGCGCCGCTTGTGGTATTCCGCCAGCATGGCGGTCACCGACTCCTGTGGACCGCGCAGCGCTTCCACTGCCGCCTTCTGCGCAATCGAAGTCGGGTTCGAGGTCGAATGGCTCTGCAGCTTGCCCATCGCGTTGATGATCGGCGCCGGCGCGAGCGCGAATCCGATGCGCCATCCCGTCATCGCGTACGTCTTCGAGAGTGATCCGGCCACAATCACGGTCTCTTTCGCGCCTGGCAACGCTGCAATCGAGTACGGCTCGCTATCGTAGAGGAATTTGCAGTAGCACTCGTCGGTCATCAGGTAGATACCCCGCCGCGAGGTCAGTGCATAAATCTTCTCGAACTCGCCGCGATCTATCACTGCTCCGCTCGGGTTCGAAGGCGAATTGATGATCACCATGCGCGTGCGCGCGGTCAGGTACGGCTCGACCATCGCCGCGGTCAGCGTGAAGCCTTTGGCCTCGTCTGTTTCCACGAACACGCACTTGCCGCCCGCGTAGTTCACGACGTCCTTATAGGTGACCCAGTACGGCACCGGAATCACCACCTCGTCGCCCGGGTTGACCAGCGCCTGCATCAGGTTGAAGATGGCGTGCTTGCCGCCCACCGTAATGAGGCACTCGGCCGGCTGGTAGTGCGTGCCGAAATCATGCGTGTGGCGCTCGCAAACGGCCTTCTTCAGATCGGCAGTGCCACCCGCGGGTGTGTACTTGGTGAAATTCTGTTCCAGGGCCTGAATGGCGGCGCGCTTGATATTGTCCGGAGTTGGAAAGTCCGGCTCGCCGGCGCCGAAATCCACCACGTCTACGCCCTCGGCGCGCAGTCGGGTCGCATCGGCCGCCACCTTCATGGTGGACGATTCGCTGATGGAAGATATACGTTCCGCGATGGGGTTGGCTACTGCCTGCATTTGGTTTGCCTATGCCTCTTTCTTTATGGTTTTGAGAAGCTGCCGGCGCATCCTGGCCTCCACGCCCGGCGGCACCAGCCCTGAGATATCCCCGCCCAGGCTGAAAACCTCCTTCACCAGCCGCGAGCTGATAAACGAGTACGCCTCCTGCGCGAGCAGGAACACGGTTTCGATTTCGGGCCGCAGACGCCGGTTCATCAGCGCCATCTGCAGCTCATACTCATAATCGGAAATGGCACGAATGCCGCGCAGCAAAACCGTAGCCTCGTGCGCGGCGGCGTAGTCCACCAGCAGGCCGTTGAAGGAAGCGACCTCGATGTTGGGATAATTCTGGACCACTTCGCGTAGCATTTCGATGCGTTCTTCGACCGTAAACAGCGGTTGCTTGGTCTCGTTCCGCAGAATCGAGACGATCAGCCTGTCGAACAGCCGCGAGCCCCGCTGGATCAGATCGAGGTGGCCGTTGGTGATCGGGTCGAACGACCCCGGGTAAATCGCTACGACGTTCGAAGGCTTACCGGGCACTCCGCAATTGTCACTTTCTTGATTATTGTACCGAAAGCTCTCGAGGCAATCATGGCCGGGCTTGTCGACGTACGGCCTACCGCGTCGTCCGCGGTTCCGGCGTCACCGCACCCGCCACGATCGTGTCCCCGCGCCGGCCCTTCAAAAAGTACACCGCGCCGAACCCGAACAGCACCAGCGAGATCCACTGTGATGCATCCAGAGGCGTGCCCCACAGGTTGCCCTGCTCGTGGAACCGGAAGAATTCCACGATGAATCGCGTTGTACCGTACAGCATCAGGTACAGGCTGATCACGGTACCGGTGCGGTGCGGCCGGCCGAAATACCAGTAGAGGATTCCGAAAATGCAGAACTCCGCGAACGCTTCATAAAGCTGCGTCGGATGGAGTGGAACATTCAACGGCACGCCCACAAGCTGGTTTGCCACCGGGTTTGTGAACGTCACCGACCAAGGACGATGGCATTCGACGCCCCAGCAGCAGCCGGCGGAGAAGCATCCCAGCCGCCCGATGCCATGTCCAAGAGCGATCGCCGGTGCGAACACATCGGCCGTCTTCGCCAGCGGCAATTGCACCTTCCGCATGTACCACCACGAGACCGCCAGCGCACAGATGAGCCCGCCGTAGAACACGCCTCCGGCCTGCAGCGTCGCCATCGAAAAGACTTCGGACGGGTGCTCCGCGTAGTAGTGCACGTCCACAACGAACATCATCAGCTTGGCGCCGATTATCGCTGCCAGCGCCACATATAGTGCCAGGTTCGTCACCGCGTCGGCACTCAGCCCCGCGCGGCGAGCCAGCCGGCCGGCCATCCACACGCCTGCGAGGAATGCCAGCGCGACCAGCACACCATAAGTGTGGAGAAACGAAAGATGGAAAATCTCGGGATACATTACGGTGTGCCCGCGGCCTGCCGCTTCGAGCGTAGCGTATCCAGCAGGAACAGGCCGCTGCCGATCACGATAGCCGAATCGGCGACGTTAAACGTGGGCCAATGATATTGCCCGACGTAAAAATCCAGAAAATCCGTCACGTGTCCCCACACAATGCGGTCGAACACGTTACCTGCTGCACCGCCCAGGATCAGCGCGAGGCTCCACAGCGGTAGCGGGTCGAGGTGGCGCGCCTTCCAAAGCACCGCGCTTACCGCGATGACGGCGGCCGCCGAAAGAACGATCAGCGCGACCGTCCTCCATTCCGAAGTCGAGTCGCTGAACATGCTGAACGCCACACCTCTGTTCTGCGAGTACACGATGTCGAAAAACCCGGGGATCACGGTGTGGGTGTCGGTAAAGGTGACCAGCCGCTCGACGATCCACTTCGTGAGGCGGTCGAGCGCAAAGATCGCCGCCGCCACGGAGTAGGCTTTGAAGCGGAGGTCACCCATTGAGCTTCTCATTCACCGCGCCGGCACACGGCTCGCAGATCGTCGGAAACCGCGGATCGGCGCCCAGATCGGTCCTGTACTTCCAGCAGCGCTCGCACTTCTCGCCCTCGGCCCGTTCCACATTGATGTTCATAGCGTCGGCGGCTGCGCGGTCGAGCTCCACCTGCGAGACGATGAACAAACCCGGCAGCTCGCTGGCGTACTGCTCTAGCAACGGATACAGGTCGCCGTTGGCCGAGATGCGGACCCGTGCCTCCAGCGGCGCGCCGATCAGCTTGTCGTTGCGCGCGGCCTCCAGGCGCTTCAACACGTCGTCCCTCACTTCCATGAGACGGCTCCAGTTGTCCGCCCGTTTCCGTGCCCCGTCGCCGATGCCGGCGCTCAGCTCGCCTGGCTCGGGGAAATACGCCATGTGAACGCTGTCTGGCCGCTTCATGTGCGTCCAAACTTCTTCTGCCGTGAAGCTCATCAGCGGCGCCAGCAGCCGCACGAGCGCGTCGAGCAGCCGGTAAAGCGCGGTCTGGGCGCAGCGGCGCGCGTGCGAGCGCCCGGTATACAGACGATCCTTCAGCACATCGAAATAGACCGCGCTCAAGTCGACGGTCGCGAATGCGTAAACGGAGTGGTACACCTTGTGGAATTCGTAATTCTCGTACCACGCTCGGCAACGGAGCACCAGTTCTTCGGCGCGCAACAGGATCCACTGGTCGATCTCCGGCATTTCGGCGGCGTCCACTGCATCGCTCGCCGGGTCGAAATCCGACAGGTTGCCCAGCAGATAGCGGAACGTGTTGCGCAGCTTCCGATAGGCATCCACCAGCCGGGTGAGGATCGTCTCGGAAAGCCGCACGTCCTCGCTGAACTGCACCGACGCCGCCCATAGCCGCAGAATGTCCGCCCCGTGGTCTTTGATGATCTTCTCAGGCTCGATCGCGTTGCCCAGCGACTTGTGCATCGCGCGGCCTTCGCCGTCGAGCGTCCAACCCGTCAGCGCACACGAACGGTATGGCGAGCCGCCCTTCAGCCCCACGCCGACCAGCAGAGAGCTCTGGAACCAGCCGCGGTACTGATCGCCGCCCTCGATGTACATATCCGACGGCCACGGCAGGCCGAACCGCTCGTTGAGTACCGCCAGGTGGCTCGACCCGGAATCGAACCACACGTCGAGAATATCGTTTTCCTTGCTGAAGTCCGACCCGCCGCACTGCGCGCACTTGGTTCCCGGGGGAAGCAGTTCTGCAGCAGTGCGCTCATACCATACATCTGCCGTATGCTCCCGGAACAGCGCGACCACTCCGTCGAGGATCTTGCGGTCCGTGATCGGCTCGCGGCAGCGGTCGCAATAAAAGACGACGATCGGCACGCCCCACACGCGCTGGCGCGAAATGCACCAGTCGGGACGTGTCGCCACCATGTTGGAGATGCGCTCCTCACCCCACTCGGGAATCCAGCGGCCCTGGTGGATAGCGTCCAGCGCGCGGCGGCGGAAATCGTTGCGCTCCATCCCGATGAACCACTGCTCGGTGGCGCGGAAGATCACCGGGTTGTGGCATCGCCAGCAGTGCGGATATGAGTGTGCCAGCTTCTCCAGCGCGAGCAGCGCATTGTGCTGCTTCAGAATCTCGATTACCACAGGGTTGGCTTCCCACACCGTTTTTCCGATCAGCTCTTCGGGCAGCCGGCCGGCCGCGCCTGTCGCGTGGTAGATACGACCGGAGGCATCTACCGGGCAGTAGACTTCGATGCCGTACTGCCGCGCGCTGACGTAGTCCTCCTGTCCATGGCCGGGCGCTGTATGTACGGCGCCGGTGCCCTGTTCGAGTGTCACGTGATCGGCCAGGATGCCGAGCGAGTCCCGCTCCAGAAACGGATGACGGAAGATCGTGTGCTCCAGCTTTTCGCCTGGGAACGCCGCGACGATGTGGTATTCCGTCCAGCCGCACTTCTCGGCCGTGACCTTCACAAGCTCAGCAGCGATGATGTAGACTGCGCCGCCCACCTCCACGCCGACGTACTCGTACTTCGGATTGAAGGCGATCGCCATGTTGGCCGGCATCGTCCACGGCGTGGTGGTCCAGATGACGCCGTAAACTTCACGCCCCGCCAGGTCCGGATGGATGTGCGCCGGATCGGAAGTCAGGCGGAAGCGCACCCAGATTGATGGGCTCGTATGGTTCTGATATTCGACCTCGGCTTCGGCCAGCGCGGTGCGGTCTTTGATGCACCAGTGCACCGGCTTCAGGCCCTTATACACGTAGCCGCGGTCAAGAAAGTCCACGAACGCGCCGGCGATCACCGACTGGTAATGCGCGCTCATCGTGAGGTAGGGATCTTCCCACTGCCCGAGTACTCCCAGACGCTTGAAGTCCGTGCGTTGCAGGTCGACATACTTCTCGGCGTACTTGCGGCAGGCCTGCCGAATCTCGACCGGCGACATCTGCGCCTTGCGGGCGCCCAGGTCGCTATCGACTTTGATTTCGATAGGCAGTCCGTGGCAGTCCCACCCCGGAACATAAGGCGCATCGAACCCGGCCATGGTTTTCGACTTCACCATGAAGTCTTTCAGAATCTTGTTGAATGCCGTGCCCAGATGGATCCGCCCGTTGGCGTACGGTGGCCCGTCGTGCAGCACCCACAACGGCCGCCCGGTGCGTGCCGCACGAATCTTGTGATACAGCTTTTCCTTCTCCCACCGCTCGAGAGTCTTCGGCTCCGTCTGCGGCAGGTTGGCCTTCATGGAAAAGGCTGTTTTCGGCAGATTGATCGTCTGCTTCAGATCAAACGGTGTATCTTCCATTTTCGGGGGTAAATTCTATGGTACCAGTCGGTAACGCCGCCGGTCTTGCCGCCGGCTGGTAGAGTTATCGCGAAAGGCCTTCGGCGCCAGCACTGCCTCCCGTCCTCCGGCGTTACCCCTCTTCAAACAGTCCGATCTGCTCCTTCGGCACCGCCTTCGCCTTGCCCTTTTGCTTCGTCAGCGGGCTCCCAACCACCCCCAGCACCTCGACCGCTCTGAGTGCCGCCCGAGGGACGAAGACTCGCTGCCGGTTGCCGTACGAGTCCGGCGGGATGATGGTGAAGCCGTAATGCTCCAGTTGGAGGAGGTTATTCGGCAGGATGCCTTCCACCACCTCCCCATCCCGGAACGACAGCCGTACCCAAAGCCCCTCGATCTTCGGCCGGGTCTGGAAGGCGCGGCGCGCGGGGTCGGATTGGTTCTCAAAGACGTTGAAATCGCGGACGAAAGAAATCGTCTTGATCTCCGCGTACGGCAGGCTTACGATATTTCCCTGCGCCGAGAGCATCTCGATTCCCGCAGGTTGTAGAAAAGAAACAGGATTAACGTAGCCGGCGAGCGGTTCCTTCTCGAACCGTTCGACAATCGCCTGCTTAGTGGTGGAACCGGCCATTCTGCCCTTTATCTACAAGTATGTTTCAAACATTTCGGCGCTTATTGTATCATTGGCACGATGCCCGGCGCGCCGCCATCCTTGGCAGACCAGAAAAGGTCGCCGTCTGCCCCGCAAGTCACGGCTTTCCTCAACTTCTGCCGTCTGGAGAAGGGTCTGTCCGGTAACTCGATTAGTGCTTATACTACTGACCTGCAAAGGTTTACAGAATTCAAGGGCGCCGCTTCCGACTGGCCCGATGCCGACCGCCTCCGTGATTATATCGACCGCCTCCAGCAGTCTGGCCTGGGTCCCCGGTCGATCGCGCGTCACGTCGCCACCCTGAGGAATTTCTACGGTTTTCTCCTGCGCGAGGGCTTCATTCAAAGCGACCCGAGCGAGTATCTGCATGCGCCGCGACAGTGGCAGACCATCCCTAAGTACTTGAATTTAGAAGAAATAGAAAAGATCATCCAGGCTCCCGACCTGACTAAATCCACCGGCGTGCGCGATCGGGCAATGTTGGAGCTGCTCTATGCCACCGGGCTCCGGGTCTCGGAATTGTGCCGCCTGGGGAAGGGCGACATCGATACGAGCATGGGCTACCTTCGGACCACCGGAAAGGGGAACAAACAGCGGCTGGTGCCGGTAGGCGAGGCTGCGTTGAAGGCCGTCGGTCACTACCTTTCGTCCGGACGTGACGCGCTGCTAAAGGGCCGGCCGAGCCGGTACCTGTTCGTTACGGCGCGCGCCGGATGCTTGACGCGCCAGGCTTTTTGGAAGCTGTTGGCCGGATACGGCCGCAAGGCAGGGATTTTCCGCGGGCTCACGCCTCATATCATCCGTCATAGTTTTGCCACGCATTTATTGGAAGGCGGAGCCGACCTGCGCAGCGTTCAGGCCATGCTTGGCCACGCCGACATCTCGACCACCCAAATTTATACCCATGTCATGCGGTCGAGGCTACGCGTAACGGTAGACCAGCACCACCCCCGGGCCTGACCGGGCAGATTCTGCAGTCGGGCAACCATGGGGCGCGCGCCCCGAGAGCGTACTCGATGAGCGATTACATCTATATGCTGGAGAGCCATCTCAGTCCGGATCAGAACCGGGTGGTGGCGGACGTCCAGAAGGCCGCCGAGCCGGCCTCGGCAAACCTCTTTCTGACCGGCGGCGCTATGCGCGACATGCTGGCGGGCTATCGCATCCGCGACCTGGATTTCGTGGTGGAAGGCCATGCCTTGAAGCTTGCCAAATCAGTTGCCGAAGGAGCTGGGGCGAAGATACTGTCCACCGACGAGAACCGCAAGTCCGCCGAGCTGCTGTTCTCTAGTGGCGTGACTGCACAGATCGCCATGTCGCGCCAGGAAAAGTATGCGCGCACGGGCGCCAAGCCGCATGTGTCGCCCGCGACTATCCAGGAGGACCTGCGCGGCCGCGATTTCACGTGCAATGCCATCGCGCTCTCGCTCAATCGCGCGTCGCACGGCCTGTTGCTCGACCCGATGAACGGCCTCGCCGATATCGAACGCCGCGAGTTACGCGCTATCAGCGCATACGGCTTCTACGACGATCCCACCCGTCTCCTGCGCCTGGAGCGCTTCCGCGTGCGCCTCGGATTCGCCATAGAAGAGCGAACCCGGATGCAGGTGGCGAACGCGCGTGAAGCGGAAGTGGAGAAGTTGATTCCGCCGCGCGCCATGGGCGAGGAGTTGAAGCGCATCGGTATGGAAGACGGCCCCGCCGAGATTCTCAAGGCGCTGGAAGACAATGGTCTGGTCGCGCTTCTCCTGTCCACGCTGGCCGGGCCGAAGCTCAATCTGCCGGGACTCGCCAAGTTCGAGAAGCTCGCCCGCATGCTGCCGGACGATGCGCGCACACGCGCGGCTCGGGTGGGTCCGTTCTTCTATGTATTGACCGAGAAGCTGACGCCGCGCGAGCGCCAGGCGCTTCCCAAGGCGATCGAGATGCCCAAGGCCGACGTGGACGCATGGCACAAGCTCGAAGGTCGCGCCAAGAAGCTCGAGTCGGCGCTTAAGTCTGCGCGTATCCGCAAGCCGTCACAGGTGTACCACCTCGTTGCCGCGGCGCCGCCCGACGAGGTTCTGTTCCTGCTGTACCGCTCGACCGCCAGGCCGGTGCAGGATCGCTTGAAGGCGTACTTCCAGAAATATCTTGTGACGATTCAGGAGATCACGCCGGAGGAATGGGCATCCATCGATTCCAAGCCGGGCACAAGCAAGCAGTACGCCAAGGCGCGGGAAGACTTCATTACCGAAAGACTCGACCGCCGGCCGCCGCGAAAGCCGCCCGAGGAACCGCCTCCCCCGCCGCCGCCTCCCGAACCGGTTGGAATGCGCCGCACCCGGTAACGCCGGCGATCTGTGCATTGTAGCCTTACACTCCGCGCAGCACCATCACCGTTTCATCGTCGCTGCGCGGCCCGCGGCTGAACGCCGCCACCCGGTCGATCACCGCCTGTACCACGCGCCCGGCTGGAGCGCTGTGATTCGCGCTTAGCGTCTCGATCAGCCGCTCCTCGCCGAACTCCTCGTTCGCCGCACCCATGGCCTCCGTTACGCCGTCGGAATAGAGCGCCAGCAAGTCTCCCGCGCCGAGTTCGACCGATGCCTCGCCGCAGCTCCAGCGCGCGAAGGCGCCCACCACCGTCGCTGTCGGCTCCAGCCTTTCCAGCACTCCCGAGCGGCGCAGAAGCAGCGGTTCGGAGTGGGCGCAGTTGGCATATCGCAGCCGGCGCGTCCGATCGTTGTACAGGCCGTAAAAGAGCGTGGCGAATCGGTCCGCCTCGGTCGATCCGTAGAAGTGCCGGTTCACGCTTTCCAGCAGCGCCACCGGACTTTCGAGGCTCGTGGCCGGCTGGCTGCGGAACCATGCCTGCAGGTTCGCCATCAGCAGGGCCGCGGGCACTCCCTTGCCACACACGTCGGCCAGTACGAACGCCACCGCATCGATTCCCGCATCGAGAAAATCGTAGTAATCGCCGCCCACCGTCCGCGCCGCCACACAGTGCGCTGCGTAATCCAGTGTGCGCAGCGGGCGCAGCTTGCTGGGAAACAGTTTCTGTTGCACGTTGGCGGCGATCTCCAACTCGGATTTGCGCCGCCGTTCGCTTTCCGCCTGTTTCGCAATCGCAGCCAGCAGGCGCTGATTGTCCCAGGGTTTTTGGATAAAATCGCAGGCGCCTCTCCGCATCGCCTCCACTGCCAAATCGAAACTGCTCCACGCCGTCATCACCATGACGGGCGCCTGATTGCCCTGGGTTTCGAGCTCCGCCAGCAGGTCCATGCCTTCGGCACCTGAGGTCGTATCGCGCGTATAGTTCAGGTCAAGCAGAATCAGGTCGAAGGCTTCGGCGCGCGCGGATTCCAGCAGGGACGCCGGCGAATCCGCGGTTACCGTCTGCCAGCCTTGTCCCTTAAGAAGCAGGCGCAACGCTTCCCGCACGTCCGGCTGATCGTCGCACACCAGCACTCGAAAGCCTGGCCTCGGGGACACTCGCGCCTCTACCGATTCCATTACTGCCGTCCCCTTATTGGACGTTCGAATCGCAGGTTTGTGCCCCCTGTCTCCCGGCCGCGGTGCCGCAGCAACTTATTGGTTTACCATAAGCCGGCAGCGAGTGGCGTGTCCGCTCTTGGGCATAAGGAACACGAGTCGAGCGGCATTCGGTCTGTCATCTTCCGCTCATTCCGCGCTGGCATGGCAACTGCAATATCAGGGGCGGAGGTGGTAACAATGCGTAAACTGCTTTGCAGTGTAGGACTGTTGGCGGGTACTCTGTTTATGTCTGTCTACCCGGCGGCAGCTCAGAGCGTGGTTATCGTAAGGCGCCACCACCATCGGTATCGTCCTTACTACCATCACCGCTATCATGACGACATGTACTACCGTCGGTGACGAGTGAGGCGATAACTCGGCCCGGGGCGGGGAACCGCCCCCGGCCTACCGCGGCAGAATCCTGCTGCTGCCGCACGCCCAGCCAGTCCGAGAACGCTTACCTCTGCCCCCTCGGCGCGCGAACCAGACGGAGCAGAGATCGCCGCACAGGAAAATGCAACCGATGAGCTTGCCGTTCCTCAGCGTCTCCGCGGTGAATTAAACTCTTCGAGGCGCAGAGAAACGTCTCTGACCCTCAGGCGCGAAAATAATTGCTCTGGGAGTAAATCTCGACGGTGTAATCCGTCGCCCCCGGCCGCCAGTAGACCGCTACCGTATGACCGCCCTGCAATTGAACACCGAGCGGTTCGATCCGCTCCGCCGCCGTCCCTTGATTCGTGTAAAGCGCCCGGCCGGCGATGCAATTCCACCGCACGGTGTGGTTCTCGCCGTTGATCTCGACCTGGCAGCGCGACGCCATCAGAGCCGCAAACCAGATCGGCATCGGCCCCGGCTCGCGCTCGGCTTCGCGCACCCCGGCATTGTCATGCAATAGGCGCGGACTCAGCGCGGGCTTGGAAGGCGGAGAAAGCTTGTCTATCCCCGCCCCGGAACAATCGCCGGCTGCTCCTGCAAAGGAGCGCATCCCCCGAGAGCGATTGTTGTACCGATCCGTTGTCATCTTCAAACCCTCCACAGCTTCCCGTTACCGTCCCACAGCTCAAACGCAACTAATGTCCGGGATGGCTGGCTTCCCAGCTACATGCGCGGAACAGATCCAGCCGGCCGGCGCCGAGCTGCTGGCCGATAGGAGCGCATTGCGTGATTGCGTTTGCCGCCCCATCGGAATTTAGATTCGGAAACATCTGGACCAGGAGCGTAATCGCGCCGCTGACTTCAGGCGTGCTGAGCGACGTGCCGTATGCCAAGGCCCATCGATTGCCTGGGTACGTCGTGATAACGCCATCCGGTGCGGCCAGGCTCACTACCGGCCCGTAGTTGGAGTAACTCTCGCGAATGTTGAAGTCATTGGTCGCACCCACCCCGATCACCGAGTTCAGCCCGGCAGGATACACCGTCATGTTCTTGCCCTCGTTGCCGGCGGCCGCCACCAGAATTACCCCTTTGGATACTGCATAGCTCACGGCCGCCTGCAACTCCGAAGAAGGAGCCGTCATATCGAAACTCATGTTGAGGACCTTCACTCCGTGGTCGGCTGCATAGTAGATTCCCGCCAGGATCTGCGACAGGCTGGCCGTCCCGTCTGCGCCAAACACCTTGATCGGCATCAACTGCGCTCCCGGTGCCACCAGGCGAATAACGCCCGCCACCATCGTGCCGTGCCCGGCGAAGTTCGTCGGATGGTTATCCAAAATCGAGGTCGTCGATTGGTCGAGAATTGAGGTGGTGGACTGAACGTCGTCCAGAATCGAGGTCGTCGATTGGTCGAGAATCGAAGTGGTCGATTGATCGGCGTCCAGAATCGAGGTCGTCGATTGCATATCGCTGACCGTGACGTAGCCGCCCGGGGTGTTGTTGACGAAATCCCAACCCGGCACCACCGCGCTCGCCAGCAGTGGATGCGTCTGGTCGATACCCGTATCGAGTACCCCGACGATGCCCCTTCCCGTCGCGAACTTCCGTGCCTGCGGCAGGTTAATGAGTCCGACGGCGGGCTGGCAAAGATATGCCCGGAACTCTGAAGGAGCATTGACGCACTGGCCGGTGAGGATATCGAATACCAGCATTTGCAGCTTTGTATGAACAGTGCTGTAGCTCAGCGGGCTATTCGCCGACGCCACGGAGATTTCCGGAATGGAAATCTTCTGATCCTTCTCGGCCTTCGCTCCGGTCTCAGCCAGAATCGTGTTCAGAGCGGCATGGGGCGTGGCGTTCGGAATTCTCACGCTATACAGATTGGCGTTGCCCGCCTCCTTGACGAGCTGAACCATCGCGCCCTTGCCCTTGAGGCGCTCCACGGCGGAGTTTGGCGCCCGCACTATGTATTGCGGATCCGCGGCGATTGCGGAGGCAAGCGCCGCCGCTGTCAGCAGCGGCACTCGCATCGGTTTGAACAGTCGCATGAACATATCAGCAGCCTTGTGGGGCTAGTGCATCCGTGACTTGGTTTTCTTCTTGCTTTTTTCCAGCTTCACCCGATCCCCTCCGAGCGGATAGTCGGCGGCCAGCTTACGTAGCGGCACCTGGATGCGTTTCGCACCGCCTTCCAGATACACGCACAGTTGCAGCCGTCCTTGTTGTTCGTATTCCATCTGGAACTCACCGAACCGGTTGCTGACGGTTTCCGCGATCACCTGCCTGCCCAACTTCAGACACACCGGGATGTTCTCCATTTCGAAGCTCGGCGCCACCCGGCTGGTGATCTGTCCGATGACAGCAGCGCGCGACGACTTCAACTCCGGTTCGACGCGCAAGTCGAGCGAACATTCGGCCGTGTGATAGAGCCCCTGCCAGCCGACCTGCCAACTCGAGCGCAGACCCGCCGGAGCGGGAGCCAGGAAGCTGTCATAAACCAGTTCGACCGGCAGGGTGAAAAACCGTCTTGATTTTGCCGGCCGTGCCGGCATAATCGCCTGGGCGCGGCGAACCACCCAGTCCGGCGCCGGTGTAGCAGCGGCATTCCGGCCCACTTCGTAAACCTGATTGCAGAAATCCACAAGGTGGCGGCATTCCTCGCAGCCCTCGGCTAGATGCTGCTTCATTTGAAGCTCGTTCTCGCCCGAGACCACGCGCCTCGCGAAGTCTACCCATTGAATAATTCCGTAATGCTCCATATCTATTCTTCAGCCGCGTTCCCGGCAGCCTCTGTCCTCCGAAAGCATACGTGTGTGCGTCTATCCAATGAGGGTGTCAGCCATTCCATTTTGATATACCTCTTCGGGTGAATTTTTGCCCTTAACCCCTCTCGCCAAGTTATACAAGTACCGGTACTTAGCGTAAATCGAAGGATACACAGGGAAATGGTGAGTGCCGAAAAAACGGCTAGTACCGCACACTGGTACAAAGGGCCACGTCGGCCCGTGTCAATGGTCGCCGGTGAGGGTCATGGGCGACCAAGGCGGATCCCCTATTCGTACCTCAGGGCTCTTATCGGACTGACGCGCGACGCCCGTCGCGCCGGCAGATATGCGGCCACGGCCGCCGTAACGGCCAGCGCAATTGCCGCGGACACCACAACCATTGCGTCGTGCGGCTTCACTCCGTAGAGCTGCGATTCCGTGTAGCGCGTCAGCGCGAGCGCTGCCGGAATACCCAGCACAAGGCCTATGCCTGCGATCCAGAGCATCTCGCGGATGACCATCCCGCGGATCAACCAGGGAGTCGCGCCGATCGCCATGCGGATACCGAACTCGCGCGTACGGCGCGCCACCCCGTGCGCCATCACGCCGTACAGCCCCAGCATCGCCAGCGCCGTGGCGAGCAGGGCAAATGCCGCGGCCAACTGCACCAGGATGCGGTCGCTCGAGATGTTCTGCGCCACCTGCTCATCGAGCGTGTGCAGGCCCTCGGCCGGCAGATTGCGATCGAAGCTCGCCAGCACTTTGCGGATTTGCGCAATCATCTTTTCAGCCGGGAGGGCGGTACGAATGTAGAACGCCATCGAGCCGATCGTCTTGTCCTGCCGCCACGGCAGGTAAAACACGGGGTACGGCTTCTCTTTTACGGCTGCGTAATGGCTGTCTTTCACAACGCCCACGACTTCCGTGGGCTCCTTGCTCATACCGGTCGAGAAGTGCCGGCCGATTGCATTGCGTCCCTGGAAATAGCGGCGCACGAACTCCTCGTTGACGAGCCCTACACTCGCTCCCAGGCTGTCCGCCTCCGTGAACTCGCGGCCGGCGATCAACGGAATTCCCATCTTGCCGAAATACCCCGGGCCGATCTCGTTGTACCAGGCGTGCCCGTTATTGCCGCCCTGCGGAGCCATGTAACCTTCCGGATGGACGTCGCTGCCCCAATGTCCATCGCCCATCACGCCGACATAGGCGGCGGCTACACTTCGCACACCTGGCACCGCTGCCATCTCGGTTTCCACGCGCTCGAACAGCGCGCGGCTCTGGGCCGGCTTGTAGCCGTTCAGCTCGGGCGCGAGCCCGAACTGCACCACATTTTCGGTGCGGATGCCCAGGTCCACGTGCAGCAGATTGGTGAGGCTCTTCAACAGCAGCCCCGTCGGGATCAGCAAAATCGCTGCCACCATCACCTGCACGCAAACCAG
>Ga0126381_100001687_pt1 | contig 23610 bp, 19 predicted proteins | sample PanSoiMetPlot_28_FD_96465 | JGI IMG/M metagenome (GOLD analysis project Ga0126381, IMG submission 96465) | Tropical forest soil microbial communities from Panama - MetaG Plot_28 | ecosystem: Environmental > Terrestrial > Soil > Tropical forest > Bulk soil | place: Panama | collected 2016-02-17 | reverse complement strand
TTTTCCGAAAACCAGGATCGGCGACCAGCGCCTCAGCAGAGCAAAAATCGGGCGCAGAACGGCGGGAGAAATCAGAAAATTTGCAAGTTTGTCTTTCACGGTGCGGCCAGAGCCATGCTTTCCTAGCGCAATCAGATCGGGTGCAGGTTGCGGCCGGTTCTCCGCGTAGACGCGCAAAATGAACTGCCCGGCGGAGGTCGCGCGCCAGCTTTCAATCGCGCTCCGCATCTTCTCCGGCAACTGCGAAAGCGAGGGCATAGGGCCGCGGTACTGTGGCGGAAGAATGACCGGCGCTGACAACGCCGCCAGTGCAAGATCGGGTGCGGTAAGAGTGTCTCCCATCAGAAAGCGCCGTCCGTCGGCAAGGCGTGCTTCGACCCGCTTCAATGCTTCGTCAATGACTTTTTGTTCCCGCTCGATGGTGTCCGGCTTCAATGCCAAGGAGCGACGTACAAACGCCGCCAGTAACGGATAAAAAGTGCGAACTCGAAGGCGTTCCCACCACGGCGCGCGGTCAACCCAAATGCGCATCATGATTGAACGCATCGGCAACATATAGGCGTACGACCATGCCCGCGCGGCGACGCCGAAAGTGTCGAAAAAGAAATCGCAGAGGTGCCTGGCCTCTTCTCGCGTAACGGAATCCGCTGGATATAGCTTTTGATTGGCCCGAGCGCGGGCCTCGTAATAGTCGAGGACGGCGCGGGCGTTCAGAAGAGCGACTTCACCAGTGTCAAGGACGGGCTCGACACGTGCTTCCCCATCTCTCTGTGTTGCAAATACGCGGAACCCCGGCGCACGGCACTTTTCCACGTAGGGAATTCCAAGCCGATCGAGAACCCAACGAGCCAACTCGCAGTAGGGACTAGCGGGAATGGACATTATCCGCGGTCGGTAGATGGTTGCCGTCGTCATCCTTAACTGACCTCAGAGATAGGGCCCGGTGATTCTGTTGCAAGTGGAATGCCACCATGGCACCGCCACCACCTCAACTCTCTTGTTAATTGCGGAGGGTAAGTCCCCAAAATCTGCGCCCGTCACATCGAACTCTATAATCTTTCGAGAGGTTTGAGCAGAAGCCGATGCGGTCAGGGATAGAGTGGCTAATACAGCGCCCACCATCCAGAATTTGAGAGAACAAAAGTGGCGCCAGTTTGCACATGATATCCTGCGCAGCCAACTTGTAAGTTAGTTATGCGGTCGGCGTATAATTGTGAAAACACTGGCCCGAAAACCCGAAGTACCCCTAAACAACGCCATAATATAGGGATTCCTCCGACCTATGTAGGGTCAGTGGTGCATCCCCTCTCCCGGAGCAAAAAAGGAAATCGCTTGGCGGATCGAGTCAGGAAACTGAGCGCCCAAGAGGGCAAGGATCGGAATCACTCCGTAAATTACAATCCGAAAAACGAATTCTCGATCCCAGTCGATTTTCCCCGGCGTCGTACCGTTGAGATAACTGAGGATCGGATCGCGGTTAATCTGAATAAACACTCCAAGTGCAATAGAAACCAACACCAAAATTACAATCCAGTTGAGCCAGACCAGCACATCATGGGGAGGAAATGGATAGGAGTTGACAGCCAACAATAACAGCAACACACCTGCGAGAGAGGCGGCAATCATCTGTTGTAGTTGCGGCAGCACATACCCAATAAAATGGACCAGGCGACCAACCAAGAAAGACTCTGCAAGATCGCATAGGCGGCTCGCATCCGACGCGCCCGATTTCGCCGACTCGCTTTTTGGACAAACCGATTGGGTCCACCAATCATCGAGTACACTCGAGACGGTGCCGGCGGCTGCCGCGAGTGGAACCTGCGCTGCGCATTGATATCCGGTTGTGGCCTGCGCATCATTATGTGCAAGTGACTTTAGGGCATGTTGCAGCAATACTTCGGCCCACTTGCCTTTCTGAAGTAGTGAGTCCGAACTCAGCTGCACTAATCCTGTAAACGGCAAGCTGGGACTCTGTCCTGAGACTTGCTTTGATGTTCGGCCTCCGCTTCCGGTTCCAGCCAACTGGAAGGACGACTGGGATGCAAGCAGGTTGCTTGCGCACTCTTGCAGGTCGAAGACCTGCTCAACCGCATGGGAGAGCGCGGCCAAGGTGGGTACCGGCGCTGCCAGATCGAGCTTGAGAGGAGTCGGATAGGCGGCTCGGAATCCCTTACACGCATGTCGAAGCGGAGTAGACGCAACATACCGTAACAGGCTCTGCACTTCTCCCCATGTACTGTAAAAGCGAAGAACTCCGAACCACAGAACTGCACTCACGAGGACGAACGATACGCCAAGCAGCCAATAGACTGCAGGATTCTCCAGTTCGCGAACGAATGCCACGAAGATGTAGGCACTCCCGACGATAATCAGACTGATGACAATCCACCAACCGGGCAGCATGAAGGCGGAGCAATTGATTCGACGTCGTATTTCTTGCTCAATGTCGGTCAAACCGCGGAGTCGCAGTCCCTGCAACGTGGAAAGCACAGAGGTGGAATGGAGGACCAATGACTGACTTTGAGTGAAATCACTGCACGTGGCAGGTTCAAACATGCGACGGCGGTTGTAGGAAACGATTGCCCAGACAAACCCTGCCGTCGAGATCAAGAACAAAGGAAGGAGAGGTGACACTCCACTCAACAAATCCAAATAGCGGAGGCACGCTAGAAATATGCGCAGCGTGTGGTTCCCGTCTCTCGCCATAAGGGTCCACGCAAGGGCAACAACACAAGAAACGGCCAGCATCAGAACCGAACCCAGCACTGGAATCGCTGGTTTGGTATTCGGTTTCAAACCACCACTCTTCCGGAGCGTTGCCCAGATGATAGCTGCAGTGGCGATAAGAAGCATTACAAGACTGAGGCAGCTCAATACAATCGCGGCCATCAGCCCAGCATGGTCATACAAGGGCTGCCGGAGCCCTGGTTTTTCGACGTACTTCCCCACAACGACGACCGGAAGAACGAGGCTCGTGGTCAAAGGAATCTGGAAGGCAGCCAGGCTCGCAAGCGCAGGAACAAAGTAGACGCGGGACTCACGCCGATACCTAGTCAGCACATTACCCACGTCATCTGAATTCGAAGCTGCCCCTCTTCGCGGTTCCCGGTGCGTACGGAGAACCCATACACAGAAAGCAATGCAGAAGGCGGCGTACACCATCACGAGGACAATGGCATGGGGAAGGAAAAGACCGCTCCACCACGATTTCCTGATTTTCTCCTCTTGCTCAATTTTCTCTCTGTCCCCGGTTTCCTCTTTCGGCTTCAGCTTCGAACTCAGGAGTCGATAGGTGTAGTCCTCCGTGTCGGAAGTGCTGACGGCGTATGCGTTAACAGGTAACAGACGATCATGTCCCACTACTGTGATCCAGACAGGAGGCAGGAACGTCTCTGGTTTGGCCTTGGCGTCGACGCCGCGAAATGGAAAGCGATACTCCCGCAGGTGTTCCCGTTGGTCGAGAAAAACGAGGGCAGCATTGTATACGCCTTCCGAGTTCTCATCGGGAAACTGCATCAGATTGCCTGCATACAAATCGGGACTCCAGAACTGATTCGATCCAGCCAAAGGATACGTGCCGACCATCAGCATCCCCGTTAACGTGGAATTGATTTCAGGATGCAAGTACAACAATTCGGTGTTATAGGTGAAAAGTACGCTCCCTGGAGAATGCTCCCGGACTTCTTGTGCCAGAAACATCGTGTCGCGGATGTCAGTGGCCAGGATGCCAACGTATTCATAATGCTCGCGCGAGACTCTGTCGAGAAGACCTGCCATGACCTGCTCCGCAGTCACAGAATCCGCTCGAGAGAATGGGAGTATGTCCCGCCGTAGGCCGGCATCGGTCAGAGAGTCGGCGAGAGGAAGAACCTTCTTGGAAGAAACCTGTGGCTGTGGGTTCGTTTCCTCCTGAACCTGCCTGAGCTTCTCCGACGCAGCCCTCAGTTGGGAGATATGCAACGGATACGGAAGAAGCGTCGTGGCTTTTTCGCATTGATCATCATTGGAGCTAGCGGTGGCACCACCAGTGGAGCTTGGCGGGTCATCACCTGTGCCGGACTTTGCGGCCTGCGAGTCCTCCGTGTTCTTTTCTTCTTGTTGTGCCTGCGCCGCTTGATTTCCATACACGGTTCCATTCTCGACCAGTTGGGCTATTCGGAAAGGTTGATCCTTGGTGTACTTGCCCATCTCCTCCAAATATTCGCAAAAAATACGGCTTGAAACTTTGTCCGGAATTGCCATCGACCGAAATCGGAAATCTCCCTTGAGTCTGCTGCTTAGGAGGAAGAAAGCACCATTGTTTGGATCATTTGGATTGTGGATGGCCGTTGCCGTCCCGGAAATGATGTTTATGGGAATCCTTGATCTCGGATGTCCTGTATGGATCGAGTCCAACCAGTAACTTAGTGCGAGATCAAGCGACTGAGCAGAACCAGAAAAGGACGGGCCGAGGATCATGACGCCCTCAGGGACTGGGTCTCCGAACTCCTCGATTTCGCCCTTGGACGCCGTGCTGGGCTTACAAGTTCTCGATTGATTGGCTATTTTCCGAATAGGATCGTCACTATGGCCATCGGACCAGCCACAAAACCAAGCGATCTCCGTCAGAGCGGCGTTGAGTGCTCGTTTGTTGATGCCGCCGGACGGCGTTTCCCCAACTAAGTAAACCAGCAAAATATCAGTTCTACTTTTATCCCTCGGCTCTTTGTTTTTGTCGGCTGTTGCCTCCTCACTTTTGTAGGTGGCCTCAGGGTTCGTCAAGAGCAGAAAGCCCGGCTCTTTGCGATAACGGTGGGTGTCGCAATCTTTCTTCTTCTGGTCCGCATCAATTGCCGGTTCAGTGTTGCCTTTGCTTCCATCATCCAGTTCACTGCTGCCCTGGAAGCAATCTTGCCAAGGTAAGTCGAACCGGGAAAGAAAATAAGGCTGAGTCTGCAATGCCTGTCGGAGCGCACCGACATACCGATCGAACATATGGGGCAGCCCCGAATCGATTGGGTCCGGGACTGTCATAATCAAGAAATTCAGGGTTGCACGATCCAATGGATTGTTAGGCGAGTGCCATCGGGACGTCTGACTTGGATCAAGTGGAATGTCGAAAAAGCTGCGAACGGATCTACGACCACGAGACCATTCATTGTTCGCCTTTTGAGCGACTGTCGCCTGGCTTTGTGCACCGCCGGATGGCGTTCGAAAGCTAGCGCCGGGCTCGGAAGCCCCTTTGCGGAAAGCAACTGGATAGAAGAGTGCCATCACCGCCAGAAGCGGGATGAGGAAGACGGAAGCGCCGCTGCGATCCAAATCAAACCTCTATCTGCTGAAATCAGCAGGGCCAGGGGGATCGTTTCGATCTAGCGCGAACGAAGGTATCACATCTTTCAACGCTAACTAAGCTTGTTGCACCCCGTGGTCCAAAGCTGGAGGTTGTACTAGTAATCCATCCAATGGGCGAAGCAGCTACAACTTGCCAAGCTGTCACACATTCTGATCGCTTTTACCCATACTGCGTTCGACTATCTGATCGGATAGTCTGGCTAACATGCAGGTTAGCACTCCGAGCGACTGATGTTTTACTGAGATGCGACGGACGGCCATGAGAGTCACGGTAAAACCTTGTCTGGCGAATCGTCCGTTCCTCCCAAAAAATGGTTGCCAGCTCGCTATGTTGAGCATCGTGAGCGTGTCCGTCAGCCGCCGCTGTCGATTTTCGGGTGATCCACTCGCTAGAGGTCGTCGAGGCGCCAAACCGATGATGTCATCGTTGCGAACGATGGCGTCCGCTAAATTTATCTCATTGTTTGGCTTAGGCTTGGGAGCCGAATACGGTCCATTGCGGTCCAATTCAGGTCAACAATAAGGATGGGCTTGCGCGATGTTTGCCTCAAGGTTGCAGGCCGGAAGAAATACAAAAGAGTCGCGTCTCGGGGCTACGAAGGCGTACCGTCCCATGCGGGCATGTTGGACCTGGCGAGGAACCTTTCACTCGGTGCAACCTCGTCCAAGCATCCCGGACTACATCCGCGAAAACAACAAGAATGGGCGACCCCTGCAATGGGTCGCGAGCGGCAACACGATTGTTCGCAAGGTAAGGAAGTATAAATGGACTTTAGAGACAGGAGATCGATGCAGCTCGGATCGGCAATCTATGGGAGACGAGGGCCAAGGCCGGGTGGCTTCTTTCTCTCCTGGCGCTTTCAATCAAAGCCAGCTGCCTCCTATCGATGAATTCTTAGGCAGAGGCCGGCTCATCGAGGTTTACAAATTCTGAGATTTCCACAAAGTGTTTTTCTTGACAAATGTGGAAATGGGTGTAAATTGCAATTCTTCCCTCCGGTTAGTAGTAGTGGTGTGTAGTGGGAGCCACGTCGCCTGCTTCCTTCAGGTTAAGCCCCGCAGTGGATGTCGGCACGCTTTGGTTCAAACGCCTGCACCGCAAATAACTCCGAACTGCGAAATCAAAGGGTACTTGCAACAAGGAAGGGTCGTGTCGAGGGAGCCTTTTGGAATCGACACTCATGGAGGGATCGTCGCGGACCTTCAGCGTGGACTTTTGCCTGCAGGATGGCCACGCTGAGCCATGAGATACAACCCACGCGCACAGCCCTCGACTCCTGCGTGGTGCGCTGCAGAAGGAACTAACCCACCTGCTGACGGAAGTCGGTTTGTCTGCCGAGTTCGGCTGCGGGTGTGCGGTGCCGTATGTGCCGGTTGGCGGGATCGGGTTCGGCGAGAATCATGCTACGGCACGACTCAGCCCTCAAATCGCAATTGCGTGTACCGCGGGATCGGAGGGCGAAAATGACGCCTCTTGGAGAAACACGACCGACGCTTGACGGGATCATGACGAAGGAGACTCCTTTTCCGTTACACGAAGCCCCGGCACACAACGGGCTCAGTGACAACCAGTATCAACTGATGGTGCTAGTACGGCCGAAATAGGTAACCCTCGACTCGGAAACTTTAAGCGCAACTCCGGTCCCTTTGTCGACCCATGCTGGAAACACAGGAGGGCCTGATGCACGACCAGCCGCCGGACCAAGAGCTTCAGAAAATCTTTGCGCGAGTCGGATTCATCTCGCGCTGTCCCGCAATGATGCCGGTGTTGCGTCAGGCGTGCAAGGCAGCCGAGGTCAGCGATGTGACCGTATTGCTGGAAGGGGAGACCGGCACCGGCAAGCAAGTGCTGGCCCGCGGGATCCACGATCTCGATCAGAAACGGCGGTCGTTCTCTTTTGTGACAGTGCATTGCAGTACGATCAGCGAAGCGCTGGCGGAGAGCGAGTTGTTCGGGCACCAGCGAGGCGCGTTCTCGGGAGCTTTCTCGAATCGCAAGGGACTGTTTCAGTCCGCTCAGCATGGGACGTTATTTCTGGATGATATAAATGATCTGCCCTTTCCCCTGCAGCCGAAGTTGCTGGATGTGATCCAGCGGGGGAGTGTGAGGCCAGTGGGATCGGACCGCGAAGTGCCGGTGGACGTGCGGATTATTGCCGCCTGCAATCAACCGCTGGCACCCCTGGTGCGCGACAGGCGTTTTCGGGCGGATCTTTTTCACCGGCTGAACGTAGTCAAGCTGTCGTTGCTGCCTCTGCGCGGCCGGACCGATGACCTGGCAGGCCTCGTTCTAGGTCTGGCCAAACGCTATCCCCGTCTTTACGGTCCAATCGAACGGGTGGATCCTCAGCTGGTCCAACTGCTGGCGACGAATCCTTTCTTAGGCAACGTTCGCGAATTGGAGAATGCAGTGCAGCGGATGCTGTTCCTCAAGACGGAAGGTGTGTCGCTTGGGGTGGAGGATTGGGCGGCGCAATCGGGGACGGGAAGCGAACGTGTGGACCCGGATCTGTTTTCGGAGGCGGCAAGCGCGGTGTGGAAGGCGATCTCGCAGCGTGGGATTCCCTATGCGCGGGCCTTCCGGGAAATCGAGAAAAAAGTGCTGGAAGCGGCAATCAGCGTCGAGGGATCCACTCGCCGGCAGGTCGCGGAGCGCCTCCATACCAGCGAGCGAACGCTGTACTACAAGATGCGAGCCCATGGCCTGCCCAGTCACGACGGAATGCACGGCTAGCAGGAGCAACGGCCTTGGCCGAGGGCAAACTCCTCACGCTGCAAGGCTAGCCTTTTCGACGACCAGCGAAGCTCAAACGCAGAAATCAACAAAACTCACGCACCTCAGTGTGCTGTCTCTTGCGGGACTTCGTTTGCGTTCCTCCACCCTACACGGCACTGCTGTGTTAGGCCTTCACATGCCGCCGCTACGCGGCAGGAATCTGCAGAGGGACTGCAGCTTCTTTCATAACAGGTGCGCCAGCGGTTCAACTCTTCGCGGGAAGAGCTGTTCCGTGGACAGGTGCAAATCTTACTAGCCTCGATTCGCGCTAACCTCCTGGACAGGGCCTGCCAGACATTGCGGACGCTCGGACCCAGACGCTGCGAAAATATCGACGCCTCCGCATTCTTGATTCTTCTCTGAAGTCCTACGTGCACTGCATTTCAGCGGTTGCACGCTGCCCATCCTGCGTGAACATTTGCACAGCCGTGCCGGTCGCGGTCTTTGGCGTGCACTAGATAAAGTGATGGGCCCGCGTCTCACGAGCAGGCGGTAGGAAAGGGGATTCCCACGCGCGAAGGAGACCGAGTGCATTTTCGGGTAGCCGACATTTTCCTGCCGAGTGCAGAAGAGGTGCTCGCGTTGTCGCCAACAGCGGAACTGGAAGGTGTGATCATTGATTTTTCAGACTCCGGCTCGACGTCGCGTGTTTTCGCGGTGGTGGATGTAATTCGAAGACAAAATGTCGTGGTGCCGGTGGAAAAGTTGGAAGTGGTCGTCGGCCATCCTGAAAACCGAAGTTGATCCTGACTGACACAGAACGTACGAGATGGGTACAAGCACACAAGACGAGCCCCCGCCGACTGTGTCAGCGTAATTCAGAAGGAGAGAACTCATGCCAGTCACCGTCAGCTATCCCGGCGTTTACATCGAAGAGATTCCGAGCGGAGTTCGCAGCATCTCAGGCGTCGCAACGTCGATCACGGCGTTTGTGGGCTACACGTCACGTGGACCGGTCAATGAGGCAGTACGCCTGGCAAACTTCGGCGACTTTGAACGAAATTTTGGCGGGCTGCAGCAGGATAGCGAGATCAGCTACGCGGTACAGCAATTCTTTTTGAATGGTGGAAGCGACGCGTACGTGGTGCGCGTGGCGTCGGGCGCGGGATCGGCGCAAGTCAGCTTGGCGGATCTGGCGGGAAACGTCGTGCTGAACGTCTCGGCGGCCAACGCGGGCAGTTGGGGCAACCTGGTGCGACTGGACGTGGATTACCTGACGGGGAATCCTGACAGCACATTCAATCTCACTATTACCCTCTACCAACTGCAAAACGGGAAACTGGTTTTCGCTCAAAGTGAAACCTATCGCAATCTCAGCATGAACAGTTTCTCGGCGACCTATGCCCCGAACATGATCAATGGGGACTCGAACCTCATCAGCATCCAGTTACCTGCGGCTCCGGCCTTGACCAAAGGGGGCTGGGCCCGAAGCGTAAGCCTGCACACGTTTCCAACTCTGGCCGCGACCGACACCACCATTACGGGCAACTACGACACGACTAACCCGTTTACTCTCGTTATCACAGGCGCGACTCCCAACAGCGTGGCAAGCCTTGTTACGGCGGTAAACGCAGCCATCACCGCAGCGGGGTTGACAGGAAATCTCACGGCTACCGCAGTCGACGCCTTGGGCGTTGCGGGTACTGATTATTTGCAGCTGACCTCGACTTCGACCGCGATCAATTCGGGCGTGCAAATTCTGCGGGCAACTTCAAACGACCTCGCAGCCAAGGTAGGCCTGGGCCTAGTGAATGGAGGTCGCGAGAAAGAGGCGGCTAGTGCTTTGCGTCCACAGGCCACCGGGACCACGTCGTCGAGCATCGCCGATCTGATTGACGGAGCCACATCGGTCAGCGGGAACCTGGATGTGACCGTAACCGACGAATCCACAGGTACTGCGCTTTTGGCGCTCACCACGATCGCCGTACCAGCAGCGGTGGCCGGACCAGCCTTGCGGGATGCATTGCAGATTGCCCTCCGTGGCATTGCCAACAGTCCTGCGACGGCTCAGGCCACGGTGCAGTTGTACGGCACGCTGCTAAATGTAGTTCCGAGCGCCAGCACCCCGAACTCGGCGATCACTCTGGGAAACGCCGTGGCCACGACCCTTCGGCTGACGGGAGCCGGTTCTGCGACAAATGTGCAGGAGTACAGCCTGGGAACTGGAACCACGTTTGGGGCGCAAAGCGGCGCCCTGGCAGGAGCCGACGGGACGCCCCCGAACTCGGCAACGGATATTGAAGGTGACGAGGCCAGCAAGACGGGTATCTACGCCTTGCTCAATGTCGACTTGTTCAATCTGCTTGTCATCCCCCGCACGACACTGTTGCCTGACACGGACGCCAAGGATGTCATCGCGAAGGCAGTGGCGCTGTGCGAGTCCCGCCGTGCGTTTTTCATCGTGGACCCCAACCCCACCAAAGACATCACCAACATCGGCGACTGGGTGGGAGGTATTACGGCTAGCAGGAATGCAGCCGTGTACTTCCCGCAGATACTGGCCGCCGACCCGTTGCAGAATTTCCGTATTCACGCAATGCCCGCCTCAGGAGCATTGGCAGGCATCTACGCGAGCACCGATGCCACGCGGGGGGTGTGGAAGGCGCCGGCGGGAATCGACGCGATCATTCAGGGAGCCCAAGGCCTGAGCTACACGCTGACCGACGCCGAGAATGGAACGCTGAATCCGCTGGGCATTAATTGTCTGCGTACTTTCGCGGTCTATGGAACGGTGACCTGGGGTGCGCGCACGTTGTTCGGCAGCGATGCACGGGCGGATGAATACAAATACATTCCCGTCCGCCGCATCGCGCTGTACATCGAGGAGAGCTTGTATCGGGGCACGAAATGGGTAGTGTTCGAACCCAACGACGAGCCGCTGTGGGCGCAGATCCGGCTGAACGTGGGAGCGTTCATGCAAACTCTGTTCCGCCAGGGAGCGTTTCAGGGGAGTACGCCGCAGGCCGCCTACTTCGTGAAGTGCGACAGCGAAACCACAACCCCTACCGACCAGAATTTGGGAGTGGTGAACATCCTGGTCGGATTTGCGCCGCTGAAACCGGCGGAGTTTGTTGTCATTCAGATTCAACAGATGGCTGGTCAGACAGCCGCATGAGGAGGCGAGCATGGCCCAGTTCAGTGTGAACCCGCAGCGTTTCGATCCGTACAAGAACTTCAAGTTCCGCGTGAAGTGGGACGGCCGCTACGTGGCCGGCGTGAGCAAGGTCGGCATGCTGAAGCGCACTACCGAAGTGGTGAAGCACCGCGAAGGAGGCGACCCCAGCAGCAGTCGCAAGTCGCCGGGCCGCACGGAATACGATGCCATTACTTTGGAGCGAGGCGTGACGCACGACCCCGAATTCGAGAAGTGGGCGAACAAAGTCTGGAATTTCGGCGCCGGCCTGGGGTCGGAGGTCTCGCTGCAGGATTTCCGCAAGGAAATCATCATCGAGTTCTACAACGAAGCGGGACAGAAAGCGATTGCCTACAAAGTCTATCGCTGCTGGGTTTCAGAATGGCAGGCGCAGCCCGATCTGGACGCCAACGCGAATGCCGTCGCCATTCAGCACATTAAGTTGGAGAACGAGGGCTGGGAACGCGACCTGAGCGTGACCGAACCCACTGAGCCCAGCTTCACCGTACCGTCGGCAGGGTGATGGGCATGCGCTCCCTGTCAGCGGCCGAACTAATTCGAGCGTGGGAGCGGGGTTCGAGTCGGGCGCCGGTCGATCGGGCTCTCACCTTGCTTGCCGCCGTCACCACGGAGTCCCCGGAAGAGTTGGCGAGGAAGAGTGTTGGCCGGCGCGACGCTCGCTTGCTGGAAACCTACGAGCAACACTTTGGACGAACGCTCAACGCTTTTGCCGAATGTCCCGAGTGCGGCGAGCGCTTGGAATACAACATTACCACTTCAGACTTAGTCAGGAATGGGGGCGAACACCAGCAAGAAACCGATCTTTCGCTGGTGATGGGGGAGATATCTCTGAAAGTGCGGCCACCGAACAGCCTCGATCTGAGAGCGGTGATGGGGTGCGCGGACCTGGCGGCTGCGAGACGGATGCTGGCGGAACGATGTGTTGTCGAGGCGCACAGCGGCGCAAATCCCATTGCGGCAGATGCGCTGCCGGAGTCGGCTTTAGAACAGGTCGCTGCGTGTCTGGCGAAGGCCGATCCGCAGGCGGAAGTGTTGATCGACTTGACGTGTCCTTCTTGTGGACATGGCTGGCAGGTGATCTTCGATATTGAATCTTTCTTGTGGGCCAAGGTTAGTGCACTGGCGAAACGTTTGCTGCACGAAGTGCACCTTCTGGCAGGCGCTTATGGATGGGCGGAGAGCGACATTCTGGCCATGAGCGCGGTGCGGCGTCAGTTTTATCTGGAGATGGTGGCTTGAAGGGTAACTTCTTTGACCGGCTGGCGGCACGAACGCTGGGGGTGGCTCCGGTGTCGCATCCCATTTTGCCTCCTTTGTTTTCTCCTGTCGCGAGCTTTGGGCCGATGGAATCCGCAACCGCACCGCCAACTGAAGGAGTGGAGACTCCCGCTTCATCATTTTCACCGGGGCTGGCGCGAGAGAGCGCGCCGGGCCGGAGCTTTCCCGGGTGCGACGGTTCTGCCGAGGCGGGTCCAGAGTCGGATGCAGTTCGGCGCGAAACCGTGACGCGGGATCTTACGCTTCCGAAGATCGATGGAGCCTCGCCGCGAGAGACGGCGGCTATTCCGCCCAAGGTTGAGGAGCTTGTGCCTCCACCTGCGGAGTTGGAGCCCGCGCCGAGAGGCATGTTGACGGTACCGGGCGCAGTGGATGCGTCCGCGAAGGCCCGGGAAGAAACATCGCAGGCGCGGCTTGCGGTGCAGCCTTTGATTGCACGCGTGGCGGTGCGAGGCGCGATAGAGTCGTCCGCTCGCGACTCAGTGCACGCTAGAGTTGCGGAGAATGCTCGGAAGACTAGTTCTCAATCGGTTGCGGAGCCCCTAGCGCCCGTGGTTCGGGTCACGATCGGGCGGGTGGAGGTCCGGGCGCAATTTCCGGCAGCGTCATCGGCTCCGGTGCCGCGTCGATCGCGGGCATCGACACTTTCGCTGGAAGATTATTTGAAGCAGCGCAACGAAGGGAAGCGATGAGTAACTTTCTGGCCGTCGCGAACGTAACCGCTGCTCTCTACGAAGTATTGCAGCCCGCCGTAGGCAATGCGGTGTTGAACGCCAAAGTGGGTTTCGCCCGTCCCGATGGAACTTCCGCAACTAGTCCGCTTGTGAATGTATATCTCTACCAGGTCACGCCGAACGCAGCGTATCGCAATGCGGATCTGCCCACGCGGCGTTCGGACGGAACCCTGGTGCAGCGACCGCAAGCGGCGCTGGATCTGCATTACCTGTTCAGCTTCCACGGAGACGACACCAAGCTTGAGCCACAACGGTTGCTGGGTGCGGTGGCCACGACATTGCATTCGCAACCGCTTATTTCGCGCTCGGCAATCACTAAAGCGATGTCGGACTTCAACTTCCTTAACAATTCCAATCTGGCCGACCAGGTTGAAACCGTGCGATTTACGCCCACGTCGTTGTCCCTGGAGGAATTTTCCAAATTGTGGTCGGTGTTTTTTCAGATTGAGTACAGCCTTTCGGCTGCCTATCAGGCATCGGTGGTGTTGCTGCAGAGCGACGATGTGCCGCAGGAAGCCTTGCCGGTGCAGGCGCGCAATTTGTATGTAGTACCGTTCCGCTGGCCTTCGGTGGACGCCGTGGTTTCCGCGGCGGGAGCAGATCAACCGATCGTGGCCGGCACAACTCTGCTGATACAGGGAACTCAGCTGCGTGGGGACATCACGCTCATACTGATCGAAAACAACGAATTTGCCCCGACCAACATCACGGACACAGAAATCACGCTGCCATTGCCGGCGACGGTACACGCGGGTCTGCAAGGACTGCAAGTGCTGCAGAAAGTACTGATGGGGACACCGCTGGCAACGCATCGTGGATTTGAATCGAATGTGGCGCCCTTCGTTTTGCGGCCGACTATCACCGCGGCCACGGCCGTACCCGGCGCTCCGCCTCCCGGCGGATTGGGAGGAACCGATGTAACGCTGACTCTTAGCCCCAATATTGGAATCGGGCAAAGAGCAGTCTTGGTCTTGAACAATCTTGCGGCGAGCCCGGCCACCGCGTACACCTCGCTGCCAAAAGTTTCCACGGTGAATTCGAACCAGGTGACGATCAATATCGGCGGAGTGCCTACGGGGAATTACCTGATAAGAGTGCAGATCGATGGTGCAGAGAGCTTACTAACAGTGGATGCAACCGGGCACTTTACCGGACCCTTGGTGGCTATGCCATGAGCACGAATCTTCCAGATACCTGGCACACGGCCAACCAGCGCTACCTGATGAAGGCGATTGGCGAGATTCGGACTGCCCTGGAGAAAGCCTTTGTTCCGGCGGAGGATGCGGCGGCGGGGACGGAGGAGTCCAGGGAAGGGGAGAGCCTGCACGAGCTCGCTTCTTCGCCGCCCACGGCGCCGTTTGCGCTCGATGCCCTGTGCACGGCGTTCGACCTCTCGAGTTTTGAACGCAAGATTCTGTTGATGTGTGCGGGCGCGGAACTCGATTCGCGTTTTGCCGGCATTTATGCCGCGGCTCATGGAGATCCCCGGCGTTCGTATCCGAGCTTCAGTCTCGCTCTCGCGGCCTTTGCCGACTCGCATTGGACCGCGCTGTCGCCGGCGCGGCCCTTGCGGCTATGGGGTCTTGTGGAAGTGCTCAACGGCGACGGCCTCACCAGCAGCGCACTGCGGGTGCCGGAGCGAGTGCTGCAGTATTTGGCCGGTGTGCTTTGCATTGACGAGCGGTTGCGGGCCCTGGTTAAGCCTCTGGCTGTGCCTGACGAATTGGTGCCTTCGCACCGGGCCCTCGCCGAGGAGGTGGCGACGGTGTGGTCGCAAGCCGCGAGCGGTCGGGTCATTCCGATCATCGAGTTGTGTGGCAGTGAAGCGGCGGGTAAGCGGGCACTGGCGGCGGCGGCGTGTGCATTTCTCGGCCTGCAGTTGCATTGCATCCCAGCATGGGCCGTGCCCCGCAGCGCGCCTGACCTCGATAGTTTTCTGCGGCTCTGGGAACGCGAGGCAGTCCTCAGTTCTAGCGCCCTGTTGCTTGACTGCGACGACACCGACGGCAGCGAAGCATTGCCTGCAAGTGATCTGTCATGGCTAATGGAGCACATTCGTGGCCCGCTGCTGGTAGCGACGCGCAATTCGCGGCGCTGTGCTCACCGCGCGATCGTACTCTTTGAAGTGAGTAAACCGACGGCGAACGAGCAGGGAGAGATTTGGCGGAACGCGCTCGAGACGCATGTTGCCTATGTGAATGGAGAAATCGACACGCTGGTTTCGCAGTTCAATTTGACTTCTAGCACAATCCGTCTAGCCGCGGGGCAGGCATTTGCGAGACGTCCGCAGGATTCGGCGAACGGAAATTCCGAGCAATCCGCCTCGGCCGACGGGTTGGCGAATCGGTTGTGGGATGCCTGCCGCACACAGGCGCGGCCGCGGCTGGAAGGAATGGCGCAACGTATCGAGCCGGTTTCCCAGTGGGACGATCTTGTGCTGCCAGAAAAACAGAAGGAGATTCTGAGCAACGTTGCGATTCATGTCCGGCAGCGCGGCAAGGTCTATCAGACCTGGGGATTCTCGTCGAAGAGCATGCGGGGTCTGGGGGTCAGCGCGTTGTTCGCGGGTCCGAGCGGAACTGGAAAGACGATGGCAGCGGAAGTTCTTGCCGCCGACTTGAGGTTGGACCTCTACCGCATCGACCTCAGCCAGATTGTCAGCAAGTACATCGGAGAAACGGAGAAGAATCTTCGCAGTGTGTTTGACGCGGCGGAAGAAGGTGCAGCGGTGTTGCTGTTTGACGAAGCCGATGCGCTTTTCGGCAAGCGCAGCGAGGTGAAGGACAGCCATGATCGTTATGCCAACATCGAGGTCAGTTATCTCCTGCAACGGATGGAGGCTTACCGGGGGCTGGCGATTCTGACCACGAACCGCAAGAGTGCAATCGACCAGGCGTTCATGCGACGAATCCGATTTGTGGTGGAGTTTCCGTATCCCGAAGCGACGCAGCGGGCGGAAATTTGGCGGCGAGTGTTTCCGCCGCGGACTCCTACGGAAAATTTGCGGATCGACCGGTTGGCGCGGCTCAATGCGGCTGGGGGACACATTCGCAACATTGCAATGGGGGCGGCGTTCCTCGCAGCCGATGCCGGGGAGCCCGTGCGCATGTCGCACCTGCTGACGGCGGCGCGCAGCGAATTCGCCAAACTCGAAAAGCCGTTGACCGATTCCGAAATTGCGGGATGGGTGTGAGGATGAAAACAGCCGGACCAAACTCGCAAGGACGCACTACACGGACGCGGGCCGCCGGCAGCATGCAAATCCATATTGAGGAACTTGTGCTTCATGGTTTTGGTGCCGGCGATCGTTTGCGGATTGGTGATGCTCTGGAGCAGGAGTTGATGCGGTTGCTGTCGGAGCAGGGCCATTGGAGTTTGCCCAACGGTCCGCTGGAGATTGAGCGGTTTAACGGCGGAACGTTCAGGGTTGCGGCGGGTGGGCGACCCGAGGGAGTGGGCGCGGACGTCGCACGGGCAGTACATCGAGCCTTCGGCGCAGCGGTCTGCGACGGAGTGAAATCGCCGGGTCGGTTTTTGGGTGCGTCGACTCGCGGCGGAGATAGAACCCCGCTTCGGCAAAGAATTCGGTGAGGAGCGCGCGGATACGGATTCGACCGCAGGATTGATTCGAGCGAATCGATGCATGCAGGAAGACTCATTGTCATCATGACCGCATGTCCGAATGACACGCCGAAGTGGTGATGGACAGAAAAGGGAATCATTGGGCACGCAATTCCAAACCCGGTTGCCGGCTCCGAAGGGGACGGCAAGTCCTCCCACTGGCCTTCTGCTGCAACGGAAGTGTGCGTGCGGGGGTGCCGGTGGTACAGGGAGCGATTGCGAGGAGTGTAAGAAAGGCATGAGCCTGCAACACCGCGCCGCGAGCTCCGCAGGACCGTCGAGCGCTCCGCCGGTAGTGCAAGCGGTGCTACGCTCTCCTGGGCAAGCGCTCGACTCGGGAGCGCGGACATTTTTTGAGCCTCGCTTCGGGCATGATTTCAGCAGAGTGCGCGCCCATTCGGATGCAAACGCTGCCCAATCGGCTCAGGCGGTGGGAGCGCTGGCGTACACCGTTGGGCGGGATTTGGTTTTCGGCAACGACCAGTACTCACCTGGCACTTCCGCAGGGCGCGCTCTTCTGGCGCACGAATTGGTCCACGTGGTTCAGCACGGCCGTGTTCCCGACCCGCATTCGTTCCCCATCGAAATCGGCGAGACTGGATCGCCTCTTGAGCGTGAGGCAGACGCGGCCGCCGAGCGGATCGCGGGCGGGTTGCCGCCCATGCAGACGAGTCGCAGTGATTCGCGGGCTCAACTCCGGCGGGCATGCCCGCGACCGCCCACTGGTCTGGGGGCGACGTCCAGCCTGGAAGCGTGTGCCCAAGGCGGTCCAGAACTGATCGCTGGGAAGAACCTGCTGTTCTGCCAGGACTCGACCGAACTGACAGCCGGGCAGAGTCGGTGGCTGAAATCGCTAATTGACGACGCGGTGAAGGCCACGCAGGTCGAACTTCACGGCAATGCCTCGACGGAAGGGCCCGGAGGCGAGTACAACTTCAACCTCGCGTGCAAACGTGCGTCTGCGATCGCCACGCAGTTCCGAGCTGCTGGCGTCACCGCGCCGATCAAGCTTTTCACACACGGACCGACCGGAGCTTATGGGGGAGAAGAGTCCAACCGCAACGTAGTGGTTTTATTCGCATTACCGCCAGAGGCCAAGTCTGCGAAGCCTGCGGACAAGCCGGGAAAGGCAGCCCTCCCGAACGCTGACTACGGACCTTCCCCGGAGGATTGCGCGCCATACCTCGGTGCCGAAGTGGAAGACTACCTCGGCACCTATTATCAGCAGAATGCTAACGCTGCCTGCCTCGGCACACCGGATGACGAACACAACAACTGCGTGCGCCATTGCTTGCAATCCAAGCTTTCCGCCTTCGTGGGGGAACTGAAAAGCGAGAAGCGTCCCAAGGCCAGCGAAGTACAGTTGCCGCCCGACGAGGGAGTCGGTCGCTGCCGAAGCATCTGGGAACACCACGTCCAGTGTTACAAAGACTGCGGTTGTCAGAACTCGTTTGTTGAGTTCAAGCATTTCTTTCCGATGTGTGACCAGCCGTTTGGACCGGACTTCATCGCCTGGTCCATCCGGCGATGGAACCCGTGCATGGGGCCGCGGGTGACACCGTCGAAGATGCTTCCCCCATTTACCGAGCCTTAGATGAGCGTCGCCAGCGCCCAAACTCGCTTAAACGTGGTGCAGCAATCCGCTGCTGCATCGCAATGGACGGGGTTGGTTTGTGATTCGTATCGAGGAGAAGGACGCAACGGAAGTAAAGGTGCGGTGATTTGGGACTCGGCCTCGCAGCGGGAGGAGGTCTGATTCCGGTGGCGGTGCATTTTGCACTGCGAGTTTGTGGCGAGAAATTGAGCAAAACAGTGAGCGATCAACTTCTTTTTGCGCGAAGAGGGCCGGGAGTAAATCCCTGGAGGTGTGCACCGCGAACCGTGCCACAGCGCAAGGGTGCGTGCAGCCAGCGCTCGACCGATTCGCTCGATCGCCCTGCCTCTGGATTCCTTAAGCCTAGCTTCGAGCACAGTTTTGGCAGCGTGCGCATGGAAGCGGCCGATCGCGCCGGAGGGCTGGCAGAAAACCGAAACGGCTTCAGGGATACGGATGAGATTCACCAGCCGCTCATCGACGACTTCCGCCGCCGCGAAGGCCTGCCGCAAGGTGGGGTGGATAAGTCTGGCGAGCGCGTCGGCCCCTCCGATGCTGAAATCAAGCATCAGGGACTGGCGCTCCCATGCCCTACTTCGACTGAAGTAGAGAGCATGATGGATTTGACGCCGAGCGGACTAGCGCAGGGTTACCTGTCTGGCTACGGAATCATGGCTACTATGCGGGTGCGTCCCGACCAGAGAGACTGGAACGGCACGAAAATCGCGGAGTCTCTGAGTGAGGTTCCTGGCACATGTCCGGCAGGTCTCACCAAGCCGTCACCTTGCGAAGGGGGCCCTCCGTTCACTGTGGGCGATCCGTCAAAGGGCTCGTCTGTACACCCGGCGGAGCCTGGTCTGAGAAATCGATTCTACGATTTTCACCGGTCCCGTTCCAAAGACATCAGCTTCCTGCACGATGCAACCCGGAATCCTGCCGGCTTGAACTCATGCCAAACCGCGTGCAAGCAGGTGTATTCCTGCGAGGGCCAGGTGATCGGCCAGCATGTGATCACGCGCACTTTCCGTAAGGGAACGTTCGGGGGAAAGAACGTGACGATCGTGGATGTCACGAAGACCTGAGTGTAGGCAACGACATGCGCATGCAGACCAAGGCCGCCTCACGAACGATGCCGGCTCTCGCTCCCACCCTGAGCGGGATGCAACCGCGTCTGAACGTTACGCAACGGCCATCTCTGGATTCCGGCCCCACAGCATTGCTGTACCGTAAATGCTCGTGCGGGGGCGGCCGAGGAGGAGTCGGCGCCGAGGGGGAATGCGAGGAGTGCAAAAAGGCGGGGACACTGCAGCGTATGGCTGGCAATCGAGCGGAACCCGCGGGCGTGCCATCCATCGTCCACGACGTGCTGCACTCGCCCGGACAGCCGCTCGATGCGCGCACGCAGGCGTTTATGGGTTCTCGTTTCGGATACGACTTTAGCAGAGTGCGGGTGCACGCAGACGATCGTGCGGCCGAATCCGCCCGTGCCGTGAATGCCTTGGCCTACACCGTCGGATCCAACGTCGTGTTTGGCGAAGGACGATATCAACCTCGAACCGCCGCGGGGAGAAGTCTGCTGGCACACGAACTGACACACGTTGCGCAAGGCAGAGGTCTTACTTCAGGGAACGCGGCGATTGCGATTTCTGACGACCCCGTGGCCGAACGCGAAGCAGATTCTAGGGCAGCGCAGATCGCCGTGGGTAGCTCCAGCCCGCTTGCGGTGTCGCTTCCCGCCGCTCGACTGACCCGAAAAGTGGCCGTCGACAACCCCGGGGACAGCATTCCCAACCCGGGAGGAGCCGGCGCAGTACAAACGAACGCGAAGACAATCGAGAACTACCTCAAGACGATCTGCGCGACAGGCGGCGTAGTGGTCGATCCTGGCAGCGGAAAAACGACAATCGGCACGAGTTTCTGTACCCCTGCGGCCTTGCCTGCCGGGGTCGCGGGCCCGGCAGGCCTATCACCCGCTCAAGCTTCGCCAACCGCGACAGGATGCGGTTGTATCTGCGACCTTGTGAACTCGGCACACACGTGGACGATCAAGGTGGACGACACTGCATGGCCACATACCGATTTCGACGACGACGATGCTGCCAACGGCAAGAAACCAGGGGGTTCCGGAGGCACAGTTACGGCGCCCTCACCGAACAGTCCCAAAATTTGGGGAGCGGCCACTGCGAAAGGTCCGGCGAAGGATATCAATGCGTGGCTTGTGCTGGGACATGAGCTTTGCGGCCATGGGTGGCTTGGCGACTCTGGAAGCCATGGTCCCGATGAAGCCTCGCTTCGTGGTGAAGGCGGCCATCAGTCGACTGTGGCCCGAGAAAACGCATTGCGGGCGGAACACGGAATTGATCTGCGCGGAACCTTCAAAGATCCGGACTGCGGCGAGTCGTACTGGCGCGATAAGGCAGCGCCGGGTGGAGCGCCCAACTGGTCCAGCTTTCATGCAGTGTGTCAAAGCTGGCGCACCAAGTACAACGCGGCGCACGGCACGAAGTACAAAATCACGGACAAGATTCCGTGATAGGAGAGTCTACACAGTGAGGTCGGAGTGTCGCACTCGGTAAGCATTTTGATCAAGAAGATCTCTAGTTCGACGGATCCTTGGGGGTGTGATTTGGAGTATGAGGTACGCAACAACTCGCAGGCACCGATCTGGCTGGTCAATGATGGCTGGCTCATTTGGCATCAGACCGGGCCGGAGATTGAGTTGTCGTACGCCCGGGGCAAGATGAGGGCGGGGTCACAGGTGTTTGGATATTTTCCACCCGCCGTGTTGCAAGTGGATCCGGGACGGCAGGTGACGAAGGCCGTAACTCTGAGGTGGCCGCAATCTCTTGACCGGTTATGGAATCAGGAAGTCAGCGCGGCACCAGGGCGTGGTGAATATCAACTTTCAGTGCGGGTCGGTTATGGAACGGTTCAGGCGCCGGACCCGCCCAGCGTAGGGGAGGGAGTCGAAGCTCCCGTTTTGCGCTGGCAACACGAAGCGGTCAGCGAAGCCGCACAGATGGTTGTTTAGAACCAGACTACACGGCGATGAGTGAACGAGACAAGATCTCAGCGAAACCGGCACCGGAGCGGACGCCTTCGTTAACGCCAGACTTGGCAGGGTTGCTGCGGCGTAAGTGTGCGTGTGGCGGCTCGCCTTCCGGGGGTGAGTGTGAGGAATGCGGGAAAAAGGATGCGGGAACTTTGCAGCGCAAAACCGCGGATGTCTCTCCACAAGGCAGCCGTAACGCCCCTCCGATCGTGCATGAGGTGCTTCGGTCTGCCGGCCAGCCTCTCGATCGAGCCACCCGCGCGTTCTTCGAGCCGCGCTTCGGACATGATTTCAGTCGCGTACGCGTTCACACCGACGACAAAGCGGCGGATTCGGCGCGAGCCGTGAATGCCCTGGCCTATACCGTTGGTCACCAACTTGTCTTCGACTCCGGACGCTTTGATCCCCGGAGCGATACGGGACGGAAATTGATTGCCCACGAACTGGCCCATGTCATTCAGCAATCGCCCCTGCAATACAGCCCCTCAGCCCTGTTGGTTACTCCGGGGCAAGACGCTTTTGAACATAACGCCGACCGGCTGGCACAGACAGTCCTCTACGGGCGTCCAGCTGATCCTGCGCTTCACAGGACTGGTCCCGCTGTTCAGCGACAACTGGTACCACCGACATCGCCGGGCCCACCGACCATGCAAGGCCCGGATTGGGGACTAAATTGTGACTTGTCCAAGTTTCCCCCGAAGTGCTCCGTAAACACTCCTGCCGGTGACGTACCTATAGAAAAAGAGCATTGGCGCTGCGTCGCCCTCGCACAACAAGGACGTTGCCCGCCAGAGTGTGAGGATGAATTGCGGCCACTCGGCATCCGCTGTGATCAACCTCAACGACCGCCGACCCTGCCTCCCACAGGGGGCCCCGAGTGCCCTCCCGGTCAAATTCCTATTGCAGGCAAGTGCATTCCTTTCCGTCGGCCTGAATCGACGCCACCTCCGCCGACTGGAGGATCCACTTCTCAAAAGTGTCCACCCGATCAGATCCCAACGATTACGGGGGGATGCTCACCAACACGTGTCCCCCCGACGACGGTTCCGCCTCCCACGTCGGGAGCCCCAACTGCCCAGCATGTGCGATTCGGAACAATTGAGTCTGAGACTCTGGACAATTTCGCGCTTAACGATCCTCACGTTCCTGAACAATATGCCGCTCAACTGGATCACCTGGCGGGCTTGTTGAATGTCTACCGCGAAGTTGAAGTCCACATCGAAGGGCACACTGACGGGAGTGGAACTGAAGGAATCAACGTTCCGCTGTCACAGCAGCGCGCGGAAGCGGTCAAAGCTAAACTGATTGCCCGCCACGTTGTAAATCCGGCGCGGCTAAAGACCCAGGGATTCAGTTCTCACCAGCCGCAAGTTCCCCCCAGCACTCCCACAGCCCAGGAGCCCAGGAATCGACGAGTTGAGATCTGGTATCACATAGCCCCGTCGCAACTTCCGGGCGAAAAACTGCGAGTCGGGACGAACCCATGAGCTTGAGACACCAGAAGGCGAGAGAGAGACGATGAGCACATTTCCCGGATCGCCACACGTGCTAAAGGGCGGCATTGTTCTGCTGGATTCAACCAGCGGCGCGGTGCAAAGGATCATCACGCTTCAGTACAACCCGGATACGCTAACGCGTTCGTTGCAGGTGCAGGCGGTGGATCAAGCGAGCAAGAATCGCTCGCAGGCCTTGCGCTTGATTGGGCCGCCGGTTGAGACCTTCAAGCTGGACGCGGAGATTGATGCCACCGACCAGCTGGAATTTCCCGACCAGAATCAGGCCGCGGTGCAGGTGGGGGTCTATCCGCAACTGGCGGCGCTCGAAACCATTATTTATCCGCCCAGCAGCCAGTTGCTCAGCAATAATTCGCTGGCGCAATCGGGAGTGCTGGAGATTGTGCCGATGGAAGCGCCGCTCACGCTGTTCGTGTGGAGCAAGAATCGCGTGGTGCCGGTGCGCATTACCGATTTCAGCGTGACCGAAGAAGCCTTTGACGTAAGCCTTAATCCCATCCGGGCGAAGGTGAGCCTGGGGATGCGCGTGCTCAGCATCGACGACCTTGGATTC
>Ga0126381_100001686_pt1 | contig 23612 bp, 19 predicted proteins | sample PanSoiMetPlot_28_FD_96465 | JGI IMG/M metagenome (GOLD analysis project Ga0126381, IMG submission 96465) | Tropical forest soil microbial communities from Panama - MetaG Plot_28 | ecosystem: Environmental > Terrestrial > Soil > Tropical forest > Bulk soil | place: Panama | collected 2016-02-17 | reverse complement strand
GGCGGCATGTGGGTCGAGCCCGACCTGAACATGCCCGATGGCGAATCGCAGGTGCGCCAGCTTCTCGTCGGCAAGCGCTACTTCCAGCAGAAATTCGGGGTCGACGTCAAAATCGGATGGAACCCCGACTCGTTCGGCTACAACTGGCAGCTTCCCCAAATCTACAAGAAGGCCGGCATCGATTCCTTCGTCACGCAGAAAATTTCGTGGAACGAGACCACTGTCTTTCCCTATCACCTGTTTTGGTGGCAATCGCCCGATGGCAGCCGCGTTCTGACTTACTTTCCGCACGGCTACAACAACCGCATGGACCCCGCGGGCATGTCGCGCGACGTGGAAGACCTCGTGCCCAATTCCGGTTTCCAGCAGGTACTGTATCTCTACGGCGTAGGCGACCACGGCGGCGGCCCCACGCGCCAGATGCTCGACCAGGAAACGCGCCTCGAACTGCCGTCTTCCGTCTTTCCCGCGGTCGTTGACAGCACGCCCAGCGCCTTTTTCGCGGACCTGCGCAAGGCGATCGAGAAGGGCGCGCTCGAGCCCAAGGTGTGGAACGACGAGCTGTACCTCGAATACCACCGCGGCTGTTACACATCGCAATCCGAGACCAAGAAGTGGATTCGTCACGATGAAGAACTGATGCAGAACGCGGAGAAATTCTCCGCAGTGGCCTTTCTCAACGGCCATCGCTACCCCCAGCGCGACTTCCAGTCGTCCTGGGAGAAACTCCTGTTCAACCAATTCCACGATGTGATGCCCGGCTCGGGCATCAACCAGGTCTACGCGGACGCGGCCGACGATCTCAAGGCGGTCGACAATCAGGGCCAGCGCGCGCTCACTGCGGCGCTCGAAACGCTCTCGGCCCGTGTGGATACGCGCGGCGAAGGCATTGCTGTGGTGATCTACAATCCGCTCTCATGGCCGCGCACCGAGACTGTAACCCTCGACGTGCCACGGGGCCAGTATGAAGCGCGCGACGCTTCGGGCGCGGCACTGCCTGCACAGGTCGTATCGAAAAGGGACGCTTCCAACCAGGTGAAGCTGGCGGTACTGGTGAAAAACGTGCCGCCGATCGGCTACGCGACGATTCATCTCGTCCCGGCGACTCGATCGAAGGCTGCCGCATCTCCCCTGAAAGTCAGCAGCACCTCTATCGAAAACGAATTCCTTACACTCAAAATCGACCCGAAAACCGGCTGCATCACGAGCCTGGTGGCAAAAGCATCCGGCAAGGAATCGGTCGCGCCGGGTGGCTGCGGCAACCTGGTGCAGGCGTTCAAGGATGTGCCGCGCGTGCAGGACGCGTGGGAGATCCGCTTCGACGAAGATCACTGGGAGCTCAACCGGCCCGAATCGGTCAATGTGATCGAAACGGGGCCGGTGCGCGCCGTGGTTCGGATCCAGCACAGATTTCAGAACTCCTCGATCACGCAGGACCTCATCGTCTCGGCCGGCGTGCCGCGCGTCGACGTGGAAACCCACGTCGACTGGCACGAGCAGCACATCCTGCTCAAAGCCGGTTTCCCGGTGACAGTCAAAACCACCAGAGCCACTTTCGAGACACCCTACGGCACCATCGAGCGGCCGACTACGCGCAACACGCCTGTGGAGAAGGCGAAGTTCGAGGTGCCCGCGCTGCGCTGGGGCGATCTCTCGGACGCCTCGCACGGTCTCAGCCTGCTCAACGCCAGCAAATACGGTTATGATGCGAAGGACAACGTGATCCGTCTCTCGCTCCTCCGTTCGCCTTCGACGCCCACGCGAAACGAACCCACCGATCAGGGCTTGCACGATTTCACCTACTCCTTCTACGCGCACGCCGGCGACTGGAAGCAAGGCACTATGCGCCAGGGCTACGAGCTGAATTTTCCGCTGATCCCGGTGATCGCGCCAGCGCATCCCGGCCCACTGCCGCCGAAATACTCCTTCGCGAGCATCGAACCCGCCAACGTCATTCTCACTGTGATGAAGAAGGCCGAAGACGACGATCAACTGATCTTCCGATTCTACGAGTTCGATGGCATGTCGGCGCAGGTGCGGCTGGAACTTCCGGCGAAGGCCTCTTCCGCCGCCGAAGCCAACCTCATGGAGAAATCGGAGAAGCCGCTTTCTCTCGCCGCCGATGGCCGCTCCATCTCACTGGCTGCCGGGCCGTACGAAATCAAGACCGTCGCGGTGAAATTCGCTCATGAGTAGGAACAAGCCGCGGTACCCAACCCTCGTTGATATCGCCGAGCTGGCTGGTGTCGCTCCCATGACCGTTTCGCGCGTCATCAACGGCAGCGGCTCTGTCAGCGGGGAAATGCGCAAGCGCGTGCAGAGCGCGCTCGATCGCCTGGACTACCACCCCAATGCGCTCGCCCGCAGTCTGCGCAACCAGGGCACGCGCGTGGTCGGCATTCTGCTCTCTGATATCCAGAATCCCTATTCGGCGGAGTTGGCCGGCAGCATCCAGGACGAGCTGCTCCAACACAATTATTCCGCTTTCCTCTGCACCACTGACCGGAGCATCGAGCGGGAGCAGGCTGCTCTCAATGCGCTGTTCGAGCACCGCGTGGCCGGCATCATCGTCGCTACGCTCGCCACGGATGAAGGCAACCAAGCCCTGGAACGCGTGGTGAAGCTCGGCCTCCCGGCGGTCATGGTGGGCCGCGAGTCGCGCCGGCTGGCGGTCGACAGGGTCACCGCGGATCAATGGCAAGGCGCCTACGAAGCTGTGGAGCACTTGATCGGACTGGGGCATCGCCGCATAGGGTATGTGGGCGCATCCGTTCTCCACGCCGCTCGCCTCAAGCGGTTCCAAGGTTTCTTGGATGCGCTGCGCGATCGCGGCCTGGAAGCACCGCCCGAACTCATCGCCGGTCCGGAGAACGATTCCGGCCCCGGCTATTCGACACAGCAGGACGGCTACGAAGGCATGTCCAAACTGCTGGCTCTGCCGCGGCGGCCCACCGCCGTGTTCGCCCGCAACGATTTCACCGCCATGGGCGCCATCGCTGCGGCACGCGGTGCCGGCGTAGCGATTCCCGATGACCTCGCTATCGTCGGCTTCGACAACGTGCCCATGGCTGCTTTCACTACGCCGCCGCTCACCACGGTCGATCAGCCCACGGTGGAACAGGGACGCCGCGCCGCTGCGATGCTCCTGGAGCGCATTCAGGGCAAAGCGGGCGATTCGCCGCGGCGGACCAGCTTTCCGTGCCGGCTGATCGTGCGCGCCTCCACGGTGAAAGTCGGAGCGACGGGTTCGGGAACGATTTGACAATGCGGATCGCGAACTCAAAACCGTGGGAGAGGGGGTCGTTTTGTGCGGCCTGTCGACCGGCCCTGGCGCAAGGCAGACGGCAAAAGACGACCGTCCGCCCCAAGGAATTTCCGTTATTCTCGGAGCTTTTATGCAAAACTACATGAATTTGTCGGAAAACGTAGCGCTGGTTACGGGCGCATCCTCGGGCATCGGCGCGGCGACCGCGCGCGTGTTCGCCGACCTCGGCGCCAAGGTCGCGTTAGGCTACTTTCGGAACGAGAGGGGCGCGTTTGAAACGCGCGACGGCATCCGCGCTGCCGGCGGCACAGCCGTCGCCATCCGGGCCGATCTGCACCATCCCGCCGAAGCGCGCAATCTGGCGGCGGCGACGGCCGAGCAGCTCGGTCCGATCGACATTCTGGTGAACAATGCCGGCTCGCTGGTGAAGCGGATGAAGATCGCCGAAGTCACCGAGGAGGGCTGGGACGACGTGATGGACCTTAACCTGAAGAGCGCGGCTTTTTGCACGCAACACGTCGCGGCCGGCATGGTGGAGCGCAGGAAGGGTGCCATCATCAATATCGTGTCGATCGCCGGTCGCAACGGTGGCGGTCCCGGGGCCGGCGCTTACGCGGCGGCCAAGGCCGCTCTCATCGCCCTCACCAAGTCCCAAGCCAAGGAACTCGCGCCGTTCGGCGTGCGCGTCAATGCCGTCTCGCCGGGGGTGATCGATACGCCGTTCCACGAAGTTTTCTCGACGCCGGAGATGATCCGCAATTTCGTCTCCGGAATCCCCATGGGCCGCACGGGCAAGCCCGAGGAGTGCGCGTACGCCATCGCGTTTCTGGCGTCGAACGCGGCCAGCTACATTGCGGGCGCGACGATCGAGGTCAACGGCGGCCAGTTGATGCTATAGCTAAGTGTCGGCTTGGGCCTTTTATCCACTTTCCCGTAGCCGGTCTCCGCCGTATATTCAGGAGGATCGGACGGCTTCGGCATGACGACGCTTTGCGATTGTCCCCAGGGCAGTGCCTTGGAACGGCGCTTTCGGCTGTTGGGCACGGATGTGTCCGTGAAGTTCTGGTTTTGGCTCGTCATCCTGGATTCTCGGCGGCGAACAACCCCCGCCGCCGAGGGTATCTGGGTCGCTGTCTGCTTCTGCTCGATCCTGATCCACGAATTCGGCCATGATCCGGACGTCGTGCTGTACGGTTGGGGTGGTCTGACGATCCCGCGCTTCTCGGCCGGTCACCGCGCCGACATTATGGGTTTCGCCTGCCGGTCCGGCGGCCGGATTCTTCGTTGCTGCCCTGGCGGTGGCCGCCGCCAAGTCTTCCGGTGCCACCGTCCATCTCGGATGGCACATGTACATACCGACGCTGGCGGCGCTGCCCGCCCGAGAGACGTTTTCGAACTGGCATATCCTGCTGAACGATCTGCTGTTGGTGAATTTCGATTGGGGCCTGGTGAACTTGCTGCCGGTGCACCCGCTGGATGGCGGCTACGCCGCGCGCTCGCTCTGGGTGGAACACGACCCCTCGAGCGGGCGCAGGGAGGCCCTGATTCTCTCTGCCGTTGTAGCAGGAGTAACCGCCCTCGTGGGCATAGCGGAGCGAAACACATACTTTCTTCGTGATCTTTGCCGTGATGGCAGTCTCCAGCCTTCAGTTACCGGAATCGGAAACCGGAATCCCTGGCGGGTGCATCGCCGCGGGTGAAAACCGCGCCTCGCGCGTGCCACACTATCTAGGTATCGGATGCCGGAACAGAACCACCTCTCCGATCGCGACTTCGTGGCGCAGTTGCGCCTCGCGGTCGACGGCTACCTGGCGTCGATCGACCGCTGGGAGGCTGCCTACCAGAACTATTACCGGCTTCCCGGGTATAGCGACGATCTGCAACAGGAGCACCGCGAATACGCCGCCCGGCGACGGGAATTGGAAGGGTTGTTGCCCCGCGCGCGCCGGCTGTGCCTGAAACATCAATGCCGCGAGGCATTCAGCGGACTGCTGCGTATTTCGCTTGGCCGCTACGCGCCGCAAGTGCGAAACGACTCGGCCATCAGCCGCAGCGAGCGTAATGCCGCGGCCGAGTGCCTGGTGGAACTATCCGCCGCATGCCAGGAATGGACCGGCGACGATAAGCCGCCGCGCCGGGAGCCGGCCAAGGGGTCGCTGTTACAGCGGATCGTTGGGTTCTTTTATTGAGAGCCGCTCCCTTGGTCGCTGCTAGATATGCGTGTACCCGTTCCGAGCGGAGAGCGGTCGCGCTCCACTGCTACAGTACTTCCTCCGACCAACCCTCGAGCACCTGTTTCATCTTGGTCATGAACTGATCGGCCAGGGCGCCGTCGATCAGACGGTGGTCGAAGCTGAGCGAGATGTGGCAGATGGAACGGATGGCGATGGCGTCGTCGATTACCACCGGCGTCTTGTCCACCGTGCCGACGCCGAGGATCGCCACTTGCGGCTGGTTGATGATCGGCGTGCCCACGAGGCTGCCGAAGCTGCCGAAATTCGTAATCGAGAAGGTGCCGCCCTGCACTTCTTCCGGCTTGAGCTGGCGGGAGCGGGCGCGGCCGGCCAGGTCGACGATCGTACGCTGAAGGCCGAGTACGTTCTTCTCATCGGCCGCGCGGATCACCGGCACGATGAGGCCATTTTCCAGCGCCACCGCGATTCCGATGTTGATCTCGTTGTGATAGATGATGTTGTTGCCATCGAGCGAGGCATTCAGCAGCGGATACTGCCGCAGCGCCACCACCGCCGCGCGCGTGATGAACGGCAGGAAGGTCAGCGAGAATCCGTAATTGGCCTGGAACGTGGCCTTGTTGCGTTCACGCATGCGGGCCACGTTCGTCATATCCACGCGATGCACGGTGGTGACGTGCGGAGAAACCCGCTTCGACATCACCATGTGCTCGGCGATCTTGGCGCGCATGGCGCTCAGCGGCTCGATGCGGGTCTTGGCCTGGCCGGCGGGAGGCAGCGGCGCGGCGGGCGGAGCCTGAACCGGCGGTGCCTGAACGGGAGGTGCCGGAGCCGCCGGGCGCGCGGGTGCGGCCGCGGCGGGCGGTTTTTCGGCTTGCTGCGCCAGGTAGCCTTCCACGTCCTGTTTCGTGATGCGGCCGCCGGCCCCGCTGCCTTTGATGCGGCTCAGGTCCAAATTGTGCTCGCGCGCCATCTTACGCACGAGCGGAGAGAGCGGCCCGGCCGGTTCGGCGGTATCTTCCACCTGCGGCGGCGCGGGAGAGGGCTGAACGGTTTCCGGCTCGGGGGCCTTAGGGGCCGGCGGCGGAGGCGGCCCCCCGGCGGGAGCTTTCGGAGCCTCGGCCTTGGCGGGCGCGGCTGCCGGAGCAACCCCGGTGCCGTCGCCTCCTTCGTTGATCCGCGCCACTACCGTGTTGATGCTCACCGTCTTGCCTTCCTCTACCAGCACTTCGGCCAGAGTTCCGGCCGCCGGGGAAGGAATCTCGGTGTCCACTTTGTCGGTCGAGATCTCAAACAGAGGCTCGTCGCGGTCGATGTGCTCGCCAGGTTTCTTCAGCCACTTGGTCAGGGTGCCTTCTACGATGCTTTCGCCCATCTGGGGCATCACCACGTCGGTCATATCGCTTGTCTCTCCAGGGGGATGGCGAGAGCGCCTTCTGCGGGCGTCATCTCGCGTTCAAAAATTCGGCCGAAATGCGCGGCCAGGGTGCCGCCCACTTCTTCCACCGTCACCCTTACGCCGAGCGCCGCCATCGAGGTCACAGGCTTGGTCAAACCACAGGGGACGATGTATTGAAAATAGCTTAAATCCGTGGACACGTTGAGTGCGAAGCCGTGCGAGGTGACCCATCGGCTGATGTGTACACCGATGGAAGCAATCTTTCGCTCGTCCACCCATACTCCGGTCAGCTTCGGGATGCGGCCAGCCGCGATGCCATAGTCGGCCAGCGTGTCGATAATGGTCTGTTCGATCGCGCGCACGTACGCGCCCACATCGCGCTTCCATTCGCGCAAATCGAGAATGGGGTAGCCTACGAGCTGTCCGGGTCCGTGATAGGTGACGTCGCCGCCGCGGTCGGTCGGGAAGAACGAAATGCCTGCACGGTCCAGCACTTCGTCGCCCGCCAGCAGGTTCTCCATCTTCCCGTTGCGGCCCAGCGTGATGACGTGCGGATGCTCCAGCAACAGCAAGTGGTCTTCGCCTGTTCCCTGCTTGCGCTCCGCCACCAGCCGCTGCTGCCATTCGAGCGCGCTGCCGTAGGCGATCCGTCCCAGCTCTCGGACCGTGCATTTAGGCATGACGCATCCTCGTCGGACTTTTTTTCATCGCGGAGGCGCGGAGGAGCGGAGGGCGCGGCGAAATCCTCTTTCTAGCTCCGCTCCTCCCCGTCTCCGCGACAAGATTTACGGCCTCAATCCTACGCATTGATCGACAGTCCGTACACCGCGTTGAACGCTTCGCCCACCGCTTCGTAAAGGGTGGGGTGCGCATGGATGGTCTGCATCATGACGTCGACGGTGGCCTCGGCTTCCATTGCCGCTACGGCTTCGGCGATCAGCTCAAAGGCTTCGGGGCCGATGATGTGAACGCCCAGAATCTCGCCGTACTGCTCGTCGGCGACAACCTTGATGAAGCCTTCATGATGGCCCAGAATCGTGGCGCGGCTGTTGCCCGCGAACGGGAACCGTCCCACCCTGACTTTGCGCCCCGCGGCTTTCGCTTGCGCTTCGGTGAGGCCCACGCTGCCGATGCCCGGTTCGGTGTAGGTGCAGCCGGGGATGCGCGTTTTGTTGATGGGCAGGGCCGGCTTGCCGGCCATGTGCGCCACGGCGATCATGCCCTCGCGCGTAGCCACGTGCGCAAGCTGGGGCGTCCCAGCCACCACGTCGCCAATGGCATAAACGCCTGGTTCGGCCGTCTGCTGCCACTGGTTGACTTTGATGAACCCGCGGTCGAGCTCGACCTTGGTGTTCTCTAGGCCGATTTTTTCGGTGTTGGGCTTGCGTCCGACGGCCACCAGCAGTTTCTCGGCGTCGAGCTGCTCCTGCTTGCCGTCCTTGGTTGTAAGGGTCAGCCTTGCACACTTGCCGATCTTCTGGATGTTCTCGGCGCGGGCGCCGGTTTCCACCCGAATGCCCTGCTTCTTGAAGCTGCGCTCCAGCTCTTTGGAGATATCTTCATCCTCTACCGGGACCACGCGCGGCAGCATCTCGATCACAGTCACGTCGGTGCCGAAGCGCTTGAAGATGGACGCGAACTCAACGCCCACCGCGCCGGCACCGATCACGATGAGGCTCTTCGGCACGGCTGTAAGGTTGAGGATCTCGATATTCGTGAGGATAGTGTCGGCATCGGCATCCACGCCGGGCAGCATGCGCGCCTCGGAGCCGGTAGCGATGATAATGTTCTTCGCTTCCAGCGTCTGCGCGCCGGAGTCGGATTTCACCTCGACTTTGCCGCCGCCCTTGAGCGTGGCGAAACCGGAGATGCGTTCCACCTTGGCGCGTTTCAGCAGCAGGCCGACACCGTTGGAATGCTTGTTGACGATTCCGTCCTTGCGGTCTTTCACCCGGGGATAGTCCAGACGCGGGTTTTCGCACTGGATTCCCTCTTTGTCGGAGTGTACGAACCGCTCCCAAACATCCGCCGTCTGGAGCAATGCCTTGGTAGGGATGCAGCCCACCAGCAGGCAGGTGCCGCCGAGTCTGGCCTGTTTCTCGATTAACGCGGTCTTTAGTCCGTATTGGCCGGCGCGAATAGCAGCGGAGTAGCCGCCGGGACCACTCCCGATCACAATTAGGTCGTATGGCACTTTTTTCATTCTACCCATGTCACCGGCGGGACGGCCGGTACGTCAGGGAAAGAAAGGAGTCAGAAGTCAGAAGACCGAAGTGCGAGCGCCGGCAAGGGTCGGGTTTTATTCTGTCTCCTAAATCCTGTCTTTTGACTTCCGCTTTATGCTGAAAGATATGACATGGGGCCTCATTATTCTGATGCTTGGGGCGGCTTGCGGATTCGCGCAGAGCCCGCCGGCACAGAAGAAGGCGTCCTCCGGGGCGGCAGCCGCGCCGCAAAAGGGCGGGATGGTCCGCTGGCCGATCCAGAGCCTCACGGTAGAAGGGAATCGCATCTATAAGTCCGAGCAGATTCTGGCGGTTGCAGGCCTGAAGGCCGGTCAGATGGCGGGCAAGCCGGAGTTCGAAGCCGCCCGCGACCGCCTGGTCGCCACCGGCGCATTTGAAACCGTGAGCTACAAGTACGTGGCGGCGGGCGGGGAAGGGAAAGGCTACGCCGGCACCTTCCAGGTGACCGAGGTGGAGCAGGCCTACCCGGTCCATTTCGAGGGCCTGCACGTTTCCGAACTCGATCTCACCGCCGCGCTGCGGGCCCGCGATCCGCTGTTTTCGCTGGAAAAGATGGCCGCGACGCAACCCGTGCTGGAGCGCTACTCCAAATGGATCGCCGAGTTTATGGCGGCCAAGGGTCAGACGGAGAAGATCGCGGGCAGCGTCACGCCTGCGCAGCCGGGCGACTACGTCATTGTCTTCCATCCCGACCGGCCTCTGCCGGTTGTCGCGCTGGTGAATTTTCATGGCAATCACGTGGTGCCGGAGAACGTGCTGCACGACGCTATTGCCGGCGCTGCCGTCGGCACGCCGTACACCGAGGACCGCTTCCGCGACATCTTGAACGCCTCCATTCGCCCGGTCTATGAAGCGCGCGGACGCGTCCGCGTGGCCTTCCCCGAGGTCCATACCGAGCCCACCACCGACGTCAAAGGCCTGCGCGTGACGGTGACCGTCGACGAAGGCGAGAGCTACACCCTGGGCAAGATCTCGGTGGGCGGCCAGACGCCGGTGCGCCCCGAGACGCTGCTGAAGGAGGCCGACCTGAAATCCGGCGACGTGGCCGACTACGACAAGCTCAACAGGGGAGTCGAGGCTATGCGCAAGCAGGTTCGTCATGCGGGATACCTCGATGCGCGCATCACGCCCGATCGTCACATCGACGATGGGAAGAAGGCCGTCGACGTGACCTATTACATCGAGCCCGGCCCGCAGTACACCATGGGCAAACTGACGATCGCCGGCCTCGACCTGGAGGGCGAAGCGGAGATCAAGCGCATCTGGATGCTGAGCGAGGGCAAAGCATTCAATCCCGAGTATCCGGACTTCTTCCTCGACAGTATCCGGCACCAGGGTCTGTTCGACAATCTCGCCGGCGCCAAGGCCGACGTTCACGTGGACCCGAAACGCCACGTGGCCGATGTGACGCTGCAGTTCAAAGGCGGCGCGACCGAGCAGAAGACAGGCGAGGGGCGGCGGGGCGGGCGGGGTAACTAGAACAAGGGATTCAAGGAGCCAAGGAGCCAAGGAGCCGGGAGGCGAAGCTCCAGCCACGAATGGCACGCGATGGCTTCGTGTTCGAGTGCCGGGTGTGCCCGTCTCCCTCAATCTTTTCGCTCCGCCGCGCCTCCTTTGCCCCCTATGCTTCTTGGCTCCCTCGGCTCCCCTCCGCCCATCTTCCACAGCATTTGCCGCAGCATCCCCAGCATCACGGGCACATCGCGCTGCGCGATGTCCAGGCGGCGCACGAGGCGGCGGATCTTTTCTCCGCTGGAGGCTTCGGTCACGGGATTCGTGTACCCGCTCTTCTCCAAGGCTTCGAGCAATAATCTCGTGATCTGCTCCACTTCACCGGCGGCTGCCGGCTTGATTCGTTCCGGCTTCGCGCCGGCCGCTTTCGGACTGCGCGCGAGCTCGTAGAGGCAGAGAGAAACAGCCTGGCCCAGGTTCATCGAGAGGTTCTGGCTGACGGTCGGGATGCGCATCAGCCAATGGCAGTGGCTGAGGTCGTCGTTGGACAGGCCGAACTTTTCGGAGCCGAACACAATTGCCACGGGCGATTTCGCGAGGCGCCGCGCGATGAGGTGCGCGCCATACTCCAGCCGTCGGATGGGATGCTGCAATTCGCGATGGCCTACGGAGGTCGTGCCCACCACCAGCGTGCAATCGGCGAGGGCGTCGGCAAGTGTAGAAAACTCTTCGGCCGCCGCCAGCAGCGGTGCCGCGCCGACCGCCGAACGCGCTTCGCGGAAGGCCACGTCATACGGGGCCACTACGCGCAGCTGCGCGAAGCCGAAATTCGCCATGGCGCGCGCCGCTGCTCCGATGTTAAGCGGATTGCGCGTGGCCACCATCACCACGCGAAGATTGTCTTTCCAGCGATCCGGGATGCTTCGATGGTAGCGTAATCCGGGATCCCTCCGAAAAAAACCGCTCGCTGTCTGTTTCCCTTCATAAACGTGCGGAGAGATTGGGCTTAGGCAACGGACGGCCGGCGATTGTCCGTTTCTTTGGAGGGAAGGCCGGCGACATCCAGAGAGATCAAAAAGATATTGAAGAAAACGGTTACGATCCCGTGTCATAATGAAAGGCGACCACCCGGGAAGCGCCAGACATCTGTCGAGCCGCGAAAATGAACACTCAGTTCGCGCGCCTGGATGATGACGTCTGTGCAACGACTAACCGGTTGGCGGAACAGGAACAGCGTACCGTTCCAGCGCTTGCGAAGGAGCCGCTGAGGGAATTCCTGGCCCGGCAAGAATTAGATCCCGCGGAAGCCAGTTCGTAGCGTTTGTTACCCGATTTGACATTTGATAGTGCTTCCCGGTACGCTGAAATTCTGTAAAAGACGAGATCTGGAGAAGTGTGTCATGAGTACGGAGTTCCCCTCCAAGAACGGTATTGCGCGCCACTGGCACGTAATTGACGGCCAGGATGTGGTCCTGGGTAAGCTGGCGAGCAAGGCAGCTATGCTGCTGATGGGCAAGACGAAGCCTTCCTATACGCCGTTCCTGGATACGGGCGATCATGTGATCGTCATCAACGCGGAAAAGGTTCGGCTGACCGGCAGGAAAGAAGAGAACAAAGTGTACCGTCATTTCACCGGCTACCCCGGTGGATTGGTGGAGCGCAGCTTCCGGCGGGTTCGGCAGGAGAAGCCGACGCATATCGTCGAGGAGGCCATCCGTGGGATGCTTCCGAAGACTAAGCTCGGCAAACAGATGTTCCGGAAACTGAAGGTCTATGCGGGTGACCGGCACCCGCACGCGGCGCAAAAGCCCGCCGCGCTGGCCGTAAAATAAGCGGAAGGCAGAAATTTAGTGGCAGCGACGATTGTGCAGTATTTAGGTACGGGCCGCCGCAAGAGCTCGGTGGCTCGTGTTTTTTTGCGTCCCGGCAAGGGCGAGATCCAAGTCAACAACCGCGCGTTTGACAATTACTTCTCGACGGAGAGCATGCGTGCGCTGGTGCGGCAGCCGTTATCGGCTACCGAGACGCTGGACAAGTTTGACATCGTGATTCTTGCCGACGGCGGCGGTGTCGCCGGCCAGGCGGGCGCCGCCCGTCTGGGCATTGCCCGGGCATTAGTGGAGTTCAATGCGGAACTGCGGGGCCGTCTGAAGAAGCTTGGCTACCTGACACGCGACCCCCGCGCCCACGAACGAAAGAAGTACGGCCAGAAGGGCGCCCGCAAGCGGTTCCAGTTCTCCAAGCGTTAGGAATTTCCCCGAGTTCCGTATCGCCGCGCAAATCTCGCCTGGAAAGCGCGGTCGCGGAAGCGTAGAGGATAGGCGGCGGAAGACTATGATGTCTTCCGCAATTTGATTAGGAGGTAGTTTGCCCGCAATATCGATGAAAGAATTGCTCGAAGCAGGCGTTCACTTCGGGCACCAGACCAAGCGCTGGAATCCGAAGATGAAGGAGTACATCTTCGGCGAACGCAACGGCATTTACATTATCGACCTGCAGAAGACGTTGAAGATGTTCAAAGACGCCGCCCGGTTCGTGGGCGAGATGGCCGCGCAAGGCAAGAACGTGCTTTTCGTGGGCACCAAGCGTCAGGCACAAGAGGCCATCGCGGAAGAGGCCAACCGGTGCCAGATGTTCTACGTCAACCAGCGGTGGCTGGGCGGATTGCTCACCAACATGGCGACGGTGCAGAAGTCGATCAAGCGGCTGAAAGACCTGGAGGCGATGGCCACCCAGGAAGGCGGATACGCAGGACGCCCCAAGAAGGAGATCATCCGGCTCGAGCGCGAACGCAAACATCTTGACCAGAACCTGGCTGGTATTAAAGACATGCCGGGGCTGCCCGATGTTCTGTTCGTAATCGACTCCAACAAGGAAGCGATTGCGGTGAAGGAAGCGCGTCGGCTCGGTATCCCGGTGGTGGCGATCGTGGACACCAACTGTGATCCGGACGAAGTGGATTGGGTGATTCCCGGTAACGACGACGCGTTGCGCGCCATCCGGTTATTCGCCAGCAAGATTTCCGACGCCGTGGTCGAAGGCCGCGCCTTGGCTACGGAGCAGGACTTCGCTGCCGACAAGATCGTGCAGGAAGAAGCTCCGAGCGAAGAGGGAATGCTGGAATACAGCGAGTACGTGGACCCCAAGTTCACCGAAAAGATTATGGCCGAGAGCCTGAGCATGGAAGACGATCAGGCGCCGGTCTCGCAGCGTAAAGGGCCCGCCTCCGAAACCGAACCGGTCCCCGAACCGGCCATCAAATCGGAAGGCGGAGACTAAAACAAGCTACGAGCTTCGAGCTGCGAGCTTCGAGCCTGCGGGGTTTTGTCTCGTAGCTCTTGGCCCGCGGCTCGAAGCCAACAACCAGAAGTTAGCAGCTAAAATCTATGGCGGACATTACCGCGGCATTAGTGAAAGACCTGCGCGAGCGGACCGGCGCAGGGATGATGGAGTGCAAGAAGGCGTTGGTGGCTACCAACGGCGACATGGGCGAGGCCGAGGTGTGGCTGCGCAAGCAGGGCATTGCCTCCGCGGCGAAGAAGGCCGCGCGGGCCACCAAGCAGGGTCTCATCGGCAGCTACATCCACGCGGGCGGGCAGCTCGGCGTGCTGGTTGAGGTGAACTGCGAGTCGGATTTCGTCGCGCGTACGCCCGACTTTCAGGAGATGGTGCACGACATCGCGATGCACATCGCGGCGGCCGATCCGAAATACCTGCGGCGGGAGGACGTTCCCCCCGAGGTTCTGGAAAAAGAGAAAGAGATCGCTCGAGACCGTGCCCGCAACGAGGGCAAGCCCGAGAAGGTGCTGGACCGTATCGTGGAAGGCCGTCTGAGCAAGTTTTACGAAGAGGTCTGCCTGCTGGAACAGCCGTTCGTGAAAGAGGCCACCCTCACCATCGAACAACTGGTGAAGACGAAGATCGCCAAGCTCGGCGAAAATATGTCGGTCGCGCGTTTCACCCGCTTCAAGGTGGGTGACGTGGCGGCGGTGGAAGCAGCGGCGGAAAGCGACGCACCAGCAGTCGCGTAATTCATGGCCGCTTACCAGCGCATCCTCCTCAAGCTCAGCGGTGAATCCCTTGCAGGCGGCGCCAGTTTCGGCATCGATCCTACCAGGGTGGCTTCACTGGCCCGTGAAACGGCCGACGTGGTGGCCGCGGGCGTGCAGGTGGGTGTGGTGGTAGGCGGCGGCAACATTTTCCGTGGTATCGCCGGCGCCGCACAGAAGATGGATCGCGTAACGGCCGATCACATGGGCATGCTCGCCACCGTCATCAACGCGCTGGCATTTTCCGACGCTTTGGAACAGATCGGCGTCCCCACTCGGGTAATGACCGCCATCGAAATGCATGAGGTGGCGGAGCCTTACATCCGACGCCGCGCCATACGGCACCTGGAAAAAGGCCGTATCGTCATCTTTGCGGCCGGCACTTCCAATCCATACTTTTCCACAGATACGGCGGCTACCCTCAGGGCGTTGGAAATTAAGGCGGATATCATCGCCAAGGCGACACGAGTAGATGGCGTTTACGATAAAGATCCGCTGAAATATTCCGACGCCGTCAAGTACGAGGAGGTGTCATACCTGGAGGTGCTGTCCAAAGGGTTGGGTGTGATGGACGCCACCTCGATCGCCATGTGCCGCGATAACCGCCTGCCGATACTCGTTTTTAATTTGAATGTAACCGGCAATATAATGCGTATGTCTATGGGTGAGGCTATCGGCACTATTATCAAATAGTTGAAAGCATAGTTGATTACGGCGTACGGCCCTTGTACAATCCATTGCGTGCTCTCTTTGTATCGTCGCCACACGACAACCGGGTACGGCCCGAACAGGACGGAACCGTGCCCTGACATCCATGGTTGGAATTCTAATCCCGAATTGGCTGGGTGACCACAATAGCTTGGGGGATAAACTAAGTCAATTTTCACGGCGTCTGTAAGTGCCGCAAAACAAATGGCCTCTATTTCCTGTAAGGGACATTATGTAACATTCCCGCTACACTCTGTTCCGATTCGTTCGCCATTTAAAGCGCGGCGCTCGTAGGCAAGTATTCTTACCACCTGTGCCTCTCGGAAATTCGGATCCGGCTGATAGAGTGAGAGTTGAGCCTCTTTCGTTTCCTTCGTCTCCTGATTTCGTTACGCGTCATTTTCGAGGTGTTGCGGGATGCCATCCGCAGCCGCGCAGCACTGCACATGGAGGTCTTCGCCCTCCGCCATCAGTTGACCGTTCTGCAGCGGTCGGTCAAGCGTCCTAAACTGACTCCATCCGACCGGTTGGTATGGGCAACCCTATCAGAATTGTGGCGGGACTGGCGATCGGCGCTGGTGATCGTCCGACCGGAAACGGTCATCGCATGGCACCGGAAAGCATATCGTCTCTTCTGGACGTGGAAGTCGCGCCCTGGACGAGCAGGCCGTCCGGCCGTTTCGGCCGAAACGCGCCAATTGATCCGCACAATGAGCCGCGACAATCCACTCTGGGGCGCCCCGCGGATCCATGGGGAACTCCTCAAACTGGGAATCGATGTCGGTGAAACCAGCGTAAGCAAGTACATGGCCCGGAACCGGAAGCCGCCGTCGCAAACGTGGAAGACCTTTCTAGACAACCATCTGAAAACAGTGGTTTCGGTCGATTTCTTCGCGGTGCCGACGATCGGCTTCCAGATCCTCTACGTATTTCTAGTGTTGGCTCATGACCGCCGCCGGATCCTGCATGTGGCGGTCACTGCTCATCCGACGGCGGAATGGACAGCCCAGCAACTCCGGGAGGCTTTTCCATGGGGTACTGCCCCGCAGTACCTGCTTCGCGATCGGGACCGAATCTTTGGTCGCGAGTTCACGGAACAGGTGAAGGAAATGGGGATTCGGGAAGTGCTGGGGGCACCGCGCGTACCGCAGCAGCGGGCGTATATCGAGCGAGTGATTGGGACCATTCGGCGGGAGTGCCTGGACCATCTGATCGTGTTCGATGAGGGGTCGCTGTTGCGGCACCTGAAGTCTTTTCTGACCTATTATCATGAGACGCGCACGCACTTGTCGTTGGAGAAGGACTCGCCGTCGCATCGAGAGGTGCAAGAGCCGGCGTCGGGTGGAGTAGTGGCTATCCCGCAGGTTGGTGGCTTACACCATCGATACGAGCGGCGAGCAGCGTAAGAGGAGGGGCAGGGAAGTAGTTTCCCGGTGCGCTTAGCTGCTCGCGAGGGCACCGCGGTTTCCTTCTCGTTAGCCGGCATTTGCGCAGGATATAGTTGCTCTGTTCGGAGGCAATACGGCTAGCGGGTATGTGAAGCAGGCCAGGCTACAAGGCATCTGAAGAGGGCCGGCAAAACGAGTCCTCTCTCCGCTCGTTCCCTTTTTCACCACGAGCGAACGGTCGTACGGGATTTGCGAGAACGACAGGTGGCTCGATCTAGACGCTTCCTGGAGCGGGATCTTCCAACAATCCTGATGACCGACTTCGCCCACGGCGCGAAGCGTCACGACCTCCTTTTCAGAATCACGGAGAACCTTCATCGGTTTTTCGTTTCCACAGTTCGTCTACCAACTCGCTGCCAATCCCTGCCGCTTGTCCAACTCCCAACGACCCGTGGATGAGAGGCTTCAAACAGGTTGGGGCCCGAGGGGCCGATTGCCCATTTTAAGTCGTAGCGGGCACCCGTAAATACTATGCCGTTAATCGCGTGGATCTCTATTCGGAGCGCAGCACCTTTACCGGGTCGACTCGGATAGCGCGGATCACTGGCGGCATTGCCGCGAGGGTCGCGGCGGCGATAAGGGCAAGGGAGGGAACGGCGAGGGCAGTGATTCCGGTGGGTTTGACTTCATAGAGCAGCGTTCCGAGGTAGCGCGCGGAGACCATGCCGAGCGAGAGGCCGGCGATTGCGCCGAGGAGCACCATTGAGAAAACATCGAAGGTAACGCGGCGCGCGACATCGCTGGCTTGAGCGCCGACTGCGATGCGAATGCCGATTTCAAGGCGGCGCTGAAAGACGGAGTAGTCGAGCACGCCGTAGAGGCCGACTGCCGCGAGCAGCAGGGCAACCGTCGCAAAAAAGAGAGCGAGCATGGCGAGGAGTCGCTCGCGGAGGGTCTGCGCGTCGATCAGCGCTTGCTGCGTCTGGATGCTGGTGACGCGGAATGTGGGCTGATCGCGGGGGATCTCCGCGCGAAGGAAAGGCGCTAGCGCAAGCGGATCCTTAGCTCTCGTGCGCACCACGAACGTCCCCCCTTGGAGCATCCCTTTGCCATCGTAGAACGCCGTGTAAACCACCGGCAACATCTCCTGGCGCAGGTAGCGGTAGCTTGCGTTACGCACCAAGCCGACGATTTCAAAGTTCCGTCCATCCATGGCACCCGCGGTGCCTTGGAATGTTTTCCCAACCGGATTTTCGCCGCCGAAGAAGGCCTTGGCGAACTCCTCATTGACGAGGACGTCGCCAGCAGGGTCCGTTAGGCGGAGGTCTCTTCCGGCAAGCAGCGGAATTCCCATGACGGCGGTCCAGCCAGGCGAAATGTTCACGGTCCACGCGGTGACGTCGTTGGGAGGCAGGCCGTTGATGGAAACGCCGGTGGTTTTGTAGGCGTGGCCGTCGAGCGCGGGCCAATCGGCGAAGGCGGCGGATTCGACGCCGGGAACCTTGCGCAGATGTTCGGTGGTTTCCTCCCACAAGGCGGCGGGCTCATGTGGCTTCAGCGTAATGATATTGAGATTGAGAAGGCCACTGATGGAGATCCCGGTGGGCAGATGGGACAGGTGGTCAAAAGTTGCCACAAAGAGTCCGGCGACGAACAAGACCAGAAAACAGAAAGCCGCTTGGATGGAGATCAATGCGTGCATCCAGCGGAGGCGGGTTGCGCCACTTCTGAGTGCACCGAAGGGTTGAAGACGGGACGCACGTAACGCCGGCGCAAGACCGAACATGAGGATCACACCGAGGGTGAGCCCGAGGCCGAAGGCAACGACTCGCCAATCGGCAGAGAGAATTAACCGGGCTGGGTTATCGGGCCGATTAATGCGGGCGACGACAAGCGGGGCAGACCAACTTGCGAACAGCGCGCCGAAAGCGCCGGCGAGCAGCGCGAGCAGGGTGCTTTCGACCAGCACCAGTTGCACGAGGCGGCGGCGCCCCGCGCCGATGGCGATACGTAGATCCATCTCCGCGGATCGCGCGGCACCTTGCGCGGTCATAAGATTAGCGACGTTCGCGCAGGCGATCAGCAGCACTAACCCGACCAAGACGCCGAGAGCAGCAAGGGCGTGGGAATATTCGTTTCGCAAGCCGGATGATCCAGCGACTGCGGGCTCAGTCACAAGGGCGCGGGGAGCCTTTGACGGTTGGGCCAACCGCAGAGCGGCGAGAAGCCGATCGCGAACCGGTTCGATCGCGACGCCAGGTTTCAGCAAAACAAACATCTGGTAGACGCCCGCGTAGGGAACGTCGACCATGGCCTGCATGGTGGCGGGGACAAAGATACCGGTGACGGTCCCGGGTTCGGTGCCGGTGAAACCCTCCGGTGCCACGCCGACGACGTCGAACGCCTTCGCGGCCTGGCCGATTCTCCAATCCGGGCCTATGCGAACGGTGTCTCCGATTACGCCAGGGTCACGAGCGAAACGGCGCGTCCAGTAATCGTAGGAGAGAACGGCGACAGGACTTGCGCCGGATTTGAGATCGTCACTGGCGCTGAGCAGGCGGCCGAGCGCGGGCCGAAGTCCGAACTCGGAAAACATCCAACCCGCGACGAAGGAGACGTTGGCCTTCTCCCCTTCCGCATCGCCGTGGTAGGTGAGGTCGATCTGCGCGTTGGAGACCGGGATCAGTTCGGCGGCATCCTTCACTGCGGGGCGCATCTGCCGGAATGCGGTGTAGGTCCAGCCGCCCTTCGATCCGGCGCGGGTTAACTCATGGAGCCGTTCGGGATTCGCAATGGGCAAGGGGCGCAGGAATAGCGCATTGATGATGCGGAAGGCGGAGGTGCAGGAACCGATGGCCAGGGCGAGCGAGAGGATGGTGGCGGCGGAGGTGACCTTACGCTTGTTGAGTTGACGCCAGCCGAAAACTGCGTCGGCCAAGAGGGAATCGAACCACGCAACGATTCTCATATCGCGTATTGGGCGGCCGGTCCAGGCTCGATTTCCATTTGATTTCCCGAAGGCCTTCCTGCATAGTCGATCACGAGGACCTCCGTCGCCTCCTTGGCTGGGGTCAGTTTCAAGCCGAGATCCTCAACGGCCGCGAAGATGGACTTGTCGGAGGCGTGCGAGGCAGCTTCCGGGTTGTCGCGCGCGTATTGCAGAGAGAAATCGTAACGCCCCTTGAGACGGGTCTTGTCGACGACTGGCCGATCCGCGTGTGGAGCAACAAAGCCAATGAGGTCCGCGATGGATTTGTCTACGAGATCGAATCGAATGACGGGACCGTTGTAGGCGACGGGCGGAGCAGGCCTCGGTCCGCTACTTTCCTTCAGCTTCGACCCATTCTTACTCACGACCAAGTCGTAGACAAGTAGCTCTCTTGTCTCGCCGTGAAACTGGAGTTGGAACCGATCATGTAAGAGTGTTTGGAGCAACGGCCGGATCTGCTCCAGTGTTGGGGTGCCTTCACCCTCGACTTTCGCGGCGATGTCATAGAACTGATTCTGACCCAGGGTCTCCGGCACGCCGGAAATTTGGAAATCCTTCACTTTGTACGCGGCCATAATGAGGCGGGTGAAGGTGGTTGGACCGATCGTGACCCTATTACCGCTGATGCGGATGTTTGCGCCGTCGCCACCGGCGACAGGCCCAAATCCAAAAGCGCCTGGCGGAAATGTATGCAGTTTGACTGAAGCCACCTCGAACGAGGGTGCTGAGGAAGGCTGTCCCACTACCAACAGTGGTATCAGCGAGAGCAAGCCCGATAGGGCGATCCGTTTCATAGGTGGCTTTTCCTCTCTTGGATTTGCCGTCAGAATGACCGTTGACCGATGAAGATCTAAATTCACTGTAGGCCGCTCCAAATGATCGATGACGATGTAGTCGAGCGGTTCCTTCCGGCTCTCCAGTTTCAAGCCCAACTTATGCTCCACCGCCTCGAAGGCGTAGCGGCCGTTGAGGCCTGTGCGGTCGACCACCGGATTGCCGGGAAACCCCCGCGCGATGAAATCGGCGAGTTGTGCCATGCTCCAGCCGCGCTGGCCGTTGTAACCCGGCGCCCCGTTCACCTTGACTTGGTTAACGCCGTTTGACGGATTGGCCTCTTTGATTCTTGGGCCATCCTTGCAGACCACGAGCGCATACACGGATGTAGCGAGCGACTCGTAGTGGTAAGCCAAGTGAAAACGGTCGCCGAGAAGCTGGTCTATCATCAAAATCAGTTTTCGGAAGGCCGTTCGATATGATCGATCACAAGAGCCCGAATAAGGCCCTTCGTCGATTCTAGTTTCAGGCCCAGTTGCTCGCGCATGGCATCCATCCACGACAAGGCCAGCGGATCGGGCTGAATATTCTCCCCGGGGGGCCCGGGACCATCCGGCTCAGGGGTCCATTCCATCCGATAGTCGATCCTGTCGGTAATCCCGGTTCGATCGATCACGGGCCGTCCAGCCGTCCTGGACAGCGCGGAAGCGAGGACAGCCAAGGTGGCGTTTCGAGATCCCGCCACCATGCGTCCGTCCCTTACATCCAATGCCTGCACATCGCAGGCGGCGGGAAACACGTCGGCGCGGGGACGGTCCGCGGGAGCAGACGGATCGCAGGGCGGCCCGTCGGCGTGCCGAATGAGCTTCGGCCCCCAGGTACCCGGCTTGACCAGAGTCAAAGCATATACGGGCATCTCCCGCATTTCGTAATGTGCTGCGAGATGGAACCGTTCCGCCAGAAGAGACTGCATCATCAGCCGCATCTGGTCCTTAGTCGCGTTACCCGCGCCTTTGGCATCGATCTCGAACCTGTCCGTCTCGATCCATCTCGGCAGATGAGCCAACATCGCTTGCCTCTGGTCCGGCGTCACCGAAAGCTTGTAAGCGAACGAAATGAAGGAAAACGCGGGAAAGGTAGCCAGAAAACGTCCGTGCGGGCTCTCCCCGCTGCGCATATTCGTAAACGCGGGTCCGGTGTCGAGGGGAAAGTTCGGGCTCGTCGCGGGTGAACCGGGTCTTACCAGCTTGACCGAGACCACGTCAAAAGCCATGTGGCCTCCCGCCGCGACTTGCCACTCAGGCGCTTCGGAGGGCGATTGAGCGAGAATTGCCGTCGCGTTTGCTATACCAATCAAAACCGGTGCCATCAGAACCGCCGCTCCCGCGATCGTAAGAGCGGCCTTCTTTGCGAAGCTCAGTCCGGGGATATGATGGGCATTCATAATCTGCTCGATTCTTCTTTTGAGGTTCCCGCCGGTTACTCCGGCGACGCAGGCCAGCGGCGATTCCGTGGACCACTTGCAAACCTTAACGATGGCTTCGGCATAAAGATCGGGTGCGTTCCCCCGGCTGACAACGTCTTCATCGCACGCGCATTCTCGTTCCTCAATCAACCGGGCACCGATCCACCACACTAGAGGATGGAACCAGAAAATCGCTTCGACGATCATGTGGATCGACGCCAGGAGATTGTCCCGGCGCCGCAGATGGCACAGTTCGTGGGCAAGAATTGCCTTCATCTCCGCCGGTGCGAGGCGTTCGGCGATTCCCTGCGGCAGAAGAAGTAACGGTCGTATCCATCCGACAACTCCGGGCTCCATGAGGCCCGGGGAAGTGCGAATTTCAACAGGAGCGGCAATCTCGGTTAGAACACTAACGCGGGTAAGGAGGCGGATGCGCTGCCACCCGCGGAGTCGAATCAGCGCAACACATAGAACGCCGCACAGCCACACGCCCGCTATCACCCAATCGAGCGTGGTTCGATCGGCCGAGGGCACGCCCGCGGAGGAAGCGAGACCTTCCAGCGTGTCGCCCGAAGAGTGATGGAAGCTGTCCACGGCGTATAAAAGCACAGGGCTTGGGGCGCCGATCCCGTGGTGAGAGGCCGGCGCTAAGGCGCCGATATGACTCCCGACAATCGATAGCAGCGCAAAAGGGATCAGAAATTTGAGCGAAGCGCTCAGCCACAGCCAAAAGCGCACCTGCGCTTTGTTCGCGCGAAATGCCAGCGTCATGAGCGCTGCTGCTCCCGCAAACAACGTGGACTGCACGAGATGGGAAGAAGCGCCAGAGACAAGGGCGTCGATCATTTTGACACCTCCTTTCGCCGGGCCTTCAACTTTCGGATCGTCCTTTCCAACTCCTGAATGTCGTCCGAGGTCAGTTTTCCAGCGTCGGCAAGCTGCGCCATCAGAGGCGCGGCTTTCCCGCCGAAGAAGCTCAATATCTCGTCGAGCACACGACTTCGGGTCACGTCTCGGGCGACAATCGGCTCGAATATATCGGCATTACCTTGTCTCTCGACGCGGCGCACGGCGCGCTTTCCTTCCATCCGATAAACAATCGTCTGGACAGTGGTGTAGGCGGGGCGCGGTTCGGGGAAGAGTCCGTGAATGTCGCGAATCGAAGCCTTTCCGGAAGTCCAGAGAGCTTCCAGAATGCGGAGCTCGATCTTACTGAGTTTTGGCTGGGCCACGCCGTTCTACTACTCCGTAGTTGCATCCTACTACGTTTTAGGCGACGAGGCAAGAGCGATTTTCGAACCGCTTGCCTGTCCGTAGCCAAAACCTGATCACGTCCTAGAATCAGGAACTTGAGGCGCGTGTTCCAGCCAGCGAAAAACCCCAGTGACGCCATGCTAAAAGGGTGAGTTCGTGGTCGACTCTATCCTCGCACTCTTTTCAGCGCTCCGAGTTTTCTTTCGAAGTCAGGGTGATACAGCTCTCGAAGTCCTCGCCCTCCGACAGCAGGTTGCGGTGCTCAAACGCAACGTCCGCGCCCCATCGTTAAGCGGTTGGACAGACTTTTCTGGACCACTCTCCGCCGCTTCTGGCCCCGCTGGTCTGACGTTCTCGTCATCGTGAAACCTGAGACCGTCATCGGCTGGCACCGCGCTGGTTTCCGGCTCTACTGGCGCTGGCGCTCTCGG
>Ga0126381_100001685_pt1 | contig 23613 bp, 19 predicted proteins | sample PanSoiMetPlot_28_FD_96465 | JGI IMG/M metagenome (GOLD analysis project Ga0126381, IMG submission 96465) | Tropical forest soil microbial communities from Panama - MetaG Plot_28 | ecosystem: Environmental > Terrestrial > Soil > Tropical forest > Bulk soil | place: Panama | collected 2016-02-17 | reverse complement strand
TGTCGAGCGCTGCCAGGGAGCCTCTTGTAGCAACTTTGTGCAAATTGGCAGCGGGATCGCAACCAGTGGAACCAGCTTCTCGGATTCGGGTCTCAGTGCATCGACAACCTATCTCTATCGGGTCCGCGCGAGGGACGCCGCGGGTAATCTGAGCGGTTATTCGAACACCGCCTCCTCGACCACACTGTCTGGTGGCGGGTCAAGCATCACCGTGAGCGTGTCGCCACGGCGCGGTGGCCTAACCGTTTCGCAGAAACTGACCACACTTACAGCGACGCTGACCAACGACACGACCAACCAGGGCGTCACATGGTCGTCGGTTGGAGGCGGCTCCTTTGCTCCGACCACCAGTACATCGGGCAACCCGGTGACCTTTACGGCTCCAGCAGCGGCGGGAGTCGTTACCATCACCGCGACCAGTATGGCCGACGGATCGAAAACCGCGAGCGCAACGGTTGGCGTGACCGACCTGAAGGGCGTCACAACTTATATGAACGGGAATTCGCGGCAGGGCGCAAATATTCAGGAGTACGCGCTGACGAGATCGGGGCCGACGGCCGTTAATTCCACCAACTTCGGAAAATTGTTCAGCTGTCCAGTGGACGCCGCGATCTATGCGCAGCCGCTATGGGTAGCGAATTTGTCGATCGCCGGGGCGGTACACAACGTGATTTATGTGGCCACGCAGCATGACACGGTGTACGCCTTCGATGCGGATGGAAGTTCGTGCGTGCCATTGTGGACAGCAAGTCTGATAGACACTGCCCATGGAGGTTCGACCGGTGAAACCTGGGTGACCAGCGCCGATGAGAGTGGTTGCCGAGACCTGACACCTGACATTGGCATCGTTGGCACTCCGGTGATTGATCTCAGTTCAAACAGCCTGTATGTGGTTTCCAAGACGAAGAATTCCGGCACGTTTCACCAGAGACTTCACAAACTGAACATTACGTCCGGAAACGAGCTGCTTACGCCTCCAACGGAGATTTCAGCGACAGTCTCAGGAACGGGGGTGGGTAGTAGTGGAGGGCAGGTCTCTTTCGACGCCAAGCTGAATAATCAACGCTCGGCGCTGCTCCTGGAAGGTAGCCATGTGATCATCTCCTGGGCATCTCACTGCGACTTTGGTCCTTATCACGGCTGGGTGATGTCCTATAGCGCGTCTGCGTTGACACGCGAAGCGGTGCTGAATGTATCGCCAAATGGCGCCATGAACGGAGTCTGGATGTCAGGCAGTGGGCCCGCCGCCGATTCGAGCGGGAATATCTATCTAGCGACCGGCAACGGAACCTTCGACGCAAATACCGGTGGTAGCAATTATGGCGACAGTATCGTCAAACTGGGACCGCCCAGCGGTGGCAACTTCTCGTCAATAAGCTATTTCCGATCATTTGAACAGCAGCCATCACCCGATTTTGCCGATGTAGATCAGGGCTCGGGAGGTGTTCTGTTGTTGCCAGACCTTCCGGCGGGCTCGTTTCTGGCGCAGGCTGGCAAAGACGGCAGGATCTATCTTGCCGACAGGAGTGGAGTGCTGGGAGGATTTAATTCTTCTACCAACGCTATCGCGCAGGAAGTCTCTGGGCAGATTCCGGGCGGTATGTGGGGATCTCCGGCGTATTGGAACGACACGCTTTATTTTGGGGCGGCAGAGGACGGCAGTTTATCGAGCGATCCGCTGCGGGCATTTTCCTTCAACTCGGGGCAAATCTCAGGTTCGCCTACATCAACAACCAGCTCGACAAAAATATTCGGATTCTCCGGACCCACGCCATCGGTATCCGCTTCGGGAACGAGCAATGGGATCGTGTGGGCGCTGGACAACGCGCAGTGGAGCAGTTCTTGCACAGCTGCTTCCACTTGCCAGGGACTGTACGCGTATGACGCGACAAGTCTGGGCACGATGTTGTACAACAGCAATCAGGCTGCGAGTGGCCGGGACTTGGACGGCGGCGCAGTAAAGTTTACTGTGCCCACTGTTGCTAACGGAAAAGTTTACCTAGGTAATCAGAATAAACTCACCGTTTACGGACTGTTGCCGTAGAACCTAAACGAGGAAAAGAAGTCCGTTACCGGTTTTGCCGCCACTGGTATTTTCCGATCGGTTCCGGCACTACGCCGGCCATCACATTCCTTCGTAGTTTGGCCCGCCGCCACCTTCGGGCACGACCCAATCGATAATCTGGTAGGGATCGGCGATATCGCAGGTCTTGCAATGCACGCAATTGGCGAAATTGATTTTCAGTTTCATCGCACCACTGGCTTCTTTCGCCATTTCATAAACCGCAGCGGGACAAAAATACTGGCAGGGATTGCCGTATTCTTCGACGCATTTTGTAATGCAAATATTTGCATCAAGCACATGCAAGTGGCTAGGCTGATCGTCGTTATGACGAGTCCCGGAATGATAGACGTCGGTCAGGCGATCGAAAGTTAACTTACCGTCGCCTTTGAACCGATCTTCAGCCGCTGCGCGCTTCGCCCTGTCGAGTTTCTTGTAGTGCTTGTATCCGGAATCGACGCGCATCGGATCGACGAGGCCCCGGCCCCCGGTGATTTGCTGGAACGCGGTGTGGAAGAATCCGCGAAACATGCCGTGCTGAAAAGATTGATGAAAATTGCGGACTTTCCACATTTCATCGCGAATGTAGCTTCGTTCCACGCGCTGCTGAAATTTGCCCAACGCTTTTGCGGTTGTGTCCCTAGTTTTCAGCGCTTCGAAAATGGTTTCGGCTGCGAGCATGCCGCTTTTCATCGCCAAGTGAATGCCCTTGAGGCGCTGCGAATCGAGGAAGCTGCCAGAGTCGCCGATGATGAGGACGCCGTCGACAGTGTTTCGCGGCATGGCGTACCAGCCGCCGTAGGGCAAGGATTTTGCGCCGTAGCGCACGAGCTTGCCGCCGTCGAGAATTCTTTTGAGGTGCGGGTGGGTCTTCCACTTTTGAAAAGCAGCATGCGGATCGAATTGCGGGTCGGCGTATTCGAGAGCCAGGACTAGGCCGATGGAGAGACGATTATTGGAGAGGCCATAGATCCAGCCGCCGCCATACATTTCAGTGGAGACAGGCCAGCCTAGCGTGTGAGCGACGTAGCCAGGCGCGACGCGGCCGGGTTGAATATCCCAAAGTTCCTTGATTCCGATGCCGTAACTTTGCGGATTGAGGTTATCAAGTTTTTTTTCGGCGACGAGCTTCTTGGTGAGCGAGCCGCGCGTGCCTTCGGCTAGAACAGTGATTTTAGCGCGAAGTTCGTAGCCTGGAGTGTAGTTATCCTTGGGCTTGCCGTTTTTGTCGAGGCCCTTGTCTTCGGTGATGACGCCCGCGACTGAACCATTTGCACCGCAAACCAGTTCGGCGCCGCCAAACTCCTTGAACAGGTTGACGCCCGCGGATTCGACTAGGCCGCCGAGCCACTTCACGATTTTATTGAGAGAAACGACATAGTTACCGCTGTTCCTGAAGGGCGGTGGAGTGATGGGAAAGCGGAACGAAGAATTTTGCGTAAAAAATAGAGCGGCGGAATCGGTAACCGGCGTATCGAGCGGAGCGGATTGCTGGAAATCGGGAACGAGCTCGGCGAGGGCTTTGGGATTCATGATGGCGCCAGAAAGTTGATGCGCGCCGATTTCCCGGCCTTTTTCGAGGACGTAGATATTTTCCGCGCACAGTTCCGGCTTGGCGCCGGAGTCGTTGTGCTTCTTGAAGAGGTTGGCGAGATGGAGGGCGCAGCTCAGTCCGGCGGGGCCGGCGCCGACCACGAGTACGTCGGCTTCCAGTTGTTCGCGTTGGATGATCATTGAACTCTATGTTAGCAAGGGACTGAGGCCGTTTGCTGTTAACCGATCTTCGCAGGCGGCCAAAGGTCAGAGGATTGACGTTGGGTGAACTCAGCCGGATAGCCACCTGCGGCAGCCATTAGTTGCCGGTAGGAATGATGCCGGCGTTTTCGACCATAAGCATAACGGTTCGTTCTGGAGCGCGGGTGCGGTGCAAAACGCCTTTGGGAACCACGGTGCCCTGGCGTGGACCGAGCTCTAGTGTGCGGCCTTCGAGGTCGATCAGGAGTTTGCCTTCGACCACATAGAAGAATTCGTCGTCGTCGTCGTGCTTGTGCCAGTGATATTCGCCTTGCACTACGCCGAGGCGCACGACTGAGCCATTCACCTGGCACAGCGTCTGGTTGTACCAACTATAGGCGCAATCGTCGGCGAGAGCTTTTTCTTCGACGATTTCAAGCGGCTGGTAAAAGATATTGAGGCGCGTTTCATAGGGAAAAATCGGCGTTTCGGCCATGGCTCCTCCGGCGTGCTCGAGAGGCAACTTCCTACGTCCACTTTCTAGCCTGAATAAGTAGACCGCAAGAGTCAAAATGTCTCGCTACTCAGCGGACGCAAAAAAAGTGTGAAAACGGCTACGCTACTTGGCTTTTTGCAGTTCTTCAGCAAGCGCGGGCATGATTTCGAAGATGTCTCCGACTACACCGTAATCGGCGATTTCGAAGATTGGCGCGTTCTGGTCTTTATTGATAGCTACGATGGTACGCGCACCTTTCATGCCGACTACGTGTTGAATGGCGCCGCTGATGCCTAGGGCTAGATACAATTTCGGCGCGACGGTTTGGCCGGAGCTGCCAATTTGGCGCTCCATCGGGAGCCAGCCTTCATCGCAGATAGGACGAGACGCAGCGATTTCTGCGCCCATGGCCTTGGCTACGGCTTCGGCTTGTGGAATATTTTCCGAAGCCTTGATGCCGCGACCGATCGCTACAATCAGCGGAGCCTGCGTCAAGTCGACTGCCGATTTTGCTTCTTTGAAAAGTTCAAGGGGCTTGGTGCGAATTTGTTCCGTCCTTAGTTCCACGCTGATTTTATTGATGGGTTTCGCACCGTCCTTGCCTGCTTCAACTTGATCCGCGCGGAATGCGCCTGACTGGAATGAGGCGAACCACGGACCTGCTCCAACAAATGTTACGTCGGCAGCCGTCTTTCCCTGGAACATCTGGCGCACGAAGACAAGTTTCCCGCCTTCGTTGCGATAGCCGATGCAATCGCCAATCATTCCTTTGCCGAGCATGGCCGCAAGCTTTGGTGCAAAATCGCGAACCTGGTAGGTATGAGGGAATAAGACCAAGTCTGGCTTGGCCAATTCGACCACCTGCTTCAGCGCGATACAGAATCCGTCAGGCGTGTAGGATCCCAGCAGGTCGTGCTCGACTTGCAGAACTTCCGCAACATTTTTTGCGGCGAGGTCGCTCGAAAATGAATCGCCACCTTTGCCGATCACCACGGCGCTCACGGTTGCGGATAGCGCCGAGGCGATCTGCTGCGCTGCTGCCAGTGTTTCGAAGCTGCTGTTATTCCACTTGCCTTGACGCTGCTCGCTGACGACGAGGATTTTCATGGTCAGATCACTCGCGCTTCGAACTTCAACTTCTCCACCAGCTTTGCGGCGACTTCCTTTGGTGGGCCTGTCAAAAATTCTGTCTTTTTGGCTTTAGCGGGAACGTAAATCCTTTCCACCCTTTGTGTCAGCTCGCTTTTGACGCCAAGGGATTCGCGCGTAAACGCGGCGATTTCTTTTTTCTTTGCGGCCATGATGCCTTTTAATGTTGCGTAGCGGACTTTGTTGATGCCGGACTGAATGGAAAGCACCGCCGGGAGCGGGCATTCAATCCACTGGAACCAGCCGGCTTCGAGTTCGCGCTTCAATTTCAGCTTTCCCGCGCTGGCTTCGATGGCCATGATGATTGTTGCGTGCGGCTGGTCGAGAAGCGCAGCAAGAAGCACGCCGGTCTGGCCGAAGCCCTGGTCGTCGCTCTGCAGCCCGGTCAAAATCAGATCGGCGTTTTCATTTTTTACGGCTGCAACCAGCGCGCTTGCCGATCCTAGCGGGTCGAGTTGCGAGAAATTGTCGTCGACAATATGGATTCCGCGGTCGGCGCCCTTGGCAAGCGCCTCCTTGACGGTCTGCTTGACACGTTCCGGGCCCATCGAGAGAGCAACGACTTCACCACCGTGCTTTTCCTTCAGGCGCAATGCTTCTTCCAACGCGAAGCTGTCGGGCTCGTTCATTTCGAAGCCGATGTCCGATTCCTTGATCCAGTTTCCAGTGATGGACAGCGGCGCGTCTTTGGCCGGCACCTGTTTGATACAGACTATAATTTTCACGAAGTTTTCCTTACATCCGGAGCGTTATCGGTTCTGACTTGTCAAAATCTGCGCGGCAGACTCGGTTACTTCCCCGTCCAACGCTTGAAAATCAGCGCGGCATTGGTGCCGCCAAATCCAAAAGAATTGGAGAGGGCGTAATCTACACTAGCTTTGCGCGCGGTATTCGGAACGTAGTCCAGATCGCATTTCGGGTCGGGGTGAAACTGATTGATGGTCGGGGGCAGGATTTGATCGCGCAACGCCAGCACGCTGATGCCGGCCTCCAAGCCGCCTGCCCCGCCCAGTAAATGTCCGGTCATGGATTTCGTGGAGCTTACCGGCAATTTCTTGTTGATAGCTCGCTCGCCAAACAAGCGCTTCATGGCCGTGGTCTCAATGACGTCGCCAATCGGCGTGGAGGTTCCGTGCGCGTTCACGTAGCCGATATCATCGGGCGAGAGTCTTGCATCCTTCAGCGCAGCTCGCATCACGCGAAATGCGCCGTCGCCATTTTCAACCGGCTGGGTGATGTGGTAAGCATCGCCGGACATGCCATAGCCCACAATTTCTGCCAGAACCGGAGCGTTGCGTTTGACCGCGGTTTCCAGCGCCTCCAAGATCAATATGCCCGCGCCTTCGCCGACGATAAAGCCATCGCGGTCGGCATCGAATGGCCGGCTTGCTGTAGCAGGATCGTCATTACGGGTGGAGAGCGCCTTCATCGAAGCGAATCCACCCACGCCCATCGGGGTGATGGTGGCTTCGGTGCCGCCACAGATCATCATGTCGGCCGCGCCGCGTTCGATAATTTTGAAAGAATCACCGATAGCGTGCGCAGAAGCCGAACAGGCTGTTGCGGTGGCAGAGTTCGGACCTTTCGCTCCGTAGCGGATCGAAATATGGCCCGATGCTAAATTCACGATGGCAGAAGGAATGAAAAACGGAGAAATTTTATTCGGTCCGCCGAACAAAAGTTTTCCATGTTCGCGCTCGATAATGTCGAATCCGCCGATGCCGGACGAAACGTACACGCCCACTTCTTCAAGGTTGGATTGTTCGGCCTTCCACTGCGCGTGCTTCACGGCGGCATCCGCCGCGGCCAGAGCAATCTGGATGAAGCGGCCCATTTTTTTCAGTTCTTTTTTCTCGATCCACAGGAAAGGATCGAAGTTTTGCACTTCGCCCGCGATCTTGCAGTCGAAATCCTTGGTGTCAAAATGGGTGATAGGCCTGATGCCGCTGACCCCGGCAGTGAGGTTTTTCCAACTCTCGTCGGTGCCGATACCCAGCGCACAGACCAGCCCAACTCCCGTTACTACTACCCGGCGAGTCACCGTTTCCCGACTCCTGTGGTGTTTAGATGCCGCACGGAATGCGCGGGCTTACTTGGATTTGGCGTGCTTATCAATGTACTCTACGGCGTCCTTCACCGTGGTCATTTTCTCGGCGTCCTCGTCGGGCACTTCGATTCCGAAGGCTTCCTCGAACGCCATCACCAGTTCCACCTGGTCCAGCGAATCCGCGCCCAGGTCGTCCACGAACGATGCTGTCGGCGTCACTTCCGCCTCATCCACGCCGAGCTGCTCGACGATAATCTGCTTCACGCGTTCTTCTACGCTGGCCATTCGCATTCCTCCGCGACTATTCGTCGCTTTTCGTTTTTCAGCTGACTCGGCGCATCCCCGAACGCGCCAAACTTTTCGAAACTTCTTTGCGGCACAGGCAGCTTTGCCTGTGCGATTTGACCGCAGCGCGGGCACCACTGCGCCCAGCCAGGAGTGGCTGGGCCACTTAAGTGCCCCTGGGCAACCTGCCCATTCTAAGCATGGCCTACTCCAAGGTCAACTTTGGCCGCTTTCATTCTTTGCATACTTTCGCAGCCCACCATGGGCGCACATGCGAACGAACGGCATGCCTTGGTCGAACCAGCGCTTAGACGCAAATCCTTTGCCGCATGGCGGAAAAATCAAAGTGTGAACTATGTGTCCGGCAATGAATATAATCAGAATCCACACCACGAGGTACGCCGCCCACTATATCTGGCTGTCGAAGGGGCGTACGATCAGGCCAAATCAAGACCATCCCCGGTAAGAACCCGAGAGTCGCTAGCGGCGCTCGATTTCGCCATTTGACCAAGTCTCTCGGTACGGTCATTCACGTCAGATGCATCCCGCCGTTCACGTTTAGGACGTGGCCGGTAATGTAGCCTGCTTCCTCGCTCGCCAAAAACACAATCGCGGCCGCCACATCACGAGGTGAACCCATACGCCCCAACGGAATCCGTACCTTTAATTCTTCTTTGACCTTATCAGACAGCACGTCGGTCATCGGCGTTTCGATGAAACCTGGCGCGACGGCGTTCACCGTGATGTGGCGTGAAGCAATCTCAATGGCGATGGCTTTTGTAAGACCGATCAAACCTGCCTTAGCCGCGACGTAATTGGCTTGACCAGCATTCCCACTCTGCGCCACGACTGACGAAATATTGATGATCCGCCCTGCGCGCGCCTTCATCATTGCCGGCAACGCTTGCTGGATGCACAGATGTGCGCCGGTCAAGTTGGTTTCTAGGACCGCATCCCAGTCATCCTTCTTCATGCGTATGGCCAGGCCGTCGCGGGTTACTGCCGCGTTGTTCACAAGAATGTCCAAGCGGCCGAATTTTTCGAGGACCTGCTTGAAGCCGGCCTTCACCTGCTCCCCGTCTGCGACGTCCAGTTTCAGCGCCAAGGCTTCGCCGTGCGCTGCGGTGATTTCATTCACCAAGGTTGCCAGTTTCTGCTCGTTACGAGCGGCGACCACGACTTTCGCACCGGCTTCGGCCAACGCCAGAGCGGTATCGCGTCCAATGCCTTGTGACGCTCCCGTAACCAACGCTACTTTATCCTTCAGACTGAACATTCGCTCCGCTCCGGTGCTCCGACAACCGCACTTACTCGCTGGCCTGGCTGTAAGCTGAGATCCTTCGTCCGGCTGCGACCGACTCGGGATGACCGCGCTGCAGTGCGGGCACGTCAAAAATGTCTTTGCCAACTAAGCGGCGTCGGACTTGGCCACAGCAATCTTGTCCATGGTCATCGCCAAACTTTTTGCGTCTTCAATATTCAGGGCCGTCACCGAGCGTTCAATCTGTCGCAGCAGTCCCGTCAGCACACGTCCGGGACCGACTTCGACGAATGTGTTCACGCCTTCGTCGATCAATGCGCGCACGGATTCTTCCCAACGCACCGGCATGGAAACCTGGCGAACCAGCGCGTCACGCGCTTCGCTGCCCAAGGTCTCGGTATCTGCGTCCACGTTGGTAACCAGCGGCCAGCGCAAATCCGCGAATTCGGTTTGCGACAGATCCTTGGCCAATTTTTCTTGCGCCGGCATCATCAACGCGGAATGAAACGGCGCGGAAACCGGCAACATCACGGCGCGCTTGGCGCCCGACTGCGAAGCAATCTCTATCGCGCGTTTCACCGCGCCAGCACTGCCTGAAATCACTGTCTGATCAGGAGAATTCAAATTTGCCGGCGCGCACACCTCATGTTCTGCTGCTCGCTTGCAAGCGTCCGCCACCACTGCGGGTGACAATCCCAAGATCGCTGCCATAGCGCCTGCGCCCGCCGGCACCGCCTCCTGCATATATGTTCCGCGCTTGCGTACCAGTTGCACCGCATCCGCGAATTTCAGCGAACCCGCCGCCACCAGCGCAGAATATTCACCCAGACTGTGCCCTGCGACAAAGTCGGGCAGCAAACCTTTTTCCGCGGCCACACGGAAAACCGCCACCGAGCAGGTCAAAATCGCCGGTTGGGTGTTGGCAGTCTGCTTCAATTCCTCTTCCGTACCTTCAAAACAAATCCTGGAAATGGGGAATCCCAGTGCCCGGTCCGCTTCGTCGAACACGGCGCGCGCCACAACGTAGTTCTCCGCTAGTTCTTTTCCCATTCCCGGGTATTGCGAAGCCTGTCCCGGAAAAACAAATGCTACTTTTCCCATACTTTTCTTTCCGTCGCTTTGCTTGCGACCGTGCTCTCTGGGCTTGGCTTGCTCGTACATTCGGCCGAAGAGAGTTTCCTCGCTCGCTCGGAATGACGGCAGGGTGGACCTCAATAAAACTGCTATGTACGCTCGGTGACCAGCGAAAGCTCCTGTTCGATTTTTTCGTTCATGTTGGCCCGGGCCAGTCCTGCTGCCACGCGAATCGCATTCTTGATGGCATTGGCGTTCGAACGGCCGTGCCCGATCACGCAGACGCCCCGCACTCCAAGCAATGGAGCGCCGCCGTACTCCGTGTAATCGATCGTCTTCTTCAACCCCTTGAACGCCCCCTGGGACAACAGAGCGCCGAACTGGGACAGCAGGGATGTCTTGAGCGATTTTTTCAGCAGTCCGAAGATCGAGACCGCCAAACCTTCACAAATCTTCAGCGCGATGTTGCCCACAAATCCGTCGCAGACAATTACGTCCACGGCGCCGGAAAAAAGGTCGCCACCTTCAACATTTCCGATGTAATGCATATGCGCCTTTTTCAGCCGCTCGTTTACTTCGCGAGTCAATTCGTTGCCCTTGCTCTCTTCTTCACCAATGGAAAGCAATCCGACGCGCGGTTTGCGGTTGCCAAACGTCGCGCGGTAGTACATTTCCCCCATCACCGCGAACTGTACCAAATGCTCGGGTTTCGAATCCACGTTGGCTCCGACGTCCAGCAGCACACTAACACCGCCCTTGGCATTGGGAAACGGAGCTGCCAGCGCCACGCGATCCACCGATTCAAGTGTGCCGAGCAGGAATCGCACCACGGTCATCACGGCGCCGGTGTTTCCCGCACTGACCAGACCATCCGCCTTGGCTTCGCGCACCAGCCGGGCGCTAACGTGCACCGAACTGTCTTTCTTTCTGCGAAAGGCCTGCGCCGGGTGATCATTCATGGTGATCACCTCGCTGGCCGGAACAATTTCGATCTTCAGCCCGCTACGATCGTGCTTGGCCAATTCCGCCTTGATCGCCTGAGGCTGGCCAACCAGCATCACCCGCACGTCCAATTCCCGCGCGGCCAGCACACTTCCTTCAACCTCGGGACGGGGCGCATTGTCCCCACCCATCGCGTCCACGGCAACTGTGATCATTGGGGGCTTACTGCCGTTTCTACCGAGCTCCAAAGCCTTGCGGCATGCCTTTGCAATCCCTGAGTTGAAGCCGGAGGTGCGTGCGAACTTTACGTCTAGACTATGCCGAGGCCTCTTTGACAGCCTTACCTCTATAATACCCGCAGTGCGGGCAAGCCTGGTGCGGCTGCTTTGCCTCATGGCAATGCGGACACCTCCCCAACGCGGGCTTGGAAAGATGATCGTGGGCCCGGCGGGTGCTGGTTCGCCGTTTGGAATGTCGTCTTTTGGGATTTGGCATCGTGGTACTCCTTATTTTTTCTCGCTCGTACTGCGTTCAGGGTCTCAACTTGCAGCAGAAAAACACACACAAACCCGCTGCGAATTTCCGGTGCAACCAGTGCTTATTGTTTCTTAAGCCAGTCCTGCTTCAAACGCGCCAGGGGAGCCAAGCGTGGATCCGTCGCATGGGTTTCGCAACGGCACTCTTCGTGATTCAGATTCGCTCCGCAAGCCGCGCACAAACCCCGGCAGTCGCTGCGGCAAATGGCCTTCATCGGGACGGCCAGGAGCACTTGTTCCACCAACACATCCGCCAAAAATAGCCCATCTCCCTTATAGAAACCGATATCCGCGTCCAAATCCTTCAACCGCTCTTCTTCCGGCTTGCTGACCTTGGGCATCGGACTGTAAAACAGGTCGAAATGCCGCTGGACATCTTCAACCACCGGTTCCAGGCACCGCGCGCACTGCAGCTCGATTTTCGTTTCCAGCTGGCCGGTAACCCGGATCTGCGCGTCGATAAGCTCAGCGGTAGCTACCACTTCCAGCGGCTCGGTCTGTTTCAGCTCCGCCGTATGGTAGTCGACATTCCCCGGAGCATAGCTCTTCCGGATGCTCAGCTTGTGGACCGCCAGTTCCTTGACATCCAGGAACATCGACTCTGCACCTCGAGAGCTCGTACCCATGCCCATCCATTATTGGGTCGCAGTCCCCGCAAGTCAAGAAAACCAGAGGCAACGCGAGACTAGTCGCAACCTTGCTCGGCCATTTTTTCCAGCATCTGGCGGGCATCGGCGCTGCCCTTCTTGGAAGCGGCGACCAGCAAAACTCGCGCCTGATCGCAGTTCTTCTCCACGCCGTCGCCACGGCGGAACATGTCGGCGAGAGTCACTTCGGCGGGAACATAGCCTTTTCGAACGCCAGCCCAGAGTAGATCGACAGCCTTGGACAATTCCTGTTGCCGGTTCCTGCCGCGCAATAGCTCCCGCGCGGCATTGAATTCGTCCTGTCCTGTCTCGCTTTCGACTCCCGCCTCGTTCTTCGGCAAAGCTTCGATACCCAATTGATGGCCGGCGTTTCCGATTGGCTTGGCAGCAGAAGGTGCCGATGAAGTGCCCGGATTCTCGACCGAAGGAACCGAAGCTGATTTAACATTCGCACCAACGGAGGCGCCGCCCGCCGCCAGGTTCGGATTTGCCGACGTTGCCGACGGATTTGCCGTCTTCGAAGACTCCGCCGGAGCGACTCGCGGCGGCGTCCCGACTTGAGACTTTTGCAGGGACTGTTCTTCCGAGAGTTGACCTTCGGGTTTGGATTCCTGTACTGGTGAAGGAGGAGGAACTGCCGCCGGAGGCGCAGAATCGATTTGACCGGAGATGGATTGACCGATCTGGATCAAAACACCACCAATATCCTGGCGGAAGTTATACGCCAAGGTCCCCAGAATGGCGGCCAGAGCAATGGCAATGATGCTCCCCGCGGCGGCACGGCTCACATGCGGCGAATCGGGCGGAGCGTGCAGCTTTGCTCGCTCCCAGGCGCTTTCGAAAGATTCCTCCAGAGGAGGAACATAGGGCCGCGGCTGCGCGGGCATGAAGTTTGGTGCGACAGCAACCGGAACAACAGGCATGGGTGGCAAAACAGTGGCGGGCGCAGCCGCAACACTCGGCGAACCCGCCGGCGGAACTACGGGTTTTTCGGGTACAGGCGGGGACTGCGTGCGTTGTCGCAAAAACGTCGATGCCGCCAAGGCCGGCTCTTCCGGCTTTGCCGCACTTGGCGCCGCGCGGCTAGAAATCTGAGATTCCCTCGGCTTGGGTTTGCTTTCCGGTTTTTCCTCTTCGACTTTTGGTCTCGGCTCAGCCTGCGGTCCCGGTTTGGCTCGTATTTCCGTTTTAGGCGCGGTTCTTGGTTCCGTCTCCAGTTCAGAAAACGGGGGCCTCCTGGAGTGCGAAGGAGCGGCATGATCTGATTCGGGGGCTGAAGCCTTGTCCTTCAAGCCTGGCTCCACGGACGGTCGAGCGGGGTAAGCGCCGCGCAATTCTTGCCGAATCTGTTCCATGGTATTGACTGGGATGGCCGCGGCGGGCGCTACTTCGCGGCCGGACGCATGATGGAAATCTGATGAGAGCCATCTGGAGAGCTCGGCGCGAAACGCCGGTGAAACCTCTGTGAAACGAAGGCCGCCGCATTTGCCTTCGTCATCAATCCATTCGATTGCTCCACTGCCTTCGAAACGGTGCGTACCGTCGAGCATAAAGGCAAAGGGAATATCGCCATTCCCGCGCAGAGGTGTGACGGCCCTGAAGCGAAAGCCGTCCTCGGAGATGCTGAGGAGCATCCCGCCGTTGCCGGCACCGAGCTCAAGATATACAAGCTGATCCGGCTTTTTTTGCGAGAAGGCTTTAGGTTCCACTTGCATAACAATTACCGCGATATACAAATTCTATCGCGAAAACGAAAGTAAGAGGCATTCAATGCCGGTGCTCTGTTACTTCGATGACACGAAAAGCCGGGGGTTGCCGGCAAACAGCGTGCTCAGTGACATCTCTGAGCGCGGATCTGGCCCGCTGCGACTGGGAATTTCGTGTAGAGACGGTCGGTCAGCGGCATTTTTTGCACTGGCCGAAAGTACCGGTACCCAGCCGAAGATACAGGGAACCCCGAGTATCCTCCTCAATGCAAAGGTGTTAAGAAACAAGTGGAAAAGCATGGCAGGTGGCAGTCGCCATGCCACTAAGGAATCGCTGTTTTCGCTATTATATATCCGTAAAGGGATTCACCGATGAAGCTGCGCATCATCTGCACTATGGCAACAATTTTTTTGGCGCTTTTTACAATTGCAGTTTGGAAGGCTCCGGTCAACGGGGAAAACTAATCCCGTGGGACGACGCCGGACGCCTTTTGAGCTGCGAGCCGAAAGCTGAAGCGATGCGCAAACTATTAACGATGGAATGGAGCCTGTAGTCGAAAAAAAGCGGACTGCCCGCCGGTCTTGCGAAGCGGAACACTTCGCATTCTCGAGACAGTTCTCAGGCGTGGAACGAACCGGCCCGCGCTCCGCAAAGATACCAGCAGTCGCAGCCTGGGAAGAGGATAGAGATTGCGAACGACTCTGAAGCTCGTTCTGCCACTGATCATCAGTGTGGCACTGGTGTCGCTGTTGTTTGCCGCCTACCAGGTTCGGGTGCAAAGAAAGAATTTGCGAAACGACGTCTCGCGGCGCGCGGAATTGCTAGCGGAAAGCCTGCAGGAAGCCGTCGAGCCGCTGTTTGAGAAAAACGAGCGCAATTCGGAAAAGGCCATGCAGCGCGTGGTGGACCGTTTCGCGCAGCGCGAACACATGCAAGGCATCGCGGTATACGAGTCCGACAAAGGTCTGCGGGTAATGAACTCCTCGTTGGGCGAATCGTTCAAGCAACCGCCCGGCGCGATGAAACGCAGCATCGAACTAAATGCCGGCCAGGGCGAGTTCACACAGGCAGCAGGCGTTCCGGTGTTTATCTATTCGGTCCCGCTGACCCGCGGGGAAAAAACGTCGGGAGCGCTGCTGGTGGTCTTCGATACCAGCTATATTGATTCGCGGGTGTTGTTGACGCTGCGGGATGCATTATTGACGGCTTTGCTGGAGACTCTGCTGGTCAGCGGGCTGGCGTTGGTACTGGTGCGTTGGACATTTCTTAATCCGTTGCAGCGCACCGCCAAATGGCTGAGGACGCTGCGAGCCGGTGAAACACAAATTCCAGCCTCCTTGCCGCAAGGGGAAATTTTCGACCAGCTCAATCGCGAGATGACGCACCTCGCTCGAGACCTCGGTGCGGCGAGGGCCGCCGCCGCCGAAGAAGCGCAACTTCGCGAAACGCACGCGTCGGTGTGGACCGCTGAACGGCTGCGCATTAGTTTACGGAGCAAATTGAGAGGCAAGCCGCTCTTTGTCGTCTCCAACCGCGAACCCTATATGCATGTAAAGGGTGATCGAGGCCCGGAAGTGCTCGTGCCCGCAAGCGGATTGGTGACCGCACTCGAACCGGTGCTGGTGGCGAGTGATGGGACCTGGGTGGCGCATGGCTCGGGAAGTGCGGACCGGGAAAATGTTGATGCTTCGGACCGGCTACGCGTGCCGCCCGATTTGCCAAGCTATACGCTCAGAAGGGTGTGGTTGACCCATGAGGAGGTCAAGGGCTATTACGAAGGGTTTGCGAATGAAGGCCTCTGGCCACTGTGCCACATCGCGCACACCAGGCCGACTTTTCGCCCCGAGGACTGGTTGCAATATCAACAAGCGAATCGCCGTTTCGCTGACGCCGTGCTGCAAGAGATGGACGGTGTAGAGACTCCCATCGTGCTGGCGCAGGACTATCACTTCGCACTGCTGCCAAAAATGGTGAAGGAAGCCAGGCCGGACGCACGGGTCGCTATTTTCTGGCATATTCCGTGGCCCAATCCGGAAGTCTTCGGCATCTGCCCTTGGCAAAAAGAGGTCTTGGACGGCCTTTTGGGCGCGGACTTGATCGGCTTCCACACGCAAACCCACTGCAACAATTTTCTGGAAACCGTGGACCGAGCCTTGGAAGCGCTCACGGAGTGGGATCGCTTTGCGGTGAACAGGCAAGGGCATGTAACCAGGGTGCGGCCCTATCCCATCAGCGTGGCTTTTTCAAATGGCAAGCCGCTCCAGGAATGGCGCAACGCGGGTGGGGAGCGCGCTCGTCTATGCGAAGAACTGGGTGTTGAAGGGTCATTGTTGGGTGTCGGTGTTGATCGAGTGGACTACACCAAGGGCATTCTAGAGAGGTTCCGGGGAATCGAGCGGTTCATTGAGATGAATCCCGCCTACCGCCGGCGGTTCGCCTTCGTCCAGATTGCGGCGCCGAGTCGAACCGATATTCCCAGGTATCAACAGTTCCTGGATGAGGTCACGGCGGAAGCGGATCGGGTGAATGCCCGGTTCCAATCGGGGAAATGGAAGCCCATCGTGCTGTTGCGCAGGCACCATTCGCATCAGGAGATTGGCCGATTCTATCGGGCGGCATCGCTTTGCATGGTGACTTCGCTACACGACGGAATGAACTTGGTAGCCAAGGAATTCATAGCCGCGCGCGACGACGAACACGGGGTGCTGATCCTGAGCACGTTTGCGGGGGCCGCGCTGGAGCTTACCGATGCCCTGCAGGTGAATCCATACGACGTACAACAAGTGGCCGCCGCAATTCTCCAGGCGCTCGAAATGCCCGACCAGGAACAAGCCGCGAGAATTCACCGTATGCGTACCACAGTGAAAGACCACAACGTGTATCGTTGGGCCGCCAATCTGTTGTCCGACCTGACCGATATTCGAATCGATACGCCGGAGCGTCAAGAGAACCTGGCGGCTCCGGGTGAAGAATCGGAGGAAGTCCGGCGATGAACCATGCCCAACGAGCGCAAGCCAGCCATGCGAACTCTTTAGGGCGGCGTGTGTCACGCGCATAGGAAACCAGAAGCCCGGCACGCAAAGTGAACTTTTGCACGAGCCGCGGGATGGCAGCGATGAATCGATCGATCACCATGTGGTCGAATCCTTGGGTGGCGAGGGCTGCTGGGCCTGGACGATCTGGCGAGGAAAATCAATGAAATTGACTTTGCAGGACAGCGAAGCTGCACGAGAAAGAATTCTACAACTGATTGACGCAAAGAGGAATAGCACTCGATTAGAACGCCCAGTCTGACCGAGCCTTATTCATACCAGTCAAAACGCTTGGTGGTACGATCGTGGGAAAAACGCGCCGCAGGGGCGCAGGAGAATTGCCATGAAGTGGACACCGGGTGGCACCAGCCAGGATGTCGAAGACCGGCGGGACGAAGGTGGTGGCGGGGGAGGTTTTCAGTTCGGCGGAATGCACCTGGGAATTGGCGGAGCGCTGATCCTGCTGGTGCTGAGCCTGGTCTTTAAGCAGAATTTCTTTGCACTGCTCGGGAATGGTGGCGCCGGCTCCGGTGCACCGGCGACGAGCCGGCCAAATCCGGCGCGCGACCAGCAAGAGCAGCCGTTGGTGCAATTCGTCTCCTTCGTCCTGGACGACACGCAAAAAACCTGGGACCAGGTATTGCCGCAGCAAGCGGGGAAACCGTACCGCCACGCCAAGCTGGTATTGTTCCGAAACTACACGCAGTCCGGATGCGGGGGAGCGGAGTCCGCCACTGGCCCCTTCTATTGTCCCGCCGATGAAAAGGTGTACATCGATCTGGGGTTTTACGATGAGCTGAAGCAGCGCTTTGGTGCGCCAGGAGAGTTTGCGCAGGCTTATGTGCTGGCGCATGAAGTTGGCCACCACGTGCAGAAAATCATCGGTGTGGAAAGCCGGGTGCGGCAGTTACAGCAGGGAAATCCGCAAATGGGAAACGCCTTGTCGGTAAAAATGGAATTGCAGGCGGATTGCCTGGCGGGAGTCTGGGCGCATTCGACGCAGCAGAGAAACCTACTGGAGCAGGGCGATGTGCAGTCGGCGCTGGGAGCAGCGGCAGCGGTGGGCGACGACCGCTTGCAGAAAATGTCCACCGGACACGTCACGCCGGATTCGTTCACACATGGATCGTCCGCGCAACGCATGCATTGGTTTCAGCAGGGATTCGACAGCGGGTCCATCGCCGCGTGTAATACTTTCGACAGCGGCCAGTAAATTATGCGCATCAGCGCGCGGAAGGATTCTCGCCGGACTCGCGAGCTTCTTTCATCTTGGCTTTGGCGGCTCTTATTTTCTCCGGGTCCATCCACGGATCCTGCAGGAGGAGCGCGCCTTGCGACGGAAGAGCGATCGCTGCTCCGGTCTTTTCGATTCCCGCGACGATTTGCAGTACCAGTTCCTCCTGGTGGGCCAGAAACTCCACAAAGTCACGCACCAGAATGTAGGCATAAATCTCGACCTCGATTGAGTATTCCGCGAATTTGACGGCCCGCACTCGCGACGTGGCACCTTCAACGCGATTATCTTCCTTCAGGACTCTGCGAATCTCGTCGAGCACGTACCGAAGATGATCGGCCGCCAGGTCGTAACGCAGGCGGACATTCTGACGAAAAAGTATCTTGTCCCGCTGGCGAAAATTTTCCAGAACCGCCGAGGCGACGATCCCGTTGGGAATAGTCACCACCGTACGGTCTTCGGTGCGCAGCTTGGTTGAACGCAGGCCGATGTCCTCGACGACACCGCGCTGATCGCCGATTCGACAAGCGTCGCCGATCTGCAGAGCCTTGTCGGTCAAAACCAAAATGCCGCCAAGCAGATTCTCAAACGTCTTTTGCGCTCCCAGCCCGATGGCCAGGCCGCCGATACCCAGGCCGGCCAGTGCCGCGGTCACGTTCACACCTAGCCCGCTCAGCACGATCAGAACAACCAGGATCAGAACGAAAACTTCCAACACCCGGCGCCCAAGCGCGACGATGGATCGCTCCGCCATGCGACCGCGCAAGGTGAGCCTCTGCCCCAGACGCTCGGAAGCTTCCCTGGTAAATCGCGCGACCATCCAATAAAACGCAAAGGCCAAAAAAATCCAAATCGCGCGGCGATAATACTGGCGATAGACGATGGATGCGCCAATATCAAAGACAAAGACGTAGTGCATCAGGGCGGCGAGAAGCAGCGTGCCCGGTCCAATGTGCAGCAGCCTTTGTCCAGGTGCCGCGGCGGGGTCTAGCTTTTTTCTGTAGTAACGAATGCCCAAACGCGGAATAAGTGACAGCACCCACCCAGCCAGCACAGCCAACGGCAGAGCGACTAGAATCGCAACCCACTGCCAGAGCGGCATGGAGAGGATCCGCGTCTTGGCAAGTAATGGCGGCAGTTTGCGTTCGATTCCCGAAAATTGCAGCGAATCGTAAGTCTCCGGGATGCTGTCCAGGGTCTTTCGCGAGAAGTACCAGATTTTATTCCCATGTTCGTCGTCCAGGCGTAGCAGCTCGATGGCAAAAGTGCCAGCCGAGTCGCGGACGCCGACGAGAAGCTCCTGATTGGGTGGCAATCCATCATCCAAGCGCCCCTGGGGATCGCGGCTCAATGCCTCCAGCGAAAAGGTCAGGATCTTCTGATTGATAACCGCAAACAACTGCGCCGCGAGATCCTGCTCTTCTGTTGGCGCCCGCCGGTGACGGCCGGTCGCAGGTTGAAAATACTCGGCCGCCAGGGAGTAGTTTTCGTCTTGCGCAGCACGCAGAAATCCCATTACCGTGCCCCGCGGACTTTCCCGGCCAAGAGGGTCTAACGGCTTAGCAGGGGAGGCAGCAGTTGCCGCAGGGGCCGGGGTCAGGCCAGGAATTTGCCTTCCGGCAGACGGGGTCGGCGCCAGCAATGCCGCGAGAAAGAGTATGCGGACTCTTACCATGTCACGCTCCTTAATCGGCCGCCACGAAACGCACTCCCATGATGAATTTGGGAACCCTGTCGTGCAAGTTTTCAGCCGGCGGCGACCGACCGGTCCTCGGAGTTTCCGAAATGATCGCGGTATTGCTTCAAGAGGAATTGATCGGTCATCCCCGCGATGTAGTCGCAGACGGCGATATGACGAGGAATGCTGGCGGCGGCCTGCTCGTGATCGGGCGGCATGGAATCCTGCTCGCCGAGGTAAAAATGAAACAGGCGCTCCAGGCACTCAACGGAACGATCGCGATCTTCTGTAATCATCGGATTGCTGTAAAGGTTGGCAATCATAAAATGCTTTAGGCGGGCATTCTCCTCTGAGACTGGTGCGCTCAGACCGGCGAGGCGCTGCGGCCAACAGCGGACTTCTTCAACGGAACCGACACCCGATTCATTGGCTCTTAGCGATGTGGTTTCGATCAGGTCGGAAGCCAACGCGTTCAAGACGTCTTTGAGCGCCTCGCTGAACTTGAGTTTTTCTCTTGCGGCCGGATGGGCGCGATCGACCTGCGCATAAGCCAGCGCGAACAACGGGACCTCGGCGCGAAGCAGGTCCAGGTCGAGCAGATCCGCTTCGCGAGCGTCGTCGAGATCGGCTGTGTTGTATGCGATTTCGTCCACCCAATCGATCAACTGGGATTCGAGTGGCGGACGAAGATCGAGCAGATATTCAGCAAGCTCGGGCGAGGTGCCCGCTTCGTAGTCTCGTGAGTGTTTGATGATACCCTCGCGAACTTCAAATGTGAGGTTCAACCCCGTGAACTCCAGGTAGCGATGTTCGAATTGTTCGACGATGCGCAGCGCGTGCAAGTTGTGATCAAACGCGGCGCCGTGAGCTTGCATCAGCTCATTCAATTTGCGTTCGCCGCCATGGCCGAACGGTGGATGGCCGATATCGTGCACCAGAGCCAGCGCTTCGCCGAGCTCGCTGTTGAGGCCGAGAGCGGCGGAAACGGTGCGCGCGATTTGCGTGACCTCAAGCGTATGCGTCAGGCGATTGCGGAAATGATCGGAATAACGCGTGGTGAAGACTTGCGTCTTGGCTTCCAGGCGTCGAAAAGCCCGCGCGTGGATGATGCGATCGCGATCCCGCGCGTATTCCGTGCGGTAAGGATGCCGGGGTTCCGGATGCCGGCGCCCGCGAGAAAATTCTTCGCGCATCGCCAGTTTCGACAGTGAGGAGGGATTCGGGATGGTCCGCTCCTTCCGATAGGTGCTCGGCGGCTGGTTAAGATTTTGGAGCGAGCATATCCAAACCGCGGTCGGCGCGCTCGGATATCGGGGAACCCGGGTAGTCCTTCTTAATTTGCTGGTACATCGTGGTGGCTTCGCCCGGCTTCGTCTGCCTGAGCAGGTCGGCGAGTTCCAGAAGAACCAGCGGGCGCGGCACCAGAACGGATTTCTGTTCGGCAACCGCGCGATAAGTCTTAATCGCTTCGTCCGTTTTTCCGGTACGCGCGTAAATGGTGGCCATTTGATACTGAGCCATGGCGGAAAGTTCCCTGTCATGGCCGGCCGCCACTTTATTCAGCGATTCCAGCGCCTGATTCTGCTTTTCCAAATCCAGCAGCGCCAGGCCTTCATAGTAGCGAGCCAGTTTGCCGGGGTTGGTGCTCGAATATTTATCGGCAACCGCTGCAAATTTTTGCAAGGCTTCCTGCGCCCGCGTCTGGTTATCGTTGAAGGTCAGTTCGCCCGGTTCCACCGGCACGTTCGCCTGGCGGATGGGCGCATTGTAAATCTTCATCGCCTCATCGAGGGCTGCGGAAGCCAGCACCGTCTGCCGATCGTTGTAGAATTTCCAGCCACCGTAAATCAGCACCGCGGCAATGGCAATGACCGCCAGAATGGCGGCCAACTGGCCGTGGGAGTAAACCGCCTCTGCTCCCTGCTCGATGGCGTCGTGGATTTTGTCCTGTTTCAGTTCTTTGCGCGAAAGATGCTCGGCCACGCGTGCTCTCCTGTTGATTAACTAATCTTCAATGCTATCACAGAGGCTAGGCGCGAAGCAGAGCGCCGCGGGGTTTGTGCGATACTTAATGTGTTCGTCCGAGCCTCCCTCGCCATGAATCGCCTCTCCGCGTGCCTGATTACCCTGAATGAAGGGCATAATCTGCCGCGTGCTCTGGCATCGCTCAGCGGTATTGCCGATGAAATTGTCATCGTGGACTCCGGCAGCACCGACAACACCGAAGAAATCGCGCGCCAGCGCGGTGCGACGTTCCTTGCCCGCCCTTTTTCCGGATACGCCGAGCAGCGGAACTTTGCCGCTTCACATGCAAAAAACGAATGGATCTTTGTCCTCGCGCCGGACGAAGAAATCAGCAGCGAACTACAGACGGCGTTGCTGAGTTGGAAGAAACGGCCTCCTCAGTTCCATGTCTATGAGATGGCCAGGCGTACCTGGTATCTCGGCAAATGGATTCGCCACTCCGGCTGGTACCCGGACTGGCAACGGCGGCTATATCGGCGGGATTTTGCGAAGTTTACCGGCCTGGTTCATGAAGCGCTGCGGTTCGACGGCACGCCTGGCCGATTGGACGGAGACTTGCTGCACTACACGGTGCGCACGTTTGCCGAGCATAAGACGAAGGTGGAACGCTACACCACGCTGGCGGCGCAGCAATTACTGGAAGACGGCAAGCGCAAGTCGCTCGCTGCGGTGTGGCTGGCGACTCCGTGGAGTTTCTTCCAGAACTTTATCCTGCGCGGCGGCTTTGTCGACGGGTATCGTGGCTTTCTGATCTCGCGCATGGCAGCACGGTCTGTCCGTCTCAAGTACGGCAAACTCGGAAAGCTGGTCAAAGAGCAGAAGAACGCCGCCCGGGCCACCTCGCCATGATTCCCTTACTGGTGGATCTGGAGCGGGAATGGCGTGGCGGCCAACACCAGTTTCTGTTGCTGTTAAAGGGCCTTTACGAAAGAGGCCATGCGGCCGAGTTGCTGACCGCGAAGGGATCGTCGCTCGGGCATCGCGCATCGAGAGCCGGCTTTTGCGTGCACTATGCGTCGAGAGATTGTCTGCGGTTGCCTGCCGCGATGAAGATCCGCGAACTCATGAGCGATGGACGATTCGACTTGGTGCATGTGAATGAACCGCACGCCCTAAGTGCCGCTTGGCTCTCGCGAGCGCATCGCCAGGTTCCTCTGCTGATTTCCCGGCGCGTCGGTTATCCGCTCGGTCGCAACTATTTTTCACGAGCGAGGTTTTCAGCAGCCTCACGCATCATCGCCAATTCAAATTGGGTGGCCCAGCAAGCGGTCGCCTACGGTGTGCCCCGCGAAAAAATTACCGTCATCTACGAAGGCGTCGAAATTCCTGCGCTGAGCACGGCAGCCATGCGCCACGGAGCCCGCACGCTCTGGAACATTCAACAACAAGAGCGCCTGCTCGGCTGTGTGGGCGTTCTGCTCGAGGATAAGGGACAGCAATGGGTGATACGCGCGCTCGCGCAGCTTCGTCTTGAATTTCCCAATTGCAAATTGCTGCTGGCGGGAGACGGCTCTTACCGCCCGCAACTGCAATCACTGGTCCAAGAACTGAAATTGCAAGATGCCGTGATTTTTGCAGGATTTGTTCGCGACATTGAGTCAGTTTATCGCGCGCTGGACGTTTTTGTCTTTCCGGCGTTGTTCGAAGGCTTAGGAACTTCCTTGCTGGCAGCCATGGCACACAGCATTCCCTCGGTTACCTACT
>Ga0126381_100001684_pt1 | contig 23618 bp, 15 predicted proteins | sample PanSoiMetPlot_28_FD_96465 | JGI IMG/M metagenome (GOLD analysis project Ga0126381, IMG submission 96465) | Tropical forest soil microbial communities from Panama - MetaG Plot_28 | ecosystem: Environmental > Terrestrial > Soil > Tropical forest > Bulk soil | place: Panama | collected 2016-02-17 | reverse complement strand
ACTTCCCGTAACAATCTCTCTGCCATGAAAGCCTAACTTTCCGGTGGCCGACAATGGGGGACTTAAGGCCATTTCTTCGATTCAGTGCCAAGTGGGCGAAGGGCCTTCCCTTGGGTGCTAAACCTATCGGCGAGTTTCAGCTTCCTTGCCAGAGAATGCACCGTGAGCGAATGTCGAAGCGGTGTAACCCCTGTTTCATCACGGTGCCGGTGCGTGGTTCGCGCTGGGATGCAATTTCCAGGTGCCCACCATGAAAAAAACGACTTTGCATTTCTTGCTGCCGGTCCTATCATTTGCCTTCCTGCCGGGACGCAGCCAAGCTCAATCAAAACTTGCCGCGGATCTAGTGATCACGAACGCAAAAGTCTGGACGGGTGACAGGACTCTCGCGATCGCACAAGCCGTTGCAGTTCTCGGCGATCGCATTGTCGCGGTCGGTTCGAACGCGGATACGGATGCGTGGCGCGGGCCCAACACGAAGGTGATCAATGCAGGTGGGAAGCTGTTGCTGCCGGGCTTTAATGACGCGCATGTGCACTTTGTTTCCGGAGGACAACAACTCGACAACGTGCAGCTCAACGATGCTACGAGCCCTGAAGAATTTGCGCGCCGCATCGCTGAGCGCGCGAAGGTCACGCCTGAGGGGGAGTGGATTCTCGGCGGCAATTGGGATGAAACCAAGTGGAATCCCCCTGACATGCCCTCCAAGGACCTTATCGACGCGGTCACACGTGACACCCCCGTGTTCGTCAGCCGCTATGACGGACACATGGGGCTCGCCAATTCTGTCGCTCTGCGGCTAGCGGGCATCACGGCGAACACTCCCGACCCGCCCGGGGGAACAATCGTTCGGGACGCAAAGGGCAATCCCACAGGAGCTTTGAAAGACGCGGCCACAGACTACATCGACAAAGTCGTCCCTGAGTTGACTCACGATCAGCGAATTCAGGTCGTCAAACGTGCGCTGGGGCACGCTGCCTCGCTTGGAGTTACGAGTGTTCAGCACATGGAGGCCAGCTACGCAGATATCGCGGTGTATTCAGAGCTCTTGCGGCGTGGCGAGTTGACTGCTCGCATCTACGCAGCGCCGCTCATCACGCGCGCGGACGACCAAGGCAGGATCGGTATCGGCCACGCTTTTGGCGGTCCATACTTGCGCATTGGCGCAATAAAGGCTTATGCCGACGGCTCTCTTGGTTCCAGCACAGCCTACTTCTACGAACCGTTCTTGAACCAGGGCAACAATCGGGGCTTGCTCTCCGACGAGATGCATCCCATCTCCCTCATGCGCGAGCGCATGATGAAAGCGGATGAAGCCGGCCTGCAGATCTGCACCCATGCCATTGGTGATGATGGCATATCGACAATTCTTGACTTGTATACCGACGTAATCCAGGCTCACGGCGACGCCGATCGTCGTTTCCGAATCGAGCACGCCCAGCACATGGCGGCGAAGGATTTCGAGCGCTTCGCCCAGTTGCACGTCATCGCTTCGGTTCAACCCTACCACGCCATCGACGACGGCCGTTTCGCGGAGAGCCACATCGGACATGACCGCGCCAGCCGGACCTACGCCTTCCGCACTTTTCTCGATCATGGCGTGCGGCTGGCTTTTGGTACGGACTGGGAGGTAGCTCCGCTGAACCCGTTATTAGGCGTCTATGCTGCCGTCACTCGCGCAACTTTGGACGGGAAGAATCCCAATGGCTGGTTTCCGGAGCAGAAGCTTACCGTCGCTGAGGCCATCGAAGCTTATACGATGGGCTCGGCCTATGCAGAATTCCAGGAAAAGGAAAAAGGTTCAATCACGCCCGGCAAGCTGGCGGATATGGTCCTCCTCAGCGACGACATCTTCTCTATTGTCCCCACAAAAATCCGCGATGCAAAGGTTCTGAAAACGATTGTCGGAGGAAAACTAGTGTGGGACACAAGCACGCAGGCCCAGGGGGGATCGCGGTAACACCAACGGAGGTTTCTTCCGGTCTCAATCGCCAAAGCGCCGGCAGATAAGAGAAGGTTTGCCGACCCACCGCGAGTCATTCTGTCTCGTCCCGAATCGCAATGACGGGTGTGCAGCACCTCTGGATCTAACCCGCAACATAAGTGCTGTGGGCTCAAACGCGCTCGGTCCGCGCGTTTCGTTGGCGGGGTGAAAACATAACGTGATTCTTAATGAGTTAGAGAGGAGGCAAAAAAAAGGCTCCGCCTCGACCGAGACCGCGGATAAAGGGCCATTCATTCAGGGGAATCGAATGTCACGCGTCCAGCCACCACGGTCATGCGGATAGCGAGTGCCCTCAAGTCTTTGCTGGGCACCTTGTACGGGTCCGCAGAAATTACAGTGAAATCCGCGTAGCGTCCGACCGTCAGCGCTCCGGAATCTTTCTCCTGAAAAGAGGCGTACGCCGGACCCGCAGTCATCAAGCGAAGTGCCTGGTCAACGTCAATGCGTTGGTCGCCATACCAGCCTCGTTCTGGTTTCCCGTCGGCACCTTGTCGCGTCACGGCACAATACAGAGTGTGGAGGGGCGAGCCTGAATCGGAGGCTGGGTAGTCCGTTCCGGCAGCCAAGATCACACCGACGTTCAATAAGTCGTGCGTTCTAAGTACCCAATGGACTCTTGACGGCCCAACTCGGTCGTCAGCCCACCGGCTGTACTCACCCACGAAAATAGGCTGAATGGATGCAATGATGCCAAGGCGTGCAAAAAGCGGCAGGTCCTCATTTCTAACAACTGAAGCATGCTCGATTCGGAAACGGTCATTTGGTGTCACGCCGGCTTTCTCGAACGCATCGAGGGCACGCTTTACGGCACGGTCTCCGATGGCATGAGTGTTGACCTGAAACCCCTTTTGGCGCGCCGACAGGACGATCCGTTCGAGATCCGTATCTTTCATCAATTCCAAGCCATGCTCCTGTGGCGCATCCGAGTATGCGTCGGTCAATTCGGCTCCTCTTGATCCGAGGGCGCCATCCAGGAAAAGCTTGAAGCTGCGGACCGCCAACATGCCATTCCCGAGATCTAATTCCGGGCCGTTCGCAAGGTATTGGGTGATTGCGGCCTCGCCGCTCGCCATCGCATAGACCCTAACCGGGAGTTCTCCCCTCTTTAGCAGGTCCTTATATGTAGAAATAGTCTCAAGACCGACTCCGGCGTCGTGGACGCTGGTTAATCCCCATCGAGAGAGCTGCTGAAGTGCGACGCGTATGCGATGCTCCCGTTCGGCGAGGGTGGTCTTAGGTATGACACCGCGAATCAACTCCTGCGCGCGATCGACCAACATGCCCGTTGGCTGATGTGCAGTATCACGCCGAATCAATCCGCCATCTGGATCAGGCGTGTCGCGCGCAATCTTGGCCAGAGCGAGCACTTTCGAGTTTATCCACGTAGAATGCCCATCGATGCGACTGAGCGCAACCGGGTGGTCGGCGCTGACCGCGTCGAGTTCTTTCGCCGTTGGAAACACTGCCGGACACCAGAAACCCTCGTCCCAGCCCCCGCCAGTTATCCATGAGCCGTTTGGAGCCGTGCGAGCGGCATCTGCAACCTTCGCCAAAACCTCAGCCTTCGTCAGACCGCGGAGATTCAGCATCTCAAGCTGCTCACCGACCCCTGCCACATGGATGTGAGCATCAGCAAAGCCGGGAAGCGCGACGCCTTTGATTGTGACCTTGAGGGTGTTTTTAGCGGCAAGAGCTTCAACTTCGGAACGTGAACCAATGGCAACGATCCGCCCCGCAGAGACTGCCATTGCTTCAGCTTTTGGATGTGTCCGATCCAGGGTGAGGATCTCACCCACAAAAATTGTGTCAGGGGCAGGCGATTGTGCATGGATCGGAACTGCTGACGGGGTGAACAGCAATGAGACAATCGCGAGGGACAGGCCGCACGCTGCACAGAGACAGATCTTGCGGCTCGTCCATGCCGTATGGTGCCACGTTGCGCCATTCGTGCTGCGTGATGATTTGCGCACCAGCGATAAAGGATTGTCATGTCTACCATCAGTTGCACTGCAATGCGGAACCGTTGATGTCCCAACCGACGCATCTCTTCTCATGAGTACTCGGTTCTTCTCCACAAGGCGATCGCAGACTCATTAAAAGCTGTATCGCAGAGCGAACTGCATGACTCGAGGCTTCGTCAACGTACTGTTATAGGTGCCGAACACGGAAGCGGGCTGTTCCAGCTGTCCCGTATTCTGTGGCAAGGACGCCACGTCAAACCGAACTGCGTTGGTCACGTTGAACACCTCCCAGCTGAACTTCAGGCTCTGCGATTCGGTGACCGGCCAGGACTTGGTGAGGCCACTGTCGATTCCGAAGTAGCCCGGCCCGCGCAGTTCATTGCGTTGTCCCGACTCTCCGGGCAAAGAATAGCGAAAATCACCCTGCGCCGCGACCGGGTCTTTGAACAGGCCGGGATTGCCATTTTGATTAAGGAAAGTACCGGTTTGCGGTCTGGGTCCGGACAGAATTGCGGTTGATGGCAGATACCAATCGGTCGGAAAGCTGGTGAAAGTTTCAATTGTGGTGGGGAAGCCGCTGGTCCAGCGGGCCAGCCCCGACCACTGCCAGCCACCGATGATAGCGTTCAGCCAGTGGCCGGAAGAGCCAGCAAACCGCTTCCCCCGTCCGAAGGGCAGTTGGTAAACCCAATTGGTATTGAACTGGTGGGTAGTGTCGAAGTCCGATACTCCCCGAAGCTGTGCCGCGGACCAGGAGTTGATGATCTGGTTGGCCTGATAGTAAGCATCGACATTGTTAACCCGCTCGGCGTTGGATCCTATGTCGATGGACTTGGAGTAGGTGTAGTTCACGTCCCACTGCAGCCCTTGAGACATGCCACGCCGTATTGTGACCTGCAGAGCGTGATAGGAACTGGTGCCGGCGCCCCGCCAGGAGTAGAGCGACGCGAACTGCGGATTGAAATATGCGTACGGGCCAAGCTTTGAACAGGCTGGAAAGCAGGGGTTGGGACCAAGCCCGAGCTCTCCGGGCACGTCGGCAAAGATGAGCGGTAGGGTTTCGTTGTGCAGGGCACAAGCGTAAGAACTGTACATGGCTTGCGTCGCCGTCGGAGAGAAGTTTCCCGGCAGCGTGGCTGACCCCGGCGTGCAGGAACCAAAATCCACACCGTCATATACGCCTGCAGCACCGGGGAACATGTTTTCCCAATAGGGAATCTTCGCCAGGCTTTGTAGGGGAACGTTTCCGGCGGCGGCCTTCGACAGCAGGGTTGCCGCGGCAAAGTAGTCCATCCCTGATTGCTTGTCCACAAGGTCGAGCGGCATCGCCATGTCTTCTTCTTGCAGAAGACGGCGTCCCAGGCGCCCGATGTAAGCCACGTCCAAGACAAAACTGCTGGGTAATTCCCGGCTAATGGAGAAGTCAAACACGTGGGAGTAGGGCGTCTTCATCTTGTCGTCCAACCCCCAGGAATTCGCAACGCCGTCGGGGAGCCCGCTTGGAGCCGGTTTCGGGAATCCTCCAGTTGGGGGCGCCGCGATGAGTGCGGGCGGGATGGCGTTGATACCGCTGAATCGTGGTGAGTCATCGATCGTATATTGGCCGATCGGATTCGGAATTGTCGTGGTCAAGCCGAAAGAACCGTTGCGGTCAAAGCTGTCGACGATCCCCTGGCCGAAGTGATCGAAGTAAATGCCGTAACCGCCGCGGATTGAGCTCTTCCCCGTCCCACCAAAGAAACGTTGTCGCCATCCGCTGTCGGCTTTCGGAGACCAGGCAAATGCAAGTCGAGGCGCAACATTTCCGTAGTCCCAATTCCAATAGGGTGGCTTGCCATTCGCCTGGCCAGAAAGGACGTAACTGATGGAAGGATTGTATGGTTGCCCCGCCAGCATGGCCTTCCCCCTGGTTTGGAGAAAACTCTCCAGGCTGATTGATGGCGACACCTGGGTTCCCGTGGTTTCGTAGGGTGGCTGTAACAGGGTGTATCGGACTCCGTAGTTGAGCGTCAATTGCGGGGTGACTCTCCATGAGTCCTGGACATAGGCCTCGAATTCGTGCGCCCGAAAATGACGCTGTGCCGGCACTCCAGTTGGCAGGGGATTGCCTTCTTTGGTGATGTTGTAGTTGGAGAAGGAAGAGTCGAGCAACCCAGTCAAGGCGATGACCGGCCAGTCGTAGCCCGTCTGGAAATTGGAGTTGACCGCAGGAAAGCCAAATGCGCCGGGATCAAGACTGCTGCCAGTTCCCGCGATAAAAGCCGTAGGGTTCAGCCACAGGTCATAGGACCGGGCATAAGAAAAGGAATTGGCGTCCGAGTTGCGGTTGTTGGTAATGACGCGCAGGTTGCCGCCAAAACCTAAAGTGTGTTTCCCTTTGACCCACGCCAAATCGTCCGTCAGGTTGTGCACCGGCACATTGGACGTGGTCGTGAAAGTAAGAGCGTTTAGGGAATCCGGCCCATTGCCGAACTCGATGAAGTTTTGAGTGAGTTGGCCGATGCTTCCGATCCCTTGTCGGATGTATCCGTAGTGAAAGTTATTGATCAGGTTGGGACGCAACGTGGCGGTGTAGCCGGCGATCAGACCTTTGCTGTTGTTGACGGAAACCGTACTCTGTGGTTGTCCGGGAAATTGTGGTCCGAGCCCATTGTTGTCGTTCACCAGACCGCCGCGCACGAACACGTGATGGCTCTGCGTGATATTGAAATCAAACTTTGCGATGTACGTGTTGAGCATTCCAGGGGTTGAGGCGGGGAATGTAAATCCCTGAAAATTAAGTCCATCGCCAACCGCAGTGGAGTTGGGGTGGGGGTACTGTTGAAACAGGGTCATCACCGCGGGATTCGCGCCGGGTCCCTGAGGACAGGTGAGGGTGCACTTTGGGTCCATCGAGGACAGGTTTTGTCGTGACAACGTTTCAGTACCGCCGGCAGGACATGCAGGATCTCCCGTACAGTCGTAGCTCATGATTCCCTGACGCAGATTATCGCTCGGCACAACGCGCGTTGTCTGTGTGTTTTCCCGGGTACGTTGGCCTTCATATGCAAGAAAAAAGAAAACCTGGTTCTTCACGATCGGGCCGCCGACCGTCGCTCCAAAAGTGTTCCGGATCAACTGGCCCGGTACATTGGGGAGCCCCGATTGTAGTTGGCTTTGCTTGTTGAACCAGTCATTGGCCAAGCCGACATTATTTCGGTTGTATTCGTAAGCCGAACCGTGAAAGCTATTTGTACCTCCCTTTGTAATCAACGCGACTTGCGCGCCCGACGATCGCCCTTCGTCAGCCTTGGCATTGCTGGTGGTTACGCGAAACTCCTGCAAGGAATCCAGCGTGGACCTAAGAGCGCCCGCGAACGCATAGCCTTTGACTTGATCGTTGTCATCCACTCCGTCCAGCGTGATGTTCGTCTGGTCGCTGCGCGCTCCGCTCACCGACCCACCACGACTATCCTGGTTCTGGTCGACATTGGTTCCCACGAAGGTTACGCCTGGTTGCAGGCTTAGAATCTGTGTGGGATCACGGCCTTCGAAGGGCAGAGATTCGATTTGCTGCGCGCCAAACGCGTTCCCCAAGGTCGCATCTTCACTATTTACCTGCACAGTCTGGCTCTGTACGTCAATGACGGATGCTTCAGCCATCACTTTCATGGTGACATTCGCAGTGGCCGGAACATTCACCTGCAACTCAAGGTTCTCTTGCTTCATCGTAGCGAATCGCGCCATGCTCACGGTCAGCGTGTAAGTGCCGGGAGGAATTTGCAGAAACTGGTAGGTCCCAAGGTTGTCGGTCGTTGTCGACTGAGAAAATCCCGTGCTCGGGTGCGAAAGATTCACCTTGGCGCCAACCACGACTGCGCCCTGCGGATCGGAAACAATGCCGCGCAGGGATGACGTGGATGATTGCCCCCAAGAGAGCACCGAGAAAGCGAGCATGACAACTGCCGAAACTGCAGTCAGCCGTTTCATACGAGAACCCCTTCAGCAGAGGCTGCACTGAAATTGCCGTTGGTTGCGACCAGTAGGATAATCTGCGAATGCGCGGGCAAAACGTAGTTCCTAGCCGTAATGTTTGTCAAGGTCTTTATTCTTTCTAATCCTTTAAACGAAAGACCTGTTGCTAGTTTTCCTGGGGGACATGATGCTGCGAGGCCATTCTGTACGTCCAATCGCTGTCTTGTTTTTCGCATTCTCTGTCAGTTTCCTGATTGCACAAACCAAGCCCCGTGCCCGCGATTTGGGAGTTCCTTTTGATGGCACACCAGGAGCGTTGAACGCCATCACCGACGTCAAGGGCGTAGAAGTCGGTCATACTACGCTTATTTCCGGGGAGGGCCCCAAGAATGCGGGAGTCGTGCGGACGGGAGTGACCGCAGTGCTCCCTAGGGGGAAGGACTCAAACGACCCGGTCTTCGCAGGATGGTTCACCGAGAACGGCAATGGTGAGATGACAGGAACGACCTGGGTCGAAGAATCAGGTTTTCTTGAAGGCCCAGTGATGATTACGAATACACACAGCGTCGGGACCGTACGCGATGCAGTCATCGCGTGGCGCGTGAAACGCCGAGGGCCCGACAAGGGCGGTTATTCCTGGTCTTTGCCGATCGTTGCCGAAACCTGGGACGGCTACTTGAATGACATCAACGGTTTCCATGTGAGGCCAGAGGATGCCTTCAGCGCACTTGATAGCGCACACCCCGGACCGGTGTCGGAAGGTAACGTGGGTGGTGGCACCGGAATGATCTGCAACGAATTCAAAGGAGGAATTGGCACTGCTTCTCGCGTTCTCGATTCCAGGTATGGCGGTTACACTGTGGGAGTATTGGTGCAGTGCAACTACGGTCAACGCGATCAGCTGCGGATTGCCGGTGTGCCAGTGGGCCGCGAGATTTCTGGACCAAAGGTTTGGGACGACGATGTGGGATCGATCATCGTGGTGGTTGCGACGGATGCTCCTCTGATTCCAACCCAGCTCAAGCGGGTCGCGAAGCGGGTAACGCTGGGACTCGGGAGAAACGGGAGCTACTCCGGCGATGGCTCGGGCGACATCTTTATCGCTTTTTCTACGGCGAATTCAAGCGCGTCTTCGTCGCACGGTCTCCCTCAGATCACCATGTTGCCCAACGATCAGATCAATCCCGTCTTCCTCGCCACGGTACAGGCCACCGAGGAAGCGGTGATCAACGCATTGGTGGCAGCAGAAACCATGACGGGCGTCAACGGTCATACTGTCGTGGCGCTGCCACATGATCGGTTGCGGGAAGTCTTACAGAAATACAACCGCCTACTAAAGTGAGGTATTCGTTCGGTCGGGTCGAACCCAGTTTGAGCCCTTTGCGAGCGGCTGACGGGCAAACGGAGGTTAGGTATTGGGGTTTGTTGTGTGCCGCTGGTGTGGCGGACTTGCTGCCAGCGACGTACATTTCATCAACTTACTGTCGGCTAGCCGAGAATCCAGTCTCTGCGCTGGTTGCCGACTGACTGTCTGACCTAAAGAGAACCCTCAATCTGCAAGGTCTATCCAATTTGTGGGTGCGAACTGTGTGCGTAGTTGCGCAGATGATCCGGCGTTTCAATTTTTCTGTTCACCCGGGCACCGACACAATCCTCGCGACGATTCCTCGGATGACCTGAGGCTCGTGCTGGCCGGCCATACCTTCAAGTGTGTAGGACCTCTCGAACGCATTCGGGCCCGTAATCTTCATCACCCATTGGTCATTCGCCTGTGATCCCAAGATCAAAACCCGCCAATCTCCTGACTTTTGCGAGAGCACGTGCTCAATAGCGGCAGCAACCTCCGTCCGCAACGCCGGATCGCCCGTGTTGTGCATCTCCACTGAAACCGCCACCGTGCCCTCAGCCAAGCAGATATACCGCTCATCAGATGGGTCGCGCAAACGACAGCTCATCCCCGTCCGGGTCTGGCATATGAAAATAGCGTTCACCCCACGCGCCATCGTGAGGACTTGCCGGATCAAATCCCCTTTCTTTCAGATGGGCCCAGAACGCATCAACCTCGGTCAAGTGCAGGATCAAACGACCCCAACGCCCTCCAGGATGACCTTTCTCCAAATTGAGGATTGCAGAACCAGGCCTCTCTGGCTCGCAGCGAAGAGAAATAAGAGTCCCCTCCGCCCTAGATGAGGTCCATGCCGAGCCACCAAGGTCAGCGATACCACGTCGAAGATCTGGATTTCGACAAACGCAAAGCCTATGTAAAACCCGTCAATGTGGACTACTTCATGGCCGTTCAGCCTCTCCGAGCGTCAGAGCGGAATATTTGGTTTGTTGTATGCGCTTGGGTCGATGGCGACGCTCCTCTTGATGTGTGATCGCCGCGATCTTGGCACCGCTGTCGGCGAACGGCCTCCGAGCGCGCCGACCGAGATTGACTGGGAAGATTTTGCCAAACCGGCGACTTCCTCGGAGTTGAAGGAGTTCTTCGAGCCTAACCTTTATATATACGACGCTTATCCAGGTGGGATTGGATTCAGCGAGCCGCTTTACCGGGCCTGCGACACATTGTTGAGCCGTACCTTCGAACTGATCAGCGCATGCCCCTGTGAGAATGGGTGCCCTTCGTGCGTCGGCTCAAGGCGAGGTTCTCGCCGCAGAAGGACGTTGTGCGGCATGCCACACCCAGCCCGGCGGACAACCGTTTGCCGGTGGGTATGGGCTGCACACGCCGTTCGGAATCATTTATGGCGACAACATCACTCCCGACCCCAAGACAGGAATAGGAGACTGGTCGCTTGTCGCCTTCACCCGTGCTATACGCGAAGGCGTCGCTCGCGACGGTTCTCATCTTTTCCCTGCGTTCCCCTACTACGCATTCACCAAACTACGGATGATGACATCAAGGCGTTATACGCGTATCTGATGACCCGCCCGGCAATCAGTAGCACCCCGCCGAGCAATACGGTTCCGTTCCCGCTCAACATCCGCGCTTTCCAGGAAGGATGGAAGATTGTGTTTTTCAGGGAAGCGCGGTTCCGCTCTGATCCGTCCCGGAGCGCCGAGTGGAATCGTGGATCTTCTCTAGCTGAGGCATTGAGCGATTGTGTGGCCGGACCCGCGCTTATCTGCACGACTTCGTCGATGCCCTGAGGAGCGGAAGTGCCAAGAGTGTTGAACAGACAATGCTGGGGAAATATCCCAATTACCACGTGAAGCAGTTCCTGACGGTCTTCAGCATTCCCGCCTATTTCCCTCCCGCGTGAGGGACTTCGAGGCAAGAAATCCCGCGTTGATTCCTCCCCGGTTCGGCCAGTGGCGAAGGACTCGCACCCCCTCGAAACACCCCGGTGGCCAACGCTGTCACCGGACCGACGCCCGGATGCATCAGTTATTAGCAAGTTGCGAGCAACAAGGGGCGGAATGTTTCGCAATTACTGCAGCTTCGCGTACTCCGCCTTGGCCTGTTTGAGGATGGGAATGGTGGGGTCGGCGTCTTTCCAAAGATTGAGAAAGTCTTTGTACGCAGCGAGCGCCCGCACCCGGGCGGCATCTGCGTCGGCGCCTTCGGAAGTCGTCGCTTGCAATGCGTTGGCTCGCGCGACTCCCAGATGCGCCAGCGCTCCGGTCCAGCAGTTCCAAACGATGCCGCCGTGGTCGAGGATCTTCTCGAACTCGGCTTTGGCTTCCCTGCCTTTTTGCGCGGCCAGGTACGCCTGACCGCGAAAATAGGTGGGATAAAGGCAAGAAGTGTTGACCGCGAATGCGATTGCTCCAAACTCGACTGGCGGAGTCACGCGCTCGAGCACCTTCAAGGCTGCGCCCGCATTCTTGCGATTGAGCGCCACTTGCGCGCGAATCGCCGGCAGCCAGAGAGACTGCACCTGCGTGTCGAGCGGGAAGCGCTTCGCCAGATCGTCAGCCAGGGACTCCGCCTGCCCAGTGTCGCCCGCCAGCGCATGAGCCAGGCCGGCTTCCGCTTCAACGCCCTGACTTCCCGGCACCAACTTCAACGCCGCGCCTGCAGTGTGCTGGGCCGGAGTGGACATGCCGTAGGCGGCTTCCCGCTGGGCAGCAACCGTTTCCCAGATGGCTCCGGTTTCCTTTCTGTCGGTGCGGACCGCAGAATCGACAGCCCGCCGCGTCAACTCCCGCGCCATGCCCAAATGTCCGGCAAATGCCTCGGTGTCTGAGGCCAGCGCCAGGCCAAAGTTCTCATACTCCGGTCTGCCGGCAAACCACTGCTGCTGATCCGACATAACCTTCGCGTCTCCGCTGAGGAAAGCCAGGGCGTAGAGAGCTGCCGGAAAAATATAGTTGTCGGGCTTGCGCGGCTGAATGTCGCGAACAATCTGCCGCGCCGCGTCGAAGTGCTGGAGCGCGAGTTCGAAGTCCGTGAGATTTTCGTAGAGAGTATATTCGTCAGGGGCGATGCGAGTGCCCCGGCGCGTCACTTCCACCGCATCTTCGAAGCGCCCCTCGAGTGCGAAGATGATGCCCAGATTGTTATAGGCTCCAACGTCCCTGGGGTAGCTGGCAATCCTTTCCCCGTAGGTATGCGCGGCTTTGTCCAACTCGCCCGTGACTGATGAATAATAGTTGGCGGTAATCGCCAGACGCTCGCGCGCGCTCGCATGCTCTCGCAGTTGGAACGCCTTGGCCAGATATTCGCTGGCGCGGGCGGGCTCGCCGAGATTCGAATAGTGAATGCCCACAGCCGCGTAGGCCATGGCGAAATTCGGGTCCAGCTCGATGGCATGCTGATCGTATGGAAGCGACTCCGCGGCACCCTTCGCGCGAGCGGTCTTGTCGCCCAGACTATAAGCCTTAAGCGCTTCGAGCGAAGCAGTTGTCGCCTCCGCCAGCGGGACGTCAAATCTCTGCACCGTGGCCAGCGACTCTCCGAGCTCGCTGCGCAGCCTGGTGGCCGCTTCGCCGAGAGCGTCGAGGACTTTCTCTTTCGAGGCCGCCGTCGTCTGTTGTTCAGTCAGCGTGTCCTGGGTCTGGCTGTTTACGGCTTTCAATTTAACGATGTATTCGCTGCCCAGGCTGCCGATCGCCCCGTCCAGGTAGGCTTTGCAGCCGGCGCGCAGGCAAAGCTCGCGTGCCAGGTCGGGCGTCAGCCGCGTGTCGGTCGGACGCGCCATCAGCTTGAGCGTCTTCGCAACTTCGCCTTCGGAAAGTACGTTGAGAAAGGGCGACTGGCGCACCGAAATGCGCAGCGCGGTTTTCAATGTGTCATCGAAAACCGCGTCGCCGGTGCTGTTGGCGAAATCGCCGATGACGATGGTGTCTTTCTCCGTGAGCCGCCGGCTGTGATGCGCGCGGTAGTAAAGCGCGCCCGTGATGAGCAGGCACACGGCAACGATCGCCAGGGCGATGGCCGCAATCCTGCCCGTCTTCAATCGCCGGGCACCGTATGCGCCGGTTCGAACCTCGACAACCGGGACTGCGCCTGAAACCGCGGCAATCCGCCCGGTTTCCGTATCGCGCTTGAGCCGTTGCAGGTCGGCTCTTATGTCGGAGGCGTGCTGGTAACGGAGCGTGCGATCTTTCTCGAGAGCTTTCAGGATAATCGCGTCCAGTGGAGCGAGCAGGTTAGGGTTCCATCGGCTGGGCGGATCGGACTGCTCGTGAAGAATCGCGCCATACGTCGCACCGCTGGTATTCCGGGAGAACGGCGTCCGGCCGCTTGCCATCTCATAGAGGGTCACGCCGAAAGAAAACAGGTCGGTTCGCTCATCAAGGTGCTGCCCCGCAACCTGCTCCGGGGACATGTAGTTGACGGTGCCCATGACGATGTTCTTGTTGGTGAGCGATCGCTCTGTGAGTGTCGGATCATCTGAGCCAGAGCTCGAGTCGCCGCGCACGGCCTGATCGGTGCGTTTCGCAAGCCCGAAGTCGAGGACTTTAGCGTGGCCGCGCTTGGTGATGAAGATATTCGCCGGCTTTATGTCGCGGTGGATAATGCCCGCTGAATGCGCGGCATCCAGCGCGTCGGCAATCTCGATCGCCAGCAAAACGAGCAAATCGTTATCCAGGGGTACGCCAGCAATCTGGTACTTCAATATGACGCCATCGATGAACTCCATGGCGATAAAGGCCTGCCCATTGAGCTCTCCGACGTCATAAACGGTGCAAATATTGGGATGGTTCAAGGCGGAGGCAGCCTCTGCTTCACGCTGGAAGCGAGCCAGGGCCAGAGGATCGCGAGCAATATCGTCAGGCAGGAGTTTGAGAGCGACGAAACGATGCAGGCGCGTGTCCTCGGCCTTATAAACCACTCCCATTCCGCCACCACCCAACTTCTCGACGATCCGGTAGTGCGAGATGGTTTGATTGACCATTGGGCTGAAATGTTAGATCTGCGAAATACCGCAAGTCAATGATGGGTGACATGTTAGCGGCGTCCGCGGACGATAGTGGGGTGAAAAATCGCGATCTCTGACTCGGCGGTGTGAAGCGTTTTTCGAGCACACTTCGGTCTGAGCGCCATTTCGCTCGCGTAGAAGAATTCGCGCGAACACTATCCAACACTATCCAAAACCTTGACCTGTGGCTAGAAGCGGCTTAAGATGCCGTGCACTGGTTTTGGCACTCGGCACGGTCAGGCTCCTCCCCCACAGTCTCCAACCTATGGCTAATCGCGCATCCGCTTTTGAAGTCTCTATCGGTGATTTTGCAGCGCGTTTGATCGCGCAGAGGGAAGTGGCACCGAGGGCGCAGATAACGGCAGATCAGTGTGCCAAGATGCTGCCTGGAGCGTCCGTCGTGGTGTATATCATCCCGGACGCGGCCAATCCCATCTGGACGGCAAAAGCGACCGCCGGCGATATCTCGGTTGCCGCCGAGGTGGACTTCCACGACGGCACGTTGGGACAACTAGCCGAAACCGCCACGGGATTCTTGGTTACGAGCCAGGAGATTCCCCGCGAGAGTTATGCCCATCTCGATGTCCGTCGTAAAGTCGTTTCTCTTGCTTACATCCCGCTCCTTACGGATGGGCTGCCGTTTGGAGCGATTGAACTCATCCACCATGAACAGAGTGTGGATCAGCAGATGCTCGACGAGGTCAACGAACTTGCTGCGAACCTGGCCGCTCCTGCGCTGGCCGCGGCCCTGAGTTACGAAAGTGAGCGCAATTCCAGTCTCCACTCCATCAGTCGCGTGACCCAGATGTACGACCTCGAAAAGGTCTTCAACTCGACTTTGGAGATGGATGAACTACTCCCCATGATCGCCAAGAAGTTTCAGGAGATGCTGGGCGCTCAAGCCGTCAATTTGTGGATGATCAATCCCGAGTTTCCCGAATTGACGACGCAGGCGGGTTCGGACCCGACCGTTGATTTGGGAGCGGTAGAAAAGCCAGGGGAAGGTATCGCCGGAGACGTGTCCGACGATGGCGCAAGTGTTCTGATCGCTGATCCCGAAGACGGGCGGCTGACGAAGCGCAATACGGGCCATAACGATAGTCCCATTTTTTCAATCCTGGCAGTTGCGCTGATGGAGCACGAACACCTGGTAGGAGTGGTCGAGGCTGTGAACCGACTCGACAGTGCACCCTTCGATGATGATGACGAGTTCTTGCTGACGACGATCTGCGAAACAGCCAGCAACGCCTTGCATAATGCCAGCCTGCTTCAGGCCGAGCGCAAGGTAGAAATCCTGCAAACGTTAGTGCAAGTCAGCGGCGAGATCACGTCGACGCTGAATATGGACCGCGTGCTGAAGGCGATTGTCAATGGACCGAGCGCCGTGATTCCGCATGAGCGGTCGGCTATTGCGCTCGAGCTGCGGGGTCGCCTCCAGCTCAAAGCCATTTCCGGGATAGAGACGGTCGACTCCGACGACCCGCATGTGAAACGGCTGAACGGGATTTTGCAATGGGCTTCAATGCTCAACGAGGATCTTTTCGTATCCGAAAAAGATGGCGAAGTCAGCGCCACTCGGGAAGAAACGAAAGAGAAATTTCGGACCTATTTCGCAGAGAGCGGGATGCGAGCGTTTTATGCGCTCCTGCTGCACGATGAGGAAGGACGCCTGGGGGTTCTCTCCTTTGAGAGCAGCGATCCCGAATTTTTGACAGACGCTCATCTGGAAATGATCAAGGTTCTGACGGGGCAGGCCACAGTCGCCTTGCGAAATGCTTCGCTCTATCAGGAAGTGCCGTTCATTGGAGTTCTTGAGCCACTACTGCAAAGAAAAGCGAAGTTCATGGCTCTTCCCGGACGCAGGCGGGCTGCGATTTTGGGCATGATCGCTGCCGGACTGATTTTCCTTGCCGCGGTCCCCATGCCGATGAGGGTAGACGGCAACGCTGTGGCCGCACCAGCCACTCGCGCCCAAGTTGAGCCCGAACTGGATGGTGTTGTCCGCGCCGTTTACGTACACGAGGGTGATTTCGTGAAACTCGGAGCCGTTGTGGCTGATCTTGACGACTGGGAGTATCGCGATGCTTTAACGGGCGCACAAGCCAAGTATCAGACTGCCATGTCGGAAGCCAATCGCTCATTGGCCGAGAACGATGGGGAGCAGGCCGGCATCCAGCGGGTTGCTGCACAGTATTGGGCCGCGGAGGTGAAGCGATTGCAAGAACGGTTGGAAAAAACCCATCTTCGAAGCCCGATCAGCGGGCGGGTATTGACCGCCCATCCTGAAAACCTGGTGGGACGGAAACTCTCGGCAGGCGATGTTTTCGCGGAGATTGCAGATGCCTCGGTCGCCACCGTGGACGTCGCAATTGATGAAGCCGACATTCCTCTCGTAAAGCCTGGTACCGCGGCGGCCGTCAAGCTCGAAAGCTACCCGCAAAAAACGTTTCGGGGCAAGGTAGGCGTCGTAAGCCTGCAAAGTGAAGTCTCCGATGCGCGAAGAGTGTTTTACGCTCGGGTTAATGTTCCTAATCGCGACGAACTGATGCGGCCGGGGATGCAAGGACGCGGGAAAGTTTCGGTGGGATGGAGGCCGGTCGGGATGGTGTTGCTACGCCGTCCAGCCATGTGGCTTTACTCGCAATTATGGTCGTGGCTGGGCTGGTAAAGAACAAAACTCAAATAGAAGGAACACCAAGATGCCCGGGTTAACCACGAACGGAGTTCGTCGAACGGTGTTGATCGTAGTTCTGCTGTTGGCAGTCCTTGTGTTGCAAGCGTGCAGCCGCGCGGCTCCAGTGACCCAGGCGGTTGCCGCCACCCCAGCGGGCAATGCAGAAGCGGCCCTGCCTGCACCCACGCCCCCGAGAGAGGAGGACGGCTACGTCGCTTCTGGACCTCTCATCGTCGAGAACCAGGTCGACGTCACAGCATTACGAAGCGGGGTGATCTCAGAAATCCTGGTGGACGTAGGGCAAGCAGTCCACCAAGGACAACTCCTCGCGCGCCTCGATGATCGTCAGGCCATGGCTGAGCGCGATGCAGCCGACTCCAAGTTGAAGAGCTGTGAAGCCAACGTCAATGACTGGGAAGCGGAGACCAAGCTGGCGCAGGCAGACTACGAGCGTGCCCAACGCATGCGGGACGCGGGGATCAACACCCAGGAAGAACTGGAACACGCGCGTTACAAACTGGAAGGCTCCAGGTTCGAGATCGAAAAGGCAAAGCGAGAACTCGACAGTGCCCGCGACGCTTTGCGCGTGGCAGATCTTGAGCTGCAAAAGACGCGCATTGAAGCACCCTTTGATGGCGTGGTAGCCCGACGGTACGTACGAGCGGGACAAACGGCTGCGGCGGGCGACCGCATGTTCTGGGTTTCTGCCGTGAGCCCGTTGCTGGTGAAATTTACCCTGCCCGAACGCTTCCTAAGTCGCATAAAGACCGGTGACCTCGTCTACGTGAGTTCCATTTCTGCCGGGGACGAGTCGCACAGCGCAAGAGTCGTGCAAATGAGTCCAGTCGTCGATCCCGCGAGCGACTCGATCGATCTTATGGCCAAGGTGGAAGGTAAGCCGGGAAGCCTTCGTCCCGGGATGACGGTCAATATCCGGATGGCAGCGGCCGCCATTTCATCGCGATGAATCTCGCTGAAGCACTCAATGTGGCTCTTCCGGACATACCCGCCCGGAGCTTGCCCAGAGACCGGCCGCCGAAGCTCGATCCCAACCTGATCGTGAAGGAACAGATTCATGACGGTCAGCCCAAGATCATGATCCTGATCCCGACGACTCGCGTCTACTATCCCATCACGCCGGAACAATGGGAACTGTTGTCACTGTTTGACGGTAATCGGACCTACCCGGAGATCGCGGAAATTCTGACCCTCCGCACGTCCACCCTCTACAGCGAAGACTACGTTCGCGAATTCGCCGAATCGGTGGCCAGTGAGCCGCTTTGGGTGAAAACAGCGCAGGAGCAAAACATCGCCCTCTGGGAAAAGCTCAAAGAAGAACGCCGGCGTCGTACCAAACCGAAATCCCGCTGGGGCAATCTTGCCGAGATCACATTTTCGGCTTGGGATCCCAATGCATTTCTCACCAGGGTCTACGAGAAGCTGCGATTTGTGTTTACCCGGAAGTTTCTGATTCTTAACCTGGCGCTCTTCACTTTCATGGCCTGGGTCTGGATTGATCGCTGGGGGGAAATTGCGCACGACAGCGTTGAATATTTCGTTTTCACTGACAAAGGCTTCGCCGATATCCTTGAATTTTGGGTGCTGATGTTTTTTGTCGGTTTTGTGCACGAGACCGCACACGGTCTGGCCTGCAAGCACACCGGCGGCGAGGTGCACCGGATGGGTTTTCTTCTAATCTATCTTTCCCCTGCTTTTTTCTGTGATACAACTGAGGCCTGGGTGTTCGGCAGCAAGTGGCAGCGCATTTTCACCGCAGCGGCCGGACTCTGGGCCGAGCTGATTTTATGCGGGTTTGCCACCATCCTGTGGTGGGGCCTGCCGCCGGGGGGATTTGTTCATGAGATCGCATACAAAATCATTCTGGTCGCTGGACTCGCCCTGATTCTCATCAATCTCAATCCACTTGTAAAGCTCGACGGCTACTTCATCTTTACCGAGATGCTGGAGATCTCGGAACTGAAGGAATTATCCACGGGCTTCACAACATCGTGGATAAAGAAAAGAATCTTCCGATTGCCTGTGGAGGTCCCCTACACTCCGTGGCGGCGCAAGCTGTTGTTTGTGCCCTATTCGGTCCTCTCAGGGGTGTACTCGTATCTAATGCTGTTCTTCGGGATCACATTCGTCTACAACCTGGTCTATAAGTACAACTCGCAGTGGGCGTTTTTACCGGCGCTTGTCCTGGCGTTGCTGATTTTCCGTTCCCGACTGCGCTCAGGCCTCAGATTCCTGCGGAGCGTGTATCTCGACAAGAAAGAACTTTTTGTGTCCCAGCTACGATCGCGGCGTTCATGGGTTGCAGGAGCGCTTCTGCTGTGCTTGTTCTTTGCGCCCTGGTGGCGGGAAACGGTTTCCGGACGCTTTGTACTGGAAGCGGCGCGGAAGTCCATGGTTCGAGCTCACGTCCCAGGCAGGATAGTTGAGGTCAATGCTGCAGAGGGCGATGCCGTACAAGCTGGCGCGCCCCTGGCCAAGCTGGCGGACTTGAAATTAGATTCTGAACTCGCCCGCTTGACCGCAGAGTATCAAAGTGCGGCTGCCCGGGTAGTAGCGGCTCGACTGCGAAATAACGAATACACCGCGATCGAGCATGAACGGGATGAACTGGCGACCCGTCTGCGACTTCTGCGCGAACAGGATGTTCAGCTGATTTTAACGAGCGAGATCTCAGGCCTGTTGGTTACACCCAGACTGTCGGATCGTATCGGAGACTATATACCCGCGGGAACGGAGGTGGCTGAGGTTGCCGATCTTTCTGAGCTACGAGCGAGGATCTATATCGCGGAGAGCGATTTGCCGAAAATATGCACGGGAACCGTCGCCACGCTTCACGCGAGTGGCCATTTGCCCCTCATGGGGGGAACCGTCGTTGCGATCGCTCCTGCAACCTCGGCGATGGAAGCTGGGGTTATGGAAAAAGAGAAGTACATTGGCCTTCACGCGCCCCACTACTATTTTGTCGATATCGCAGTCCCAAACATTGACGGGAGCTTGAGGATCGGGATGACCGGAGAGGCGAAAGTGTTTGTTAAGCGCCGTAGTATCGCGGCGTTACTGAGCGAAGCAGTGGCCAACTTCGTTGCCCGCAAACTCTGGTAGTCCACAAACCAAAGGGAGGCTGCTCCCCCACGAGCAGCCTCCCTGACCAAATCGACTGGCCTAAGTGGCGCTATTCGTTGATCTTCAGTGGCGCGCTACGATGCGGACCGGCTACCATCGGCGAGCTATGATGCCGACCGGCTACTACCATCGGCATAGATTTGTGCGTAGCGGCGAGTGGTGCAGCCTTGGTGGCGCCAGCCTTCACGGTTTCCGATGCTTTACGGGCAATGACAGCTTTCTTCGCGGCAGTTCTGCTGCTGATCAAGCTCTTCTTTTCAACTGACATGGTGGCTCTCCTCGTCTCAGATTTTCCTTGGAAGTCTGCCGCGACCCCATTCTGCGGCTCGTATCTGCTCATAGCACGGCCAGGGCCAAACGACTGCGAGGTCCATCCCCAATTGCGCGTCATTGTTTTCAATGTTTTGTTGTAGTTCTTGCCGGGGCGTGTGAGAGTGGAAGGCAGATAGGTTAAAAACTGACCGCCGTATGGGTTAATTTTTAATCCATTACGATGCGATGTTTGCGGCACAGGTACTTCATCCGTTGTGAGTTCACGCGTAAAAGACGGGCGGCGGAAGCCTTGTTTCCCTCTGTGCGCTTGAGGGCCGCCCGCAGATAGGCAATCTCGGTATTTTCCAGTTCGCGGTCGAAGTCAATTCCTTCCTCGGGAATCAGCAAAGCTTCCTGCGTGGCCGTGGCGTGGTGCAACAGATTCTGGGGCAGGTCCTTTATCTTGATGATGCTGCCTTGGGACATCAGCACCATCCTGCGCATCAGGTTTTCCAGCTCTCGCACATTGCCCGGCCAGTCGTATTCCTCAAGAATCTCCACAATTTCGGGCTCCAACCTTTTCGCCGGTCGCCCATCCGCCGAGCAATACAGGTGGACGAAATGCTCGGCGAGGAGAGGAATGTCGCCATACCGCTCGCGCAAAGGAGGCAGAAAAATGGGAACCACGTTAATCCGGTAATAAAGGTCCTCGCGGAAGCGGCCAATGCGGACCATCTCCTCCAAATTGTCGTTGGTGGCGGTAAGCAGCCGGAAGTCGACCTTGAGCGTCTTTCTTGAGCCCAGGCGTTGGATGGTGTGCTCTTCCAGAACCCGCAACAACTTTCCCTGCAGCCCGAGCCCCATCGATGAGATTTCGTCGAGGAAAATGGTTCCGCCCTGGGCTGCTTCGAAGTGGCCGCAATGAGCTTCCCGGGCATCCGTGAAAGCCCCCTTTTCATATCCGAAAAGTTCGGCTTCAATCAGGGTTTCCGGCAGGGCCGCGCAATTTACGCTGATAAAAGGCCGGTCGCGACGCGGACCGGTCGCAACAATCGCTCGAGCTACCAGCTCCTTGCCGGTGCCACTTTCACCCCGGATTACCACTGGCGTAAGGCTGTCAGCTACCCGGCTGATGGCACTATAGATAATCCGCATGGAGTCGCTGGCGCCGATCAGTTCGCAGAACGTTGATCCGCTGCGAGCCTGCTCTTCCGATTGACGCCTCGCGATCTCCTGCTGCCGGTCGTCGAGGGCCTGTTCCAGTTTGACCTTAAGTTCCTGACAGTCGACGGGAGCCACCAGAACCTGGTCCGCACCAGCCGCATGAATCCGCAACCGGTGTGGTCGGGTGCGAACGCGCGTAATGGCAAACAGAACCAGATCGCGGTCGAAGGCACGCAGGTTCCGCAAGACCCCCACGCTGTCTTCGGCATCAGCCTCGGTCGGATCGATATCCAGAATGACCGCATCCACCGGCGTCTCCTGGTGCAGCGGGAGTACTTCTTTTGGCGTATTGAGATAGGTGATATGGAAGAACGGAGCCAGGCTCTGCTCAACGGTGGGCAAGACGCACTCGTCGCTGCACACGAGCACAACCCGGGCGGGACGCTGGGAAGGCGACATGGCGACTATCTTTACTCCCTGAGCGCCACTTGGGGGGCGCCTGATTATAGGTCAAAATTTGACCCTCGCAGGCATTTTTTTTGACTAATTGTGCTCTCCACCCTTGCAAAAATTAATACAATTTCGTACCTTGAGCACTCGTTCGGGCTGGCCAATTTCCCCTAGTTTTTGGCACGCATGGTTCTTCCAAGGAGAGTTCTGTGGACATTAGCGTCCGAAGACGTTCGCGGGTGCAGATAGTGCATTTGCGCGGTCAGCTCCGCATGGGGGATGCGGTGGACAGTCTGCGTCAAACACTGGAGGAGGCACTCAACAGTGGGGACAACCGCATTGTCGTCGATCTTGCTGGGTGTCCCATGATCGATTCCAGCGGAATTGGACTCCTGGTAAAAATCCTGGCTTCCAGCAAACGGTTGGGAGGAAACATTAAGCTGGTCCAGCCCTGCGATTTTGTGCTGAAGACCTTGCGCCTTGTAGGCGTGCTTAATCTATTTGAGGTTGTCGATGGTGAGGACGCCGCGGTGAGTTCGTTCTCCTGACTTTGTTCACCCTTAGGTCTTGGCCTTAACCGCGAAGCGATTACGATGCCGGTCGAATTCAGCGCCATGTCACAGAATGATGGCTTTCGCCAATTGCTCCACTTCTCGATTCCCGCCGAATCGGAAGCTGTGGGCCCGGTCGCGGATGCCATTTCTGAGACACTGAGTAAGCGTGGCGTGCCCGAGCAGAAGCTCCTGGAAATCAGCCTGGCGGTCCAGGAGGCATTGGTCAATGCCGTCGTGCATGGCTGCAAGGGTGATCGCTCGAAGAATGTTACTTGCGATGTGCAATGTGATGAAGAGAGCCGCATCGTGATCGTGGTCCGCGATCCCGGACCGGGCTTTAGTGCGGAGAGCATTTCCGATCCGAAGAAAGATGAGAATTTGCACGCGGATCATGGGCGTGGTGTGTATCTGATTCGCCAATTGATGGATGAAGTGCAGTTCGAACGCAACGGCAGCGAGATTCGGATGTGGAAATTTTGAGCGGTACATCTATCTCCATCTATTGTTTACCACGTCATCTATTGTTTACCACGTCGTTGTCTCCCGAAGGCGCCAGTTTCTCACCGGCCATCGTCAGCGAATTCCTGCGAAAGCCGTATTGGCCCCTCGGTCAACCGGTTTCCCATAATTCGCGGCGGTTTCGGGCTTCAAATTCCGCAGGGAAACTTCCTTCGCCCTATCCTTCAATTGCCTTTTGATCGCGGGTGGCAGAACAAGAGCCGCCACCCGGCTGTTGGCTCGGCGGTTGCTTTTTTCAAATGCTGAACCGTAGGTGTTCATGGTGGTTTTGATGTCGGCGTGGCGCATGATGCGCTGCTGCACCCCGAGAGGCGTGCCTACATCGTCGATGAGCGTTCGATAGGTGTGGCGAAACGTATGCCAGCCCACTCCTAGCAGTCCGACGGTTTCACCTGCCGGTCGCAAGTAGTCTTTCTGGATCACATCGCCGTGCACTGGCCGCTTCGTCTAAGCATTCGCAAATAGCCAGCCCTCAGGCGTCGGAACACATCTGTTCGGCCAGCGTACAGCCTTCGAGACCCAGACACAGTCTTCGTGAAAGTTATCGCATGGCAACAAACTCTAAACGGCCTT
>Ga0126381_100001682_pt1 | contig 23638 bp, 20 predicted proteins | sample PanSoiMetPlot_28_FD_96465 | JGI IMG/M metagenome (GOLD analysis project Ga0126381, IMG submission 96465) | Tropical forest soil microbial communities from Panama - MetaG Plot_28 | ecosystem: Environmental > Terrestrial > Soil > Tropical forest > Bulk soil | place: Panama | collected 2016-02-17 | reverse complement strand
TCTACTGGGCCGCGTTCTATTCAGGCGACGCGGCCGATCAGCCGGCGGCCAGCGACTGCGCCACCGAACCGCTGCTGGTGCCGCGCGCGAGCGCGCGGATCACGACGCAGTTGTCGGCCGCCGACCAGCTGATCGGGGTAGGCGGGTCGGCGTCGGATGCGGCCGCGCTGCACGGCGCCACCGTCGCCGCGGGCGGCACCGTGCAGTACCGCGTCTACGACTCGCTCACCGGTTGCGACGCCGACACGGAGGTGTTCCCCGGCACCACGCCATCACACGGCACGCTCGTATCCACCGTCAGGGTGACCGGCGGCAAAGTGCCGGGCTCGGCCGCGCGTGCCTTCCCGGACGTTGGCGTGTTCTACTGGGCGTCGTTCTACTCAGGGGACGCGAACAACCGGGCGGTGGCCAGCGACTGCCCGACCGAGCCGCTGGTGGTGCTGCCGGCGCCGCCGCCCCCGGCCTCGGTCCTGGTAAACCTCGACTGGGTGATCGACGGCATGGTCCCAGGCGCCTTCGCTGGCGCGGACCGGGCGATCGGCGCCGTGACCCAGCACGCCCCCAACCAGGATCCGAACTTCCAGGCCAGCCTGTCGCTTGCACCGCTGATCCCGCCGGACGAGCCCGCCACCTGGGGTGAGGAACGCTTCGGCTACTTCGCCGGCCTTGAGCTAAGCATCGCCGTGAGCCACGTGCGGATCCCGCCCGGATGCACGCACGCTGTGTCGGGCCAGCTGGGCACGCACACGCTCGCGCAGGGCCGCAACGAGTTCCTCGTCACGATCGCGGCGACCTGCGACAAGCCGTCGTCCAGCCCGGGCGCCGGCACCCACCTGACCCTGGTCAAGGAGATCATCAACCCGTTCTCCGGCGTCAGGACCGTGCCGCTGACGTCGTGGACGCTGACCGCCCGCCGCGCGCCCGGCCAGCCCGCGGTGATCAGCGGAACGACCGGGGTGACCGGCAACGTCGAGCCGGGTGTCCAGTACGTGCTCGCCGAGTCGGCAGTGCCTGGCTACCGGCAGCTGCATGATCCCGCCCTGATCGGTCTCGCCCCCGGCGCCACTGGGTCCTGGCGCTGCGTGGAGAACCGGCCCGATGGGACCACCGGGCTGCAGGACTTCGACGGCGGCGGCGGTGTGGTGGCCGTCTCGCCCGGACAGCACGTCACCTGCACCGCGGTCAACATTCTCACCCGCCCGATCCCGGTCGGCCCGCCCGCCACCGGCGGCGGCCCCGCGTCTGTGCTCGTGTCCGCTCCGCCGACGGCCGTCGGCCTGGCGCTGATGGCCGCGGGCGCGCTGCTGGGCCTGACCGCGCTGCTAGTCCCGGGCGGCCTGCCCGGCCCTGGCGGTCGGCGACACTACCGACCCGCCGCCCGGCGAAAGGAGCGCGACTTGTGAACCCGCCACCCCGCCGACCGTCCCGGCGCGACGGGCCGCGCCAGCGTCCAGGCGACTGGACCCTGGTGTGGCTCGCGTCGGCGAGCGTCCTGCTAGGCGCGGGAGCCGTGATGTTCGGCCTCTCGCGGTCCATACCCATGTCGGCGCCCACGCCGCCGGCTGTCACCCTCGGCGAATCGCCCACAGTCCGCGCGACCCTCCCCGTCGTGCGAGTCGCGGGCCGTCACCCGCGGACCGCCCGCTGCGGCCCGCCGCCGGCCGCCCCGGCGGGCGCGACCTCAGGACCGCTGCCCTTCTCGGCCCCGGTTGAGGTTGCGATCCCGGCGATCTGCGTGCGCGCGAGCGTGATCGCGCTCGGCGAGAACCCGGACGGGACTGCGCGGGTGCCGCCGCTGTCCGAACCGCAGCTGACCAGCTGGTTCGACGATGGGCCAGCTCCCGGCCAGACCGGCCCGGCCGCGCTCTACGGTCATGTCGACACGGCCGCGGCCGGCCCCGCGGTCTTCTTCCGGCTGGACAAACTGGTGCCCGGCGACACGGTAGACATCACCCGCGTCGATCACCGCGTCGCGGTGTTCACCGTCTACCGCGTCGCCGAATACCACAAGATCGTCTTTCCGACGATGACCGTCTACGGCGACACACCAGGTCCTGAACTGCGGCTGATCACCTGCGGCGGCGTTTACGACGCGGCCACAGGCAGTTACCTCGACAACATCGTCGCCTACGCCCGCCTCACCGCCGTCACTTCCACCTGATCATTGTCGGACCAGCCGGAATCCGCTAAATTCGCGCCATCCGTGCCGAAGGAGGCGCAGGTTGGACACTGCCGAGCCGCATCAGCCCGCCGCCGCGAGCGCGGATCCCTTGGGTGGCGGTGAAGGTCCCGAACCCGAGTACGGTCTGCCCGGATCGCCTGCCCCGCGCCCGGGCGGCGGGGGCGGTCTGTACGGGCCGTACGGGCCGATCCCGGATCTCGGCGGCATTCCGCGCCGGCGCTTCGGACGGCGGCGGCGCGGCCGGCTGGGCTGCCTGCCGCTGCTGCTCATCGCGGTCATCGCGCTGCTGGCCGTCTACATCCTGCCCAATCCCTGGGCGCTGCACATCGGCGGAAGGTTCACGCCGCTGCAGACCTGGCAGGGATTCGGCGCGGTGCGGGCTAGCGATGGCGGCAGGTACGTGCTCTACCTGAACCTGCGCGGCGGCGTCGCCAATGGCGAGGGCGGTCACCTCAGCTGCGACGGCCGGGGCTGCGACTCGCTTTTCGGGTCCGCGAAGCTATGCACCGAGTCGGGTCAGACGTACACGTTCGCGGTGACCGGAGGCGTGCACAGTTGGTGGAGCACGGACGGCGCCGCCACCAGCGTGGACCTCACCAACAGCCCGCCGCTGCCTGACGGCTGGGTGGTCGCGCTGCACGGCGCCTGGCACGGTCCCGCGCTTGTCCTGGCCAGCCCGGACAACTCCTTCACAGAGGTGTTCACCCCGCGCGGCGCGATCAGGAGCGTCACCTCGACCGCCGACGCGGGCACCGCGCGCACCACGATCAGGTACGGCGCCGAAGGCGACTTCAACGCCGCGTGCCGCGCGCTGGCCGGCTGACCGAGCAGCCGCCAGGCCAGCGCGCCCAGCCACTGCTAGAAGTCGGCGACCACGGGGATGACCTCGCTGCCGATGAACTCCACCGGCGTCACGTCCCACACGTTGGATACCGCGCCCAGCGCCGCGTCAAAGCCGAGTGCGGCGAGCGCCCCGAGTTCGTCGACGATCTGCGCGGCGCTCTTGGCGGTGTCGAACGGGTAGTAGGCGGTCTTGAAGATCGTGTCGTAGTCGCGTCCGACGGCCTCGCAGTGCTGGCGCAGAACGTCGAGCTTGTGCGCCTGGTCCCCGAAGGCGAACAGGTTGCACGCGTCGGCGTACTGCGCGACCAGTCGCAGCGTCTTCTTCTCCCCGCCGCCGCCGATCATGATCGGCGGGTGCGGCCTGGTGACCGACTGCGGCGAGTTGAGCGGCCGCTCGAGCTGATAGTGCGTGCCACGGTACGGCGAATCATCACCGCGCCACATCTGCAGGCAGATCTGCAACGTCTCCTCAAGCCGCTCAAAGCGCTCCGCGACCGGCGGGAAAGCGAATCCCAGCCCGCGGGACTCCTGCTCGTTCCACGCCGCGCCGATGCCCAGCCAGGCCCGGCCCCCTGACAGGACGTCAAGCGTGGTCACGATCTTGGCGAGCAGGCCAGGCTCACGGTAGATCGTGCCAGTGACCAGCGTGACCAGCGTCGCCCTCGACGTGCACGCCGCCAGGTAGCCAAGCGTGGTGTAACCCTCGAGCATTTCCTTCTCGGCCGGGCCGACGACCGGGATCTGGAAGAAATGGTCCATGACCGCGATGTACTCAAATCCAGCGTCGTCCGCTACCCGCGCCACGGTGGCGAGTTCGGCACCGAGCCGCTCCGGCCCGCGCGGCGTGCTGAAGTCCGGAATCTGCAAGCCGATCTTCATCGAGTTACCTCCCGGACCCAGCCTCTCACGGTACGGCGGGCCGTCGCGCCGGCGATGAACGGGCTGGAGAATACTGGTGTGATGGCGCTCGCCAAACCGCAGCCCGCCGAACCGCGGCGGCGCGTGTTCCGGACCGAGGACTGCGTGGTCTCGCGGTGACCACGCAGGCTGACCTGATCGTGGTCGGAGCAGGGCTGGCCGGCTCGGCCACCGCGTGGGCGGCGTCGGCCCGCGGCATGTCCGTCGTGGTGCTCGAGGCGTTCGGCGCGGGACACCGGCACGGCAGTTCGCACGGCAGCGCCCGGATCTTCCGCCGCGCATACCCCGACCCGCTGTACGTGCGGATGACCGGGCGGGCGCGGCTGCTCTGGCGGCAGCTTGAGGACGAGGCGGGTGAGACGCTGCTGCAGCTCACCGGCGGACTCGACTTCGGCAGGCTGCGCGATCCGCAGGGGCTGCACGCGGTGCTCGCCTCCTGCGGCGTGCCCGCCGAGCTTATTTCTCCGCAGCAGGCCGCAAAGCGCTGGCCGGGAATCTCGTTCGAGGGCGCGGGGCCCGTCATGTTCCACGCCGACGCGGGAGTGCTTGACCCCGAGCGCGCCGTGACGGCGATGCTCAGGCTCGCCGCCGGACGCGGCGCGCAGGTGCGGTTCGGCACTCAGGTCACCCGCGTCGCGGTCGGACCGCCAGGACCCAACGCCGGCCAGGCCGTCCTGCACACTCCCGGCGGCACGTTCACCGCGCCGGTGGCGGTCATCGCGGTCGGCGGGTGGCTCGCGCCGCTGATGGGCGACATCGTCCATCTTCCCCGGCTGGACGTGACACAGCAGCAGGTGTTTCACCTCGCGCCGCGCGTCGCGCCGCCTGACGGCGGCCCGCAGTCCGCGGCGCGGCCGTACGGCGATAACCCGTGGCCGATCTTCATCTTCCGTGACGAGGCCGACCACTTCTACGGACTGCCTGGCGGGCGTGACGGGGAGGTGCCAGGCGCGGTGAAGCTGGGGGAGCACCACGGCGGCGTGGTCACCACGGCGGCAGGCCGCCACGGGTTTGTCGACCCCGCGGGCCGCGAACGGGCGATGGCGTTCGCGGCACGGCGGCTGCCCGGCCTGGACAGCCGGCCTGTCAACGAGCTGACCTGCCTTTACACGGTGACGTCCAACGAGGACTTCATCCTTGACCGCCAGGGACCGTTCGTGATCGCCTCGCCCTGCTCTGGGCATGGCGCGAAGTTCGCGCCGCTGCTCGGCGAGCTCATCGCGGACCTAGCGGTCGGCAAGCCGTCCCCCGATACCCGCTTCACCCTCGCCGCCCACCTCGCGGCGCTGCCCTAGCGACTATCGCTTAAGCGCATTTCATATCCAGGACACGTACAGGTCCACTGAGGTTCGCACCGCTCGTCGACGATCGCCCCGTGAACCGGCGTAACTTCCTGCGTACAGCCGTCGCCGCTTCCGCGGGCCTGATCGTGGCACCAGGTCTGCTGTCAAGGACCGCGACCGCGCGGGCTGCCGCCATGACCGGCGCGGACCCGATGCTGCCCTTCATCGATCACTACATGACCAACCTGTCCGCCAACCTCTCCGCGTCGACCAACGCGGCGGTGGACATCCTGTCTGGCATGGCCGAGCTCTGGCAGGCCGGCAGCACCTGGGACAACGGGATCGTGCTCGCGCCGGACATCTTGTTCGCCAACATGGCGCACTCGGTCGAGGTCACCACGAACCGCACCGGGGCCGACGCCAAAGCGTCGTTCATCGTTGACCGGCAGGATCAGAGCTACGACATGATCGACGGCCTGGGCCCGCTGGCGCCGCTGTACAAGTCCGGGGCGCTCGCCGTCACCAGCATCACCTCCGCGCCGGACGGTACCCCGCCCACCACGGTGAACGACGGAGTGCCGCCGGGTGCGCCGCCGGGTTCGGCCACCGGCGCCGGCTCCCCGGCCTCCGCGCTCGGCGACGTCGTGCAGCTCGTCAACACGGTCCGCGGCCCGTTCTCCTCTGGTAACCCGAGCAAGCTCGCCTACGACTACCCGCGCCCGTGGCGGATGAACGACTACAGCGAGGTCATCGACACCGGACAGGTGGACGAGTTCGGCTTCCCTGTCTACAAGTCAGACGTCATCGTCGCGCCGCAACTGCTGCGCCAGCGCAGCCTCACCCCGGCCACCGACGGCGGCTTCCCGAGCGGGCACACCAACGCGTTCTTCCTTGCCGGGCTCGCCTACGCCTACGCGATCCCTGAGCGGTTCTCCGAACTCATCACGCGCGCGTTCGAGCTCGCGAACTACCGCATCGTCGCCGGCATGCACTCGGCCGTGGACGTGATCGGCGGGCGCGTCCTTGGCACCGCGCTCGCCGCGGCGATCCTCGGCGACCCGGCCAACGCGGCCCTCAAGACCGCGGCGCGCGCCCAGGCGCTCGCCTATTTCGAGGCGCAGACGGGGACGACAGACGACACCCTGTACGCCTACGCGCACTCCGCCGGCCTGGACACCGACCCGTACGGGGACCACGCGGCGAACGCGCGCGCGATAGCTCCGTTCTTCACCTACATCCTGCCGCGCCGCGGGCCGGACGTCCCGATGACAGTGCCGCCTGGCGCGGAGGTCCTGCTCGAGACCAGGCAGCCTTACCTGGACGCGGACCAGCGCCGCGAGGTGCTTCGCACCACCGCGCTGCCCGCCGGCTACGTGCTGCTTGACGGCCCTGAACTCTGGGGGCGGCTGAACCTGTTCGCCGCCGCCGACGGCTATGGTGCCTTCGACGCCGGCGTCGAGGTCACCATGGACGCCGCCCAGGGCGGATTCAGCAACGCGGACTCATGGCGCAACGACATTCGCGGCGATGGCGGGCTGACCTTGCGAGGTTCCGGCACGCTCACGCTGACCGGCCGCAACGCCTACCGGGGCGGCACGCTGGTCCAGGGCGGGACGCTGGTGGCCGGATCGCCGCGCGCGCTCGGCACGGGCGACGTCACCATCCGCGCCGGGACGCTCGCGCTTGCGGGCATGGTCCGGGTCGAGGGCGGCTACACCCAGCTCGGCGGGACGCTGGCGGTCACGCTGCCCCTCGACGAGCGCGACACCGCCCCCCGGGACGCCGGCCGGATCGCTGACGAATCGCGCCCCGCGCTGAACGTCGCCGGTACGATAACGCTCATCCCGGGCAGCACGCTTACCATCGAGTTCGACGGGGCCAGCCCGCCACCCTCAGGCAGCACGCTGCCCGTAATCCGCGCGAGGCGCGTTGCGGGCACGTTCTCCACGATCATCGCCCCAGCGGGCTACACAGCCATCCCCATATACACGCCCGCCAGCGTCCTGATCCGGCTGACCGCCGCCTAACCCGCGCCGCGCCACCGCGGCGGGGCACCTTCTATCCCACGTCTTGAAAAGTCAGCCTCGCGGGCCTGATCACGCCGACCGGATTGCCGCCCCCGGTGACCATCGTGGTGGCCAGGTCGGCGGGGGGCTGCGCGCCGAGCATCGCGAGTATCGCCACCGTGACCGGCGTGCGGGCGCGCGCCGCGCCATCCTCGATCTTCAGCGCGACCGCGCTGCCATCGGGTAGCGCGAACGCGTCGACCGCTTCGGCGCCGCCTTTGAGCAGCAGCCCGGGGATGTCGGCCATCAGCCGGGCCTCGGGGCGGGTGGTGCCGCTCGTCCACTCGGGGAATTTGCGCATCGCGTCGGCGACCTGCCGCTCGGGAGTGCCAGGCTCGGCCAGCACGAGCGTGCGGAACGCGCGGGCCAGCCCGCCAAGCGTCAGCGCGAACACGGGCGCCCCGCAGCCGTCAACACCGATCGCGGCGACCGGCTCCCTGGCCAGTTCTTCGACGGTCGCCATGATGTGCAGCTGCAGCGGGTGTTCGGGGTCCATGTACGTCTCGGTCGGCCAGTCGTTGGCGATGCAGGTGGCCAGCATCGCCGCGTGCTTGCCGGAGCAGTTCATCCGCACCCGCGACTCGGGCTTCTCGTTCTCCCGTATCAGCCTGCGCGCAGTCGGCTCGTCCATCGGCAGCGCCGGCGGGCACCGCAGGTCGGCTGCCGTGAGCCCGGCGAAGTCGAGGATGTCATACACGCCCTGGGCGTGGAAGTCTTCACCGGAATGGCTTGCGGCGGCGAGCGCGAGCAGTTCCCCTTCGAGCGGCAGCCCGGCCCTGAGCATGGCCGCGGCCTGCAGTGGCTTGTTCGATGAGCGCGGCAGGACCGGAGTGTTCGCGCTGCCCACGGTGAAGATGAACGTGCCGTTCGGGGCGAGCGCGACGACGGCGCCGCGGTGCCGGGACTCGACGAATCCGGACCGCACGACTTCGGCGAGCACCGGGTTCACCGACACCTCGCTCGGGGACAACTGCTCCATGCTCATCCGCACATTATCGCCTGTCCCTCCCGTTCACCTGCCCTAATCGATGCGATACCTGCCGTGGCGTCACCATCTACCCGTGACAGCACGGATATTCGAATCGGGAGTGTCAGGCGCCGGGCCGGCACCGGCGCCCGTTAGGCTGGCACCTCGTGCGGGCAGTTGTGCAACGAGTGAGTAAGGCGAGCGTGACCGTCGACGGGCGCGTCGTCGGCGCGATCGGGGAACCTGGTCTGCTCGTGCTCGTCGGCGTGACCCATGACGACAGCGCCGCCAAGGCGGCCAAGCTCGCCGCCAAGCTGTGGGGGCTGCGCATACTCGACGGCGAGAAGTCGTGCTCAGACATCGGCGCGCCGCTACTCGTGGTCAGCCAGTTCACGCTCTACGCCGACCTCGGCAAGGGCCGCCGCCCGTCGTGGACGGACGCCGCGCCCGGTCCGGTGGCGGAGCCGCTGGTGGACGCCGTCGTCGCCGAGTTGAGGAAGCTGGGCGCGCACGTGGAAACGGGCGAGTTCGGCGCGCACATGGAAGTCGCGCTCGTCAACGACGGCCCGATCACGATCGTCATCGACCTCTGAAACTCGCTACCCCCACGACCACCGCCGACCCCTGAAACTCGCCACGCCCACGACCATCGCCGACCCTGATAACAGCAAGAGGCGAGCCGCGAGTCGAAGGGCCGCCGTGCCGTCTGGACGCAGGAGCGAGGGAGCACAGCGAGCCGAGGGCCGCCGCGGTGCCCTGGACTGAGGAGCGAGGAGCCTGCGACGAGCGACGAGGGAAGGCGCCGTGCTAAGGCGGCCCGGAGGCGAGCCAGCAGGCAGAGCGACTGAGCGACGAGGGAAGACGGCGCGCGAAAGCGGCCCGGAGACGAGCCTGGCGAGCCGGCAGACAGCACGGCCCCGTTCGGGATAAGAGATAAGAGCTCAGCCGGCCGAGACCTTCGCCTCGGTGAGTCCGGCCAGCACGCACTGGGGGCGGGCGAGCAGCGAGATCGCGTCGGACTTCGCGAACGAGTCCTTGCAGAATGCCTTGGCGTCGGCGCCGCAGTGGTGGATCGGCAAGCCGCCCATGGAGTTGGCGATGGTGAAGTTCACGCACCCGTTGGCCGAAGCGCCGTACGCGTCGCCGCCGACCGCGCTCCAGACAAGAAACCCGATGAGGGTCGCCAGCAGCGCGCCGACGACAGCGGCCACGATCAGCTTCCCGCGCCGGGAGAGCTTGATGCCGCCGGAAAGCTGGTCCGCGCCCAGGTTCGTCTTGCTGTACATGATCGCCCCATTGTAGGAGGTACCGCCCTCGATTCGCGTCTCATGCGAAGGCAGCGCGTGCCACCGCGCACAGCCGAGTGCCGAGGTGTTAGCGTCAGCGATAGCGCGGCTCGCGACAGAGCGTGCCCGCATCGCTACGGAGGTGAGATGTGGTTACCCGTGACACTCCATGGCCGGCAGGGACGCCGTGCTGGGTCGACCTCGGTGTAAGCGATATACCGAAGGCCATCGCCTTCTATACGGCGCAGTTCGGCTGGGACATCCAGGAGGGGCCGCCGGAGGCCGGCGGCTACGCGCTCGCGCACCTGGAAGGCCGGACTGTGGCCGGGATCGGGCCGAAGATGGGCTCACCCGAGGCACCGAACGCCTGGACGACATACCTGGCGACCGACGACGCCGACAAGACGGCCCTGAAGGTCAAGGGGGCCGGCGGCCAGTTGCTGATGGAGCCGATGGACGTCATGGACGTCGGCCGGATGGCGGTCATCATGGACACGACCGGCGCCGCGTTCGGCATCTGGCAGGCGCGGGCGCACACCGGCGCCGGCATCGCCAACGTGCCGGGGGCGCTGACCTGGAGCGAGCACATGAGCCGCGATTTCGAGGGCGCCAAGGCGTTCTACGCGGCGGTGTTCGGTTACGAGTTCGGAGACATGAGCAGCGACGGGTTCAGCTACGCGACCCTGCTCCTGGACGGGCACGAGGTAGGGGGCATCGGCGAGTACCCCGCCGACGTGCCGGCGGGCATTCCCGCGGCCTGGACGACGTACTTCGCCACCGCCGACACCGACGCCGCGGTGGCGCAGGCGAAGAAGGGCGGCGGGACCGTCGTGCGCCAGCCTGAGGACAGCCCGTACGGGCGGCTCGCCACGGTCACTGACAATCAGGGCGCGGTGTTCTCGCTGATCTCGATGCCCCCCGGCGAGTAGCAGTCGCGGGAGGGTCCTTAACCGGGATGCCGCACCCGGCCGATGATCAGCCGGGTGCGGCGCCCCGTCAGTTCGGGATGCGCCGATTTTCGGTGCTACCTGGGGAAGACGGTGCCGTCGAACAGCTTGCGTGCCGTCCGAACCACGCCGGAGCGCACTACGGCGGGCGGCGTGCTCGTCGTGTCGAGTTCGACCTCGACGCTGATCGCCCCGGTCGGGTGCTCGATGGCGAGCCGCGAGCCCGCGGGCTTGCTGGCGAGGGCAGCGCCGACCGCGCCCGGGAGCATGACCGCGGTGCCGACGCTGACCGCGCCGAGCACGCCAATGGACTCGTGCACCCGGACGGGGATGAACGTGCGCGTGCAGATCGTGCCGCCCGCGGCCGGCGGGGCGACCAGCGAGATCTTGGGGACGGTGGTGGCGCCCACGTCGCCGAGCCCCATCGCCTTGCCCGCCTCGAGGCGTAGCGCCTGGACCCGCTTGTTCAGCTCTTCGTCTGACTCGAGCTCGGCTACCGACTCGTAGCCTGTCTTGCCGAGGCTGCTCGCCGCGACCACCACGACAGGCATCCCGTTGTCCACGCAGGTCACCGTGATGCCGTCGAACACGTCCGTGATGTTGCCTGTCGGCAGGACCGAAGAGCCGGCGCCCGAGTCCGCGCCCTCTTCGAACGCGAGGAGCACGGGCGCGGCCGTGCCGGGAACTCCGTCGATCGCGGCGTCCCCGTCGTAGCGCGGTTTGCCGCCTGGGGTCTGAAACGTCGCGGTCACGATGCCGTCGGTGTTCACCATCCGGATGCGGACGCCTGTATCCCGCTGGCCGGCCCGAACCAGGCCGCGCTCGACCGCGAACGGGCCGATGCCGGCCAGGATGTTGCCGCAGTTCTGCCGGTCGGTCACGATCGGCTGGTCCACCATGACCTGCAGGAACAGGTAATCCACGTCAATGCCAGGCGTTTGCGATGGTGATACCACCGCGACCTTGGAAGTGAGCGGGTGGGCGCCGCCGATGCCGTCTATCTGCCGCACGTCAGGGCTGCCCATGATCCGCAACAGCAGGTCGTCACGTTCGGCGGTGTCCGGCGGCAGGTCGCTGGCGAGGAAGTACGCGCCCTTTGAGGTGCCGCCGCGCATTAGCATGCACCGGATTCCGTCGCCGCTCACGACGCGCCCTCACCGGCGCGGCGCGCGTATTCCGCGGCGGTGATGTACTCGACCTTGGCCAGCTTGGCGCGCAGCCCGTACATGTCGAGGCCGAGCTGGCCGTCGGCGAGCGACTTGCGGTTGGTGTCTTCCTTGGCGATCCGCGCAGCCGACGCGGTGACCGCCTTGCCGACCTCAAGACGTGGCACGCAGACCACGCCGTCGTCGTCGGCGACTATGGCGTCACCTGGCCTGATGACCTGTCCGCCGATCGTCACAGGAACGTTCACCGAGCCCGGCGTCTCCTTGACAGTGCCCTGCGCGCTGACGTTCGCCGTCCAGGCGGGAAAGCCCATCTCGCGCAGCTCGGCGGTGTCTCGCAGCCCGGCGCCCATGATCAGGCCTCGGACTCCGCGGGCGGCGACCGATGTGGCGATCAGCTCGCCGAACAGCCCGTCGGTGCTCGGCGAGGTCGTGGTGACGACGAGGATGTCGCCGGGCCTGGCCTGCTCGACCGCGACGTGCAGCATCAGGTTGTCGCCTGGCCAGCACAGCACCGTGAGTGCGGTTCCCGCGATCCGCGCCCCGTCCTGGATGGGGCGAATGCCGGGTCCGAGGTAGCCGTTCCTGCCGATGGCCTCGTGCACGGTGGCGGCGCCGTACTCGGCGAGCTTGTCGACCTCGGCGAGATCGGCTCGCGGCGGGTCGGTGACGACGACGTTCAGCATGGCTATTCCTGTCTGTGGGTCCTGTGTCTAGGTCCTGTGTCTAGGTCCTGCGTGTAGGTCCCGGCTGCCTCATCGCGCGTCCGTGTCCGGTGACGCGGGGTTGATCGCGTCCCCGGCTGCCAAGAGCGCGTCGATGACGCTGCTCAGGTGGCGCCGCGTGGCCTTTTCAGCCTCGTCGGGACGACGGTCGGCGATCGCGTTGAGGATGGCCAGGTGCTCTGAGAGCGACTTCTCCGGCCGACCCGGGCGCAGCGCCAGCTGGAACTGGTGGCGGACGATCTGCGCGTGCAGCCGTTCGAGCAGGTTGACCGCGACGCCCTGACGTGAGATGACGCCAACACGGCGGTGCAGTTCCCTGTTGAGCTCGGAGTACTTGAGCGGGCTGCCGTCGGCGACCGCGCGGGTCAGGTTCCTGCCGAGCTCGCGCAGTTGGGCGGCCTCATCGTCGGTCACGTTCTGGGCGGCCTTGACGGCGCAAAGCGCCTCGAGCGCCATCCGGCATTCGGTGATGGCGACCGCCTCCTGGAGGCTGACGACGCGGACCCGCGCGCCCCGGTTGGGCACCCGCTCGACGAGCCCTTCGGCCGCCAGGTCGATCAGCGCGGCGCGCAGGCTTGCCCTCGTCACCCCGAGCATGCTGGCCAGCTCCTCCTCGACCAGTCGCTGACCGGGCGCGACGTCACCACTGAGGATCGCCTGCCGGAGGGCGGCGAGGGCATGCGTCCGTGCGGGCTCCCCAGCCTGAGGGCCGCCCGGCGTAGGTCTGGGCATGGCGGGAGGCTATGAAATCCCAGGGAGATTGTCAACAATCTTGGCGTGCCCTCTGAGCGCCCTCGTCGCGGCCACTGATCTGGCGCCTCGCGAGTTGGCGCGTGCCACAATTATTAGTTCTGTGATCGCTCTGCGCACACCCTCGGTGCGGCCTCTTTGCCGCGGTCTCGCCATGCCTCTGGCCTGTTCTCGCCGTGCCCGCCGGCATGTCCCGTGCGTCCGCACCCCGGGCGCCACCGCTGTCCCGTTAGGACTCGCAAACCGGGGCCGCGGAGTTGAACGTGATTCCTGCGGCCAAGCTCAATAGCGCGGGAAGTGAACAGACATGCTTCGTGCCCGGAATGCCTGAAGTAACTCGCATATGCGTGATGTGTGTTTTCTCGCGGAAAACACGGCAATCGCATTACGCGGATACGGCATAAGGCCCGGCGCATCCAGCCGGTGATAAATCGGATGCGTGCGGCGCGACCTGCGTGGCAGCATGACCCGCATGGGTTGGGTGACGACCGGCGACGTGGCCGAGTTCCTCGCGGAAGCGGGCCCCTTTCTGCGCCGGGAGCGGGCCAGGAACACCATCTTGCTGACCGTGGCGGAGACCGCGCGCGCGAACCCCCGGTACTACGCCAGCGGTGGCGCGCCGGCGTCGGACGGGACCGCGGACAAGACCGCGAACGGAGAAGCGAGCGGAGAAGCGAGCGGGGACGGGCTGGCCAATACGGTTGGCTCCCCGCTGTACGGCTGGTGGACCCCTGACCTGGCCCCTGCCGCGGGCACGGCCGGCCAGGTCGGCCAGGCCGGCGCAGCCGGCATGGCCGGCGCCGAAGGCCCGGACGCCGTGCGGGGCGCGTTCCTGCATACGCCGCCCTTCCCGGTTGTCCTTTCGGGCATGCCGGCGCAGGCCGCCGCCGAACTCGCCGCCAAGACGCTGGCCGGCCGCCCGATCTCAGGCGTCACCGCGCATGCCGACGCGGCAGCGGCGTTCAGCGCCGCGTGGGCGGAGCACACGGGCGGGACGGTCAAGCCGCACCTGCGGTCCCGGCTGTACCGGCTTGCCGAAATTGCCGGTCCCGATCCGCTGCCGGATGGCGCGCCGCGGGTGGCGGGGGACGGCGACGCCGCACTCCTGACCGACTGGTTCGAGGCGTTCTCGGTCGAGGTGCACGAGATGGCGGTCCCCGATCACGCGGCCGCGGTACGCGAAAGGCTCAGCTACGGCGGGCTTACGCTCTGGGAGGTGCGCGGCGAACCCGTCTGCGTCGTCGGCCTCACTAGGCAGGTGGCGGGCATGGTCCGCGTCGGGCCCGTGTACACGCCGCCACGGCAGCGCGGCCGCGGCTACGCCAGCGCGGCGACCGCCGAGGTAAGCCGCTCCGCGCTGGCCGCGGGCGCGCAGGAAGTCTTGCTGTACACGGATCTTGAGAATCCTGTGAGCAATTCCATCTACCAGCGCATCGGCTACCGTGAGGTCGAGGACAGGGTAGTGCTCGCTTTTAGCGAGCACTAACTACGGATCAGTAACCTTGCGTTTCTCGCGAAGGTCTGCTGATACTTGAACCCGTTATGTTGCTTCGCCGAGAATTTTCGGTTCTGCTCAGCGACCCCCGCCGCCTTAGCGAGCCGCGGCGTTCGAGTGGGCCTCTCGACCCAAGCAAACGCCGGCATACCCGGTAGCCCCGGCATGAACGCACGACGGGAAGCATGAATCGCATGGGCTGGTGCACGACCCCCGACCTCGATCGTTTCCTTGCGACCGCCGGCGGCTACCTGAGATCTCGGGCGGCCGAGAATTCATTGCTGCTCACGGCCGCGCAGGAAGAACGTGAGGCACGCGAGGCCCAGGCAGCCCAGGCAGCCCACCACGCGCAGGCCGCCTCCGGTGACCGCGCGCCGACGGCCCCTCGCGCCCGTGCTCCCTACCGCGACGCGCGTGGCCCAGGCGGCCCAGGCGGCCCAAGCGGTTCAAGCGGCCCGCTCTTCGGCTGGTGGGAGCCGCCCGACGGCAGCGGCCCGCGAGGTGCCTTCATGCACGACGAGGCCGCTCCCGTGCTGGTGGCCGGCCGCGCGCCAGAAACGGCCGCTTCGCTCGCCGCCGCCCTCGCCCGAACGGGACGTTGGGTCTGCGGCGTCGACGCCCCCACCGGGGCGGCGGACGCCTTCGCGGCGGCGTGGAGCCAGCGCGCCGGCCTATCTGTCCGGGTGCACAAGCACAGCCGGGTGTACCGGCTGGCAGGGACGCCGCCCTACCAGATGGGACCGGCCGGGCGGTACCGGGTCGCGACCGCGGCCGATCGCCCGCTGCTCGTGGACTGGCTGACGGCGTTCGGGGCCGAAGTAGGGGACCTGCAGGGCGCGCCGAAGGCCGCCGCCGACGACCTGCTCTGCTACGGCGGCGCCACGCTCTGGGAGGCCGGCGGTCGGCCCGTCGCGCTGGCAACGGTCACCCGGCCGGTGGCGCGGACAGTGCGCCTCAACACCGTGTACACACCGCCGGGGTTGCGCCACAACGGTTACGCGACTGCGGTCATGCTCGCCGTCAGCCGCGCCGCGCTGGCTGGCCAGGCGAACGAGGTCGTGCTGATCACCGACAGGAACTCGCCGGAGCGGCAGGCGGCCCGGCTTGGTTACCAGCTGATCGGCGAGCGTGCGGTGCTGCGGTTCGGCCCGGCCACCGCCCCGATGCAGCGGGCGATGACGGGACCCATGTCGCGCGTGACAACCGGCCCCATGCCACGGTTGCGCGGCTAGCTCTTGGCCGCGCCCACTAGGCTCGGCTGGAGCACATCGCGGAGCCAGCAAGGCAGGACAAGGCAGGACAAGGCAGGAAAGGGCCCTACCCGATCGTGACCACCCAGACCACCGCTGACCCGACCGCGTCCGTCGTCAAGCGGATCGCCGCCGAACTCAGCGTCCGTGACGGCCAGGTCGCCGCCGCCGTCGACCTGCTCGATGGCGGTGCCACCGTCCCGTTCATCGCCCGCTACCGCAAGGAAGCCACCGGCGCCCTTGACGACGCCCAGCTGCGAACGCTGGAGGAGCGGCTGCGCTACCTGCGCGAGCTCGACGAGCGGCGCGCGGCCATCCTCGCCTCCATCGCCGAACAGGGCAAGCTCACCGACGAGCTCGAAGCGCAGATCAAGAACGCGGACACCAAGGCCCGGCTGGAAGACCTCTACCTCCCCTACAAGCCCAAACGCAGGACCAAGGCGCAGATCGCCCGCGAGAACGGCCTGGAGCCGCTCGCCGACCTGCTGCTCGGCGCACCGGAAAACGACCCGTACAACGCGGCGAACGACTACCTCGGGGAGAACGTCGCTGACGTGAACGCCGCGCTCGACGGCGCCCGCGCGATCCTCGTCGAGCGCTTCGGCGAGGACGCCGACCTGATCGGCCAGCTCCGCGAGCGGATGTGGGGGCAGGGGCAGCTAGTGGCCAAGGTCCGTGAAGGCAAGGAGGACGAGGGCAAGAAGTACTCGGACTACTTCGACTTCGCCGAGCCGTTCGGCCGGCTCAAGGCGCACCGCGTGCTCGCGATGTTCCGCGCGGAAAAGGAGGAGGTGCTCGACCTCACCCTCGACCCGTCCGCCACCGCGCCAGCCGCCGGCCAGCCGGGCAGCGAAATCGACGAAGTGTCCGCCGCGAGCGAATACGAGCGGCTGATCGCGGAGCGGTTCGGCGTCGAGGACCGAGGCCGGCCCGCCGACGGGTGGCTCAGGGACACGGTCCGCTGGGCATGGCGCACGCGCATCCTGGTGCACCTGGGCGTCGACCTGCGGATGCGCCTGTGGCTGGCAGCCGAAGCGGAAGCGGTCGACGTCTTCGCCGCGAACCTGCGCGACCTGCTGCTCGCCGCCCCGGCCGGCCAGCGCGCCACGATGGGTCTCGACCCCGGCTTTCGCACGGGTGTCAAGGTGGCCGTGGTGGACCAGACCGGGAAGGTCACCGCGACGCACACGATCTACCCGCACGTCCCGCAGCACAAGTGGGACGAGTCGCTCGCGATCCTCGCCCACCTGGCCACGCAGCACGGTGTCGAGCTGATCGCGATCGGCAACGGCACCGCCTCGCGCGAGACAGACAAGCTCGCCGCCGACCTCATCCAGCGGAACCCCGACCTGAACCTGACCAAGGTCGTGGTCTCCGAGGCAGGCGCCAGCGTCTACTCGGCGAGCGCCTACGCCAGCACCGAACTGCCCGAGCTCGACGTCTCCCTGAGAGGCGCGGTCTCCATCGCCAGGAGGCTGCAGGACCCGCTCGCCGAACTCGTCAAGATCGACCCCAAGTCCATCGGCGTCGGCCAGTACCAGCACGACGTGGCGGGCGGCAAGCTCGAGCGCAGCCTCGACGCCGTGGTCGAGGACTGCGTGAACGGCGTCGGGGTGGACGTGAACACCGCGTCAAGGCCGCTGCTTGCCCGGGTGTCCGGCATCACCGACAGCCTGGCCGGCGCGATCGTCGCACGCCGCGACCAGACCGGCCCGTTCTCGACCCGTCAGCAGCTGCTGACCGTGCCCCGGCTCGGCCCGAAGGCGTTCGAGCAGTGCGCGGGGTTCTTGCGCATCCGTGGCGGTGACGATCCGCTGGATTCGTCGGGCGTGCACCCGGAGTCCTACCCGGTGGTCCGCCGCATGCTCGCCAGGACCGGCATAGACGTGCCGGCCCTGATCGGCAACACCGCGGTGCTGCGCGGCCTGAACCCGGCCGAGTTCACCGACGAGGCATTTGGCCTGCCGACGGTCAACGACATCCTGCGCGAGCTGGAGAAGCCCGGCCGCGACCCGCGCCCTGAGTTCCAGACCGCCACGTTCGCCGAGGGCGTGCACACCCTGGAGGACCTCGAGCCCGGCATGGTGCTCGAGGGCGTGGTGACGAACGTGGCCGCGTTCGGCGCGTTCGTCGACGTCGGCGTGCACCAGGACGGCCTGGTGCACGTGTCCGCGATGGCCGCCGGATTCGTCTCCGACCCGCGCTCGGTGGCCAAGTCTGGCGACGTCGTGCGCGTGAAGGTCCTGTCGGTCGACGTGCCGCGCAAGCGCATCTCCCTGACGATGCGCCTGGAAGACCCGGCGGAAAGCGGTGCAAGCGGCGGCCGTCCCGCACGGGGTTCTCGCCCATCTTCATCCCGAACGGACCGTCCCTCCTCCCCACGGCCCCCCTCCTCCTCAGCGGGCGCAGGCGCCCCGGCCGCCAGATCCCCCCGCGGCAACGCCGCCGCCGGAGGCGCCGGCGCCGACCACGGCAGCGACCGCGCCGGCCGGTCAGCCGACCGCCGCGCCGGTGCCGGCCGGCCGGGCCCCGGCTCCGCCCCGCCCGGTAACCGCGCCCCCAGCGCTGCTGCCCCCGCCGCCGCCCAGCACGGTCATGGCTCCGGCCCGGGCGATAACCGCGCGGCCGGCGCCTCCGGCGCCGACGCTGACCGCCGGGGCGGATCCCCCAGTCCGCGCGACGACCGCCGCGGTGCCCCCAGGCCCGACGACCGCCACGGCGGCGGCCCGCGCACCGACGACCGCCGCGGCGCCCCCAGGCCAGACGACCGCCGCGGCGGCGGCCCGCGCTCCGACGACCGCCGTAGCGCCCCCGGGCCCGACGACCGCCGCGGCGGCGGCCCGCGCTCCGACGACCGCCGTAGCGCTCCCAGGCCCGACGACCGCCGCGGCGGCGCGCCGGCGCAGGCGCCGGCAACCGGCGCGATGGCCGACGCGTTGCGCCGCGCCGGCCTGCTCAACGACTCAGGCGCCCCCGCCAGCGGCGGCAAGCCTGATAACAGCAAGTCCCACCGCCGCGACGACCGCCCCTGAGCCCAGGGCGAACTGCGGTCAGCGCTTCGTACGGCGCGGATTCCACATCCCAGCCTTTCCGCTGTCATTACGCTCCCCGCGCTCGTGCCGCTCCTGAAACAACGCGCCTCAGGTGCACTCCCGCCAAATCCGCCGAAATCTCCCACCGTTACACAGATAGCAAGACGGGTTACGCACACGCGCCACGCCGGCGGCGGTGGCGGTGGCGCTCCGGCGGGCGCCGCGAGCCCTGCGGCCAGCGGGAACGGATGTCCGGCGCCCATGTGATGTAACCCGAATCGCTATCACTTCACGACAGAGTCCGGCTCACAAAGGACGGTGCGGTGCGGGAAGGTCTGACTGAAGAGGTCGGCGAAACGGAGCGCGGGGCAGCCCTCCCCGGAGTCTCCGGCCAGGCGATGAATGAGGCAGTACTGCGTGCCATGCTGCCGCCAGTGATGGCTGCGGCGGTGCCACTGGCACGCACACTGTCGCCGCGTGAGCGCACCGTCCTTCAATTACTGGGCCTCGGCTATGACAACCGGTCGATCGCACGGGAACTAAAGGTCAGCGAGCGCACGGTCAAGCGTCACGTCACAGGCATCCTTAAGAAGCTGCGACTTGAATCACGGTTGCAGGCCGGACTCATCGCTATCGTCATTTCCTCGCCCTCGCCGACGGGCACCGGCGCGGCCAGAGTCAACCCCGCCGAGCCGTAGACCCCTAGGTTGGGCGGCGCGCGGCCCCCTGGGACCAGCACGCCTGATAACAGCAAGTCACGCCGTCGCAATGACCCCTCTCGTGGACCATGGCCAGCTTCCGCCATCGCGGGTCACCTCCAGGCATCGCGCACCCGCGGCCTCCGCGCCCGCTCAGGGCAAGCAAACGTGATAACAGCAAGTCCGCCGCCACGGCGCCCGCCAATTGGACAGCTCGCCGAACTAGTTTTTGAAGATAGGGGATACTTATGGTCGCCATAGGGACCATAAGTATCCCCGCTAATCGATTTCCCGCGCCCCGCCCCGGACGGCACGTCTGATAACAGCAAGTGGCCGCGTGGCGGCGGCGGGCGCGGACCGGGTGGCGACGGTTAGCGTCGGCGGGACGATTGCCGGGGTGTTGAATAAGGGCGTGGCTGATATCACGAACTTCGGGCAGCTGATCGGGGAAGACCACGGGCTCGTTGTGGTTTCGACGCTGCGAGACGACGGGACGATCGCGTCGTCGGTGGTGAACGCGGGGGTGCTGGCGCACCCCATAACCGGCGCGACGGTCGTCGGCATGGTGATCAGGGGCGGCACGCGCAAGCTCGAGCACCTGCGCAAGCGACCCTACGCCAACGTGGTGGTGCGGGCAGGCTGGCAGTGGGCGGCGGCAGAGGGTCGCGTCGAGCTCGCGGGCCCGGACGACTCGATGGAGGGCGTCGACGCCGAGCGCCTGCGGTTGCTGCTGCGGGAGATCTTCACGGCGGCCGGCGGGACGCACGAGGACTTCGACACCTACGACCAGGTGATGCTCGCCGAGCGGCGGACCGCCGTCTTCGTGCACCCTGACCGCGTCTACGCCAATCCCGGGCAGTGACCATGGAGGCTAGGCGGCAGCTGATCTCCATGCCGGACGGCCGGGAGATTGACGTGCTGACCACAGGTCCGGAGGACGGATTCCCGCTCGTGGTACACGGCGGGACGCCGACCGGCCTGGTCGTCGAGCAGAAGATCGCCGCGGCGGCCGCGGATCGCGGGCTCCGGTACGTCTTGGCGGCGCGGCCAGGCTACGAGGGCTCGACCCCGCGGCCCGGCCGGCGGGTCGCCGATGTGGCGCCCGACGTGGCCGCGATCCTTGACGCACTCGGCGCTGGCCCGTTCCTGTCGGTAGGCATGTCGGGAGGCGGCCCGCACTCGCTCGCCTGCGCCGCGCTGCTGCCGGGCCGGTGCCTGGCCGCCGCCTCCGTCGCGGGGGTCGCGCCGTACGACGCCGCGGGGCTGGATTTCCTGGCCGGCATGGGACCGGAGAACGTCACCGAGTTCGGTCTGACGGTCCAGGGCGCCGACGCGCTCACCCCGTACCTCGAGCAGGAGGCGATGGCGCTGCGCGAGGTCACCGGCGAGCAGGTCAGCGCCGCGCTCGGCGGCCTGATTTCCGGCGCGGACGCCGGAGTGCTCACCGGCGAGTTCGCCCAGCAGGTCGCGGACAGCTTCCGTGCCGCCGTCCGCGACGGTATCGCGGGCTGGCGGGACGACGACCTGGCATTCGCCGCCAGCTGGGGGTTCAGCCTCGACGCGCTTGACGGCCGGGTCGCCATCTGGCAGGGCGACCAGGATCGGATGGTCCCGTTCGCGCACGGCCAGTGGCTTGCCGCGCACATCCCGGGCGCACGGGTCCACCTGGAACCGGGCGCGGGGCACCTGACGATGGTCGTGACCGCGGTCGAGCGGATCCTCGACGACCTGCTCGATCTGGCGGGCAGGCCCGTCTGAGGCCAGGCGCCGGCCGCCGGGGGAGACGGGAAGCCGGGGGAGACGGCACGCTTCGTTCCGGATAATGCTCGTTCGAAGTTAGGTCGCTCTTCTTCTTGACGGGACGCCGGGACGCACGAGATGACGGTCCTTGCCGACGTGTCCTGCCTAAGCGGCTCTTTATACGGTGGCGACCGCGCCGTAGGACCAGGCGCGGTCGGCATTCGGGCCGGGATCGCCGTCCGGACGCCAGTAGGAGACGAGAACGAGCCCAGGCTCGACCATCGGCAGGTCGTTGAACATGCCCTCGATGGCAGGCTTGCCGCGGGGCTTCATGATGGCGCCGTGCTGGGCGGCGTACTCGGAATTCTGTCGCATCCGATCCGGCGCGAACTCGTCGGTGGCGTGCGACAGGACCAGGTAACTCCCCGGCGCGAGCGACCCAAGGTACCGGGCGACGATGCCGGACGGATCGTCCTCGTCGAGCACGTGGTGCAGCGACGCCACGAACAGCAGGCCCACCGGCTGACTGAAGTCGAGCAGCTGGCCGGCCTGCTCCAGGATCGACTCCACGTCCCGAAGGTCGGCTCTGATGACCGACGTGGTCCCATCCTGGGCCATCAGGTTCTCCGCGTGCAGGAACACGACGGGGTCGTTGTCGACATACACGACGCGGGCATCCGGATGGTACTGCTGAGCAACCTCGTGCACATTGGGGCTGGTCGGAATTCCGGTGCCGAGGTCGAGGAACTGGCGAATTCCGTTTTCGCTCATGAACCGGACCGCGCGGACAAGAAACTGACGGCCGGCGCGCGCCGCGTCCAGCATTTCAGGAACGATCTTGAGCACCCATTGGGCTGCTTCCCGGTCCGCCGCGAAATTGTCCTTGCCGCCCAGCCAGTAGTCGTAGACCCGGGCCGGGTGCGGGATGTCGGTACGGATGGCGTTGCCATTGCCCACCGACTGGCCTGTCTGGGTCATCAGTTTCCTTTTGTAAGGGGGGAATCTACACATTGATCCTAGGTCCGCGGGCCGGTCAAGTCTGCGATTCGGCGGCACATTCTGATGAACGTTCTGACCGCCGCGGACCGCCCGCCGCGGGACCGCCGTCGCGCGCCCGGCGGCGAGCACCTATAGCATCAGTTAACGGACCAGTGCCGACGCCTAAGGAGCCCGCCCGTGTCCAGCCAGCAGCTTCGGATCACCCTCGCCGGATGACCGTGCCGCCCGGGCCGACGGAGCCTTCGGAGCCTTCGCTGCCGCCGCATGAGCCGAACCGTGACATGCCCACCGAGGCCTACGGCGGCGCCGGGGTGCCAGACGCGTTCGGGCGGCTGTGGACACCGCACCGGCTGGCCTACATCCAGGGGGCCGGAAAGCCGACCGGCCCGGGAGCGCACGAGGGCTGCCCGTTCTGCGTCGCGCCGACCCTGTCCGACGAAGAGGCGCTGATCGTCGCGCGCGGGGCGCTCGTCTACGCGATCCTCAACCTGTACCCGTACAACAGCGGGCACGTGCTGATCTGCCCCTACAGGCACCTGGCCGACTACACCGAGCTGTCGGCCGTGGAATCAGCCGAGTTCGGCGACTTCACCACGCGCGCCATCAGGGCGCTGCGCTCGGCGTCCGGGCCGCACGGCTTCAACATCGGGATGAACCTCGGCTCGGTGGCCGGCGCGGGGATCGCCGCGCACCTGCACCAGCATGTGGTGCCCCGCTGGGGCGGGGACACCAACTTCATGCCTGTGGTCGGCCGGACCAAGGTGCTGCCGCAACTGCTCGCCGACACCCGCAAGCTGCTCGCCGACGCCTGGCCGGGCGGCTAGCGCCGGCGGCTGTGGCGGGCGGCTGTGGCGGGCGGCCGGATCGGGACAAGCGAGCGGCGGGCAGCCCTCCGGGTGGCTGCCCGCCGCTCGTCACTCAATCGCCTAGAAGTGCACCAGGTGCCAGCTCGCGCCGCCGTCGCTGGTCAGCAGCAGCTGCCCGGGGCGGCCGTCCTGGTTGTTGTCGTTCAGCGCCGGTCCGTGCACGACCACCCCGTCGGTGGCGCTGGTGAAGCCCAGGTCGTTCCAGCCAAGGCCGCCGTCGCCGGACATGTAGGCGGTGCCCCACTTAGCGGCGCTGTTGCCTGAGTAGTACAGCCAGCTCGCGCCGCTGGCCGCGGCGACCACGATCTGCGACGGTGTGGCAGCGGCGATGCCGAACGGGTCGCCGCCCATGGCGGGCAGACCGGCCTTGGTCCAGTGCGCCCCGAGGTCATTGCTGATGTAGACCGTCTTCTGCACGCTTCCCG
>Ga0126381_100001681_pt1 | contig 23654 bp, 22 predicted proteins | sample PanSoiMetPlot_28_FD_96465 | JGI IMG/M metagenome (GOLD analysis project Ga0126381, IMG submission 96465) | Tropical forest soil microbial communities from Panama - MetaG Plot_28 | ecosystem: Environmental > Terrestrial > Soil > Tropical forest > Bulk soil | place: Panama | collected 2016-02-17 | reverse complement strand
CTGGTTCCGGTGCGGGGAGGCTTAAAAACCACAGTTTGATAAATTTCTGAGCAAATTTCGTGGTGATGCATGGTGGTGTGTCCACCGGCATACTCGCTGATGTTGTCCAGCTTTTGTTTCCCCCACAACTGCACAATGTAAGAGCCGGGATCCCTGTTGGCCACGAAGTGCACCACAATGTCCTTGGTTGCCGAGCCCGTGCCCCAGCTCACCGTGGCGCTGTCCGAAGTTCCGCTGAAAACTCGGGTGAAGAAAGACTGGCGAAGGAGTGAAATAGGCAAGAAGAAAATCCTTGACAACCGCAATCGCGTAACTGTATGGTTACATATTATGCGTCGCCGATCGGTTAGATATCAGGCCCCCAGAAATGCCGAAGCTACATTTCAGGCGTTAGCCGATCCCACCCGTCGAGCCGTTCTTGACCTCCTCCGCCGAGGCAGCCAGCCCGCCGGACAGATCGCCAGCGCCTTTCCCATCTCGCGGCCGGCCATCTCGAAACATCTGCGTCTTCTGCGTCGCGCGCACCTGGTTCGTGAGCACCGCGAAGGACGCCATCGCGTCTACCAACTGAATCCCGAACCGCTCCGTGCAGTCGACACTTGGATCGACCAATACCGCGTGTTCTGGATGTCGAGTCTGAACAATTTGAAGACCTTTGTCGAAGCTGAGTACGAGCGGGAGAGCGAAGCCGAATCCCGCAAACAAAAATGAATCCAACGACGGGCGATCCGTCCGCACGGAAAGGAAACAGTCATGAAGAAAGCAATGCAAATCCAGCTAGTTATCATCGCCATCCTCGCGCTGGGCGCAGCCGCCGTCGCGCAAACTGATGCCGAGAAGGCGTTCACCGCGCTGAAGAATATGCCCGGGACCTGGGAAGGGAACAGCGAGATGGGCCTAGTTCAGGTTACCTTCAAGACGACGGGCCACGGCTCCGCCGTTATGAGCGAAATCACAGGCCACGAAGACATGATCAGCATGTTCCACATGGACGGTTCTAATCGGCTGATGCTTACGCATTACTGTGCAACCGGCAATCAGCCCAGGATGCTGGCTAGTGTCTCGCCCGACGGTAAGACTATTACCTTCAACTTCGTCGATGCAACGAATCTCGCTAGCCCTGATGCGGGGCACATGCAGAAAATGGTGCTGACGCTGGTGGATCAGAATCATCACACCGAAGTGTGGACGTTTAGCGATCACGGCAAGGAGCATACTGCGGTGTTCGACCTGCGTCGAAAGCTGTAAGAGTCTGGCGAGAGCGGGAAGGGCACCGCTTAAAGCCGTGCCCGCCCAATCCGCTGCATCGAAGATGCGGCTTCAGCCTCCGAGGGATTTCATGGCTACCAGTATCGTCACTGCTGATCAAGACACGATCGTTAGCGAGATCGACATTGCGGCTCCGGCTGACCGCGTTTTCCGCGGCATCTGCGACGCCCAGACCGTTCGGCGGCGCTCGCCGATGCTCGACGTCTTTGAGATGGATCTGCTTGTTGGGGGGAAGTGGCGACTTCAGATCACCCTGCCGAAGCCGTATCACGGCGTCAGCGTGATCATACATCACGGGGAAGTTCTCGAGATCGATCCGCCCCGGCTGCTCGTCTATAGCTGGTTCGCCAACTTCCATACGGACCCGAAGCATAGCTCCATTGTTCGCTGGGAGCTGACTCCCACAAAATCTGGTACCCATGTAAAGGTCACGCACAGCGGCCTCGCATCCGAGCCGGTAGCATGCAAGGATTATGCGCAAGGGTGGCCCGGTGTATTGAAGGAAGTGAAGGAGTTTGCAGAAAAGCAGTGAAAAAAGTGGCCAGTGATCAGTCAGGAGTGCAGTACCCAGTCGAGCCAACAGCTGGCTTGAGTGGTGGCCACGGCACCTTTGAGGAGTTATGGAGATATGACAACAACCAGCGTTACGCCCGATCAAGACGCTGTCGTCAGCGAGATTCAGATCTCGGCAAGGCCGGAGCGTGTTTTTAAGGCCCTGACCGATGCTCGAGAGCTGCAGCGCTGGTTCGGCAGTGCAGAGTGTCCATTGAAGTTTTGGAAGTTCGACGCCCGCGTCGGAGGTCGGTACAGCTACGAGACCGAGAAAGGGTCGGTCGTCGTCAACGGCGTCAGCGAGTTCAAGTGTCACGGCGAGATTTTGGAGTTCGACCCGCCGCGCCTGCTCGTCTATACGTGGACCGGAAACTGGCACGACGACACGTCCAAGCTTACCGTCGTGCGGTGGGAGCTCACACCGAAATCCGGCGGAACGCACGTCCGGGTGACGCATAGTGGCCTGAACGCGATGCCAGTTGCGCGCGAGGATTACAGCGGAGGCTGGGCTGGAGTGGTGGAGATGTTGAAGAAGTTTGTGGAGAGGGAAAGAAGAGTAGTCAGTGATTAGCGACCTTTGGCTGACCACTAATTGCCCACTCAGGCTGGTTTGGAGGCCACCGGCTGACCACTGAACATCGGGGAGCGTGGTCGAGATATTGGTGTAGCCGGAGAATCGCACAGTGGGCAGTGATCAGTGATCAGCAAAACTTTACTGAGCACTGGTGTCCACTCGAGCCAAAGACTGGCTTGAGTGGGGCACTCCGCTTTCGAAACGGAGGATGAGACAAAAATATGGCAACCGCAACCATAACGCCCGATCAGAACGCTGTCGTAGCAGAGATCTTTATCGCGGCGCCGCCGGCGCGTGTATTTCAGGCGATCAGCGATCCCGCGCAGCTGCCGCGCTGGTGGGGACAAGACGGGCTCTACCACGTGACCAAGTCGGCGATGGATGTGCGTCCGGGCGGCAAGTGGCGCAGCGACGGAGTGGGCGCTGACGGCAAACCATTCTATGTAGAGGGAGAGTATCTCGAAGTGGATCCTCCACGGCTGCTCATACACACCTGGTTCGGTAGCTTCCATCAGCAAAATACTGTCGTGCGCTGGGAACTCGAGCCCGAAACCGTGAACTCTCTGCACCCGAGCGGACCGAAGAAATCGGGCACCGGGACCCGCGTGCGCATTACGCATGAAGGATTCGCTGGAAATCTCCCGTCGGCGACAAGCCATGGCGAAGGCTGGAAGCGCGTACTGGGATGGCTGCAGGGTTTTGTCGAGCGCAGTCTGGACAGCGAGTAAGTGTTTTGCCGCTGTCCGGGAAATCCCCACTTCTTCCAAAACCAGGGAGAAGTAGGGCACCCAAGTGCGAGACTACGATTGATGTTTCGAAGTGCGACGAAAATCACCGGCCCACGACATCGTGCGGTCGCGAAACCGCGGGTAGGCAGGAAATACGATTCCACCACAAAAGCGCACGAGGTGGTCGCGGAATGGGCGTGGGGTGCGGCGACGGTGCGTCCTGCGATAGTGCAGAGGATTTGTGTGGTGCTTGCGGTATTCGCGGATGCGGCGTTCCACCGATTTGGCAGACGTGGGGTGCGGAAACCAGCGTACGAAGACCACAACCGTGACCGCCGAGAGGAGAATCAAGTTCCAAGGATCCACCGGGAACTCCGAGGAAATCCGCCGAACGCTGACCAACGACTGACAAAACAGACGGTATTCTACTGCGGATTGGTTGCCGGATTCCTCATTTTTCGGGTGCTCTTCGGGTAGTCTCTTACGCCCCAATCTGGGTTCGCCGCGCTTAGGATGGCAATGCTGTGGTCTCCTTCTGGGCGAGCTCCTCAGTCGCACAGAGAAATGTGGTTCTGAATTTATTCCGGCCCAAATTGATATTTTGGCTGTAGAGATACGAAATTAGAGAACGCGCATGCCTGTGGGCCGGGCTTTTCGTGTTTCTGGGGCTCAGAATTCTATCGAAGGAGTAGACAGGCGCCGCCTACCAGCTGCGCTTTTCTTGTTATAAGAAGGCAAACGGGAAGCCGGGAAAAGCAAAACGCACTCAGCAGCGCGGTGTGCCCGAGCCGACTGTGAGCGAGCTGAATACAAAACAGGGCTACAACATGAGTTGGTTGTTCGCTTTCGGACATTTGCGGCTAGCGGTGGACATTCTTGTAGTGACTCATGAGGACTCCGGCAATCTGCTCATCTTTTGCCCTCAATGATTTAGATTCGTCGCCGTTTTGGTAAGAATCTTGCGCCGGAAAATTCGCCGGCGGATGCCCGATCCGTGTGTCTCCTGAATAACTTTGGCGGCGGAACACGCAGAAACGAGGGAACTGTGACTGGACAGCTTCAGGACTTTCGCTTCGGATTACGTCTTCTCCGTGGTGGCATGGTGGCGCGCGCCAGAGGCTGGCAGACCGTCCATCGCGCCAGGCAGAACTTTTGCATGGCGCTTCGTCTGTTGCGGAGGAGTCCGGGTTTCACGGCCATCGCAGTGGCCACCCTCGCGATTGGCATCGGCGCGAACACGGCCATCTTCAGCGTGATCTATGCGGTGCTGTTGGCGCCCATGCCGTACCCGAACCCCGACCAATTGGTGATGGTGTGGGCGAAAGTCCAGGATCACAACAACTCGGTTTCGGCGGGGGACTTTCTGGATTGGAGGCAACAGAACACAACCTTTCAAGACTTGGTGGCCTGGACGGACGTCGCCCGCAACTTCGCTACCCCTGATCAGCCGGAACGCATCGTAGGGCGAGCCCTCTTCCCGGGTGCTTATCGCATGATGGGAGACCGGCTTTTCCTGGGTCGTGATTTTTTGCCCGAGGAGGGCGAGGTTGGCAAAGACCATGTTGTGATCCTCACGCATCGCCTCTGGGAGCATCTCGGCGGCGACCCGAACATAATCGGCAAACAAATTAAGATGGATGGCGAGCCCTACACCGTGGTCGGTGTGAATCAGGCCGGACAAACCGATCGGCTCGAATCTCAATTTGTGGTACCGCTGGCATTCAAGCCCGAGCAGATCAAACACGACTTCCATTGGCTGCTGGTCATCGGGCGTCTCAAGCCTGGCGTGTCGATTGCTCAGGCGCAGGCTGACATGAACGTGGTTTCGGCACGCATTGCACAGGAGCGTCCGCACTCCAATAAGGGATGGGGGGTGAGTGTCGAAGCGTTGCACAACGATTTCTTTCCGAGAGACAGCCAGAGAGTTCTGTGGCTGCTGATGGGAGCGGTAGGACTGGTGTTGTTGATTGCTTGCGCGAATGTCGCCAATCTTGTGCTCGCGAAGGGCACGACTCGTCTGAGAGAAGCTGCCGTTCGTACGTCCCTGGGGGCAACGCGGTGGCAGCTCTTTGGTCAGTTCCTGACGGAGAATATTGTGCTGGCATGCATCGGAGGTGGGTTCGGCATCGCTCTGGGCGCAATTCTTCTGCGAGTGCTCGTGGCTAGACTGCCCGCGAATCAACTCCCTTCCGAAGCCGACATTACACTGAATCTCCCGGTGCTCCTGTTCAGTCTGGCGGCCACTACGACCGCGGGAGCGCTGTTTGGTTGCATTCCCGCTTGGCACGCTTCACGTGTCGACCCGAACGAGACCTTGAAGGAAGGCGGGCGCTCCGGCACGGGCTTAGCACGTCATCGTTTGCGAAAGGCACTGATCGTGTGCGAATTTGCGCTGGCTCTGACGTTGTTGTCTGGGGCTGGGCTGGCCTTACACAGTCTGTGGAACTTGTCGCGGGTAGACCTAGGGTTCCGTGCCAGCAATCTTCTAACATTTGGACTAGCGCCACCGAAGGAGGAGCCCTACCAGTCGCAGCACATCATCAATTTCTATCGCGAAGTTCTGAACAAGATCAGAACTCTGCCGAGTGTTGTCAATGCAGAAGCCGCAACTGGAATGCCGCTCGAGGGCGTAACCATTGGCATGCCGTTCAGTATTGCCGGACAGCCAGCAAGCGACCCTGCGAATCGGCCTGCTGCCGGTTTTCAGATGGTCACGCCCGAATACTACGCGACGTTTGGAATTCAGATATTGAAGGGCCGCACATTCACTGAGCAAGACTCGGCCAACGCGCCGCGCGTGGCCGTTGTGAATGAGGCGTTCGTCCGCCGCTACTTGGCTGGTGTGGACCCGCTTCGGCAGCGTGTCGTAGTTGAGCAATTGTTTCCCGGGCAGATGAAGGCGGGAGCGCCGGTGGAATGGCAGATCGTGGGAGTGTCGCGCAACATCCGAAATTTTGGCCTGCGGGGAGAAGATTTTCCTGTGATCGATGTTCCGTTGGAACAAAGTCCGTGGCCGGGTGTCTCGGTGGTAGTGAGAACGAGCACTGATCCTTCCGAGATGGGCAAGACAGTTGCGGCAGCAATTCGCTCGATCAACCCCGATGTGCCGCTTGAGCAGATTCGAACGATGGACGAGATTGTCGACCAATCGCTGGTGAACGACCGCTTCATGACGGGCCTGTACGGCAGTTTCGCCGGCGTGGCCCTGATTTTGGCAGCGATCGGAATTTACGGAGTGATGGCCTTTGTTGTCGCCCAGCGAAGACACGAGATCGGATTGCGAATTGCTTTCGGCGCCAGCCAGGAGCGCGTCCTCAGCCTCGTTTTGAAAGAGGGCCTAGCACTGGCAGCGGGCGGGCTGGGCCTCGGCCTTATTGGCGCGTTTTTTGTGGGGCGCGCCTTGAGGGGGCTGCTCTACGGAGTGGGCTCCTTGGATGCGATCGCATTAGGAGCGGTGGCGTTGACGTTGTTCACAGCCGCGTTTCTCGCTTGCTATGTTCCGGCTCGGCGGGCTGCCAGCGTCGATCCGATGGAAGCGTTGCGTTGCGAGTAGGCATTTCGGAAATCGAATCAAACGACGAAGCTTGGGTGGTGCCAAAGAGGTTGTGGTGGGTGCGGCCAAGACGGGTTCAGGGTTTTTGCATCGAGACGCCGAGGAGTTTACCCTGGGCGGTTTCTTGGGCGAAGGCCACGAGGCGGATGCTCTTCAGGTCCTCGTTCGCCTTTAGCTTGACTTGTACGTCCTGCGCGAAGGATTTTCCTTTCGGAAGCTTTCCAACTTTATCGAGTTGCTGAACGACCGCGACATGGATCAGGTGCTTGCCGCCGTTCTCTCCGCGCAATACCTGGGATTCAACGTGATTCAGCGCGACTGCGAGGTAGACGTCGGCATTATGCTTGTCGGGATTGTTATCGGCTTCAATGTGCGCGTGCAGCACCTGCGGATTGGACCGGTCCACCGTGACATTGCTGATCCGAACAGGAATCTTTGCATTCCCTTTGGCTTTATTGAGCGCGTCCTCGAGGTTCTTCAGGTTTTCCAGGCTCGCGCTCTGGGTGCCGTCAATGATGAACTGAGGAGTGTAGGGTTCCTTCACGCCCAAGGAGCTCTCGTACTGACTCTGACGGTAGGTAAACACGGGAGAAGAGTTCGGATCTTGCCAGCCCTCCTGATTCCAGTAGGTGACATGCTCGCTCAGCACGATCAACTGAGTGCCGGGTATCGGCTGGTTGTCATCGAGACGTTGCAAGAGGACGTCCGCTGGAGGACAGCTTGAGCAGCCTTCTGAAGTGAACAGTTCAACCAGCACGGGAACTGCGGCCTGAGACGCACTTGCAGTTGACGGCCCGGGTGACGGAGTTTGGGGGACTGCTCGAGGAAACACAGATAGAAATAGGAACGCCACCACAAATCGCACGGGAGTTGCGGGAAACACTAAAACAGTGTAGCACCGCCCGGCGACTGCCTTTATCAAATGGGACCAGGAGGACAGAATTCGGGACGGGATTCGTTTTTAAAGGTTGTCAGTGTACTCGAAAGCGTCAGGCAAATGCAAAGGGCGGCTTCGCAGCCCCCTTGCAATCTCTAGCCTAAAACCCCAGATTGAATGCGTTGACGCTGCTGGCATGATGCAGAGATCCTTCAGCCCACCCAGGGCGCGGGCCTCAGGATGACAAGCAGTAAACGGAGCAGGCGGGGGTATACTGAGCGATATGTCTGGGGTTCCGCAGGAACGCGCACAGAAGACTTTTTATCTCGAAACCTTTGGATGCCAGATGAACGTGCACGACTCGGAAAAAGTCGTGGGGACACTGGTGCAGGAAGGGTATCTGCAGGTGGAGTCTGTCGAGCAGGCGGATCTGATTCTGTACAACACATGCTCGATCCGCGACAAGGCGGAGCAGAAAGTGTTTCACCGGCTTGCTGATTATAAGAAGCTTCAGGCAGAGGGGAAGAAATTCGGCGTACTGGGGTGCGTGGCGCAGCAGGAGGGCGAGAAGATTTTTGAGCGCGCGCCGCATGTGTCGCTGGTGTGCGGGTCGGCTTCGTATACGAAACTGCCGGAGATGCTGGTGCAGTTGGAAGGGAAGTCGCCGGCCGCGGATTCTCTGCCGGCCAACAGCAGAATCCTCGCTTCGCTCGGAGTAAGAGACACTGTGGATCACGATGAAGCGCTCGCTTCGCTTCGCACGGCGCACGAAGGCGTCCGCCACTTCGTGGACAATCTCGTTCGGATCACGGGCCTCGACGATCGGCAGACGGACAAGTGTTTTGAGACGGAGTTCACGGCGCGGACGAATCCGCATCGCGGGTACATCACGATCATTGAGGGTTGCGACAAGTTTTGCGCTTATTGTGTCGTCCCGTTTACCCGCGGCAAGGAGCGCAGCCGCACTTCGGAGTCGGTGCTGGCTGAGGCGCAGCAGATGGCGGACCTTGGATACACGGAGATTCAACTGCTCGGGCAAAACGTGAATTCATACAGGGATCCGTCGGGAAACAAAAGTTTTGCGGAGTTGTTGGCGTCGGTGGGGGAAGTCGCCGGAATCCGGAGAGTTCGGTTCACGACGTCGCATCCGCGGGACTTTGGGCGCGATATTGTGGAGGCGATCGACGCGGTGCCATCGTTGTGCGATCACGTGCATCTGCCTGTGCAGAGCGGGTCGACACGGGTGCTCGATGCCATGCAGAGGTTGTATACGCGCGAGCAATATCTGGAGCGCATCGGATGGATGAAAACCGCGAACCGGGACATCAGCATCACAACCGACGTGATTGTGGGATTTCCGGGCGAGACCGAACAGGATTTCAGCGAAACGTTGAGCCTGCTCGATGAAGTTGGATACGACGGCGTGTTTTCGTTCAAGTATTCGGCGAGACCGAATACGCCGGCTTTGACGCTCGAGGATGCGATTCCAGAGGAGGAGAAGTCGCGGCGACTGGAAGTACTAATGGCTCGGCAAAGAGAAATTCAGATTGCCCGGTACAAGAAGTATATCGGGATGCAATGTGAAGTCATGGTTGAGGGACATAACGACGCGCGCGGGCAGTGGATCGGACGCACATCACAGAATAAGACAGTGAATTTCACAGTATGCGGCGGGGCCGATCCCGTGGTTGGATCGTATGTGCCCGTGATGGTGACGCGGAATTTCCCGAACAGTCTGGTGGGGGAGATGAGATTGAAAGGTTAGGTCACAATCCCCACCCTAAACTGCGCAAAAAGGCGCCAAGTTTAGGATGGGGCACCCAACTGGTCTGGGATGACGCACCTAGTGCGGTGTGCGGTGTATAAGGAAAAAAGGACGTTTCGGAGGTCACGATGGAAGTCGAAATGACAGTGCGCGGCTTAATGCTTGATCCAGTCAGCCAGATGCCGATCGTGATCCTTAAAGATGTGGGCGGAGATTCGGTGCTGCCGATCTGGGTGGGTCCCTATGAGGCGCAAGCCATCGCGTCGGAGATGGAAAAGTTCTGCCCGCAACGTCCGATGACGCACGACTTGATCAAGAACGTGCTTACGGGACTGGAGACGCAAGTCCACAAGGTCGTCGTGACCGAATTGAAGGAAGATACATTTTACGCGGTGATCTGGCTGGAACGGAATGGCGAAGTTATCTCGATCGATTCGCGTCCCTCGGATGCGCTAGCGCTGGCGCTGCGCGTCGATTGTCCAATCTTTGTCGAAGATATCGTGCTGAAAACCTCCAAACTTGCCGCCAGCCTGTCGGACCGCGTCACGAACGAGGACCTCCGCAAATGGCTTGAGGGCCTTAACGACGAGGATTTGGGGAAGTACAAGATGTAGGTTTGAACTTCGGACTTCAGACCTCAGCCCCTTACTATTCTTCGCACGGACCACAGTCTCCACTTCCTGCCGGCTAAAAGATCCTAACCGCCGAGTTCGCTGAGAAATGACCGCAAGAGGGATTTGGCGGGCTCGCGCATCTTCATGGCTTAACATAATACCTGTTATCGGACATTACATACCTGGGCGACCGGGGCGCACGGCTGCCTAAGGCTTTGGCTTCAGGGTTGTTCTACAACCTGAGTGACCGAGGCGGAACTTTCCTGGATGTCGGAATCTCCGGCGAAGGTCGCGGTGACTTTCCCGGAGCCGGGAGGCAACGATGAAGTGGTGAACCTCGCCACCTTGCCGGGGATGAGGTTGACGCTTCCCAGCACGGTTTTCCCTGCTCTGAACATTACCGGGCCGCTGGGCTGCGCTGTTGGCGATGTGATCCTGGCGGTGAACGTAACCGCCTGGCCGATGTTGGACGGATTCGGCGAAGAAGTTAGCGTGGCGGAACTCGTCGCTTGATTGACCGCCTGATCGAGGACTGGAGACGTGCTACAGGTTGTTGACGTCGCCTTTGTAGACAGCCGTGAGCGGAAAGGTGTCAGCGTTGAGTCTGGCGACGGAGAGGGTGGCAACTCCGCTGGAGTTTAGCGTGGCCGTGCCGAGGGTGTAGATGCCCCAGGTAAACGAAACTCGTCCGCTGGGTACAAGGCCTCCGTGGCTGGTGACTGCGGCCGTGAATGTGACTCTCTGGCCATAGGTGGAGGGATTCAGGCTCGGGGTAAGTACTGTTGTTGTAACCGCCTTGGACAAGTTCGTGTTATTCAGCAGGACGCTTACATTGGGTGAACCCAAACTTCCCACCACCAAGTCGGGCTTGCCGTCGCCATTGAGGTCAGCCGCGGCGACCGCGATTGCAGCCGAGATCGCGGCGCTGAATGAGACGGCGGACTGGAAAGTTCCGTCGCCGTTGGCGAGCAGAACCGCAACCGATCCAGGCGCTCCGCCGTAAGTGATCCCGCTGGCGATGATGACGTCGGGTTTGCCGTCATGATTGACATCCGCAACCGCGACGTGGCCGACTCCAAAGGCGTTGGTGACGGTGGCCGCGTAGTCCACTTCCGGCTCGAACGCACCGTTGCCATCGCCTATCAGGATTCCTGCGAAACCCTGCGAGCCGCAGGCGCTGGCGCCCGCGTTGGCAGCAATGATGTCGGGAAAGCCGTGTCCAGTAAGGTCTGCGACCGCGATCGATGATGTGCAGAAGCCGGTGAAGGAGTCGGCGAAGGATTGGAATGTGCCGTTGCCGTCGCCCAAAAGCAAACCGACCGAGGAGACACCGCCACAGACGATGGCGTCCGGTTTGCCATCGTTGTTCAGGTCCGCGACAGCGATACACTGCGCGTTGTCGGGAGCGGGAGAGGCGATAGCAGGCAGAAAGGTGCCATCTCCGTTTCCGAGCAGCACGGTGACCGTACTGTTGTTCGAGGCGTTGAAATTGGCCGAAACGATGTCGGGTCTACCGTCACCGTTTACATCTGCGGTGGTGATTGAGGGGCTTGTTCCCCCTAAGTCGTACAGGACGGGTGACTGAAACGTACCGTCGCCATTGCCAATGAGGACCGCCGCTTGTGCGTCCCTTCCGACTTGGCAACACGTTGCGACGATGAGGTCAGGTTTTCGGTCTCCGTTTATGTCGACGACAGCCAGCGCATTTGTCTCTACCACGTTGTTCAAGCTGGTAAGCATGACCGGTTGGAAGGTTCCATCTCCGTGGCCCAGTAACACGCCTATGCCGCCAACCCCACAGCAACTGCTGTTCGCGACGATTATGTCTGGGTAGCCGTCGCCGTTTACATCGGCGACGGTTACGGAACCGGGGATACCGCCGGAGGCGTAGCTGACTGCGGGCCGGAAGTTAAGGGCGCCAGCAGCGGCTGTTTTTGTTTGCTGTGCCCGCGATAGAACTGGAAGAAGAGCCGAGAATACCAACAGACCGACGAACGTGGCGCAGTTGCGAAACATCAATTTCTCCTTTAAACCCAAGGGGCAAGTGGGGAATGTGCAGCGCGAATTGGGACGCGAACATCTTTTTCTGCGAATTGGGACTCGAACATCTTTTTCTGACTTGTAGCTACGAATAACTCCTCAAGTAATCAGTCAGGCACACGCTGGGCTGTGCTGAGATCAAGTGTTCAGGGGAGACCGGACGGGGGACGATCCGGAATGAATCGACAGCGTAGCACGGAAATTTGAGGATGTACTACTGTGCGTATCTGCAGTTGACATTTTTTCTAGACGTCCGACTGCACACAGGCGAACGGGATAATTACGTCGCACTCATCGCCGACGGGCTGACCGATGAAGGCAGAGTGCCAGAAAGTGTTCGAATCCACCCCTCGCGGGAGACGACTATTTCAGGGTTCCTTACGGGACCGAGAGCGTTGCCGAACATGATCCGAGGCCCGGGCATTTTCGTACGTGTGTGCAACCGAACCAGACGAGACGCAGAAGTCCTTGCGCCGCAGTCCGGTTGGTTACGAGGCGAGCACCATTTTAGGGTGGAAAAGAGTGCCAGCGATGCGGGTGGCGATGGCGAGGAGATCGCGTTGGCCGGTGAAGACTTTGACTTGGCGGGCGCGGGAGAATTCGGGGAGGTTGACGGAGCGTCCAGTGCGGATACGGGCGGTGGTGGACTCATCCGCGGTGACGCAGGGAAAATTCGGGAGCAGTTTGCGGGGGTGAATGAAGAGGGCGTCAAGCATCGGTTCAGTACCATCCGCAGCATTCTTTCGCCCCTCTGGGGCTTGTATTTCTACCTCGGCTACCCACGGCTTGCGCCGCGGGCTGAGTGCTGTCGCCGCTTCGCGACTGGACTCGTCGAGCAAGCCATCGACGGTTTCGCGACCAAAAGCGCCTCCGGTACGTCCGGAGTTGCTCGACTTCCCTGCTGCTTCGGCCAGTTCTTCCAGCGAGTGGGCGTCGGCTAAGGTGAATTCGGCGACAGCGGTGCGGCGGAGGGATTCGAGGTGGGCTCCGCAGGCGAGGAGTTGGCCGATGTCGTGGGCTACCGAACGCACGTAGGTGCCGCTGGTAACACGGGCACGGAAGGTAGCGCGATCGGATTCGCAGGAGAGGATTTCGAATTCCCTGATCTCGACTTGTACGGGTTGAAGAATGACTTCTTTTTGTTTTCGAGCGAGTTTGTACGCCGGCACGCCTTTGATCTTCTTGGCGGAGAATGGGGGCGGAGTCTGGGTGATGACCCCGCGGAACTTTGCGGCTGCGGATTCCAGTTGGTCTCTTTGTACGGTGACCGTCTGCGGTTCGCTGGTGGGGTTGCCCTCGGCGTCATAGGTATCGGTGGAGAATCCGAAGCGGATGCTGCCTTGGTACGTTTTTTCCGAGCTGACGTAGAACTGTGCGAGGCGCGTGAAGTTGCCTGTGACGAGTGGCAGAACCCCGGTGGCCATGGGGTCGAGGGTACCGAGATGTCCGACGGAGCGTTCGTTGAGGATGCGGCGCACGCGGTTGACGACATCGTGTGATGTCAAGCCGGCGGGTTTGTCGATGATGAGGACGCCATTCATGAGAAGATTGGAGTGATTGAATCATTGAGTCAGTGAAAACCTAGAGCTCATTCGATCATTCAATGATGCAAAGACTCAATCGCTCAATAACCTAACTTACCAAATCCCTTATGCTCCCTCTGAAAGACGATCAGCCGCGCTACAGCACGCCCATCGTGACGTGGTTCTTGATTGCGATCAATCTTCTGGTGTTTCTGTTGGAATTCCAACTACCGCAGCGAGATTTGATGCAGTTGTTTGACGAATTTGCGCTGATCCCAAGGAATGTCCCGATTCTGCTGGCGCATGGCTACTGGTTTCAGGCTTTGGTTCCATTTTTTTCGTCGATGTTTCTGCATGAGGGATGGGCGCATGTCCTGGGCAACATGTGGTTCCTTTACATCTTTGGCGACAATGTAGAGGACTATCTGGGCCATTTCACGTATCTGTTGTTTTATTTCCTTTCGGGTTTGTGTGCGGCGTTGACGCAGATCCTGGTGACTCCGAATTCGCACATCGGGATGGTGGGAGCGAGCGGCGCGATTGCGGGAGTGCTGGGAGCATATTTTGTGCTGTATCCCAGAGCGCGGGTGCTGACATGGTTTTTCGTGTTTGTTATGTACCTGCCAGCTTGGATAGTGCTCGGAGAGTGGATTGTGTTGAACTTCCTGCAGGGGGAGAGAATGCTGGCGGTGATGGCCAGACGCGATGTGGGAGGTGTGGCATTTTGGGCGCATGTGGGGGGATTCGTGGCGGGGATGGTGATGGGGAAAGTCTTTCCAGAGCGGGCGCGGAGATATCCGTATGCATATCGGTGAGTCGGTGGTCAGTGGCTAGTGATGAGTGGTCAGCCGGCGGCCTCGTGCTGAGTACTGACTACCGACCACTGACCACTCCTTGTAGATCTCCACTCTTCTTCACTTTCACTTTTTCGGGCGGGACTCTGGGGGCACCAGGCCGGCCAGGCGGTAGTAGCCGACTAGCTGGCCGTAGTGCTCGCCGCTGTGTTCGATGAAGCCGTAGGCGTAGTCGATGACGCGGACCTGCTGGTTGGCGAAGGGATCGACGATGGTGTCATTGAGTCCTTTATCCCCTTTGGACTTGATGGCTGCGGCGCCGTCGGCGAAGGACTTTTTCACGAAGGCCACGATCTCGGCTTTGGTTTTGAATTTGTCGCGCTTCATGTCTTCTTCAGCCGGAGGCTTCTGACCCAGTACTGGATTGATGAAGTAATAGTTGGCGCCGGCGGCGTGCAGGAGTTGCTCGGCGAAGCTGCGCTGTGCGGGCGTGGGCTTGAAATCGTATTTGTCCTCGGGGAAATCTTCGGCCATGGCGGTGAGCTTGCGGCCGATGTCGTTCCAGGAATCGACGACGACTTTATTGGGTGGGTCTGGGGGTTTGGGAGGTTCGTTCTTCTTCGCGTCCTGAGCGGGAAGAGTGATGGTGGCGGCCAACAGGGCGGTGGCGAGAAACGCGATTCTGTGCATTTGATTTCTCCTGGGAGGAAGTGGCGCCGACATTGTACTCGGACGGGTGGCGTGCGGAAAGGAAAGCGCTATGGAAGCGAGCTAGTCGCGCAATGTTTTCGCCCGCAAAGACCGCGGGGGAGTCGCCCGGCTCGCCCATGTCCTTCGTCGGGCAAAATGTGCCCTCCTCAGGAGGACACGATTGCTTGCAAGACTAAAGCGTGCCCACTGTGGGGAGGATTTCCAGCGTTTCTAGCGTTGCGGTGGGCGGGAGGAGGATGGCTTCGACCACGGCGCGCGCGACGGTTTCGGGGGACATCATCTTTTTGCGGGGGGCTTGGGGCCAGAGAGTGTTCCAGATGTCGGTGTTGGTGGCGCCGGGGAAAAGGCCGATGACGCGGATGCCTTTCGGGCGTAGTTCTTCGCGGAGCGTGTTGGTCAGGCCGAGGGCGGCGTGTTTTGAAGTGTTGTAGGCGGCGCTGCCGGCAAAGACACGCGTGGCGGCGATGGAAAGATTGTTCACGATGGTCGCGCCGCGTTTCATCATCGTCAGCGCGGCTAGCGTGATCAGGAATGTGCCGTCGAGGTTGGTGGCCAAGACATCTTTCCAGACTGGGTAAGGGAGTTGATCGACAGGAAGGTTCGCGTGGGCGATTCCGGCATTGTTGATGAGGATATCGAGTGTGCGGAATTCGCGGCGGACGGCGCGGAAGAGGGCGTCGACCGAGTGGGGGTCGCGGACGTCGCAGGGATAGGTAAGGACGCGGATTTTGTGGGGCTTCAGTTCCCTGCTGAGTTTCTTGAGATCGTTCTCGTTGCGAGCGGTGAGGATCACGTTGCATTGCTCAGCGACGAGAGATTCGGCAATCGCTTTGCCGATACCGCGCGTAGCCCCGGTAATGAGGGCGGTGCGGGAGCGGAGACGCGTGGAGTCGGTTCTCACTGTGACCAGCATCTTAACGCATGGGTCAGCTTCGTCTCGCTAGGAATGATCGGAAGAGAACACGAGTGCCGCTGTGGACGCCGTTGGAGCAAAGCGGGGTATTCGTTCTGAGAGTAGAGATCCTTCGACTGCGTTGCCCGTCGCTTCGCTTCCCGCAACTTCGCTCAGGATGGCAGACAAGGGCCGGAGCAAAGGATCGCGGCGTAACTGCCGCTCAGGGTTTCGCGGCGGAATTGTCTCTGCGATCCCATGGTCAAAAGCCTCTTAACACAGAGGGCGCCGAGAAGCGCACCTTCGGGGGCTAAAGCCCGCTCGCCGAGCTTCCTTCGCTCGGCACGGCTCTAAGTCGTGGCCTTCCCGGTTCTGCTCCTGTAAATCTCATTTCTCTTGGTCGAGGACTTCGCGCACTGCTGCGGAGAGGGTTGCGGGGGTGAACGGCTTTTGCAGGAAGAAGGTGCCCGGGTCGAGTACACAGTGGTGGATGATGGCGTTAGTTGTATATCCGGACATGTAGAGGATTTTGGTGTTGGGGCGGCGGGCGAGTACTTGGGTGGCGACTTCGCGGCCTCCGATGCCGGGCATGATTACGTCGGTGAGGAGGAGGTGGATGTCGCCTTTATGCTCGTCGCACTTCGCGATTGCGGCCCGCGGTGAGTCGACGGTGAGAACCGAGTATCCGGAAGAAGTGAGAACTGCGGCAGCCAGATCGCGGACCTGGGTGTCGTCTTCGACCAGCAGGATGGTTTCGTTGCCGCGGACGCGGGGGGCTGGAGCATGTTTGGCGAGCAAGGGCTCGGCGGGTTCTTCGATGCGCGGGAGGTAAATCTTGAAGGTGCTTCCCTGCCCTGGTTCGCTGTAGACCTCGATGGATCCGCCGCTCTGACGAACGATGCCGTACACCATCGAGAGGCCGAGTCCGGTGCCTTGTCCCAGAGCTTTTGTCGTGAAGAAAGGTTCGAAGATGTGGGAGCGGGTATAGGTGTCCATGCCGACGCCAGTGTCGCTGACGGCGAGCATGACGTAGTTGCCGGCATATGTGCCCGGATGATTCTTCGCGTAGGTTTCGTCGAGATCGATATTGGCAGTTTCAACCGTGAGGCTGCCGCCTTTGGGCATGGCGTCGCGAGCGTTGACGGCGAGGTTCATGATCACCTGCTCGATTTGGCCGGGATCAGCTTTGACGGAGCCGAGGCTGTGATGTGCGATGGTTTTCATCTCCACGTCTTCGCCGATGACGCGCTGGAGCATTTTGTCCATCGTGACGACGAGGTCGTTGAGGTTCATGACTTTCGGTTGCAGGACCTGGCGGCGGCTGTAGGCGAGCAACTGGCGGGTAAGAGAAGAAGCGCGTTCGGCGGCTTGATCGATGTGCTGGAGGAGGGCACGTTGTCGAGGGTCTTCGAGGCCATCGATGAGCAGGCCTGTGTAGCCTTTGATGACAGTGAGCAGGTTATTGAAGTCGTGGGCGATGCCTCCGGAGAGGGTGCCGATGGCTTCCATTTTCTGGGCCTGTTGCATTTGCTGTTCGAGTTTGCGGCGCTCGGTGACGTCGAGGGAAACGCCGATCATTCCGATGATTTCGCCGTCGGGTCCGTGCTGAGGACTTTTGGTCGTGAGAAAGTTGCGGGGGCCTGACGGAAACTTCATTTGTAGTTCATAAGTGTGGGTCTTGCCCGTGCGGAGCACCTGAGCATCGGAAGACTTGATGGCCTGCGCAGTGTCCGCGGGGAAAAGCTCGAAATCAGTTTTGCCGATGACCTCTTCGACGGTATGGCCGACCATGGTCGCGCCGGGAGTGTTGATCATGACGTAGCGTCCGTGACGGTCTTTGACGAAGATGACTTCGTTGACGCCTTCCATGATGGAGTTGAGAAGGAGGTGGCTCTGGCCAAGGGCCTCGGCGGCTCGATCCTGTTCGCCTTGCGTTAGGAGCAAGCGGGTGTACGTGATTCCGAGAGAGAGAAGGACGGCAACGGCAGCCACCACAAGTTGCCCGCGCATGATCTGCGATGCTGTGACGATGACCAGTAATGGAAAAAGCAGCGGGAGCAGTTGCGTGGCGAAAAGACGCAGGTGCGGAGTGGAGCGGCCGGCTACCGCCAGTTGCCCGGGGTCCCGCCACGCGACGGCGATCATCAGCGGAATCAGGAGCGTCAAGCTCCAGATCAGCTCGAAGGGGTCTCCTGCTGAGGGTTCGGGCATGCCGATGACGAAGAAGAAATCAGTGATAACAGAAACGGTGCGGAAGTAGCCGAACCGCAGAAAAAGCGATCGTGCAGCGCCTGAGGGCATGACCGCCGCGCGGAGGTAGAAACCGAGGGTGATCAAGAGATCGGTGACGAAGGCGAGGCGCCAAGGCTCGCTGCCTTCGCCGCCGACGAGGTTGGAGTTATAGAGAGTGAGAAGAAGAAAAACGATGGCTACCTGGGCAAAATCAAGGAGGCGGCGCCAATCGGCCTTTTCGGTCTCTTTCGTTGGATCGAGGAAGAGACACATGACCAGGGGAGCGGTCCAGGCATTGACGAAGACGTCGATGACCCACGAATGGCGTCCAAGGGAGGATTGGAATGTGTTGTTGTAGGTACCGAGCCCAAGGCCGATCGTTAGGAGCATGAACGCCGTGGCGGCGAGTCGCCAGAATATGCGTCCGAACGAGGAGGAGCGTCGCGAGGCCTGGAAGCAGGCGGCGATAATGAGGACGCCGATCACGAGTTGAAAGAAGTCAGAGAGGAAGATTCGAGCCCGACCCAGAGGCAGGGCGAAGAGGGTGATGCAGTGTGCGATCCAGCACAGAACGGCGACTACACGGATTCGGTTGGACGACATTTTGTTTCGCGGCGTCCTAAAGCGGTCAAGTCTACATCGAAAGCATGGTGACTTCACAACGCGCTCCTGGAGAGCTCACACGTGCTACCAGGACGCTCCGCGCGGGATTCTTCGCTCCCGCCTGAAAAGCGGTTTCGCTCGGGATGACGTCAAAGAGACGAGGATAGGGGCTGAAAACTGGCGGGTGCGCGGGCAAGATGCCCGCACGGCAGCCGGCGAGAACCCCGTCCCCGGTCGCGGTGCTTACACGCCGTTCGGGCGCTGACGGATTAGGGAGAGAAATTCGCTGCGGGTTTCTTCTTCGTTGCGGAAGCAACCTAGCATGGAACTGGTGACGGCGGCGGAGTGTTGCTTTTCGACGCCGCGCATCATCATGCAGAGGTGACGGGCTTCGATGACTACTCCGACTCCTTGGGGTTCGATAACTTTCTGGATCGTTTCGGCGATTTGCGTGGTGAGGCGTTCTTGAATCTGGAGACGGCGCGAGAAGAGCTCGATAAGGCGCGGGATTTTACTGAGACCTATGACGCGGCCCTTGGGGATATACGCGACATGGACCTTGCCGAAGAACGGGAGCATGTGATGTTCGCAGAGGCTGAACATCTCGACGTCTTTGACGATGACCATCTCGTCGTAGGTGACGGTGAAGAGTGCCCCTTTGAGAAGCGTCTCGGGGTCTTCGTTGTATCCCTTGGTGAGAAACTGCATGGCCTTGTGGACGCGCTCGGGGGTCGCGGTGAGACCTTCGCGGGTGGGGTCTTCGCCGAGTCGAACTAGCATTTCGCGGACTAAGTCTTCATAAGTGGCGCTGGTGAGAGTTGTTGGTTCGGTGGCTGGTTTCATAGTTTTGAGAACGTGCCCTTCTTACGGCCCTTCGGGCTCTAACCGAGTTGTTCGCGTTTCCGACAGCTTGCGCTGCGGGCTGCATTCTGTCGCCCACGGCTTTCTAGAAGTCTATTCCTTCTGGAGCAGCTTTTTCTTCTGAAGTAAGCTTTCCTTCCAACCAAGTTACGGCCGTGTTTCGCTACCGCCGGCGTATTCGAAGGAGTTCATCATGGTTTCTTCCAGTCTCACTTTTTCAAGATGCGCATGGGGGAAGGCTCGCTGCAATATCTCGAATATCTGAATACATAGATTCTCGGTGGTCGGAACGGTTACATAGAATTCCTCAAGAGTATTTAGATTTTCGACGTTATAGCGGGAGAGCACTTCCCTTTCGACGCAGGTGTCGAGATCGACGAGATTGCAGACCATGCCGGTACTTTGATCAACTGGGCCGCTGACCGTGACTTCGAGGGTGTAGTTGTGTCCATGGCCGTGTGGGTTGTTGCATTTGCCGTAGGTGGCGAGATTCTCTTCGGCGGACATGTCATAGCTATGCAGGCGGTGCGAGGCCGAGAATAAATAGCGGCGGGTGAGGTGGGCGATCATGAAGAATCTATTGATTGTTGATTTTGATTGTTGATGGAAAGGCCATACACGGCGGCAGTCGGCTCGGCCCGAGAGATTTTGTTCCACGATCAACAATCATGAAATCAACAATGGGCTTTTGTTTACTCCTCTCCGTAAAAATCCACGAACAGGTCTGGGGTTTCGTAGACGCGGACCCGGTGCAGCGTGGCGGTTGGAAGTTTTGGTTTCAGACGCTGCCAGATTGCGATCGCGATGTTTTCTGTCGTCGGAATTTGGGTGAAGAATTCTGGCACCTCTTTGTTCAGAAAGCGGTGATCCATGGCGTCGAGGACTTCGCGATGCATGATTTCTTTGAGTTGCTTGAGGTCGACGACGAATCCGGAGCGAGGGTCGACTTCGCCCTTGACCGTGACTTCTAGCGTGTAATTGTGGCCGTGTCCGTTGGGGTTGTTGCACTTGCCGAAGAGGCGGAGGTTTTCTTCCGGACCGAAGTCAGGATTGTGATAGTAGTGCGAGGCGGAGAATTCGGCTTTGCGGGTGAGATAGATCATGAGCTCTACGCAAAAATCAAAGTCAACTTCTGTTCCCGCGGATTTACGCGGATCAACACGGATAAACCCTTCTTAAATTCTAATGGCCTCAACAGCGTTTACGATTCAGGGCTTAGCTCCCTAGGGGGCTCGAGCGCGTACGGGGAGATCGACTGCCATTTCGGAGAAGTCGTTTTTTCTTGCTCGGGGCAGAAATCTTTGTTGGGTTCGAACACGATGACTTTATAGACATATCGCTTGTGCTGCGAGGGGTCGAAGGCCAGCGCGAATGCGATGCCTTTCCTTTTATCGATCCAGAAGACGAGCGGGCGGTCGCCCAAGGCTGGGGAAGGCGGCGTGAGAAGCACGAAGGCGCGCATCTCGCGGTAGGTATTTCGAATTTTTTCCGGGTTGCTGAAGGTAGTGATGTCTTCTGCGGTGTGGAAGCGCGTTGTGGCCGACTCGATCTGGAAGACCTTGCCTTTTTTATTGATGCGGATGAAGACATCGCCGCGTCCCATGGGATTGTCAGTGTCGACCCAGTCGAGGGTGGTGCCGCAGTCATCGGTCCACTCTTGGTCTTCGGACTTCTTAGGGAAGAGCTCGAGGACGCGGTCGCGGGTGTCTCCGAGCTTGAGAGGGCCGACGGCCTGGCCGGGGTCGATGAGCGTAACGAGGTAGTGCGAGGAGTCCTGAGGCGTAGGGACTGGCTGGGCGCGCAGGGCTGAGTGGTTCGCGGTGAACGCGAGGAGTAGTATCGGGAGAATCTGGATGAAGCACTTTGTCATGAAAGTCGCCCGGTTGCCGGGTGATTCTGCAGATTAACATCTTGCTGTGGTTTCGTGGCGTCGTAGTTGCGGCCTTTCCAAGAAACGTTGCCACTAGCGTGAACCCGTTTGGAGCGAACTAGCAAATAGGCAAACAAGGGAGGTCCACAGCAGAGAGACAGGACGGTGGCTGCTATCTCGAACTTTGCCTTGCGAATGCGGAGATACAGTAGAACAATGAGCAGCGCGCCGTAAATGGTTCGCCAATACCCCAGCGCTAAACCCGCGACAGCCAGCGAAAGCAGAGTCCACGCGAGCAGCCACCACATTAACAGCTGAACCGCAAGCCGGGACGGCTCCGGAAAAAGCAGGGCGAGATTCTTCGTCCAGCCTTCACGGAGCTGGCGCAAGTTGCGGTACATGCGGGTACGGACGGCGTCGGCGGCGTAGCGGAAGCGGATTTTGCGGCCGCAGGCTTTGAAGGCGCGGGCGAGGCCGACGTCTTCGAGGATGTTGGTGGCTACCGCGGCATGTCCCCCGATGGTGTCGTAGGCTTCACGCTTCACGAGGATGTATTGGCCGTTTGCGGCGGCGTCGGAGGATTTAGGGTCGCTGACTTTTGACGGAGGGTATTGGCGGGCGAGTTCGGCGAACACGACCGGGAGGACTGCCATTTCGCAAAAAGTGACGGCGATTTGCTCGGGAGAGTAGGAGAGCATGTCGACGTTGTGCTGCTCAGTTTCCGCCAGCGCGCGGGAAAGCGAGCCGGGAAGATGGACGGTGTCGGCGTCGGTGAAAAGAAGCCAATGGCCACGGGCGGCGCGGGCTCCGGTAGCGACGGCGTTGTTTTTGCCGGTCCAATTCTCGGGGAGGGGGGCGGCATCGATGACCTGCACTCCGGAGAACGATGCGGCGATCTCGCGAGTGCGGTCGCTGGAATGGTCGTTGACGACGATGATTTCGTATTCGACGCCGGTCTGGGTGACGAGGGATTCGATGCAGTTTGCGAGGCTGGCTTCTTCGTTGCGCGCGGGAATGATGACAGAGACTTGCGGGCGGGACTCGGCTGTGTCGGTTGAAGACATATTCCCTGGTGACGAAAGAGAGCACACCCCAGCGGCTAAAGCCGTCTTGAAGCTAGGCGATCAAACGGCACGGGTTGAAGCCGTGCCCTTGCCGGGTCGTAGGGCTGAGGTGCCGCATTTTCGCAGAGCGAATCCATTATTATAACTGGGTGGCACGACTCGCTTACTTCGCCTTGATTTCCCTCGCTTGCCTTTTCCTCTCGATTCTTTCTGGTTGCTATAGCGGGACGCGGCCGTCGCGGATTGGACAAAATGCTCCGGAGTTTACGGTTCAGGATTCGGACCGCAGCGTGACTTTGTCGCAGTATCGCGGGCAAGTGGTGGTGCTGAACTTCTGGGCGACGTGGTGTCCGCCGTGCGTGGAGGAGATGCCGTCGCTGGTGGAGATGCAGCGGCGGATGAAGCCGAAAGGCATCACCGTGATCGCCGTTAGCATGGACGTCGACCGAGGCGCGTACAACCGGTTTCTCAGGGAACACAATGTGAATCTGCTGACGGTGCGCGATCCGAATCAGAAGAGCAACACGCTATATGGAACATTCAAGTTTCCCGAAACCTACATCATCGACCGCAATGGCGTGGTGCGGCGGAAGTTTATTGGGGCGATCGATTGGACTACGCCGGAGATTACGGATTTCCTCAGTAAGCTCTGACGGTCTGGCGGATAACCTTGCGTCATTCGTTTCGTCTATAAAATCTGAGGTCGAACTTTAGCCCGGGAACTTCTGTGGTCCGCCGATAAGCAAATTTCTCGCCGAAAGGATTTCTAGGCATGCGACGCAATCCAAGCAAATTCTCCTTGAGTCACGCGATCGCGATTGTGGGTGTGGCGGTGGCTGGGCTGGCTGCCGTTGTGTTGGCGAAAGAGACAAAGGGATCCGGGGAGACTTCGCCACGGTTGCAACGGGTCGAATCCTTGGTGGTCGAGTTGCCCGTCGCGTCGGGTGAGGCGCCGCTGCGGTTGAGCTTGTCGGAGTTGATGAAGACATACAACGTGCCGGGGCTGAGCGTTGCCGTCATTGAGAATTTCAGGATCGCGGATGTGAAGGGCTACGGTGTAATCGCGCCGGGATCGACTACTCCCGTGACGCCGAAGACGCTGTTTCAGGCAGGTTCGATCAGCAAGCCGGTT
>Ga0126381_100001680_pt1 | contig 23659 bp, 17 predicted proteins | sample PanSoiMetPlot_28_FD_96465 | JGI IMG/M metagenome (GOLD analysis project Ga0126381, IMG submission 96465) | Tropical forest soil microbial communities from Panama - MetaG Plot_28 | ecosystem: Environmental > Terrestrial > Soil > Tropical forest > Bulk soil | place: Panama | collected 2016-02-17 | reverse complement strand
GCCACCGGTGAAAAAACCTACGTGCACGCCGCGCTGCTCGGCCTGGCGCTGGCCGTCGGCGCGGACGGCGACCCCACTGTCGCCGCCACCCTGCACGGCGCCGCTGACCACGAGTACGAGCAGACGGGCCGGGCCTTCGAGGCTATCGAGTCGGGACTGCGCGCGAGTGACCATGCCAGGCTGCTAGAGGCGCTCGGCGAGGCCGCGTTCAATGCCGCCTACAGCCGCGGCCGTACCCTCAGCCAGAGCGACACCATCGCCCTGGCCCTGGACACGGCGCGGGCCGATCCTGGGCCCGCGGTCGCCGGCCCGGCGCGGTCGGGCAGTCCAGCCGTCCTCCTGTCGGCACGGGAGCGTGAGATCATCGCGCTGCTGGCCGCAGGCGCGACCGACGCGCAGATCGCCGACCGGCTGTTCCTGTCGGTCAACACGGTGCGCTCGCACCTGGACCGGATAAGGGACAAGACAGGCGCCCGCAGGCGCGCGGAACTGGCCCGCTACGCCAGCCAGGCTGGCCTGTCCGGGTAAATTGGGCCGTTCGGCCCACGCATGGCGGCCCTAATGGGCTGCCCGGCCCCTGCCATCCGGTCCCGGCGTCGGATTACCGTCGCTTTATCGCTCGGTCAACGAATTGACCGGAAATCAGCGAAGAAGCTCAGCTAGATTGGACCGACCGGTCCGGGTAGGGGGAGACAATGAACGGTAAACTGCTGATCGCCGGAATGACGGTGGCGATAGCCATACCGCTGACGGCTTGCGGCGGGGGCGGCATCGCGCCACCCTCTGCGAATGGGGCGGCGACGGCCAACGGAGGTCGTGTGAGCGCCAACCAAGCCGACGTTCAGGCATGCACGAATCTTCAGAAGGCGGCCGCGGCCTTCCTGGCGAACAAGAATCAAGACACTCTCGATGCTTTTGCTGCGGCCCTGGCCGCCCGGCCCGGGGGTGCTATGTCGCCGTCACTGGATGCCGCTTTCAACGCGCTATCCGATGACATTCAGAACGAGGTCCTGACCGGTGACGCCGCCGCGACTGGGCAGACCGACCAGAACGCCGTCGCGGACGGGTGCGCGAGCGCTGGGGTGCAGATGCCGGCCGGCTTCACTGGCTGACGCGGGCCTGGTCATGGCCGGGCTGACCGCACCATCCCAACCAGCCGCGGTCCCCTCCAGAGGCCGATAATGACGGTCGTGCGATGACCGATGGCCGGCATCTCGTGCACGCTCACCTCGGCGCCAGCTCGAAGCATCGATTCGAGGTACGGCGAGATGCCGCTCAACGGGGCAACGCTGTCTCGCCGCGAACTCGCGAATACGAACCGGCAGCCATCAAGCCGCCCGAACTCCGGCCATTGAAGTTCAGCCCACGCTTCCTCAAGACGTGGGAGTGACCATCCTCGTGCTACATGCACCTGTCGCAGCGTGGGCGTATTCCACACACCTCGGGCAATATTGCCGCCGGTGTTAAATACGCCCCAGCGCAACTCGGGGATTGCGTGGCCCACGCAGTTGTAGAGGATGAAGGAGCCCAGGCTGCTGCCGAAGAACCCAAACTCGGTTACGCCCGCAGATCCTAGCTTCGCTATCCACGACCTGATGTCCTCTCGTACCGCGGAGATAAGCGCTGGAAGGATCACCGGGTCAGCCTCCATGAAGACGGCTGTAGTCGTCTGGTACGCCACGACGCGATAACCCTCCCTAAGGAGCCGCCGTATCGCGAAGCGCACCTTTTGAATCGGCGTGCCATACGGGCAGACGAAAATTATCGTGGCCGCGGTCCGCGTGGCAGTCCCAAATTCTTCCGCCTGGAACAGCTTGTCCCGCATACTCGCTCCACACTTGACGCAGCCGGACCGGTCCGTGCGAGCTCAGGATAATTTGCCAGGCATGGCCCGCAGGTGAGGTGGGTCTTGACGTGCCTGGACCTGGCCTAGGAACATCACTTCTGACCCGTATGACACAAACGTTATGCAGCGCCGCTTCATTCACAGTTGAATCAGACATGAGCAGCCGAACTCGCCAGGAGCCGCACAATGCCGTTGCCGCCAGTCCACCGTTTTCGCACAATTGCCGGCTTTCGTCGCATGGCGCTCAGCGTTGCCGCCTGCGCCGCGGCCCTACCTGGACTGGCGGCCATCTCGGTAGCCCAAGCCGCGCCCGCGGCCCCTGCTGTCCCCGCCGCCCCCGCGATCGTAGCCGCGAAGCCCGGCCTGACCGGGCCGGCCATCCAGCTGGTGACGAACGCGCAGTTCTCCGGCTACGACCTGGCGACCGGCCCGAACGGCACCGCTTACCTCGGCTGGATCAGCGACAAGGGCTCTAGTCGCAAGGTCAGCCTGTGCACGCTGCCGCGCGGCGCGACCAAATGCGCGGGAGGCATCCAGACCATCGCGTCCGCTCCAGATTCCCTCGGCACGTCGAGCGCGCACGGCCTGCGGGTGCTCGTCAGCAAGTCCAACCTGGTCACCCTCGTCTGGATGTACGACACCATCGCAGCCGAGAGTGGCCCGGAAGGCGACGAGATCGCGATCGCCACGTCTGCGGGGGGCGGGACGCTGACGGGCGCGACCGCAGTCTCCGCGGGGCCCAGCTTCGGCACCCTGCTCAACGCCACGCTCGCGCCCGGCGGCAGCATCTGGACGGTGGCTCATCCCTCGGGTGGCGTCAGCTCGGTACAGGTCACCCGCGGACTTGGCAGTGCGCCGCAGACCGTCAAGACCCCGTACTGGCCAGGCCACGCCGTGATCGCGTTCAATGGCTCCGCCGCCGTTCTTGCGGTCGACAAGTACGGCTCGGTCACGCAGCCGGTCGCGTACGCCCGCCAGTCAGGCGCGGGCTGGACCGGGTTCACATCTGTCGCTAAGACGTGGAACACGGCCGGCTTCGGCATGGCGAGCACCAGCTCCGGTGTTCGGCTGATCGCCACGCAAAACAACGCCAACTATCACCCGGTCGTGTCCAGGCTGACTAGTTCCGGCTTCGCCACGCCAACCCTGACCGGCGACACCAACAGCTGCTCACCGTTCACCCATGACGTGGTGGCCGACGCCAGCGGACGGCTAGCCGACGTTTCGCAGGAGTGCTCGCAGCTGGCGGTGGCCAACCTGCCGAACACGCTGCGCGCGGCCAACTTCAGGTTCAGCGTCCACGGCACCTTCGCGGGCGGTGACCCGCAGCTGACCACGGCGCCAAGCGGCCACGGCTGGGTCGCCTGGTCGATCGAATCGGCAACAGGCAACAAGCTGCTCGTCGCCCCGCTGTTGCTGCCCGGACTGGACATCACCAGCGCCGCGTCGAGCGCACACGGCCGGGTCACCGTCACCGGGCCGGCGTCCTGCCTGCCGCCCGTTGACATCCCGGTCAGCGTGGCGGGCAAGCCGGCCGCCGGGTGGCAGGCGGTGGGCAAGTCGCTCAAGCTCGGCGGCACCGCCGTCGGCCCAGTCCTGCACGGGGCCGGCCTCAGCCCTGGCAAGAGCTACACCCTCACCGGGACGGTCACCTTCGCCCGCGGCGCGAGCCGCGGCACAGGCACGGCGAAGCTAACCTTCCGTGCCTGCCCGAAGCCGTAGCTCAGGAGATCGGTCCGAGGTACGACACCATCTGCGAGTACGGCACATTCGCGAAGCCGGCCGGCGGGTTAAGCGTCAGCAGAGCCAGGTTGTGTGGCGTGGGAGTTAGCCAGGTCACGCGGTTGACAAGTGGCTGCCACGTCATCTGGCTCGTTGGTGTGGGCGCTATATACGAGCCGCCCTTGTAAGCATGGATGTAGTGCTCGGTCTGCACGACCAGGTAGGTGCTGGCGTCAACCCAGATCCAGCTCGGGGGGCCGCCCACAAACGGGGATGCCGACGGGTCGTTCACACGCAGCAGGATGGTGTCGCGGCCATCGAGGACGCGGTGGCCGACCACGGTGATGGCGTGCTTGTCCAGAGCCTGCCTGAAGGCGACGGCCGGGTCCGCGCTGGACTGCAGCGGCAGCCAGGAGGACACGGTTACCCGCTGGCCATTGTCGGTGTCGCTCGCGGTGAGCGTGGAGTAGACATGGTCGGCGTAGTCGACGTCGAATTCCGTCCAGATGCCATCGCGCACTGATGTCGTGGTCTGCAGATACGGTTCCCCGGACGAATCGCGCAGCCCGCTCACGTAATGCTGCTACTGGGTTGCCACATCCGTGTAAGTGACCGAGCCATGGTCCATCCCGCCCGACATCCGATCCACGCTGATCATGCGGTACGAGTTCGTCAGCGCGGTCGCGACATGCTCGACCACGTAGGCGGTAGTCAGCAGCTGCGGGTGCTGGGTCGGGTGCTGGGTCGGTTCCTGCCGCGTCGGGGGCTGCGTGGCCGGGTGCTGAAGGTGCGGCCTGACCACCGGCTGCGCCGATGCCGGGTGGTGGCCGGGCGTCCAGCCGACGGCTATGGCGACCACGGCCGCCAGGACCCCCGCCGCGGCGACGGCACCCATAAGGCCGTTTCGCATCGTGCGCTTGCGATTGCGCCGCACTGCCCGGTCTAGCAGGTCGGCAGGCATGCGGACATCGGATACCGAGGCGCTCATTATCGCCCGGAGCGTGGTGTCGTGATCGGGGCTACCGAGATCTGTGTCGTATCTGGTCATCGTCCTGCCTCTTCCGTCGACAGATTCGGTGCGTATTCCATGTCAGGGGTGATCGCCTCGCGGAGCGTCCTGAGGCCGCGCGCGGCGGCTGACTTCACCGCGCTGACCGAGCAGCCCAGCGCCGCCGCTGTCTCCGCCTCGCTGAGCTGCTCCCAGTAGCGGGCCACGACGGTCGCTCGTTGCCGCGGCGTCAGCAGCGCAAGCGCGCCGATCAGCGCGAGCCGAAGATCAAGCCCGGAGGCGTGATCGGCGACCGCCGGCTCCACCGGGTGGCCGAGCAACTCCCTGCGGCGCGCGCGGGCCCGCCAGCTGTCGACGGCACGGTTGTACATGATGCGCCGCAAGTAGGCCTCCGGGTCGCCGTCAACCTTGTCCCAGTTACGGAGCAGCCGCTCCAATGCCTCCTGGAGCAGGTCCTCGCCGGCCTCCCGGCCGGGCGCGAGCAGGACCGCGGTTCGCAGCAGCGCGTCGCCGCGCACGGCCAGGAACGCCGTCAGGTCGTCATGGCGACCGTCGCTTGTCATCAGGCGTCCTCCCTTCAGATAGAAGTACGCCGACAACAGTCAGAAAGTCGCGTTGACCGAAGCACCATCGCTGAACCTGCCGCCGGAGGAGTCGCCCGCATCCGTTCGGTACAAGAAGATCTTTATCCGGAACGGGCGGTGGATGACTCCCCACAGTCGAAGAACGCGCGTCCTGACAGTGCGGGACAATTGGGGTATGCCTGACGTTCCGCTCTCCTTGGCCATCATCAGCACCGTTACGCCGGTCGTCGCTGGCGCCCTGCCGCTGACAGTCGGGTGGATCAGAGACAGTCGACGCGAAAAGCGAGCCGCGATGGAACGGATAAGGGAGGAACGGTCGCAACTCGCACGGGAAAAGCGCTTGCAGTGCGTCAGCCTGCTCAGGCTGGCCCGCGACTTTCGGGTACTTGTGGAGAACACCTATGACTCCACCGGCCCCGAACTGGACACGAACGCCGAGCAGGTCCGCCAGTTCGCCGCCGATATCGCCGGCCGGGCCGACGAGGTCGAATTCATGGTTTCAGGAGCGGAAACCGAGGCGCTTTCGCTGGCCGAGGCGGCCCGCCTGCTGGCCGCTCCGGTCGCCGATAAGAAGAACAGGGCGCATGGCGCGTCACTGCTTTCCCCCAACTTTACAGAATTTGACCGATGCCTCGCGAAGTTCAAGAGAGCCGCTCGGGTCGCGCTCGGCGACCAGCCGGACGCCTTCGCGGGCTCCTTCGAAGTCGATAAGGTCGTGGCCGGGGACCGCCCCGTGCTCGAGTCGGCGGTCGGCGTGGTTCCCGAGCGCCTGGGATAGGGCTCAGCGAGTCCTGATTCTGTGCCCGGCGAGTTTGCGCGCGAGCCGTCTGTGTGCCGGGGAAAGCGGTGGTTCGAGGGCGTCGATAGCTTCCCTAGCCCGTTTGCGCGCGGAGACTTTATCGCCTGCCAGGTCAAACGCGCGCGCCGCGTAAAGCAGGACGAGGCCACTGCGCCGGGCGCCGGCCACCGCGCCGTTGATCTCTTCGGTCGCGGCCGCGTGGTCGCCGAGCTCGGCTAGCGCTAGTCCGCGGGCTGCTCTCGTGGACGGGCGGCCGGGGACCGTGCGGTCGAGGTCGAGCAGCGCGTTGCGCGCTTCCCCGAGATCCGCGAGGATCTCGCCGCGCGCTCGCCGGGCCTCCGCGTGTCCGCCGTCGATCGTGAGGACCCAGTTGAGGATCGCGACCGCCCCCTGGCCGTCGCCAAGCTGCCATAGCCCGAGAGCGAGCTGGGTCTGGAGCCCGAGGTCGTTCGGTGCGCGCTCGACCGCGGCACGCAGTTCGGGAAGGGCGTCGGTGAGCTCACCCTCGGCGAGCAGGAGGCGGCCGACCGCGGCAAGCTGGTGGGCCGCGCCTGCCGTGTCTCCCGTCGCTTGCAGCAGTTCGGCCGCATGCCTGTAGTGCGGCACCGCCTCGCCTGGCTTGCCGCGCCTGTGCGCCACGTTGCCAAGCAACGATTCGACTTGAGCGCGCTCTCGGAAGCTGGGCGCGGCGCGGAGTGCGTGTTCCCCGTGAGTCGCGGCGGAATCGAGCTCTCCCAGCGCCAGCTGCCGCTCCGCCGCTCTCAGGTACTCGGCCGCACTCGAAGCACCGTGGCGGTCAACGCTCGCCTTCAACAATGGCTCGACCAGCCGGCTGGTCAGCAGCCCGTAGTACCGCACCGACTTGTTGATCTCGCTGGTCAGGAGATGACGGTCGAGCAGGCAGCGAGGCACCGCGTTCGGCAGCCCCGCCGTGGTTCGCGCGCCCTCACGGACGCCACCGCAGGAACCGCTGCCGGTGACGAAGTTATCCACCAGCCACGAGCGCAGCCGCTTGGACGGAATGTCATACAGCGCCGCGACTTCGCCGATCACCTGCCCGCAGTGAGTTGCCAGCGCTGTGTCGGCATCGCTGAATTCCCTGATCTCCCGGTCGGAGATTTCGGTAACGCTTGGCGGGAGTTCCTCCCACAACTGCCAGCAGACTGCCTGGAGCAGCGACGGCTCGATGCAGTCGGCGGCTATCCGGCCTGGGGTGCTCAGGTCGTCGATGAGGATAGTCGCCGCCTCCTCGGTAACGGACCTGCCCGCCGCCTTGGCAGGCTCGGTGACCGCCTCGACCGCCCCCTGTGTGGTGAGTCCGGTTATCGCATGCTGTGCACCGCCGCCGAGGGAGCTGGTAAGGAGGCCGAGTGCTTCGCTGCGGGTTACCAGCAGCAGGTGCAGTCGGGGGTGGTCCGCCATCGCCTCGGTCAGCTCGGTAAGGGACTGCTGCCGCCACGTGGCCTCGGCGCCATCGCGCGGACCGAGGATAAGCTCGTCCACTTGGTCGATCGCCGCGTAGGTGGCGCCATCCTCGCCGCGCGCGAAGCGGCGGACGAAGTCGCTGATGCTCAGCCCGGCGAGCCGGGTGGGCACGTCCTCGGGAGACCAGGACGTCAGTAGCGCGTGGGTGAACGGGTTGTGGTTCGGGAGCGCCGGGAACGGAAACGTCATGCCATGGGAAGGGTCTCCGACCGGGAGGACGCGTGACCGCTTCACCGGCATTAACGGGTGCACGCCCGCGCGCAGCAGCGAGGTCTTCCCGCTCGCGACAAGGCCGCTGACAACGGTCAGCCGGTTCGTCATCCAGAGGTCGATGATCGCTTCCGTGTCAGCGCCACGTCCGAAGAAGAACGCCTGATCGGCTTGATTGAAGGCACGCGAGCCGGGATACGGATTATCCGCGATCTTGCTCATCGAACGGATCCTCCCCAATTCGGCAGGCGAGGGCCGTGTAGCTGGCACTCAGACAGTAGGCTACGCCACGCCGAAATGTCGGCACATGGCCCCCGCTGCCCGGCCGGAGAATATCCGGTTGTTCGTGGCAGATGCCTTCGGTTAATGCAGGTGCTTAGCCGATACTGGAGTTAAAGCTGTTAAAGTTGCATTCATGATTAGACGCGAGAATCCGCTCTAGCGCCCGGCTGAGGGCGGAGTCCGTGTCAGCGAACTCCAGATCGATGATGCTGATCTCGCGGACGTCCAGCAGCAGGCCGTCGGCAACGTTGTTCATTGTCCTCCTCATCACGGGCCGCCTCGTGGGCGCTGCCCCCCGTGTCCCTGCGGTGCGCCGTCGCTCCGGCGCCTAATTGACTGATACATCGTTTCGCTGGCGCTGTCGAGTGGTAATCGCCGAAATGCGACGTAGCATGATTTGATGATCTTGAAATTAGATTCATAAATGTGGACGACCGTTGTCGACTAATTTCACCATTATAGCCTCATGGATAAGATCCAATCATGACGGTGCCTGATGCGAGAATGGCGCGGGCGAGTGTCCCTACGATCTGGGGCGGCGTCCCTACGCGCAACAAGAACTTCACTGGACGGGGCGATATTCTCGCGCGACTGCGGGATGGCGCATCGAGCCGCATTACTGCTGTGCTGCCGGAGAAGGATCCGAAGGATCCGAAAGATCCGTTGCCGCAAGGGGTCCATGGGATGGGCGGTGTAGGTAAGACCGCGATCGCCATCGAGTACGCGCACCGTTATGGCTCGGACTATGACCTCGTTTGGTGGATACCGGCCGACCAGCTGCCGTCGGTGCGGGGTTCGCTGGCGACCTTGGCCGCGAGGCTCAACGTAGAGGCCTCCGCGCCGGGAATTGACGGCCTCATCGCGGCGGTGCTCGACGCACTGCGGCGCGGCGAGCCGTACAGTCGCTGGCTGCTCGTCTTCGACAACGCCGACCAGCCGGAGGAGATCAATGACCTGATCCCGCGCGGACCAGGGGACGTGCTGATCACTTCGCGTAACCACCGCTGGGGCTCTGTCATTAACACAGTTCCCATGGACGTGTTCCTCCGCCAGGAGAGCAAGGAGTTCTTGCGCAAGCGGGTTCCCCAGGGCCTGAGCGACGCGGACGCCGACCGGCTAGCGCAGGAACTCGGTGACTTGCCGCTGGCCCTTGAACAGGCGGGCGCCATGCTGTCGGAGACTGGCATGCCGGTCGATGTGTACCTGCGACTGCTCAAGGAGCAGGTCACGAAGATCATGGCCGAGGGGAAGTCGCTGGACTACCCGTACTCGATGACGGCGGCATGGAAGCTGTCTGTCGACGCGCTCAAGGAACGGCTGGCGCTCGAACTGCTGCGCTGCTGCGCGTTCTTCGGCCCTGAACCGATCCCGCGCAACGTGTTCCGCCGCGGCGTGCGACCGACGGGCACGCCCGTGGCCGACGTGGTCTCCAATCCGATCCTGATGGCCAGCGCCATCCGCGAGCTTGCCCGGTACGCGCTGGTCACTCTGGACGGCAGCTCGGTCAAGGTGCACCGGCTCATCCAGGCGCTGCTGCGTGACGAGCTCACGGAGGAGCAACGGGACGGTTACCGGCATGAGGCGCACCTCATCCTGGCCGGCGCCGCGCCCGCCGACCCCGATAACGCGCAGAACTGGCCCCGTTTCAAAGACCTGCTGCCGCATGTCATCGCGGATTCAACGGAGCTGCCGAAGTGCCGCGAGCCAGGCGTCCGTGACCTCGCCAGAAGCATGATGCGGTACCTCTATCAGTCCGGGGACAACGCGTCCGCGCTTGTGCTGACGGAGCGGTACATCGAGCAGTGGGCCAAGGACTCTGGCCCCGATAGTCCTGATGTACTGCGGGCGCAGCGGCACCTGGGGAACATCCTGCGGAACCTGGGCCGGTATGAGGAGTCCTATCGGGTCACCGACGAGACCCTGACCAAGGCCCGTGTCGTCCTGGGGGAAGACGACCCCACGACGCTGTCGTTGCGTACCGCCTTCGCGGCCGATGAGCGGGCCCGCGGTAGCTTCGTGGCGGCGCGGCTACTGGATCAAGAGAGCCGTACCCTGCTTGAGAACAAGTTCGGGAAGAGCGACTCGCGTACCCTGCGGCTGCTTTCCAGCCTTGCCCTCGACCATGGCCTCAACAGCGATTATCACGCGGCGCTCGAGCTGTATGAGGACGCATTCCGGCGGATGAGCCCGACCGGAACCGATTCCACCGCGCTGGACGTGCTCGGCGCCTGGATCGGCATCTCCTGGACGCTTCGGCTGCTGGGCCAGTTCCAGGAGGCTTTCGATGTGAGCGAGGAAGCACGAGACTATGGCGAGGCCACGGATGTCCTCGGCCAGGAGCATCCCGCTACCTTGCGCAGCGTTATCGCGTACACGATCGTGTGCAGGCGGATTCCGCAGAAGAGGGAGGAGGCGCTGGATCTCGCCAGGGCGACACGTGAGCTGTCAATCAACCGACTCGGCGAGAACCACCCGGAAACGCTGGCGATCGAGATCAGCCTGAGCAATCTCCTGCGGACCATGAGCGAGGACTACCATGCCGAAGCGCTGGCCCTTGCCGAGTCGACCTCGGCGCGGTATCCGCGCGTGTACGGGGCGAAGCACCCGTACAACTTCGGTTGCATGAGCAACGTCGCTCTGCTACGGCGAGTAACGGGGGATCCCGACGCCGCGCGTGAACTCGATGAGCGAGCCCTCGACGGGCTGACCGCGGGGCTCGGACCGGACCACCATTTCACGCTTACCGTGGCCACGAATCTCGCCAGCGACCTCGCGGTTCTCGGGCGTCCCGAGGACGCCCGACGTCTCGGCGAGGACACCTGGCCGCGGCTGCGTTCGCTGCTCGGCGCCGCCCATCCGCATACTCTCGGCTGCGCGTCCAACTTGGCGCTTGACCGCGTCGCGAACGGCGACGAGGCGGCGGGAAACTCGCTCAGGGCCGAGACGCTGCGACTATACGAGGAAAACCACGGGCAGGACTTCCCCGACACCGTAGTGGCGAAAGAGGGTAACCGACTCGACCCGGACTTCGATCCGCCGGGCATCTAAGGCCGTCCCGGCCGCCTATCCGTTATCCGCGTGCCACTGGGCCAGGTGACGGTCGGATACGCGCTGCGCGGCCACGACAGCGTCGTCGGGTACCGGCTCACGCCGCCACGAGTCAAGGACGAGGGCCATCTCCCCGGCGAAGGCCTGCCCGGGATCGGTGAGCTGTCCGCTGCCCAGCAAGGTTTCCACCACGAGCGCGGCACCGTCGCGCCAGCGAGCGAACTCGGCTTGGGCCCGCTGCCGTACCTCTTGCTCAGGCGCGAGCCGGCGTTGCCCTCGCCAGAAGCCGCTGACACCGAGAAACGCGTACGCGCCCTGGAGCAGGGCGCTGGCCGGCCGCGGATCGGTGCGCCATGGCGCGTAATAGCGCTGGCCGTCGTCGGGCCGCGTCAGGGTGACGAGATCGAGCAGTGCGCACAGCTTGAGGTGCTGTGTCTCGTGGACAAGCGTCTCCGCGCAGGTATACCTGTCAGGCTGCCTGGACATCGCCACCGAGCCGAAGTCTTGCGGCGAGCTGGTACTGACGTGACCGGATTCCGGTGCCTGGTAGGGCACGATCACCTGGACGATCGCGGCGATCTCGGCTGCGCTGGCTGGGGAGAGCACCGGCCAGGCCGCGCGCAACGTGGCGCGAAGCTCCGCGAGCTGCGGTGGCGTGAGCCGGCCTGTCGGCTCGCCGTCCGTCGCGGGCATCCGGAAGGGGTCGAGGTCGTCGACGAGGACGTCGAGAGAGCCGGCCGTGGCGCTCCTGAGCTCGCGCCAGCCCGGGGCCCCAGGGCGCAGCTCCACGCGCAGGTCAGCCGACCTGACCTGCGCCGCCTTGGCGGCGACAATGGCCGTGGTGCCGACGGCGTCGGCCTCGCCGAGAGACGGTAGCAGGACGGCGCCGTTGACCACTGGGACCTCGATCTCGACGTCCAGCCCTGCCCTGACGGCGGCCGCCGCCGCCACGGCGGCCAGACCGCTCGGCCGGGCACCAGGTATTGCGCCACCTCCGCGGATCGTGTGCAGCGCCCAGGCGCCGACAGACGGGTAGCTGGTCACCGCGTCAGCGGCCGCCTTGTGCTGCCGCTGTATCCGGGCAAGCAAATCCTGCCCGGTCACGGCGAGCCCGTCATCCGGACGATGGCCATGCCGGGCCAGTTCGGCGACCTTGCCAAGCAGGATCAGGTGCTTGCTCCGCTGACCGGCCACGAGCTGCCCGATGGCGGCCGAGTCACCGCCGCCCCTGCCGAGCGTCGCGAACTGCTCCGCGGTCAGCACGTGATGTTGCGTATTCGTCCCGTCGCTCATCCGGCCGCCCTGCTGATGCGGCGGGCGGCGAGGTCGGCCTGCACCCGGTCCCGGATGTGACTGATGAGAGCCAGCAAGTCAGGGCAGTAAACGGAGGGATTGAGGAAGCCGGTACCCGCGCGGTATCGATGGGAGTACAGGCCCCCTCCGCAGATCGCCCGGACGGGGCAGACCCGGCACTGCCGCGACAGTGCCCGGGCCCCGATCTGGCGGGCGGCGATCTGCGGCAGCGACAGCGCGGCATCCAGTTCATCGCGGGCAACATGCAGGCCGGTCGCCGTGGCCCCGGCATAAGCGACCTTGAGTGTGTCTTCCTGCTCGACCGATCCGTCGGTCTCGATGACCACCATCCGGGCCGGCGCCAGCCCCACGATCTCGGAATCACTGGCCCCGCCGAGCAGCAGGTGCATGATTTCCTCGAATAGCCGGATCCCTGTCGTCGGCTTCGGGTACCAGTGGTCGAACACCTCGATGAGCCAGGCGGCATATGGGGCGCTGGCCGTGTCGGAGGTCCGTTCGGGCGGGGGTTGGTCCCACGTGCCGTGCGGCAGGAGGAAATCGATCCTTGGCGGGCCAAAGTCGGCGAGCGCCCGGTACGTGCGCACGGGGTCGTTGCGCAGGTCGACAGTGCATAGCAAGCCGCCGTACAGGTGCGGGAACCGGCGCAGTCGCCGTAGTGCGGCGGCGACCGCTTGGTAGCTGCCCTGGCCGCTCGCGAAGCGTCGGTGCCTGTCGTGCGCGCTGGCGTCCCCGTCGACACTGACCCCGACCCGGACCCCGAGTTCGTCGAATAGCTTCAGGTAGGCGTCGCTGAGCCGCACACCGTTGGTCTGCGCGACGGCGTGCACCGTGGTCGTCGGCCCTGCCCAGCGGCGGGCTGACGTCACTAGCTGGGAAATTAGCTCGCGTCCCGCAAGCAATGGCTCCCCGCCATGCAAGATCAGCGTGACTTCTCGCAGGCCGTGGGCGCTGGCGTGCTCGCCGATCCGGCGGGCGGTCAATTCAGCGATCTGCGGTGACATCGCGCGGGGCTGCGTGCGCCAGGACTGGTCAGCCATTTCGTACATGTAGCAGTAATCACACGATAGATCGCATCTGCTATGCACCTTGACGATGAACTCTCGAAAGGGAAACGGCCGCCACCCCTCGTCATGCAGGGAGGAAATGTCAAGGCTTGCGGGCCATTCAAGCCATGACGCGTTCCCCATGGTGGGATTAAAGCATATCGATACCGTCGCGGCGATCGCCCCGCATCGTCCCCCATCACCGGGAGACCCTGTTATCCCACAAATTTCATCCTTCGCACTGGTAACGCTGGTCGCCGCCACCAGCGCGGCGGCTGATTTGACATATCTAAATATATGCTTCCCTGACAAAAGGTTGTATTTACCCGGTCCGGGAGGCGTATGCGAGACAGGGATTCCCTTCAATGGAGGTGTGCGACATCACGGAGCGTGTGCATGCGGTACCATGCGGTTGGCCAGTGCTATGGGGCTCACCGCGGTAAATTGGACATACTGATACCGATCGGATATGGAGCGTGTACCATGCCAACAGGTGTCGGTGGCCTGCTGATCGGAGTTGATTTGTCCTCCCGCAATGTCGCTGCAGCACGAAGCGTGGGCGACCTAGGGTTAAGGGACGCGACTGGGGGGGATCTTCGCTCTGATGTGCGAGCCAACCACTGAGGAGCATACGAAGACCGCCTCCGACGCCGGTGCGGAGCGGGATCTGAAAAACTACCCGCTCTTGCAAACCCGTGCCGCAAAAGCGTTGATGGCGAGGTCGCGAACTGCCAGTGTCCTGCTAACGAGCTCCCCGGCCTTCAATGTCCTGATGTTCGGCTCGTCGATATCGATGCTCGGCACCAGAATATCAACGGTCGCCTTCCCGATGTTGGTCCTGCATCTTAGCAAATCGCCCTTTATCACTGGTCTCGTTGCGTTTGCCGCCATCGCGCCCAGTATGCTGGTCTATGTGCCGGCTGGCGTGCTTGTCGACCGCTGGAATCCACGGCGGGTAATGCTAGTCAGCGAGCTCTCCCGCGGCGTGGCGATATTTTCGGTCGTCATCGCCCTGGCGATATTTAGATCACACGTCTATCTCTGGTTCCTGATACTCGCGATGGTCGCGGAAGAAGTGCTTGAGATATTCTCGTCGCTTGCCGACCGGCGGTACCTGAGCAGAGTGATGGAACGCGACAAGATACTCTCACGGCAAGCGTCCATCGAGGTCAGGACGCATGCGGTGGTGTTGGCGGGCCGACCGGTTGGCCCTTTCCTATTTTCCATCGAGCCGTTCCTCCCGTTTCTTGCCGACGCGGTCTCGTTCTTCGCCTCGGTGGGTAGCCTGCTGCTCCTGAGGCCAATCTATGAGCCTCCCCGCGAGGCGAAACGACTGCGGTCAAGGGAAGTGGTTAGCGAAATCGGTCAAGGATTTGGATGGTTGAAGGGAGATCGCCGGGCCTTGCTCACCGTAGGGTTCATGGCGACCACGTCGCTGGTGGCGCAGGCGCTCATTCTGATGTTCCTTGTCGAGGCGCACTCGAGGCAGTTCTCGACGCTCGCGATCGGTGTCGTACTCGCCGCATCCGGAGTCGGCGGCGCGATCGGTTCATTCTGCTCAAGAATTGTCCCGGCTGGTATGCGCAATTTCTGGTTGCCAATTCAGATGACCGCCTGGAGCATAGCACTCGCGTGCCTGGCGCTAGCCGGCGGCCGGTCGGCTTACTGGAGTGCCATCGCCATGTTCATGCTGGGCCTCACTGGTGCGATAGGAAATGTCGAGTTCGGGACCTATCTCGTCCGTAAAGTCGCCGATGACATGATCGCCAAGGTCACCGGGATTGGTCAGATGCTGACGATCGGGGCGTGCGCGTGCGGCCCCGTTCTTGGCGGCTATGCGATCCAGCATTTCCAGATCCAAGGTGCGGTCTACATTCTCTTTGGCATCATGATATCGCTGGCATTCACTTCTGTTCTGATGGCAGGGACAGCGGAGCAGATAGCGCGGAGTTTCGCGCCGATTAAGCAGGTTGCTGCGCGCGGCGGACACGCCTTGAGCGCCATTCGCGGAGTGCTAACCCGTGTGTCGGCGTACTTCCCCGATCCCCATCCTGAGCACAATCAGGAAGCCAGGCACCAGGTTGTTATCCCCAGTGTAAGTATTTCACAATCTGCCGAAAACAGTCGACTACTGTCGAGTAGTCACAGATAGCCGCTGAACTGCTCAGATGCTGTCTGATGATTCCGCTCCGAATGCTCTCGCGACGAGGCCGGGGTTGCCGTCACCTGATTCGGGAAGAGTCCGGAAGATTCCGGAAGCATTGGAATCCGGTGGCTCGCCCGGCTTAGACTCACTCGCGGAGCGGCGTTAGGGGGATTGGTGGCCGGCGACCATGGTGAAGTGGCTCGGCGCTTCGCCGATGACCTCGTTATGTTGCGCCAGCTTGCCGGCCGGCCGAGTTACGCCACTCTGGAGCGACTGAGTGGGCACAAGCTCAAGCGTGCCACGATGAGCGATGTGCTCAATGGTAACCGGGTAAACCTGCCGGACTGGAGATTCATCCACGAATTCGTGACCGCCTGCCGAGCTGCCGCGACTGAAAACGGACTTGACGCGAATGAACTCGGGACCGTCGCCGATTGGAAACGGCATTGGGACAGCGCCGCTGGCGGTGTTATCGGCGGGCGTTTCCCCGGGCATGGCGGTCTTTCGTTCAGCAGGCAAGAGCAGGAAATGATGTCGCGGCAGGCAGCGCAGCTCTCGGTCGTGGCTCCTGTCCGGCCGGCGCGCGAGTTGGGCGGCGCCGCCGCCCGGCCGGTGGTGTGGGGGCCGGTGCCGTCGCGTTTGCCCGATTTCGTGGGGCGGGAGTCCTGGCTGGAGACCTTGTGGCGGACCGTGACGCGGGATGGCAGGGTGGGCGTCGTCGCGATCCAGGGCCTGTTCGGAGTCGGGAAGACCCAACTCGCCATCGAGTATGCCAACCGGCACGCGGACGAGTACGACCTGGTGTGGTGGGTTCCCTGCGACGACGCGGACGCCGCGCATGGTGCGATGGCTGATCTGGCCGCCAGGGTCGGGGTTACCGACGCGGCGCGGGAATCCGACGACAGGGAGTACGGCGAACTGTTCGACGTACTGCGGCGCCGCCGGCGATTCGCGCGCTGGCTGCTCATCTTCGACAACGTGGATGAGCCGGAGGACATTAAGGGCCTTATCCCGCCGCTCACTGGCGACGTGATCGTCACCACGCGAAGCAGTCGCTGGGAGGCGTCGGGCGAACTGCTCGAACTTGATGTTTTCGACCGGGCGGAGAGCGTGGAGTTCTTGCGTCGCAGGATGCGAAGGCTCTCCGCCGCCGCCGCGCACCGGCTGGCCGAGGGGGTCGGCGACCTTCCGCTGCTCCTTGAACACGCCGTCGAGTCGCATGTCGCGGTCAACGCGTACCTGGCGCGGCTGGACTCCGAACCGCTCGAGCTGCTCGATGACCAGCCGGCGGATTACCACGCCACGATCGCGAGCGTCTGGCGGACTGCCATTGACCAGCTGCGTGCCGACGCGCCTGACGCGCTCGACCTGCTGCGCTGCCTGGCCTTCTTCGGGACCGATCCGGTACCGCGCGAGTCGCTTGAGCGAGGTAGCTACCTGACGGACATCTCAATCCACGCCATGCTCTACGAACCCATCCGGCTGGCCGGAGCGATCGGCAAATTGCGGCGTTCGGGCTTGCTCCGAATGCGCGCAGGCACCCGGAGCCTTGCCGTGCACAGGGTGACCCGGTGCGTGGTGCGGAACTTGATCGCCAGCTCGAGTGCGGCCGAGGCGGAACGCGTCAGGCACGATGTCCACCTGCTGCTCGCCGCCGCCGACCCGCTCACCCCGGACGACCCTGCCACCTGGCGAAGCTACGAAGAACTGCGCGGCCACGCGACCGCCTCCGGGATTGTGGACTGCACACAGGAGCTGGTCAGGAAGTTCGTCGTCAACCTGGTCCGCTATCTGAACGCGGCCGGGTACCCGCGGGCGGCGGTCACTCTGGCCGACAGAGCCCTCGCGCGCTGGGTCGCCGACGGGAGCGGTGACAGCGCGAATCGTGCCGATTGCCACCTGACGATGCGCCTGGCCAAGGCAGACGCGCTGTCCGCCTATGGCAGGCGTGCCGAGGCGTTCGAGTTGCGGGAGCAGGTGCTGGCGGCGATGCGTTCTAACCCGGGCAGGTGGATACCGGAAATCATCGGCCTTGAGGGCATGTCAGGCGCTCGGTGCCGGGCTACGGGGAACTTCGCGGCGGCGCTGGCGGCAGACCAGGATGCCCTGCGCGCGCACATCGACGAGTTCGGCGGCGATGACCCACGCACGTTCAACGTGGTCAACAGCCTCATCGCCGACCTGGCCCTCAGCGGGTCAGGCACTGAGGCAACCGCCGCCGCCTATGGCCTGTACCGCGACAGCCTCGCGTTCTACAGCGATGCCAGCCATCCGGCCGTGCTCGCCGCGCGCAACGTCCTGGGCCGCTGCCGGTGGGTGTCTGGCGAGTACGGCGAAGCTGCCAGCATCATGGCCGAAGTCCACGGCGGATATGACGAGCTAGCAGACGGCATGCTCGACGAGGACCATCCATGGCGCATGGTCCACGAAATCGACTATGCGCTCGCACGGCGGGACATGGGTTTAGCGCCCGCGGACCTTCAAGTTCTCGCCGGCGAGATGCAGGAGGTGCGCCGCCGGTGCTGGCGGACGCTTGGCGCCGACCACCCGCAGACTCTCGCCGCAACCGTCGTCCTGGGCAGCGTCCTGCGGCGAATCGGGGGCCGGGCAGGCGAAGCCGTGCGCCTGGTCGGGGAGGCCGCGCAGCGCTACCAGTCGGCGCTGCCGGGCCACCCGTATGGTCACGCGTGCGGTGCGTTCCTGGCCGCCCTGCGCTATCAGGCCGTGAGTGGCAGCCCGCAACGGGCGGCCGCCCGGTCAGTCCCGATCATCCGGGACATGCTTCACCAACTGGCTGATTCAGTGGGGGACGCTCACCCGCTATCACTCACCGTCGTGAGCGCCCTGGCGAACGCACTGGCCGGTGCGGGAGAACTCGACGCGGCGGCTAAGCGCGCGCAAGAAGCGCTAGAGGGCTTCCGGGACCTTCTTGGCCCCGGTCACCCGCACACGCTAGCCGTTGAAGCGAACGCCGAGACCATCCAGTCCCGCCTCGCCTCCGGGTCAGCGCCGACCCCCCTGGCAGAAATCGACTTCACGCCCCTCCCGCTCTAAATGCTGTTCAGGGTGGTTGCGGCAGTCCCTCGAGCTCGTCCCAGGTTCTGTCCGGGAAGCGAAGGACCCGGTCACTCACTAATTCCCCACGCCTCCGCCAGTTCCTCGCGAGTGAAGGTACGGCCTTCACCGGAGTCTGACCTGATGCGCTTCAGCGCCTCACGATCCCCGGCCTCACGCCGCAGGCGCCGGTTTTCGGCCAGGAGCGCGTCTAGTTCTGCTCGGGGTACCAGAACCATGTCTTCAGCGTGCGCGGTCACGTGAACTCCTCACCATCACGAGGGCTGTTCATCTCCGAGTCTACTCATCGAGCATCGCCTGACGCGTCGCCGTGGCGGTAGCAGACCCTGTAAGCGCCAGGAAAATCGCGCAGACTCCATGCGCCATGAGGCAGGCAAAGGTGCAGGCTCTCGCAATGTCCGATGCGCCGGACTAACGTCGCTCTGACGCCCGGAGCGGGAATCTGCGTTCAGACCTCTACGGCTCCTCGCGTCTTATCCGGTCAGCCGAAATAGGGGGTCTCGCGATGGCTGGAGAACCGACGCTCAAGCGCGGACACAACAACCCGCACGACTGGGTGGTGTACGCCCAAAAGACGCTCAACTACGCGCTCGCCGGCGGCATGCACATAGATGTCTCCGAGAACGGCGTCTTCGACGAGGCCTTCGAGCAGGAGGTCATCGCCTTCCAGTCCCAGCACGGCCTCGGCCACGACGGCGAGATCGGGCCGAACACCTGGGCGGCGCTGCACAAATCGGTAGAGGCCAAGCAACGGGCGTCCGCGGCCTCCGCGGCCGAACAGGACGACCAGTTGCAGAGCCCCCCGCGCGAGGTGCACAGCGCGCCCGGCCATAAGGACGACAACACTTTCCACCAGCGCACGGACAAGGACGGCAACACGGTTCGCGTCTATGACGTGGACGCGGAGAAGATCACCACTGATCACAAGTGGAACGAGGCCGTCACGGCCATGACCACGCTGGCCGAGAAAAACACCGAAATGCAGATCCCGTACGTGCTCGTCGCCGTGCAGGAATTCCAGACGTCGAGCAGGACGCGGATCGACCAGTTCGCCGCGGTGGCACATGAGTTTCTCGAGGTGTCGCACGTGCACTTCCCGTGGGGGCTGCTCGTGGACGGGCTGGAATTCGGGCTCTCAATCGCCTTTGAGATTCCTACTGAGACGATCGTGGAGAAGTGGGGGAACTGGATCTACGAAAAGGTGAAGGGCGCGTTCACCAGCCAGCTCAAATCGGAGCTCGAGGCTCGGGCGGACCCCGTCGATAATCTGAAAGCCCGGCTCGAACAGGGTGTCTCGACCCTCACCGAGCACATAACGCAGCAGACGACCCGGGCGGTCGATGATGTGAAGGCGGCGCTCCCCGATTTCATCTACGACGCGATGTGGGAGAATCAGCAGGTGTCCGACAGTCCCGCCTGGATCAGCGAGATGGTCGCGTGGCTCGGGTTCCCGACGCGCACCACAGATACCGTGACGCAACCGATCCTGCAGCACCTCAACCAGCAGTTCGACGCGATGATCCAGCAAGCTCAGCAGGAGTTGCTCGCTTCAAGCTGAGCAGCCCCGGCAGGCGATCACTGCGGTATACGCAGGACCTGCCCTGGGGCGATCTGGTCGGGATTTTGAATCTGAGCGCGATTAGCCTCGAAAATTACCTGCCATTTACTCGCGTCACCGTAGTAGCGCTGGGCTATGCTGGAGAGGCTATCGCCGCCTACGACAGTATATTGGGCGAACCCGTGATACGGGTCGATGAGAGCACGGCCGAAGGTGAGCGGAACGACCACTTTGTTTTGCTCCGATCCGTCCGCCGCGGACACATCGAAAACCTCCAGGACACCATGCGGAGTGGGCGGGACGCCGACCGTCAGCGTAATATCGAAGTTGCCCCAGATGCCCGTGCCTCCCGCGTGAACGGGAACCTGGACGATCTGAACGCCATGGCCGTCACGGACCCGTGCGGTGATCTGGCCCTCGAATCCGGTGCCTATGCCGCATGCCCGGACAGGATCATCAACGAGATCACCCGGTTGCGGCTGGCGAATGCTAATCGGCGGGAGTCCTGACATTTCTCCGATCCTTTCGGTAGCCCTGAGCTCCTTGTGCTTGACGCTACCACCGCCAATCAGTTGAGGCCAGCGCCGTCGATGATCGCGAATAACTCGCATTTGCACATGCAATTTAGGTATGCTGTTCATTGCGAAACTCACGGATGGATCAGGACCTGCCCATGGCTGTCGGCCACCCTGACACTCGCGGACCAGATGGCGTCACGGGTGTATTGCCGCCCTGGCGGCGTCTTGCCGCGGTTTGGGCGCTCGCAGTCGTGGCGTTCTGCTACGCCACAGGCGATAGCCTGCCCGTCGGCTTGCTGCCAGTCATGTCCGTGAGCCTGCGTTCCTCGCTGTCGGCCACTGGCCTGCTTGTGACGGTCTACGCGGCGGTGGTCGTCGTATCGTCGGCGCCGCTGACGTATCTGACCCGCAACATCCCCCGCCGCCTGCTGCTGGTCGGCTTGCTCGCGGTCTTCGTCACCGGGACCCTGGCCGGCGCCGCCGCCCCGGGATACGGGTGGCTCATGGCCACGCGAGTTGTGACAGCCCTGTCCCAGGGCGTGTTCTGGGCGATCGTATTCGTGGAGGCAGCGGGCATGTTCCCGGCCAGTGAACGCGGCCGGGCCGTCGCCGTGGCGGCGTCCGGCGGCTCGCTCGCCAACCTCCTCGGAGTGCCCGCGGGTACCTGGTTAGGACAGCATGCTGGCTGGCGCCTAGCCTTCGTCGCCGTTGCCTGCGTTGGCCTGATGGCGGCCGCGGCGGTGGTCGTGCTCATCCCATCACGCAGGCCGTCAGACAACCACGCCGCGGCGGGCACCGACCCCGATGCGCTCGGGTACGGACTGCTGATTGCCGCGACGCTCCTGGCCGTCACCGGCGCGTACACCGCCTACACCTACGTCAGCGCATTTCTCACCAAGGTCAGCGGACTGCCCGCCGGAGACGTCCCACCGGTGCTGCTATTCGGCGGCCTTGCCTCGCTGGCCGGGCTCGGATGCTCCGGCTGGCTCACGAGCCGGCATTCCCGGGCGGCGCTGGTTGGCTCGGCCGCGATCCTGGCCGCCTCCTTGTTCGGGCTTTATGGTCTCGGAACCGCGGGTCCCGCGGCGGCGATCCTGCAGGGTTTCGAGAGCTTTGGCCTAGCTTGCCTCGGGGTCTCGATACAGACAGCCATCTTCACCGTGTCGCCGCGCGGCACCGACATCGCGTCGGCGGTGTTCGCCTCGGCGTACAACGTCGGCATCGCCTCCGGACCGGTCATCGGCGGGTTCGTGCTGTCCGGGGCAGGGCTGCGCACCACGCCGCTGGCCGGAGGCTTGCTGGCCACCATGGCGCTGGCGGTGGTCCTCAGCCAGTCCCTCATCAGCACGGCCGTTCGCCGCATCAGGCGCGGAAAGAGCCGGTAGTGCCGACTTGGCTGGGCGGCAGAACCCCGCGGCGACCGGTAACACCGTCTCTGGCGGCCGGCCGACCGAGAGCTCAGGCGGCACGCCCTGGTACGGCTCGACCTCGACAAGCGTCAGCTGCCCCGCGCATCCCTGGCTGAGAGTCGAGGACGGAAGGTCGCCGGTAAGCACGTTCGGATTCCCGTGCCTGCAAAACCGCGGGTCAGCCGGGTCCGGGTCGTACCAGGCCCCAGTCGACAACTGCGCCACCCCAGGCCGGATGGCGTCGTCGACAGCGAGCCCCGCCAGGCAGGCACCCCGGTCGTTGAAGATCCGCACGAGGTCCCCGTCGCGCAGCCCGCGGGCGGCCGCGTCGGAAGGGTGCATCCGCACCGGTTCCCGGCCGGCGATCTTGACCGACTGACTGTGCGCGCCAACGTCCAGCTGGCTGTGCAGCCGCGACCTCGGCTGGTTGGCGACCAGTTGCAGGCCGAAGCGCTCGGCCCGGGCCGAGCCGAGCCACTCGTCCGGCTCAAGCCACACGGGGTGGCCAGGGCAGTCCGGATACCCGTAGCTGTCGATGGTCGAGGAGAAAATCTCGATTTTCCCGGTAGGCGTGCCGAGCGGGTGCCCCTCCGGGTCGGCGCGGAAGTCGGCGAACGCCACCTGCGGCTCGTCCGCCACCGGCAGCTCAAGCCCGTCACCGGCCCAGAACTCGTCAAACCCCGGAACCGGCCAGCCCGCGTGCCGCGAAGCGAGCGAATCCCGCCAGTCGTCATACAGGTGGCGCAGCCACTCCATCGCGGTGCGGCCCTCGGTGAAGTCCTTGCCTATGCCGAGCCTGTCCGCCAGGTCAGCAAAGATCGCGTAGTCGTCCTGGGCCTCGCCGTGCGGCCGGGTCAGCGCGGGCATCGGGAAGAACATCCGGTCGTTCTGCCCGGAGCCGAAGTCGTCACGCTCGATGGTCATCGTCGCCGGCAGCACGAAGTCGGCGTGCCGCGCGGTCGCCGTCCAGAACGCGTCGTGCACCGCGACGGTCTCCGGGCGGGTGAACGCCTTACCCAGCCGGGCGAGGTCCTGGTGGTGGTGGAACGGGTTACCGCCGGCCCAGTACACGAGCCGGATGTCCGGGTAGGTCAGCCGCTCCCCGTTGTAGTCGTAGGAAGCACCGGGATTCAGCAGCATGTCGGCGATCCGCGCCACCGGGATGTACGCGGAGACCGGGTTCTGGCCCTGCCGCAGCCGCGGCACGCCCACCAGGGGTGCCGGCTCGCCGACTAGTGCCGTGGACCCGTAGCCGTGGCCGAAGCCGCCGCCCGGCAGCCCGATCTGGCCGAGCATGGCCGCGAGGACGACGCCGAGCCACAGCGGCTGCTCTCCGTGCCGGGCCCGCTGCAGCGACCAGCTGACGGTCACCATGGTGCGTGCCGCGGCCATCTCGTGCGCGAGTTCGCGGATCCGCGTCGCCGGCACGCCAGTGATCGCCGCGGCCCACGCGGGATCCTTGACGACGCCGTCCGCCTCGCCGCGCAGGTACCGGGCCAGCCGCGGGAACCCTACGGTGTACCGGTCCAGGAAGCCGGTGTCGGCCAGCCCGTCGGCGTCAAGCACCTGGGCGATCGCGAGCATCAGGGCGGCGTCGGTGCCGGGCCGCGG
>Ga0126381_100001678_pt1 | contig 23681 bp, 20 predicted proteins | sample PanSoiMetPlot_28_FD_96465 | JGI IMG/M metagenome (GOLD analysis project Ga0126381, IMG submission 96465) | Tropical forest soil microbial communities from Panama - MetaG Plot_28 | ecosystem: Environmental > Terrestrial > Soil > Tropical forest > Bulk soil | place: Panama | collected 2016-02-17 | reverse complement strand
GACTTACGAAATCCATTGCGCGGCGCCGTCGCACAGGTTATAAATACTCTTGTTCCGGATCAACGCCCGTTGGCCGGTTTTGCGCTGATCACCGTTGGCCGGTTTTCAACTGACTCCCGAGGCTGCAAGAATCGCGCGACCCTCATTGGCTTCATCGGAAACGACGCTGAGACTCGCTTCACCGCGAGCGGCCTCGCTCAAACGCGGTTTTCCATCGCCACCAACGCCCGGTGGAAAGACCGGGAATCCGGTGAATACCGCACTCGCACGGAATGGCACCGGATCGTCGTATGGGGAAAGTTCGCCGAATGGGCTGGCTCACTGAAGAAGGGTGCTTTCTTATGCTGAGCTCACCATAAGAAGGCTTATGCTGAGCGGCGATTTATGCGGAGGAAGTTATCGAAACCCCCGGTGGAGAGGCTTGTGGGGCTCGCGGTGCTGCACATAACAGCCGTATGCGTCAGAGCGAATCGAGCCACGCCAGCAGATCGGCGTCGCGCTTCCATCGAGGAGGTTTGGTATTGCGGAGCGATGGATCAACTTGCTCCAGGGCCTTCCGCTTCGTTTCGAGGTTAGCCTGGGCGTAGTGATTAGTCGTGTCGAGATGGGCGTGACCAAGCCAGCTGCGGATCACCGTAACATCGACGCCCGCGGCGACCAGATGAACCGCGGTGGTATGTCGAAACACGTGTGGTGTGATCCGTTTTCGTCGCAGCGTTGCCTGACTGGCACCAGCGGCAAGGACATAGTTGCGTAGCCGGAAACGAAAGCCGGAGGCAGTCAGAGGCGCGCCGTATCGATTGTTGAAGACGGGCTTGTCGGAAGTCTGAGCATTCCGTTTTATCAGTGCGGCCAGAAGTTGTGCGGTTTCCGGCCACAGTGGAGAAAACCGTTCTTTTCGCCCCTTCCCGAAGAGGCGGACATGAGCGGGCGACGTGAGATGGAGATCCTGAGTCCGCACTTCCAGGGCTTCTTGAATGCGTGCTCCTGTGTTGTAAAGGAACGAGAGCAATGCGTGATCGCGTTGACCTTCGCGGGTGGAACAGTCTGGTTGCGCCGGGATCGAGCCCACCTCTGCTGGCTCCAGATAAGTCATTGCTCGGCGCTGGGCGCGCTTGAACGGTACGCGAAGGACCTCGGAGCATTGCTGAGCTGCGAGCGGTTCGCGTTCCGCAACGAAAGAGAAGAAGCTGCGTAAAGCGGCCAGCCGACAGTTCCGGGTGATTACCGCCGAGCGCCGTTCCTGCTCGAGGTACTGCAAAAACGCCAGAACCTCCCCTCCAGTGAGATCTTCGAGGCGGAGAGTAGCCACTCGCCGCTTTCGCCGCTCGGCTTCGAAGCGCAGAAAAAGTCGCCACGCGTCCCGGTAGGAGTGGATGGTGCGAGGAGACGCGTTTTGTTGTTCCGCCAGCCACAGATGGAAGAAGGAGTGGAGCAGGTTTGCGAGAGGTGGAAGGCAGAGTTTGTTCATGTGCTCTTTCCGATGACGCTCAACACTTCCGGGGCTGCAGCCTTAAACCGATCGCTGGCGTGCTGAAGCAGTTCCTGCGTTATCGTCAGATACACCAGCGTGGAATGAATGTCTCGATGCCCGAGGTACGCCGCCAGGTATGGTAGTCGGCTCTGCGCTTTGATGCCCTGGCTGTACCACCCGGTCATGCGATGAACAACGAAGGTATGGCGCAGATCGCGAACGCGAGGACCGACGCGGCCGGTTTTCGATTTGATCCCGGTCCGGCGAATAACGTCGCGAAGCAAAGCTTTGACCGTGACGAGGTCGTAGGGTCGTTTCGCATTCCAGAACAGCGGCGCGGAGGGATCGATGGATACGCCGTCACGTTGCCGTTTCTTCAGATATTTGCCGATCTCCGCTAACGCTGTCCGGGATAACGGCAGTCGGCGGGATTTAAAGAACTTGGTGGTGTGGATCTCGATTGTGCCGGCCGCCAGATCGACGTCTTTGAGTGTCAGGCCGACCACCTCCCCTACACGCAGGCCAGCGCAGTAAGCAAGCACGATCATCGTATAAAGAGTCAGTGGGCGCAGCGGCGCAAAAAGGCGATGGGTATGCCAGCGCCGTCTCGAGCAACAGCGAGATCTGCTGCTCTGTGTAGATGTACGGTTTGTTTCGATTCCGATGCATCTCGCGCACCAGCGCGCGATCCCATTTGGGCTGCGCCGTTGGCGTTCCGGCTCGCTCCAGAGATCTGGCGAGAAGTCGGCCAACGCTGATGCGCTGAAGTTTCTCCGCCGCGGATGGCGCGAGAGCGACGTACTCCCGCACCAAGGTAGCGAGTGATTCGTTTTCAGCTGCTGGTCTGTTCTGCAAAAAGCGGTCAAACCGGAGAAACCGGTATTCATGGCCATAACGAAAACCCAGCGATTTCATCCGCTGCACATGTTCCTGCATGTCCGGTCCGAGATGGCTGCCGTACCGCACAGGAGCACGGAGGGCCTCCAAAGTTTTTTTATGGTTAGCAGCCAGGAGCGCCTTCGCAATCGGCGCGGTTCGGCGGCATCCGTAATTAGCCCGGATCTCAGCGAAGGGATTGGTCGCGATGTCGCCACGAATGACCAGCCAGTTGAGAAAACGATCAACCCACTGCGCATGCAGAATGCTGCTGGCGGTCGACCTTTCTGTAACCGCCGAGCGGAGCCACTCTCGAAGAACTCCCTGGCTCAGTTTCCCTCGTTCTTCGATGAATGTCTGGAACCGACGTATAACCGGCCGGTACTCATAGCGCCTTTTTCGTGACGGCGGCAACTGCCGGATATATTCATCGAGTAATGACTCGTGGCTTCCTGACCATTGAGGCATCGTGATCCTTTCCCGGCAGGTCCAGACTGATGGCGCGGAGGTCCTCGGTATCCAATCTCAGATAAACCTCCGTCGATCTGGTAGTGCGATGGCCGAGCAAGTCACCGATGGACTTCATTGGCACTGCGGCCCGCAGCAAACTCAACGCCCGCGCAAAACGGAATGCATGAGAACCATGCCGGCCGTCTGCCGCGATCCCTGCCTGTCTCATGCGCGACTCGATAATTCCATTCAGATAACTGACGTGCCTCAGGGGCACGATTGGCGCCCGTGACCGAAGGAACAGGTGCGGGAGCTTCGTCGTGGGCCGTCCGTGCCGAAGGTACTTCAACAAAGCTCGGGCCACTGGCGCCACGAGCGGGAGCGTTGACTCTGTACGAGTCTTTGAGCGCCGGATTCGAAGCTTCTCCCCACGCCAGTCGATATCGTCGAGACGCATCCACGTGACCTCACCCGAGCGCAGGCCATACGTTGCCAGCATCAGTAATATGGCGTAATCGCGCATTCCCTTCGCGCTTCGATCTGCCCGTGCCGCGCCGAGTATCTTTTTGATCTGTGGTTCCGTGAATGCGCGCGGAATCTCGGCATGTTGATAGATGATGGGACCCCTGACTGCGACGGACAGATCGTTCGACAACAGGTCCGCCCAAAACAGGTAGCGCAGAAAACTTCGCAGGCAAACACACTGGCCGCTTCTGGTCGCACGCCGCAGCGCGGACAGACGCCACGCCAGGAATCCATCGATATCAGCGATAGTAAGGCGGCCCAACGAACGGCGCGAGGCGCGCCTGCCTAACCAATCGATAAAAACTCCTGCGGCCCGGCAGTTCTTTTCGAGCGTCGCCTCCGAAAGCCCTCGGACCTCGATCAGCCAACGGCCATAGCCTTCGATGACGTCTCGATGAAATTGCTCGTTTGGCTTGGCCGACGACTGCGGTGCCGGCGGCCACTGCCCCTGAACTAATCTCAGGAACCGATCAATCGGATTCGTGTACTGTCTCAGCCAATCAGCATTCTTTGGCGAGCGGTCGTGTTGTTGCCTGAATCGCCGAACTCGCTTTCGCAAAAAAGCCTTCACATCGGCGGAGCTTGCTGAATCAGGCGCGACGCCGCGATCTCGAAGATAAACCAGGAACTGCCGCAGCGCGGACACGTTCGAAGCCACGGTATATGGCTTGTAGCCGTTCCCCTCTGAGTCAGTCTTGAACTCGGCGAGCAGCAGCGCATCGCCCACCGCTTTTGCGCGCGCTTTGGAAGCCACATATCATCGAACCCGCGAGCGACTTGAATTATGCGAAGCAGTTGGTTAATTTTCCTGAACTTTCCCTTTGAAAACGCGGCGAGCGGTCAGTCCTGACGATAATTCTGTCCTCACCATAAGCCTTCATCGAGGTCGAGGGTGAACTCCGCTATCGCGAATTCCAGCCGGAAGGTTCCGCTGTGAAAGTCCGGACGAGTGAGATCCACGCCAACTCGATTCTCACGCTTGATCGGGCGGAAGCAGCCGAGCGCGACGATCAGGTCGCCGCAGCCGGGCTCAACGCCGACGTTGATGTTCCGTTCTGACTGCAGGAGCGGCTCGCCCCAGTCGGGGTGCGCCGCTCGTTTTCATTTCCGCCGCAGGAAGAGTGGAGTCTTCGGCAGGAACGACAAGGCTCGCATCCCTGCTGTTTTACTTTGGCCTCGTGAGATAACGAGGCTGCGGCGGAGTCGCTTTGATATTCCCGAACAACGGCAGCGCGGCCGCATCTCGGATGCTGTTTCGGTGGAGAGCGCGGCCGGAAGGATTAATTCGGCGCGAGTCACAGGTCCGGCGCTGCAATTCCGTAGCGGGCGCACGCCTCAGACATCACCTTTGCGCCCGAAAGAGCCGATCCAACCTCCGCCGGGAGTTTGGTCATTCTCTCGATCACTCTCGACGCGATGGCATCGACGAGTTCTGACCGTGAGATCGGATTTGGACGCAACGATTCGTCCGGTGCCCGTTCCGAGTTCAGCGTCGATGCCAGAACGTCGAGAAGCGCGTCCAGCGCCTCATCCCTTTTGCGCAGTCTCTCGATCTTCGCCACGGCGTGGAGAACCGTCGTATGATGTCGCCCGTTATAGAACCGGTCGATCCTGGGCAGGCTCCAGCCACCGACATGCTTTGCCAGGTACATCGACACCTGCCGACTGAAACACGGTCGGGGCGCGTTACCGGAAACCCGCCCCGGCCCCAGGTGAGCCGAAACGGTCTGCTCGATCTGTTTGAGCGAGATCGGCCAGATCGGCCTAAGATTGTTTGCCGCCAGCTGTAATCCTCTTGCAGCCATCCCCATATACGCAGGCGCCCTCCCATCCGCGTTTTCGAGCGCGGTATTCGGGTTTCGCTTCTCGGCGATCGTTCTAACCGGCATATCTTTCTCCCTGAACAAATGCCTGTGCGGGACTGAGCAACAGTGCCCGGCCTTCTGCATCGATTTCGGCCGGGCACTCCGGCCACATCGTCCGAATCAGCCGGAGCCATTGCTCCAGCTTCTCCCGGAATTTGCGAGGCCGGGCATAGTCAACGCTGCCCAGCTGACTCACAAGGCCGAAAGCCCCAAAGAGCGGGATTCGTTCGTTCCGGCGAGCCGTAAAGCACCGGTATGACAGCCACGTAAACAGGTCCAGCGCAGCAGGTGAACCCGACAACGCCTTCGCCGCTTCCAGATCCGTCGGGATGGGATGGCTGAGAATCTCCTGATAGAACTCTTCGCTCAGCACGATCGTGTTCTGACAATCGCCGGGAAGCAGAGGCTGACCAACCTCTCGCGAATACCAGATCCGCGCTTCGCTCATGAAGTTGAAGCGCGCCTGGTGAAAGACTTCCGCACGTTCCCGCTGCGTATCGGAGCCGAAGAAGATCGTGGCTCCGAAAATCCGCTGAAAGGAGCTGACGAGTCGCCGATACTGAGAACCGCCCTGCTGCAGCCCGAAGATGTCGAGCATCTCGGCCGCGCTCTCGAAGGTAATCCTCCGACTCCGCTGCCGAATCGCCAGCGTGGCGAGAAAGATCGGAACCAGCCGGTCCTGTCCCCAAGGCAAACCGTAGGCGGGATGACCGGTGATCTGAAGCAGGAACTGACCGTTACGACGCTCATGCAGAAGGCAGCCCTTTGCTGGGCGCTTCACCGGCAGACCACAGAGGACGAACGGTCGCGAGGAGAATCCGACATTCTGTCGGATACACTCACGATTCAGCCGGACACAGTCGATCGCTTCGACCTGCCGGCGGCGGCGCTTTGAAATGAGGAATTCAGAATGCTGTTCCCGAAGAACTGCTCCAATTCGCTTGAGACTGTAGGCTGAACTTTCGTATGACATGGATTGCCCCAGAGCGCTGCGCAAAGCAACGCGACAGGCGATCCAGGGGAGGGGCTGTAAGGAAGATGGAGGGGCGAGTTAACGGAGCATCGGATTTTACTCCGTTTACTCCGTTTTCGCCGGTATTGGCGTAACTCCCTGATTCCAGGTGGCTCGCAGTGGTCAGAATGCATCGCCATGGTCGCAATTGTTCTTTATTTTCAATCGCGGCACATCTTCCCAAGCTGGACGTCGCGGGTTCGATCCCCGTCTCCCGCTCCATTTTTTTCAATATCTTAGCTGAACTTGACCCCTTACTGCTATTGCAGTTAATCGCATTCCAGACGGATCGCGAAGGCATTGAAAGTCGGAGGGCCTTCGTTACGGATGTCAGCCGCTATACGCTCGCGTGGCGGCGTTCCTGCGTTTTTGGCCGACCCTCTTTATGCGACTTCCCTCCTCGCTGAAACAAGGGCCGTACATCCAAGGGCGGATTGTTGGGAACGAGATTCTGATTTGCTACGCCGAGCGTAACGAAGCCGTGACTCGCATTCAAGACCTGCGCTGCCCACGGGTAGGCGCCAACTACGACAGAAACGGTGGCCACTGGAGAATAGGCGCCCACAGATTCCGCCGACGAGGCGATCTCTACAGCAGAGTCGAAACCGCGGCTGGGTTTAACTTCTTGAGCGAATCAGGCCGATTCCCAAGGTGATCACACTTGAGGCCAGCACAAAAACGCCGATCCACAGCAGCACGATGAGTCCGCCGGGCCGAGTTCTTCCCTCGCCCATTGCCGCGGCGAAAAAGCCAGCGCTTATCAGCACGGGGGCAGCCGCGAAGCCGATCCGCACCGCCCATCCGATTGGCGGAGAGAAGCCCGCATGGTCCGCAAACAGCAGCGCCACCAGCGCGAGAACTATCAAGACGCCCGCGTGCGCATGTCCGGCGCGGAACATGGAACGTTGAAAATCTGTGAAGCCAGCGGGACTGCGCGAAAGGAGACCCAGAAGAAATGTACCGCCATACTCTATGGTCGGCACTGTGACGAGCAGAATGCCCGCGATTAGTTTAGTTGCATCAGTCATAATTGCTCCTCCTATCCAGTTCCAAACAGAAAGGCGCCCGGGAATCCCGCCGCGAGCACGAGCGACAAGGAACACCAACTGCAGGAGCGATTGACGGCATCGCCAGGCAGGTAGCGGCGCCGGGCGCCATCGCCGGGATCAAAGAGTCCACGCGCCCCAAAATATTTCAAACACGCCCCTCGCGCCCCTTATAGAGCCGGAGCGGGAAAAACAGGTGGAACCATCGCGACGAGTTCTGCCCTCTGCCTTCCCCAATGAGCCAGGTCCAATTGCTCAACAGAGGAATCCCGGCCGCGCGATGGCTTTCGAAAGCATCGTGCGATTACCAAAACGATGAATGGAAGCATGGGTTTCCCCTCATTGCAAGATGAACATCGTCAACATCCAGCTTGCCGATGTGCCGGGAGTTCTCTCTAACGCCCATCGTTCTCGATGGGAGAGAGTTTTTTTCCTGGCTAAACAATCGGGCAGGGGTCACAGCCCCCGGAGGCGTGACGCATAGTCGCGCGCAAACTGCTCGTAGGTGATTGGTTGCCGTTGAAGAATCAGCTCCACGTCCCCCGTAACCGTGCTCGCCCCACCCTCCCGATACAGCATTTCGAGGTCAAGAATTCCGTTCGCAGTCCACTCCGACACGCCCGCGCCGAGAAGGGCCTGTTTCATCTGTTCGGGTGGAAGATTCACGTACTTGATTTGTCGGCCTAGAGTGGCGGTGAGAATCTCGGCGATCCGCGAATTGGAAAGGGCCTCAGGCCCCGTGAGCGTATATGTCCGGCCCGCGTGACCATCTTCGATCAAAATGCGAACCGCGACGGCCGCGACGTCACGGATATCGACCAGACTGACCTTTCCTTCACCCTGCGACCCATAAAACGCATCCTGCTCGCGCACGGTTCGGGCATTGTAGATCACCATATTCTGCATGAAGCCATTCGGACGGAGAAACGTCCATGGAACTCCGCAGTCCTTGATGCGGTCTTCCGATTCGGCATGCTGCCGAGGGAAGGTGGCTGCCCGCGTGCCCATAGCCGAGAGCTTCACCAGATGCTTCACTCCGGATCGTTTGATTTCATCCGTGGCTTTGCTTTCCAGTTCTACCAGGTTCGAAGCCACGGGTCCGACCAGAAATATACGGTCGATGCCTGTCAGGGCCGCCCGAAGCGTTTCGGGCCGATTGAAATCCACGATGACGGTTTCAACACCTGCCGGCGCTTCGGCGGCCTTTTGGGGGGACTGGTACGCGGCGCGAACTCGTGCTCCCGCCTCAGAGATCTGTTTCAAAACTTCTCGGCCAACGTTTCCGCTGGCGCCAGTAATCAGAATCATTCTGGTCTCCATGGATTCGATATTACGGTTGAGCCGGGAAACGCGCCAATGCTCACCGGGTACAGAGTAATAGCCCCAACTTATGGCGTGCGAACGGTTCCGTCCGCACCAGGCTACTGTAAAGAAATCGATGGCGCAGATGCTCGATGCCACCCTGAATCAGCTTCGGTATTTCGCAGCGCTTGCCGAGGAGCTTCACTTTAGCCGAGCGGCAGGGAGGGTTGGAATTTCGCAGCCTGCTCTGACACGTCAGATCCAGAGCCTCGAACGATTTGTAGGAGTACGGCTCGTGGAGCGGACGAAACGCCTGGTCTCACTCACGAAAGCGGGCGAGGTGTTCGCCGAGCAGGCGCGCGAAACGCTGCGTCATCACGACCGCGCCATCCAGTCAGCGAGACATGTGGGCAATCGACGGGAACAGTCTCTCGCCGTCGGATTCGAGGCCTGCGCCCCTTTTCATAACTTTCCGTCCGTTGTGCTGGAGTATCTCAGGCGTTATCCGCAGACAAGGCTCTCGACCTTTTTGATGCCTGCCCCTGAGCAGGGTGAAGCATTGGCGAGCCACCGGATCGATCTCGGGTTTGTGCACCCGCCTGTGCCCGAGCAGGAGCGGTTCGCCTTCGAGCCTGTATCTGAGGATCGCTTCATTCTAGCCCTGCCGGGTTCGCACGCGCTCGCTTCCCGGAAGCGCGTTCGGTTGGCTGACCTGAAGAAGGAGCGATGGATTTTCTATCCGCGCCATCTCGCGCCGGCATGTTACGACGCGGTACTTCGGATGTGTGAGGCAAGCGGATTTCGTCCCGAAGTGATTCACGAGTCCAATGGCATTTCGGTTTCACTCAGTCTGATTCCGGCGCTTGGAGCCGTGACGCTCTTCCCCGAGTGCGTACGAAATCAGAATGCCGAGGGCGTTGTGTTCCGGGAAGTGGAAGGCGGGGTTGCAAGAGTCACCTGTGGCTTTCTGCTGCGGGCGGCTGAGCGTTCCCCGGCGGCGCAACGTTTCCTCAACATATGGAGAGCTACCTCGGAGGCGCAATCCGAAGAGCGATCGGTCCGAAAAATTATCGGTTGATACTCGGCTGCATCGGACCGTGCCTTTAGCCCTAAGATGACTGGAACTCAGATGACAACGGAAGCAGGGAAAGCGTTAGTGCGCCTGCTGGCGACCTCACCCACTTTATAATCGCTGCCATGGGCAGCTCTCCTTCCTCGCTGCAACCGGCCTCGCTTCAACGCGGACCGCACCTCCGAGTACATGCAGTCAAGGTCTTCGTGCGGGATCACGAGGAGAGTCTTCGTTTCTACGTGGATCAGCTCGGATTCGAAGTGGCCTTCGATGCCCGTCTTCAATCCGGCGACCGGTGGGTTGCGGTTGCGCCGCCCGACGGCACTGCGGTGATCACGCTCGTCGCCCCCAAACCGGATGCGAGGGAATATGCACTCGTTGGACGCTCCACGGGGGTCGTGCTGGTGACTGAAAATGTCGCGGCAAAATATAGCGAATGGCGTCAGCGGGGTGTTCGTTTTCACTTTGCGCCTCGCCTGCGGAACGTCAGGTATGAACGCTCATCGGCGCAGGGGCCGTCTGCGACCGGCCTGTCGCAACCGGTTTGGGGTGGCGTGTTCACCCGGTTCACGGACGTGGACGGGAACTCGTTCGACCTGGTCGGCTTTGACGAAGTGAGCCGCGAGATTGAATCGCAACGGCGCGCCAGCGCGGAGAGGCTCGAATCGGAGCGTCGTGCCGCGCAGGAACTGGAAATCGCCAAATGCGTACAGGCGAGGCTTTTTCCGCAAACGCTGCCGGCCATCAGGACGCTTGAATACGCGGGTATTTGCATTCAGGCTCGTCAGGTGGGCGGCGATTACTACGACTTCCTCGATCTCAGCCAGGAGCGGTTCGCGCTGGTGATCGGCGACATCTCCGGAAAAGGAATCGCCGCGGCGCTCCTCATGGCGAATCTACAAGCGAACCTTCGCAGCCAGTCCGCAATTGCGCTCGATCAACAGCAACGCCTGCTGGAATGCGTGAACCGTTTGTTCTTCGCCAACACGGCTGATGGCTCCTATGCCACACTCTTCTTCGCCGAGTACGACGACAAGGCGCAGCGCCTGCGGTACGCCAACTGCGGCCATCTTCCCGCACTTCTTCTCCGCGGCGACGGTACCGTGGAAAAGCTTCATTCCACCTGCCCGGTGCTGGGTCTCTTCAGCGAATGGAATTGCGCAGTCGCCGAAAGTTCCATTTTCCCGGGGGACACGCTATTGCTTTACACGGATGGAGTCACCGAGTCGTTCAACGGCGCGGGGGAAGACTTCGGCGAGGAGCGCCTCATCGAAGCGCTGCGGCGGCGGCGCGAAAGCGGTGCGGCGGATCTGATCGCGTCGATTGTACAGGATGTCCAGCGGTTCAGCCAGAGCGAACAGTACGACGATATTACGCTCATTGCAGCGCGGTGCCGGAAGAATTGAGCCTGCAGAGTCCTTCGCGTCGGGAATTCGAGCTGCGTCGACATAATCGTAGTCTTCCAGGAGGCGGTCCATTTCGTCTACATGGGCGGGATTTGTTTGCGCTCGCGATTGGCGGCGCCACGATCATTCCGTGGAAAATCGGCGGTCAAGCCAGGAGCCTGCTCCCATTTTGTTGCACTGATTTTGAACCGGGCGGCCTGCCGACCCTGATTCTGCGTCAGCGCGCCTGATATCTGCCAATGTCGGCACATTGAGATCATAGGCGACATCAGGCAATGTCGAAGGCGCGCGATTTTCAGAAATGGCGTCTTTCCACTTGATGCGCAAAAAAACTTGCGTAACTCTCAGCCGCCTGTCCCGAACCACGAATTTGTGACCGATGAATCCGGCGGCGGTATTGAAGTCCGGCCTCTCACACGGAAACAGCCTTTATCCAATAGGTCGCGCGCCAGTGATGAGGATATCCACCAGTCTTCTGGCGCTTTGCTGCCAGTCCGGGCTGCTCGCGACATTGGCGACGCCGATCAGCGCCCGCAGCAGGTCGATTGGATCGAGGTCCTTACGGATGTCGCCGCTTTTTATCGCGCGTTTCACCAGTGCGCGAATCGCGTCCCAGATCCGCGCGTACGAGGCTTCGAACAACTTCTTCGGATCTCCCGCCAGCGCGTTGAGCGCCGGGGCGATGACTTGCTTGGCAGCGATGTAATCGACAAACAACAATAACCAGGCTCGCAGCGCTTCGATCGGCGGCAATTCCTGAGCGAACTTCTGTTCCGCCGCGGCCAGCTTTTCCATCTCTGTCCGGTAAACCGCCTCCAGCAGCTCTTCGCGAGTGGGAAAGTGACGATACAGAGTGCCCGGTCCCACTCCCGCCTCTTTGGAGATATCGTCGAGGCTCGCGTTTGCGCCCGATCGGGTAAACGCCTCTTTCGCCACTTTCAGAATGCGCTCGCGATTGCGCTGCGCATCTTTTCTCTGTGTTCGGGGCTGCGCTGTGCGCGGGCGCGGCTTGCGAACGGAAACCTGTTTACGCGTCATGGTCATCTCTCAAAAAACCTTGCAACCGGAGACAGTCTCCGCTAATCTACAGATGCGGAGACTAACTCCGTTTTAGCAGGCGCGTTAACCGGCGTCAATCGCGAAACGGAACGGAAGGAGAAGACAGCATGCGTATCTTTGTGACCGGGGCGACGGGTTTTATCGGGTCAGCGCTGGTTCCGGAATTAATTCAGGCTGGGCATGATGTGCTGGGGCTGACAAGATCGGAGGCTGGCGCCCAGGCTCTGCGAGCAGTCGGGGCCGAGGTGAAATACGGCAACATCGAAGACCTCGACAGCCTGCGCGACGGAGCGTCCGGGTCGGACGGCGTCATTCATCTGGCTTTCAACCACAACTTCTCGCAGTTTCAGAAGAACTGTGATGACGATCGCAAAGCGATCGGGGCCATCGGCGAGGCGCTGCTGGGCTCGAAGCGGCCGTTCGTTATTACCTCGGGAACCGCGATCGCGGCCAATGTAGACGGCAAACCATCAACGGAGGACGGTCCGACCGCTTCGTGGAACCCGCGCGCGGCTTCAGAAGCGGCGGCGAAGGAATTGTTGGCGCGCGGGGTGAACGCCTCCGTGGTACGGCTGCCACAGGTTCACGACACCCGGAAGCAGGGATTGGTACCCTACCTCCTCGCCGTCGCGCGCGAGAAGGGTGTCTCGGCATACATCGGCGACGGCGGCAACCGGTGGCCGGCGGCGCATGTTTCTGACGTGGCGCGGCTCTATCGACTGGCCTTCGAGAAGGCAGAACCGGGCGCGATCTACCATGCGGTTGACGAAGAGGGTGTGACGATGAAGGCTATCGTCGAAACGCACGGACAGGGGTTGAAAGTGCCGGTGGTCAGCATCAAACCCGAGGAGGCTGAGGCCCACTTCGGCTGGCTTGGCCGCTTCGCAGGACACGATATGCCGGCTTCGAGCGCGATCACGCAACAGAAGCTGAACTGGAAGCCGACGGGGCCGGGCCTGATTGCCGATCTCAAACAAATGCGCTACGTCGAAGGCTGAAGGGCAAACAGAGCGAGACGCGGGTTGCGCATTAACGTGTTGGACAGCAGAAGGAGAAAAGAGATGACAAAGCTGTTGGGAGCGACTTCAACCACGGACGATGTTCTCGAAGGGATCAATCTCCACGGTAAACGGATTCTCGTTACCGGCGTGTCCGCCGGCATTGGAGTAGAAACGGCGCGGGCCCTCGCGGCGCACGGCGCGCAGGTGACAGGAGCAGCGAGGGATCTCAGGAAAGCCGAAGCCGCCACTGTACAAGTCCGAACGGATGCCGCCGCGAATGGCGGCAGCTTCGAACTGGTGGCGCTCGATCTGACGAACCTGAAAAGCGTCCGCGCCTGCGCCGACAGCCTGGTGGCCAGGGCTCAGCCTTTTGATGTAGTGATTGCCAACGCGGGAGTAATGGCGACTCCGTTTGGCCATACAATGGACGGCTTTGAGACGCAGTTTGGCGTCAATCACCTCGGACACTTCGTCCTCGTGAACCGGATTGCCTCTCTGGTTCGCCCGGGTAGACGGCTGGTCAACTTGTCTTCCGCCGGCCATCGGGCCTCGAATGTGGATCTTGAGGACCCCAATTTCGAGAGAACGCCCTACGACCCTTTCGTTGCCTATGGGCGGTCGAAGACAGCGAACATACTCTTCGCCGTCGCATTCGACCGGCGCCACCGGAATCGAGGCGTGCGCGCGGCGGCCGTCCATCCTGGAGTCATACAGACTGAACTCGGCCGCTATATGGATCCGGCAGAGTTGCGGAGTATGATTGATCGGCTCAACCAGCAGCTGGGAGCGGAGGGCAGCGGACCCTTCGAATGGAAGACGATTCCCCAGGGAGCGGCAACTTCGGTCTGGGCGGGTGTGGTCGCTGGCGCTGAAGAGATCGGAGGCCGGTATTGCGCGAACTGCCAGGTCGGGCACATCGTGCCGGACGACGCCGTCATCACGCCGACCGGTGAAGGGGTGCGTGCCTATGCGCTCGACCCGGATAACGCCGAGGCGCTCTGGAAGAAAAGCGAAGAACTGGTCGGAGAATCTTTTTGAGCAGCAGTAAACAGAAAAGAGGAACCGCATGAAAGAAACAACTGATCTCAGTGGCAGCTTTACGCTTACAGGCACTCCGCTCACGGTAAGTCGCATGGGCTATGGCGCGATGCAACTCGCCGGACAGGATGGCGACAAGCGGGTGTGGGGCCCGCCCCGTGATATCCCAGGCGCCATCGCGGTTCTGCGCGAGGTGGTGGCCTCGGGCGTGAACCACATCGACACCAGCGATTTCTACGGTCCGCATGTCACCAATCAGATCATCCGACAGGCGCTCCATCCTTATCCGGATGATCTGGTCATCGTGACCAAAGTTGGCGCCCGCCGCGGCGCGGAAGGTTCCTGGCATCACGCGCGCTCGCGTCAGGAGATCATCGACGCGGTCCACGACAATCTGCGCAACCTGGGCCTCGACTCGCTTCAGATCGTGAATCTCCGGCTCGGCGGGCTCGTTGCTCCGGAGGACGAACCGTTCGAAGAACCGCTCGCCGCGCTCGCCGAACTGAAACAGCAGGGCCTGGTCCAGCATATCGGTCTCAGCACTGTCTCTCCCCGGCAACTGGCGGAGGCGCAGGCATTCACGGAGATTGTCTGCATTCAGAACTTCTACAACGTGGCCCAGCGTGGTGACGACGGGTTCATCGACGATTTGGCCACCCAGGGGATTGCGTATGTGCCTTACTTCCCGCTGGGAGGTTTCTCGCCGCTCCAGTCGGCGGCGCTCGACGCGGTGGCGGCATCACTAAAGGCGACGCCCATGCAGATCGCGTTGGCCTGGCTGCTTCACCGTGCGCCGAATATCCTGCTGATTCCGGGCACGTCATCTCTCGGCCATCTCCGCGAAAACCTCGCGGCCGCGAAACTCGAACTCTCCGCGGAAACGCTGGCCGAGCTCGACCGGATCGCGCGTGCGCCGAAAACCGCCGTTGCGGACTGAGCGGCGGCGAGACAAGCAATTCGAAGGTCACTCCGGACACCGTAACCGATATCACCGGCCTTGGCACGACACCGCAACGAAAAATATTCATGCTATGTAGATTTAATGGTCCGAGAACTTCTCTCGCGTCGGCACAGTCTGCGTTGAAATTCCTCTTCTAAACGAAGAGGTTGGGGTTGCTTTTATGAGAAACAAATTGTCCTGCTGTTGAACGACAAATAGTGGCCCCGTCATTGCTCTGTGATCCGCCTATGAAGCGATTCGGCTCTGTTTTATTCGCGGCGATCCTCAGCTTGGGTTCGGTTGCATACGCGCAGGACCAAGGCCAGACGCCACCCTCTCAGCAGAAACGCGAGTCGGCCGATGCATCGAAGACAAGCATTACAGGGTGCTTGACGAAGGGTACGGGCGACGGCAGTTACCTTATTACAGATCAAAGCTCAGGCGAAAAAGTGCCGTTCAAAGGACCTGGCCAACTCGACAATTACGTGAACCACACTGTAATGCTGACCGGCACAATGACTGGGCAAGGTGCGGAGAAAGCCTTCTCTCCGGAAGCTATTGCGCAGGTAGCAGTCTCGTGTAATAAGGCTCCGTAATACAGGCGCGGGAGCATCTCCGTTACTACAAACGCCACCTTACCGTTGGAATCCCACAGGCCGCATTACTGATCGACGCTTCCAGCCAAGCTTGCGGCCTGTGTTCGGCGGGCGAAAGGCGCGCTTATCGCATATATCGCCAGATAGTAACGGATTTGATTGCCTTCAATGCCATTGCGTTCAATACCTGGGATAGCTTCGGTATGATCGGGCGTAGGACGCTGTCTGTTATCCCGCCTGTGACGACTATCATTGAGTTAGAGGACCTTTCGCTATGCGAACGCGGGTGGAACGGCGCACCGTCGATCTGTCTGCTTATCCGGATCTGGTAATCGTCTATCTTGGGATGCGAGTCAACCGTATATCCGGAATCAAGACGCTGCTGGGCTTTGGACCGAAGATTTCTTCCTCTGCTGCCGCACAGCCCGACGGGCTGCTACGGCACGAGACAATCATCTACTCGTTGTTCCCGATGCATATTGGCATGCGCCAATACTGGCGTGATGCAAACTCACTTTTGAAGTGGACGCGTTCGGACCCGCACCGGCAGTGGTGGCAGAGCTTCCTGAAGGACTCCGGCGGAACCGCCTTCTGGCACGAAACGTATTTTCGACGCGGTGGCATCGAGGCGATTTACGACGACGTGCCGGAAAGCATCGGCTTAATGGCGTTCGCGCCGATTCTACCGGCACGCGGACCGATGTTCGGCGCAGCAGCAAGGGCCGAAAAGGAATTTGGAGAGCGACCCGTACTGTCCGAGGAAGAGCTCTACGGAGAGCGATAAACAACCTGCTGTAAGTAACTCGTCAGGATGGTTCTGACCGGGCGCGGCTTGCTGATATCGGAAAATATCCTGATCACTCCCGAGTCAGAGGAAATTGCAGACGAAGCTCAGATCGCCATGGGCTGTAGCCCGTACGCACGAGCAAGGTCGTTGATCTCGTTCCGCAAAATCCCCCAGAGGCGCGCGGCTTCGGTTCCGTAGTTACCCCGCGCTACGACCTGATTGATTTTGCGGCCGTCGTCCATGACTCGTTCTACTTGCACTTTCGTCTCCATCCAGGTCTCAGTACCGTTGAACTTGCGGCGAAGACGGTTTGTGGACTGATTTAGCTCATCCAGAGCATCACTCAATTCGTCTTTTCCCGCTTTAGCTGCCGCCTTGGTAGAATCCGATGCCGTGCCGCGCCGTGATCGCCGGGACTGGCCTTGCGGTGTCGAGGCGGCGGCGGTGGCGTTGTCGCCGCGTTTTTGTAGATAATCGCGAAACTGATCCACACCGTTTTCTACTTTCGCGATCAGATTTGCAACCTGCGGTTTTGTGAGTGCTTGCGCTGCGGCTGCACCCGCTGTGAAAACCAATAAGACCAAAACCTGGATCAACCCCAGGCGCTTCATGTTGAACGATTTCATAAAGTACTTCCTTCCGTGCGCACCGACCTCTAGAGAGATGCCCCAGTCGCGCGGCAGAGCCAAATTATCTTGCAGCGGCCCGGGAAATCCTGCGGCGGGAATCGATTGTCAGTATGACGACGCGGATCGCCAAGCTGGCGCAAGATAAGTCCGCCGACGTCTCCGGCGCCGCAAGGCCAGTCCCCGCGATCACGGTACGACAATCAACGAGAGCAGTTATCCTCGGAAGCGCAACGTAGGTATCCTGGAGTACGAGCAGACATCTCCGGATAGCGGTAGAGTCCAGGGCTCGGCTTTCGAGATGAGACAGCCAAGTTTTGCCCGTAGTCCGCCGCCGATCAGGCGTGTTTAATGAAGCACGATTTTCTGAACGCGCAGATTGCCGAGCTCGCCGACGTAAAGCGTGTTCGCGTCGCGGCAATCGATTGCGTTGACCGTGCCGAACTCCTTCGGCAGCTTGCCGGCCCTGCCGAACTTGCCGATCATGGTTCCGTCGAGACGCATCTTGTAGATCTCGCCGTCGTGATCGATATCGTCCATAGGGTTCGAGTTCGAGACATATAGAACAGGGCTTGATCCCTTCGTGATGCAAAGCGCCGTCGCGTTTCCGACGCCGGTGATGGCCGACTTGAAATTGCCGTCATTGTCGAAGACCTGAACGCGTTTGTTGCCGCCATCGGCAGCGTACACGTTGCCCTGAGCGTCAACGGCGATTCCGCGAACGTCGGCGAAGTCTCCGTTCTCCGTGCCCCTTTTGCCGAAGGACTTCACGAATTTTCCGTTCTTATCGAACTTGGCGACTCTGGTGTTGTTGCCTCGGCCGTCGGCGACGAAAATGTTGCCCGCGGCGTCCCATGCGACATCGGTGGGGCGATCGAAAAGGTCCTGCTGTGGTCCTGCGCCGGGGGCTCCGCCGCCGCGGCCACCACGTCCGCGTCCGCCTCCTGCCGGATTCGAGGGCACGTTCACGTTCTCCGCCTTACGGCCGAGCAGCATTCCGACGCGTCCCTGCGGAGTGAACTCGATCACCATCGTGGCCATTTCATCGACTACCCAGATGTTGTCGCTCGGATCAACCCGAACGTTCGCGGCGACCATGAAACCGTACGAATCCTTTCCGATCTCGCGGACGTACTTACCCGTGCGGTCGAACTCGAAAAGACGCGAACCGCCGTGCGCGAACGGACGCGACGTCCCGATCGTGATAGTCGGATGCCCGGTGCGGGTGTAGACGAAGATATTGCCTTTTGAATCAGTGGCCACGCCGCCAACTTCCCCGAGGTACGTGCCTGTAGGGAGTTGAAGGGCCTTCGGCACGGAATCGAACCTGATCTCCGGAGCGCTGCTCTGCGCCAAGGCGACGAGCCCGGCGGCGAGTGCGCCTGAAAGTGCGATCGATATGGAGCGTTTCACTACCGCCCTCCTTGTTTGGTTGGCTGCAGGATGAATTTCTGAACGCGCCATGACTCAATTTCACCGATGATCAGTTCGTTGGGATTGCGGCAGTCCATCATGTGGACGACCTGAAAGTTCGGGGGCAGCTTGCCGGCATGTCCGAACTTGCCCAGAATCGTGCCGTCGATATCGGCTTTGTATATCTCGCCGGTGTTGTCCCATGTCCCCGGCGCATTGCCATTGGGATTCGAGTTCGAAAAGAACACATATTGATGCGGCCCGGAGGAGACGCAGACGGACCACGCGGTTCCCAGGTTATCGAAGCTCTTGATCTGCTTCAGATCGTTGTCGAGCACCTGATAGCGGTTGTTGCCGCGGTCGGCAACCCAGACGTGCCCCTGATTATCGACCTGAAGGGCGTGGGGCAGATTGAATTCGCCCGGGGCGGTCCCGACTTTCTCAGAACCGGTTTGGGCGATGAAGCGGCCGTTCTTGTCATACTTGACGACGCGGTTGTTGCAGTAGCCATCGCCGACGAAGATGTTGCCTTGCGGATCCCAGCCAACATCGGTGGGGCGGCACAGGATGTACTTCTGCGCCGGAGGATTCGGACCGACGGGATACAGGGTTGCGCCGAGGACGGCGGGCGGGCGGCTGCCGAGCACCATCTGGACGCGGCCGTCGGGGCTGAACTTGGTGACCATATTGGTTCCTTCGTCGACGGTCCAGATGTTGTCGTCTTTATCCACGCGCACCGCGTGGGCGAACTCGAAACCGTAGTAGCCGCTGCCGATCTCGCGAACGTAATTGCCAGTAGCGTCGAACTCGAAGAGGCGGGTCGTGGCGCTGCGGTGATAGACAAAGACGTGGCCTTTGGAGTTTGTGGCGACGCCGATGCCTTCACCCAGGTATTCGCCGGGCGGAAGCTTGATGAAGTTCGGCACGGCCGTGAACTGGATTTCAGGCACGTTCTCGACTGTCGCCTTCTTCTGCGCGATCGAAGGCAGCGCGGCGAAAGTCAGAACGGCTGTGGTTAGCAGTATCCGTTTCATGATCGATTGCCTATTCTATGCAATACCGAGTGCTGATAGACTGCCGTGCAGCATGAAAGTTTTTGCGCTGGCGGGCCTGGCGGCATCGGCCGCGCTTGCGGCGCCTGTCGATTTCAATTCCGAGATCCGGCCGATTCTGTCCGGGCACTGCTATACATGCCATGGGCCGGATGTGGCGGCGCGCAAGAGTTCGCTGCGGCTGGACAGCGAAGCCGGGGCGAAAGCGGCGATCCGGCCTGGCGATCCGGCGCAGAGCGAGCTTATACGCCGCGTCACGGCGACCGACGCGCGGCGCATGCCTCCGGCGTGGGCAGGCAAGGCGGCGCTTTCGGAACGCGACATCGACCTGTTGAAGCGCTGGATCAGTGAGGGCGCGCGATGGCAGCAGCACTGGTCGTTCATCCCCCCGAAGCGGTCCGATCAGTCTGCCACGCTTGATACGTTCGTCCTGAACCGGCTCCAGAAGGAAGGACTCAAGCCAGCCCCTCCCGCCGACAGGCGGACGCTGATCCGGCGCGTGTCGCTCGATCTGACCGGTTTGCCTCCCACACCGGACGAGGTGGACGCGTTCGTGAACGACTCCTCGCCCGACGCTTATAACAAAGTGGTTGACCGGCTGCTGGCCTCGCCACGGTATGGCGAGCGCATGGCTGAGCGGTGGCTCGATAATGCCCGCTACGCTGACAGCAACGGGTATCAGACAGACGGCGAGCGCTTCATGTGGCGTTGGCGCGATTGGGTAATCGACGCGTACAACGGCAACAAGCCCTACGATCAATTCACGGTGGAGCAGATCGCGGGGGACCTGCTGCCCAACGCGCGTCCCGACCAGATCATCGCGACAGGCTTCAATCGTAACCACCGCGGCAATGGCGAGGGCGGCATCATTCCGGAGGAGTACGCCGTTGAGTACGTGGTTGATCGCGTAGAAACCACATCGGACGTTTTCCTCGGTCTTACGCTCGGCTGCGCGCGCTGTCACAACCACAAATACGACCCCTTCACGCAGAAGGAGTTCTATCAGATGTACGCCTTCTTCAACAATGTCCCCGAGCGGGGGAAGGCGTTCAAATACGGCAACTCGCCGCCGGTAATCCCGGCGCCGACGCCGGACCAGCAGGCGAAGCTCGCGGCGCTGGATCAGAAACTCGCGGCCGCAGAGGCAGCCTTCGGGAAGGTGAACCTGACGCCGAACGCTGCCGTCATTGCGCCCGATTGGTCGCCCGCGCGGTATCGCGTCGTGCACATGCCATTGACGGGTGACCTCAAAGGTGAACTGAAGGTCAACATGGCGCGATTGGCGCGCTATGAGGACCTGATGGAGAACAACCCGGTTCTCGACGTGAAAACGAAGATCGTCAGTGAGCCGACCCAGAGGGACGGGTACATCGAGGTCGGCGATTACGCGAAATTCGGCTTTTACGACGCGTTCACGGTATCGGCGTGGATCAACCCTGCGGGTCCGGACGGAGCGATCGTGACGCGTGCCTTCGATGACGCCGAGGGACAAGGCTGGGGCCTCGTTCTCAAAGATGGACATCTACGCGCGAGCCTGGTCCAGCGGTGGCTGGACGATGGCGCCCGAGTAGAGAGCGAAGCTACGGTTCCGATGAATCGCTGGTCGCATGTGGCGCTGACTTATGACGGGTCGCGACTGGCGGAGGGCATCCATATCTATCTGAATGGTGAGCCGCTCAAGCTGAAGGTGGCGCTTGACGACCTGAACCAGAACTTTGATACGACGCAGCCGCTGCGGATTGGCGGCGGGCTGGCGCTGCCGTTTAACGGGACCATCAAGAAGGTCGATGTGTATTCGTCGGCGCTGCCGGTCGAGGATGTCCGGATACTGGCGGCGGATCAGAGCCCTGAGAAGACGCTGCGCGCGTTTGAGGAGACCCATGGTCGGGCGGAGGTGCGCGAGGCTTACGCGCGGATGATGGACCTGAAGGACGAGCGCGCCGCCATGGTCGCGAGCTTTCCGACCGTGATGGTGATGCAGGATGCGCCGGGTATCCGCGAAACGCATGTACTGATCCGCGGCGCGTATGACAGGCCGGGTGAGAAGGTGACGGCGGGCGTGCCAGCGGTCCTTCCACCGCTGCCGGACGGCATGCCAGCGAACCGGATGGCGCTGGCGAAGTGGTTGGTGGATCCGGGCAATCCGTTGACCGCGCGAGTCGCGGTGAACCGCTACTGGCAGATGCTCTTCGGCACGGGCATTGTGAAGACCGTTGAGGACTTCGGATCGCAGGGCGATGCGCCGTCGAACCAGGAACTGCTGGACTGGCTCGCAACCGAGTACATCCGGAACGGGTGGGACACGAAGGCCCTGCTGAAGACGATCGTGACAAGCGCTACATATCAGCAGTCCTCGAAGGTGACGCCGGAATTGCTGGCGCAGGATCCGGATAACCGACTCCTGGCGCGCGGCCCGCGTGTGCGGTTGGCGGCCGATGTGGTGCGGGACCAGGCGCTGGCGGCTTCGGGGCTGCTCGTGGAGAAGGTGGGTGGCCCGTCGGTCAAACCTTATCAACCGCCGGGATTATGGAAGGAGCTTGCCGGCGGCAGGGATTACGAGCCGGATAAAGGCGACGGGCTGCACCGGCGCAGTCTTTACACCTTCTGGAAGCGGACAGCGCCACCGCCGATGATGGTGAACTTCGACGCGGCGAATCGCGAGACGTGCGTGGTGCGCGAACTGAGGACGGATACGCCGCTGCAATCGCTCGATCTGATGAACGATCCGATCTTCGTGGAGGCATCGAAGGCTCTGGCGACGCGAATGGTGCGGGAAGGGGGCAGCGATCCAGGTGAGCGCATCGCGCGGGGATTCGAGCTTGTGCTCGCGAGGAAACCCAGGCCACAGGAGGCTGACGTGTTGATTGCGAGCTACCGGCATTATCTGGACCGATATCAGGGCGAGCCTGCGGCGGCCGCGCAGTACGCGAATGGGGATCCGGCGATGGCGGCTTACAGCGCGATTGCGAGCGTCATCCTGAATCTGGATGAGGCAGTGACCAAGGAGTAAGAGATGCGGATGGGAGATGTCGCGGCTTGCGCCGCAGGTCCGACGCGACGAGGTTTTTTGGGGATGGTCGGGCTCGCCAGTCTGCTGAATGCGGCGGATGGGTTGACGGGTTTGCCGCACTTTGCTCCGAAGGCGAAAAGAGTTATTTACCTGTTCCAGTCGGGTGGTCCGTCGCAGATGGATCTCTTCGACTACAAGCCTCAGCTGAAGCCCCTGGCGAAGACGGAGTTGCCGGACTCGATCCGGCAGGGTCAGCGGCTGACCGGAATGACGGCGGCGCAGACGAGCTTTCCGGTGGCGCCGTCGATCTACGAGTTCCGGCAGTACGGTCAGTCTGGCGCCTGGGTCAGCAGCCTGATGCCGTACACAGCGAAGATCGTGGATCAGTTGTGCTTCATCAAGTCGATGTACACCGAGCAGATCAACCACGATCCGGCGGTGACGTTCTTTCAGAGCGGTTTTCAGTTGGCCGGGCGGCCATCGATCGGGGCATGGCTTTCGTACGGGCTCGGGAGCGAAAACCAGAACCTGCCGGCGTTCGTCGTGATGATCTCGCAGGGCAGCGGCAATCCGAACGATCAACCACTGGCGGACCGGCAATGGGGTAGCGGGTTCTTGCCCTCGCGGTACCAGGGGGTTAAGTTCCGGGCACAGGGCGATCCGGTGCTGTTCCTGTCCGATCCGGCGGGCTTTTCGCGAGCGGACCGCCGGCGCTTCATCGACGACGTGGCGAATCTCGATCAGCTCAATATGGAAGACTACGGCGATCCGGAGATTGCTACGCGAATCACTCAGTACGAGATGGCGTACAAGATGCAGATGTCCGTGCCGGAGTTGACGGACTTTTCGAAGGAACCTGAGCACACCTTCGATTTGTACGGACCGGATGCGCGGAAGCCGGGCACGTTCGCGGCGAACTGTTTGCTGGCGCGGCGGCTATCGGAGCGCGGCGTGCGCTTCGTGCAGTTGTTCCATCGCGGATGGGACCAGCACACGTTCCTGCCCAAACAACTTCCGGGGCAGTGCAAGGATACCGATCAGGCGTGCGCGGCGCTGATTCAGGACCTGAGCGAGCGCGGGCTGCTGAAGGACACGCTGGTGGTTTGGGGCGGAGAGTTCGGGCGCACCGTG
>Ga0126381_100001677_pt1 | contig 23682 bp, 34 predicted proteins | sample PanSoiMetPlot_28_FD_96465 | JGI IMG/M metagenome (GOLD analysis project Ga0126381, IMG submission 96465) | Tropical forest soil microbial communities from Panama - MetaG Plot_28 | ecosystem: Environmental > Terrestrial > Soil > Tropical forest > Bulk soil | place: Panama | collected 2016-02-17 | reverse complement strand
CGCGCTCCGCTGGAACCCGAAGTACCAGCCGCCGGTCAAGAGGAACCGAGGCCCGGTCAGGCCCGGACCGGGAGCGTAAGTGCCGACCTCGATGCGGGGAGGGGCCGGTAGGAGGCCACCGCCGCCTCCGCGCTCGGTGGTGATCAAGCCGCCGAAGAAGATCCTCACAGCCAGACAGCAGGGGACGATCTGGGCAGCGCAGCAAGAGCGGCCCTTCTGGGAGCAGCCGACGCCCGTGCGCGTCTCGCCGCCCTCGGCTTTCCACCACCGGGACATGGGACCGCCGTCGAGGCCGTCCCGTGTGTCTCCCGCGACGCAGTACCGCCGCGCGTTTCGCGCGCCTGCGGACGTGAAGGCGCAACTCCAAATCGCGAGGACGATGACGCCGAAGCGGCGGGCGCTCTACGAGAAGATCATGACGCCGCCGGAAGAGGTTCACGCCAGCCTCTGGAAGGCGATCAAGGACACCCCTGCCTCGATCTACCACCACTCGATCATCGGTCCGGCGATCAGAGGCCTCGGACTGCTGACCGCGCACGAAGCGCCACGAGCTTACGCCTGGCTCTCCAACCCCGACGCCGTCCGCTCCTTCGTCACCAGCCCCGGCCGGGTCGGGCACGCTGCGCGCGTCGCGGCGATGCAGATCGGCTTCGACCCGAAGGCGCTGATCCATCCCGTCGCCAAGGTTCACCACGACGAGGCCGTCCAGCGCCGCCTGGCCGCGTGGCAGCGCGCTCACCCGCACGCGACGACGGAAGAGTTCTTACGCGCGAACCCGGACGCGCTCAACGCCAACATCGTCCCCTGGGCAGCCCCGGTCAGCGGCCTGCTCAAGAGCGCCATCGAGACTCAGGTGCCGAGAGCACTCGCACGCGAGGCAGCGGCGAACACGCTGCTGCGCGGGCCTGCCCGCAACGCCACGCACGACCTGATCGACCAGGCGATGATCGGCCGTCCGCCCGCCGAGGTGCGCCGGGTCAAGGGCGCGCTCGATGCGCGCGTGCATGCCGAGACGAAGAATCTCGGCCTCGGTGCCCGCGACACGAAGAAGGCGATCTCGGCCCGCTTCACCGACCTCGGCCAGCAGATCACCGACGAGGCTCCGAACGTGCCGAGGGCACGGCTCGCGCACCAGATCATCAGACAGGCCCGTGAGGCGGTGACGCCCTTGAGCGACGCACACGCGCAGTCGATGAAGAACCTGCAGGAGGCCCAGGCTGCGTACGACCTGGCGAGGGAGAAGGCCGGGGCGGCGAAGTCGGGCGACCTGTTCAAGGCCAAGCAGGACGCTGCCACCGTGCTCGGGCGGGCGAAGAACCTGGAGTTGTACGACCGGGTCGAGGGGATGATCCAGCCGAAGCCGACGCTGCCCTCACACCCGAACTACGCCGAGCGCCAGGCGCTGGCCGAGAGTCTGATCGAGCAGCACGGCGGCACGACCGCGCTTCCGGCCTCGATCCAGACGACCGAGGACGTGCATCGCGTTTTCTCGCTGCTCGACGCGATGGCCCAAAGGGGCATCCACGGCAAGGAGTGGTACCTGAACTCGGCGAAAGCAATCCTTTCGCTCGCCAGGGGCGACATCAACCAGGCCGAGCGGATCGCCGAGTTGTTCGCGATCTACTCGCCGCAGCAGCCGATCCTCGGCAACACTTCGCTCGCCTTCCGGGCGCTGAACGAGCACCTGCTCGGACGGCAGATCACGACCGGCCAGGAGTGGCAGCAGAAGGCGGCGCAGAAGATCCTCGACGGCGTCGGCCACTGGGAGGGGCGGAAGACGAACAACTTCTACCGCAACTTCATGGCCGACATCATCAAGCTCAAGACCTCGACGCCCGAAGAGGCGAACGCGCTGATGAAGCAGTACGGGATCACCGGCCACGAGATCACCAACGACCTTTGGATGTCGCGCTCGGTCGGGCACACGACGGACGCCGTCTCGGGTGGGCGCTACGACGTGCTCGACGCGCTGATCGGCCAGGCCGCGCACGAGCGGGGCTGGCAGCCGCGCGAGGTGCAGGCGGCGATCTGGACGCACCTGAAGGATGTCTCCGACGACGTCTCGGCGAACATCGACTTCGCCACCTCCATCGACCGGCACCTGGCCGAGGTCTTCGGACTCGGCAACATCCACCCCGAGCTACGGACGGCGATCAACGACTTCGCAAGCGAGGTCGGGCTGCTCTCCAGGGAGATCACCTCCGGCGGCAGGCAGTTGGGCATCGGCACCTCGGCCGCGCCGCGCGGGACGAAGGGCGCACCGGCCTTCCGACTGAAGGACAACGAACGACGCCTGCTCGACGCCGTCACCTCGACCGTCGCGCACGCACTCGGCGAGGACTCGCTGACCTGGGTGCGCCCGTTCAAGACGACCACGCCGACCAGGGCCGACACCATCGTGGTCAGACTCGGCCAGCGGGGGACGCACGGGGACGCGGCCAGGCTCGCCGAGCAGTTGAACCCGCACGGCGGCGAGCGGATCCAGGTCTTCCAGCACGACGACGGCTTGCTCGTTCGCAACCAGGACCCGAACCTGCCGAACTCCAAGCCGGGGAAGGCTGCCGACTTCTGGAAGCTGGTCGAGGCGCACGCGGGCAACCTGTTCGGCGACAACATCGACTTTGCCGCCTACGCTTCGGACAGTCGAACCGTCAAGGGAGCGAACCATGTCCAGCACATCGCGCGTGCGTTTGGGAACCGAGCAGGATCTCCAGCAGGACTTCGGTTCCAGCAGGCTGCTGATCGGCTCATCAGTACAGCCGAGTCCGTTCGGGCAGGAGGTGCCGCCGGAGAACCTGCCGCCGGAGGAGCCTACCTCCCCCGCATCGAGCGAATCCCCACCCTCGCCCGAAGGCTAGTCACCGAGGAGACAGGCTCGTTCAACCTGGGCGCGTTCCTCGACCCCTTCGGGCGCAAGGGCGCGATGCCCGAGGAGATCGCCGGGCCTCCGCCGGAGACACCGCCCCCCTGGCAGCCGCCGGAGGGGGAGCCGAGCCGGACACTGATCGACCCGACGCCGGGCGCGCGCGTGTACGAGATCAGGATCGGCGACGAGCCTGTGGGCACGATCACGCGCGAGGGCAAGGCTTGGCGGATCACCCCGGCCGAGCGGTTCGCGCAGGGCACCGAGAAGTGGCCGGTGGACACGACGCTGAAGGCAGCCGAGCAGCGGATCGTCGCGCACGCCTACGGCCTCGGGCCGACCCGCGCCGACGTTCCCTCGCTGCTCCAGGGCGCGAGGTCGATGCGCGGCAAGGTGAAGGCGGGCCGCTCCATCGAGGCGGGCCAGCGTTCGGCCGCAGGCGAGCGGGCCTACCAGGAGGCCGGAGGTGGGATCGAGGGCCACCATGCGGCCAAGCGCGCGCTCAGGGGGCCGTACATGACGCTCAACTACAAAGGCTTTCAGTACTTCACCCGCGAGGCGCTCGATCAGATGGTTCGCGACGTGCGCGAGCATCCCGACCTGCTGCCGTTTGAGCGGACGCGCGCGGCCGACGCGCTGGAGAAGGCCTGGGAGGACGCGAAGCTGCCGTCGGAGTCGGACATCGGCCTGCTGGAGCGGGTCTTCCCACCCGAGGTGATCAAGTCCATCGAGGACCAGACGCGGACGAAGTTGCAGAAGGTCGGCGGTGCCGTCTCCGGGATCCTCAACGCCCCGCGCGCAATCGAGTCCTCCTTCGATGTCTCGGCCCTGCTTCGCCAGTCGCTCGTCGCCAGCCTCCGCCATCCCGGCCTGGCCGCGAAGAACACGGTGCCGATGGTGCAGTCGCTCTTCTCCAAGAAGGCCTACGCGCAGATCATGGAGGACATCGCCTCGCGGCCGAACTACAACCAGATGATGGAGTCCGGCCTCTCGCTGCTCGACATCGGCAAGGACATGAACAGGCGCGAGGAGTTGTTCACCTCGCGGATGGCCGAGGTGATCCCCGGCGTTCGCCGTTCGGAGCGCGCCTACACCGGCTTCCTGAACCTGATGCGGGCCGACATCTTCGACCAGATGGCTCCGCACATCTCCGACGTCGCGCTCTCCAAGGGCCGCGACCCCGAGAAGGCGATCAAGAACCTCGCCGGGCTGATCAACGCGATGACCGGCCGGGGAGGCCTGAGCTACGGGGAGAAGTTCGCCAAGGAGTTGAACGTGCTCTTCTTCTCACCGCGCCTGTTCGCCTCGCGGATCGCGATGTTCAAGTACATGGTCGATCCGCGCGTCGATCCGCGCGTCCGCCTCTACGCCTTCCGCTCGATGCTCCAGACCTTCAGCGCGCTGACCGGGATCCTCTACCTGGCGAAGCTGAACGGTGCGACGGTCGTCACCGACCCGCGCAACCCGGACTTCGGCAAGATCAAGTTCGGGAACATCCGTATCGACGTGATGGGCGGCTTCCAGCAGATGGCCCGGTTGATCGCACAGGAGGCGACCCAGACACGGATCTCCTCCACCACCGGCAAGACCTACTCGCTCGCCAACCCGGCCTACGGCGGGCAGACACCGCTCGGGATCGGCTTCTCCTTCGCGCGCACCAAGCTCGCTCCGATCCCCTCCCTCCTCGCCGACATCGGCCTGCGGAAGACCTACGCCGGGCAGCCGGTCATCCTCTACGGGCACGGCGGCATCTCCCCCTATCTCCCCTCGACAAACAGCGAGCTTTACCAGCGAGCCATGCCGCTGCTCTGGCAGGACATGTGGGACGCCTACCAGAACCACGCGAACGCAGCCGAGATCCTCTCCCTCTACGGCCTCGGGCTGACCGGCGTCGGCGTGCAGGCCTACGGCAAGAAGCCGCCGAAGTCGAGGCGCTCGTACATCGGCGGAGGAGGAGGCAGTGACGTCGGCGGGGCTGATGTCGGCATCGGCGGGGCTGACATCGGCGGCGGTCCGTAGTGCTGCCGTCGAACTGGCAGGCGGCGATCCTGCGCGGCATCGGCGCTCCGGTGACCCCGTCGAACATCCACCTGCTCAACGCCTGGCAGCAGGCCGAGGGCGGCGGCACGGCGAACGACGCGAACTTCAACCCGCTGAACACGACACAGGGCGCGAGCGGTGCGCGCTCGATCAACTCGGTCGGGGTGAAGAGCTACCGCTCGGCGGCGCAGGGCATCGAGGCGACTGTGCAGACGCTTCTGAACGGCCATTACGGGCCGATCCTGTCGGGGCTGCGGTCGAGCGCTTCTCCGACCAGGATCGCGCAGGCCGTCGCGGCCTCTCCTTGGGGCACCGGCAGCGGCGTGCTCAACGTGCTTGGAAGTGGAGGCGGCAGAACCCCACTCTCCTCTGCCGTCCCTCCGGCGGCGGGGCCGTCCGCCAGGACCGCACCTGGCGCATCCCCCTCGGCCCCGCCGTCCTTTAAGTTGCCGCAGATCGTCTTTCCCGACGTGAGCGGCAGTCTCTCGCGGATCGCCGAAGGATGGAAGCCGACGGAAACGCTCCAGGCGACGACCGACGCCCTGCTCTCCCAGATGATGCAAGGGCCGAACCTGATCCCCGTGCGCGACCTGCGCGGCCACCCGATCACACAGACGCTGCGAACGCCAGCCCCAGCGCCGTCGCCCGGCGGGACGTGGGACGGCACCTACGCCCCGGCGACCTCGCTCGCGAACCTGGCCGAGCGCTACGGCCTCAGCGTCACCTCGCAGAAACGAGACACGAGGCTCTCGGCCTCCGGCCTCCCCTCAGACCACTGGGTCGGATCGAAGAACGCCTACGCCTACGACGTCGGCGGCTCGGTGCCGGAGATGGACAAGGCGGCGCTTGCGCTCACGCACAGGCTCGGGATCCCCTATTCCGGCGGCTCACTGGTGGCGACCAAGATCCTGAACGGCCTGCGCTACCAGTTGCTCTACCGCACCGACGTCGGCGGCGACCACTACTCGCACATACACATTGGCGTGAAACGGGTCGGATGATACCCTCTAACCATGTCCACATGGTCAAGAGCGCCGCATGACAAGCGTTGTCTTGTTCCTGGCTGCGACCGAAAGACGAGGCGGCGGATCCAGCTTTGCGACATGCACCATGGGCGCTGGAAGAGCCGTGGCGAGCCTGACGATTTCTCGTCGCTCGCTGGGCCACGTCGTCAGCGTCAGGCCAAGGTCTTTTCGCGTCGTGACCGCGATGGCTATGTCCTCTTCCGAGCGGGCTTCGGCAAGAAGGGCCAATGGGTGCGCGAGCATCGAATCGTCATGGAACGCCATCTCGGTCGTCCCTTGGCGCGGGATGAGAGCGTGCATCACGTCAATGGCAAGAGGGACGACAATCGGATCGAGAACCTGGAACTTTGGTTCGTCGGTGAGAAGCCGCCAGGACAACGGGTCACCGACCTCGTCACTTGGGCGCAGGCGATCATCGACCGTTACGGATAACGACCACATCGGCGTCAAGCGCGTCGGCTGATTAGCCCCCGAGCGGGTGAATCAGGTGCCGGGCGCGGTCGTGCTCAAAGGGGCCGTGCGGGTTGAGGATGTCCCAGGCCCAGGCCGAGGAGCCAAGCTCGCCGTTGACGAGGTGCGGCGCGATCCGGACGCCGCCCCGGTCACGGTTCAGCGACTCCTGCAGATCCTGGTAGCGGTTCATCCGGTGCTCGGTGTCCATCAGCAGGCGCAGGCCGTGGTAGGGCGCGAGCGCGGCGACCCTGCCTGCGTGGGCGAGCGCGCCGAGGAGGCCCGGATGGAGCGTCGGCGGAGCGACGCTCGGCGGCGGCTGTCTCCAGGTCTGGCGTGAGTACGCGAAGCTGCCGGGGAAGAAGCTCGGCTCGATGTGCCTGATCGCCTGGCGTGCCTCAAGCGCCTGCCTTTGCGCCTCCGGCACGCGACGGACCGGCGGCTGGACGCCTCGCATGAGCCTGGACGGCGGCGGGCGTGGGATCACGCCTGGAGTGTACGCCCCGTCGGGTAGAAGAAGGTAGCGGGGCGGCTCGTTTCTCTGGCTTGCCGCCCCGCAGCCCTCTGACCTACGTCTTCAGTGCCTGTGTCAGGTTGTGCAGCGACTGCAACCCGGCGATCAGGATGCGGGTGCTCCGCTTGCGCTTGCCCCACTTCTGACCGCCCGCCTCGGCTGTCTGCAACAACCGTCCGACCTGGGTGTCGAGCGAGCGCATCCGGTACCTCAGGACGTACTCCTCCCACTCGGCCTCGTCGTCGGTCAGGCTGTACACGCCTCGATACGGTGACCAGACGAGCGGCTGACCGTTGTCGGTCTGAAGCTCGTCCTTCAGGTAGCCGAGGCCGTATGCGAACTGCATGTGAGTCAGCCCCGTGCGCCTCCGGATCTCCCAGGACGTGCTGTCGCCGTTCTGGTCGAGGTCGTCCCAGATGATCTGGGCCGTCTCGTCGCGCTTGCGGTAGGTCGTCATTCTCACCTCCTCTGCTAGTCGTCGGACAGGAGCTTGGAAAGCTCGTCCTCAAACGACTGGTCACCGGAATCGAGGTAGCTTTGGAACCAGTCGAGCATCGTCCGGATCTCGTCCAAGCTCTCAGCCACCGCCCCGCGCTGCTCGTCGTCCATCTCCATCTCGCGGACGGCGTCGTAGGCGTCCCGGATGCCGCGTTTCGCCACCACGAGGTTGCCGAGCACGTTCGCCAGGAAGGCGAGTGTGCTCTTCGCCTGGCCGAGTGCGCCCGAGGACTTGCGCGTCCTCTCCTTGTTCGTCGCCTCGCGCTCCTCGCGGACTTGCCCGGACACCCGCGTGACCTGAGCCGAAGCCTCCGGGTTCTTCGCCAACTCGCGTGCGACGTCCGGCTTCCCGAGCGCCGCCTGTGCGACTTTCGCCGCCTGTTTCGGTGTCAGCTTCTCCACGAGATGCTCGACCGTCTCCAGCGGAGCGGTCTTGAGGAGCTTCTCGGCACCGGCCTGGATCTCGGCCGTCGTCGCGTGCGAACCGCGTCCCCAGTCGATGGGCGACTCCGGCGTCGAGGTTGTGCGCCAAGTCACAACCCTGCGCGCCCAGTTCTCGCTCCTGCCGAACCGCTCTCCGATCTCGCGGTTGCTGAGTGTCGAGTCAGCCTCTTTCGCGGCGATGATCTCGTCCGCCGCTTTGGCGTACCAGGCATCGCCTTTCGCGAAGTACCCCTCGGCCTTCGCGAGGTGGCCTTCGGCCTTGGTGTTCATTTAGCCTCCTTGTGTCCGGGCGCTGTTCTCTGACGGGGCGGTGCCCGGACTTACACCGCATCCCGAACGGTAGCGGATCTTGCCGCAGATGCAACGAGCGGCGAGCTAGCCGCAGCCCTCGACCTCGCGGCCGAGGCGATCCACGTCCCTGAGGTTGCCGTTCAGGCGCTTCTCGGCCGCGCGCGCAGCCTCGGAGACGCGCTGGCGCACCCGCTCCCGGTAGGCCGAGTCTGTAGCCAGCCAGTGCAACTGCAACGAGTGCCAGGCCTTGGCAAGCTCGGGGGACTCGTCCGGGGCGGGAATGCGAGAAGCCGCGAGCAGCCTCTCGGCGTGACGCGCCCGTGTGTGTGACAGGTCACGGGGAACGGTCACCGCCTCGCGGCCTTCAGGTCGTCCAGGAAGGCCTGTCGGTTTTGAGTCACCCAGGCCAGCGCGGTGGCGACCGCGTGGTAGCGCCGCAGCCGTGATGACTCGTCTCGGAAGCCGAGCGTCACGGCGATCTCGTCCGCCCACTCGTCCAGCACGTCGGAGCCGATCTCGACGTCGTCGGGGACGATCAGCGTCCACTCCTTGCTCTTGCGCGGCTTGCCGTTCGTCCGCCGCTGCTTGACGTGGCCGCAGGTCGGACAGACTTCCTCGGGGGCCGGACGAGCCGCAGCAGCCGTTCCGGTCCCCGCTCCCGGCGGTTGAGGGTCGAGCAGGCCAACGTGCGTCCACTCCCCGCCGTCGTTGTAGATCTTCTCCAGCCACCAGAAGATCCCGGACTCAAAGCTGATCCGCGCCTTGTAACCGCCGAGCGGGCCGGTCACCCATTCGTGGTGCTCGCGACAGAGGCCGACCCTGTTGCCGATCACGATCCCGTTCGGCAAGCGAACCCACTCATACGGCTGGCCGCGCAAGTACGACCGAGGCCAGAGATGGTGGCAGTGCGCGGACTCACGGCCGCAGCCGGGCACGGCGCAGATCTCGTTCACCTCGTAGGGCTTGCCCTCGTGGCCTCTGATCCCGAAGTCCTTCGCCGGGAGCAGCGTCATGAGCGTGGGTCCTCGATCTCCCAGAGGTGGAAGACGTGATCCTGCTCGGGGACGTTGACGTACTGCTCCGGCGGCGGCAGTAGCATCGCGAAGGTCTTGTCGTGCGGCAGTAGCCGGTAGCGCACCGCCTTGATCTCGTCCCAGGAGGGGTGCCGGTTCGGGCGGGAGATCGAGAGGTGCCAGAGCAGTGCCCCGTTCTCCCCGGCCGGGTCACGGGTGACGATGATCTTGATCTCGCCCAGCGTGTAGGCGGCTCCGCCGCTGCCCTCCATCATCAGGCGCGGAATGCCGGGATCGCCGTGCTCCCAGGTGCCGGGCACGTCGGGTGAGGTGCGGCTCATGTCGCGGGGGGTGCCGGGCAGCGGACGTAATCGCCCAGGCCGCTGCCTGCCGAATGTCTGCCCGGAGCTACCGGGCTGGTCGGGCCGGACGGCACCCCCTCAGGCAACCGGCCAGGCCTGTTCTGTTCGCCGGTCCCTGTCACTCGACTCGCTCATGCGCCCACGCCGGGCAGTCGTTACGGAAGCCGCAGAAGTTGCAGGCCGGGCCTCCCTTGTAGTCGGAGAAGATCCCGTTCACCGGCCAGTCCTCTTCCGGGCCGTACTTGTCGAAGTACATCTGCACCTGGAAGGCGTAGTCGCGGAACACGCGCTCGACCAAGGGTCGCTGCGTCTCCTCCAGGCTGACCACCATCTGCTCGCTCTGGAGCGGCGTCGCGATGGAGGGCGTCTGTGCCCGGCTGACCGAGTGGAAGTGCGTCGGCTTGCCGAGGAAGGCCGTGTACACGACTCCCTGGAGCCGCCAGTGGGCGTCCGGCTTCTTCTGCACCTGCTTGCTCGACTTGCGGTCGATCAGGTTCGCCTCCTCCTCGACGTCGATGTAGCCGAGGAAGGGGATCGGGATGCCGGGTACGAGGAACTCGATCTTCTTCTCGACCGCGAGCGGCTGCACCCTCGGCGAGACGCTGGTCAGGTAGGCCCGCGTGATCCGCTCGCCGTCGTGGCGCACCTCCTCGGGCTTCTTGTCCCAGCGGATCTCCGACTCGCCGCCGTCCTTCTCGACCGCCTCCGGCCAAGCGGCGTCGTGGAAGTACTCGACCACCTCGGTGACGGGAAGATCGGCGTGCGAGGTGATCTTCTGGAGGTCGTTGAAGCCCTGCGCGGAGTGCCAGGCCTTGCCGAGAGTCAACGCCTCACCGGGCCGCTCCTTGCGGCCCTTGATGTAGCGCTGCTGCCAGGCACGCGGGCAGACGCGGAGTAGGCGCAGGCCCGAAGGCGAGAAGTGCGCCAGGTAGCCGTCGAGGAAGCCTGTCGCCGGAGCCTGCTGTTCGGGGTGGTAGCCCGCCGGAGGCGGTGGGAGGGTGAACCGCTCGACGCTCACAGGAGTGACTCCTGTTTGGAACTGATCCCGCCGCGAGCTTTGCTGATGCACTCCTCGCAGGCAAGCTCGCCCGTCTCCTGGCGCAAGGTCAACTGGTTTGCTCCTCCGGCGGAACGATCCTTGACGTAGCCGGTCACCCGCCGGTAGGCGTGTGCGTAGGTCGGGATGTTGTCCCGGCCGCAGAGATGACAGATCACTGCACGCTCGCCGGGCAGCCTGCCGCGTGCAGGTCGGTGTGCCCGCACTCGGGACAGGGGAAGCTGCCGTCGAGTTGGATGTAGCGCGGCTGACCGGGGTCGTACCAGGCCTCCTCGGGCTGTTGGCCGTCGTAGGCGGCGGGATTCATCGGGCCTGGCTGCTCCTGCGTGCCGAAGGGCGTGACGCCGAAGCGGAGCGGCCCGTGCAGGAAGTAGGCCATCCAGACCTCGCAGGCCTCGATCATCCCGCGTGGGTTCTGCTGATCCTCAGGCAAGACCTGCCAGGACATCGCGACCGCCTTGGCCGCGCACTGGCGCATGATGTTGATGTCCTTCTCCATGCCCATGAGGCCCGGTGGCACGACGGGAGGCGCGGGCTGCTGCTGCGGAGGAGGGACTTGTTGTTGCTGCTGGTACTGAGGCTGCTGCGGCGGCGTGGGTTGCCACTGCTGCTGAGGCTGCGGTTGAGTGGCGTATGCCGCAGGCTGCGGAGCGCCCTGCACCGGCTGCACGCCGGGCGAGTAGCCGAAGGGGGCGATCCCGTTCAGGTAGCGGTTCGTGTACGGCCGTCCGTTGTGCGGGTTGATGTGCGTGCCGTCGGGGCGCGGTGTCGCCTCCTGCTCGCGGACGGCGGCGGCGACCGGCTGGCTCATCAGGGCCATCGCCTGCTGCACGATCTCCTGCTGCTTGGTATCGACCTTGGTCGGGTAGGTGTTGCCCTGTTCCTGGATCGAGAAGCGGTGCCAGCCGCCCTGGCGCATCTCGACGGAAACGAGCATGCCCATGATCTCGCGATCCACGGGGGGCGCGGGAGTCGGGTACAAGTTGTCCTCCTTCGGTTCGGTTGGACCGGCGCTGAGGCCGGGAACGGTGGTCGAGCTACTTCTTCTTCTTGGCCGCTGTCCGGCGACCCGCCGCGAGCATGCCGGTGGCGAAGTTGGCCTGCTTCTTCGCCTTCGGCCCGTAGCGTCCGGCCTTGGCCGCAGCCATCTTGGACGCCGGGATCTTCTGCCCCGCCGGGGTGCCGGTCGAGCGGTGCAGGCCACCCTTCTGGAAGGTCACGGGCTTCTTGCCCTTCTTCCGAATGGTGACCGTCTTCTTGGGGGACGACGCCACGGTCAGATCTTGGCAGATGGATCGGACGACGTCGAGCGAGCGCGCTCCTCGTCCATCCAGGGCTTGTGCTTGATGCAGCCCGGCTGGTGGAGCGTCCGGTAGACCCAGTCCTTCGCCTCGTCCTCCCAACGGCGGATCACCTTCGGGCGGCAAGTGCATTCGCCCCTCGCTCGGCGGACGGCAAGCTCCTGCCTCAACGCGGCCTCGTGGCCCATCACGCGCTCGTACTCCTCGGCCTGCCAGTCGGTGTCGCGGATGGAGTCGGGGGAGAGCTTGCGCGATCTCATCGACTGACCCCTACCGAGAACTCTCTCCCGATCAACTCGTAGAGAGTCACCTCTACGGCCTTTCGGCGCGGCCGTTCGTTTGCGAGCTTGAGGGTGAAGTCGTTGTCGAAGTGGCAAACGAGGAGCCAGTCATCGACAAGCTCGGGACGGGCGTGCTTGTAGATGCCTGCGGCGACGGGATCTCGTTCGGCGATGGCGTGGATCACCGTTCTTCCCCATCCCCGGCGAAGTTCTTCGGTTGTCACCTCATGTACCACCCCAACCTCTTTTCTCCCACATCTCCCTCTCTCGGGAGGACGCAGTGGGTGGAAGTGGGATCCGTGGAGAAGGCTGAGGATCTACGGGATCTCGGGGATCTAGCTCGCGGGATGTGGGGGATCTAGTTTGTAAAGAAGATCCCGAAATCCCCGGAACTACTGGTTTCAGGGGATCTAGAGAAGCTGGGTAAGGGGAGGAGAGGAGGTCACGTCCTTCCGCGAGAATGCGGCCAGCTTCGGTCAGTCCGACCCACCACGGTTCTCCGGCCTCGCCGGGCCGTTCTCTCCAGACGCGGAGTAGGCCTGTGCCCTTTGACCCGATCTTCGACCGCAGGTTGCGGATCGTCTTCGTCGCCAGGCCTGTCTCTTGAGCGATCAGCGTGTCGAGCACGTCCGAGAGCATCGAGTGAGTCGGTTGCTCCAGCAGGATCCGCAGCAGCACCTTTTGGGCTTCGTTGGAGCGGCTCGGATCGTCGCGCGGTCCGCGTGCGGCGAGTAGCTCGTCGGGATCCTTCATCGAGATGCCGAGTATCTCGGCTTTCGGCACCGGCTCCTCGTGGCCGGGAAGATCGACGCCGCCGACGTGGAACATCACGCCGGTCGGTTCGGTCGGTGTGCGGTTCCCGGCGAGCACGAACAGGTGGCGCATGTCGTAGGCCTCGTCGTCGGCGAAGACGCCCAGCACCATCCTCGGCACGTCCACCCAGGCGGTCGAGCCGAGCACGCTGGCGATGGCCGCGTTCTGGCCTGCCTTGATCGAGAAGTGCCGGATCCCGATCACCATCACCTCTCGCTCGTCGGCGAGCCGGTTCAGGCCTTGGAGCATCGGCCGGATCTCCCAGTCGTTGTTTGCCGAGGCCGCGCCGAGTGCCCCGACCAGCGGGTCGATCACCACCAGGCCGATGCGCTGCGTGATCTGTTCCTCCAGCCAGCGCATCTGCTCGGGCAAGCGGATTTCGCCGCTCGCGAGCGTGTTGACCTCGGCAAGCTCGCCACCTGCCGCGAGCATCCTCGGCGCGAGATCGACGGCGTAGGAGTCCTCGCTCATCGAGAGCCAGAAGACGCCGGTCTTCGGGCCAAGCTCTCCGCGCGTGACGCGCGCGGCGGTGTTGACCAGCCAGACGCCTTTGCCCGCCGCCTTCTTGCCGACGAGCAGATGGAAGGTCGAGTCGAGCAAGAAGGGCCGCTCGATGAAGCGGATCGGCCGGATCTCGTACTCGGAGAGCAGCTTGGTCTGAAGCTCGGGAAGACGGCCGTTGCCGGGCTGGTCGGGGAGGCCTCCCCAGCTTGGCGGCGGGCCTGGATAGCTCACTGCGGCACGTCGTGGAAGTCATCGAGGCCGTAGCGGTTGTCGTCGTGGCGACAGCGAAGGCCGTAGCGCTCGGCTTGGAAGTAGGCGAGCTTGCCCCAGGGCACTCGCTCACCGGCCATCAGCGCCCGGTAGATGAAGAGCGTTGGCGCGAGTGCTAGCGCCTTCAGGCCACGCCGCGCTTCGGCCTCCATCGCCTCGACGCGCTCGGTGACCTCGGCCAGCACGGCCTCTGCGTGGGCGTCTAGGACAACGAAATCTTCACGGAGGCTCGTGGCCTACCCCCTTTCTTTCCTCGGAACCAAGGGGTAAGCTCGGTCCCGGTTGCTGCGGAGTGACCACTCTACGCCGACCCGCCGGACATCACAACCGGCCACTCACGGCGGGAGACGTTGGAGGCGTTCAGGGCACCCTGGACGCCTTCTCCGTGTCCGGCGTAGACTCCGAGATGCTCGGCCGACAAGGGATCCCGACACGGAGGAGTTGCTCATGGCTGACGAGCCGAAGAGCGAGCCGAAGAACAGGCGGAGCAGCGCCAAGGCCGAGACGGCCGAGACGACGGAGCCGTCGGCAGCCGACCTGGAGCTTCACGGAGCGTCCCCGACGCCCGGCACGACGACGTACCCCGCCCCGCCGGAAGAGGTGCCCGACGACGCGGCAGAGCCGGTTGCGGTCACGGTGACCGTCGGCGACGAGGAGGTCGAGATCGACAGCGACCTGCGCGGCACGATCATCGCGCGCGCGGCGGCGACGCAGGCGTCGCATCCGGCGCACCAGTCGCCCGACTACTCCAACCCGGCGCTGCGCGAGCGCAGTCAAGAGGAGATCGAGGCCGACCAGGAGGAATACGCTTCGCGGTTCGGTTAGACTCGACGGCCTTGGGGAATGACTGACGGAGGGCCGGGGAGAATCCGGCCCTCCGTTTTTCTAGCCTCCTTCCTTCGCGCCGAAGTGACCAGGCGCTCGCCGGTCGAGGGCGTCGATCTTCTTCCGCTTCCGCTTCTTCTTCCGCCTGTACGGTGGCTTCGGCTCTGGAGGGAACTTCCGCTTCAGATCGTCCCAGCGACTCATCAGCGGTTCCAGTTGAAGACGCGCTTCGGCTTGATCACGAGCGGCAGCGAGTCATCGCCGACGATGGTCGGGGCGATGTAGATCTGCCGGTGCATCTGGGCCGACTCGTACCACTGGTTGCGCCAGTGGCCGTCCCGGATGAACCGGTGCGAGAAGTGCCGCTCGGACATCGGCTCGCCGTTCGTCGGTGACTTCTCGCGGCGGAGCCGCACGATCACCACGTCGTCGGACGAGACGTTGACCCGCTTCGCCTCGCGGCGTTGCGGTCGTGTCGGCTGCTCGTTGTGGCGAACCGCGATGTGCTGCTGCATCAGCCGCCAGGTGGACTGAACCGTCCGCCACCAGGCGTCAGCGCCCGTCGGCCGCTCATCGACCGTCGAGTCGTTGCCCGAGTAGGACATCGCCCACCACCATGGCGTCATGTGCAGCACCTCGACCGGCGGTCGGTTGACGATGCCCGCACGGTCGAAGTCCGAGATCACGCCCTGCTCGGTGTAGAGCGTGATGGCGAGGCCGTCGGCCCGGCCTTCGGCCTGCCGCTGCTCGATCCACTCCCGCACCTCGTCGTCTCGGGTCAGCAGCCGATCCGGCTTGACGTCGGCGTCGGCCATCAGCGGTGCCCAGGACACGGCCCGCAGCGGCACCGTGTCGCCCCAGCGGTCGAGGATCGGGATTGCGTTCTCGTACCACATGAAGCCGTGCATCTTGAGCACGTCCGTCGGGTAGATCGGCTCGGGCGCGAACGAGTCGCGTGCGTGCTCCACGAGCTTGCACATGTCGGCCGAGACGAAGAACGGCACCGCGTCGGCGAGCCGTCCCATCTCGGTCGAGTAGAGCGTCGCGAGCGTCTGGATGATGTCCGGGTGCTCGCGGTACTCGTAGGAGACGTACGCGAACCGCTCCCGCAGCCACTCCTCGCCTTCTCGCGAGGTCGTCCAGGCGAACTGAGCCAAGCGGGCCGTCATGGCGTCGTGCCAGTTGTGACGTTCCAGCATGGGTACCTCCTTGGGGTTGACTACTGACGGAGCGGGCCTCGCGGCCCGCCCGCCGTGCTACTGCGGCTCGCTCATCCGTCGCGGGATCCCGAACGCGCTCTCGGCCACCGGGCCGGTGAAGCGCATCTCCTTGCCCTCGACCACCACCTGCTCGCCGTTCTCGATCTTCACGCCGCCTCCGGCCTCGCCGGGGATGAAGTGGAAGATCGGCTCGTCGTGCTCGACCGGTCCCCAGACCAGCTTGGTGCCGCCCTTGCCGCACTCCGGGCAGTAGCCGCCCTCGGCGTCGCCCTCGCCCCACTTCTCGTTCCACGAGAAGACGGCGTAGTGCAGGCCGCAGTTGCGGCACTTGATCCGGAACTCGTGTGTTCCAGTGTCCTCGCTCATGTTCACCTCCTTGGGGTTGACTGCTGACCCCCGCGCTCAGACACGCGCGCGGGGTTTTGGCAGGTAGCGGTTCGGGATCAACCGCCCGTCCTTCGTGATCCGGCCGGACTTCCGCAGCGCCTTGACGGCCTGGTCGATCACCTCGGCGTTCCAGACCTTGCCGTGGTCGAGTGTGGCGACAGGCTCGGGCCAGTCGCCGGATTCGATCAGGCGGAAGATCTGGCCTCGGTCGAGGCCGTACCTGCGCTTGATCTCGCCCGTGCCGACGAGCGCGGTGAAGTCGCTCATCGAGTGCTCCTCTCCGGAGTCGGTAGCTCCTTCAGTGCCTGGTCGAGTTGGGCCATCGCCTGCACGATCAGCACGCTCGCGTGCCGGACGCGGTTGCGAGCGCCCTGCGTGCGGACGAGGTCGGCCTCGTTCAGCCTGCCGCGTAGCACCGAAAGGTTGGCTCGCACGTCTTCCAGAGCGCGCTGGGCCGTCTCGATCTTCATCGCTGCGAGCAGGTTCATGTCGGAGTCGAACACCTGCACCTCCTTGGGTTGACTTACGGAGACGACTGTACCTGAACGGCGCAGACGTCTCCGAGGCGCTGAGAGAGGTATTCTCAGCACGGTGTCTGCATCGAACCCCGCTCACATGCATCTTGCGAAGTCTCGGGCGTACACGCATGCCGAGATCGCAGCGATGCCGAAGAAGCTCACGCAAGCGGGGTACGTCAACTGCCTCGTGATGACGGGCGTACAGGAAGTCGAGCATCGCCTTGTGATGACGGCCATGCTCGGACGCCCACTCGCTGAGAGCGAGTCGGTGCATCACCGGAACGGTGATCGGTCGGACAACCGTCCGGAGAATCTGGAGCTTTGGAATGGGCGGCACGCCGCCGGACAGCGCCATGCAGAGACACTGCGGTGTCCGGCGTGCGGCACCACCCTGCGCCTCACGCTCTGAGGCGCTCTCCGCCCTTCTCAGCCCCTGGACTCGCGGCGCAGCTTGTTCAGCGTCCGGAGTCGTTTGGACGCTGCACGGCGCTGGAGTGCAGTCTTAGGCCATGAATCCGCGTGGTGGGTGGTGCTTTAGATGACACGCGGCGCAGAGCAGTTCGCACTTCGCGATCTCGTCCAGCAGGCGTGGCGAGCGAAGGCACTGGCCGGACATCACGTTGACCCACTTCTCGGCCGGATCGCGGTGGTGCCAGTGGAACTGCCGGAAGGTTGTGAACTCCTTCCCGCAGTCTTCACAGACACCACCACGACGCTCGACCTCGGCCAGCGCGTGTGCGCGCCCGATCAGTGCGCGCCGGTCAGGCAGATGACTCTCGCCGCAGGCGGTTCACGGCCTTGAGTCTCTTCGTTGCCGCCCGCCGTTGCAAGGCAGCTTGCCGCGTCTTCTCGCGGCGATGCGCGGCGACGTGTGCGCGCTGATCGCGCGGTGTCACCGGTTCGTCGCAGAGGCGGCAGTAGAACGGGTGAAACGAGTTGAAGCACGCCCGTGGATCGCGCTCGGCGGCGTGTAGCACCCAGCGCACCACGTCAGGGTCTTCAACCTTGATGGTCAGCACATCGACCTCCTCTTGGGGGATGGACTGACTAGCGCCGTCGCTCGGCATAGCGTTGCCCCGTGGTCGGGGGAACGGGGTGGCTTACGCGCCCTGAGGCCATGCGGCCGGTGCCGCTCGCGCTTCGATCCGCTTCAACTCGTTCGTCGCCCAGCGCCAGGAGGGCAGGCGCAGGAAGCTCGTCCCGAAGGTGTGCGTGACCCCGTCATCGAAGCGGACGGTGACCGTCACCGGCTGTTCGGCCGTCGCCATCCCGTCGCTCAGGCGCAGTAGCTCGCCCTTCGACTTCGTGACCTCGGTGATGGTGCCCGGCCGCGTCGCGTCCACGAGCACGAGCGTGACCCTGTCGCCGGGCCGTAGCTCGGCGTTGAAGGCGTCCACCGCGATGTCGGTGACCTCGATGATCTCGATCTCGCGCTCCACGGGGAATGAGCTTACGCCGCCCGAAGGCGGCGGTCGTTCAGACGTCGAAGTTGACCTCGTGCCTCGGCGTCATGGCCTGCTCCAGCAGCTTGCGCCAGCCGTCGTAGTTCGACTCCAGCCGTGCGCCGAAGCTCCTGACCCACGTCTCCAGGTTGACCGGCTCGCCGGTCGCACGCGGACGCAACTCGTCCAGCGTGAGCTTGGACTGGCAGGCCGGGAACATCGGGATGAAGTGCGATCCCTCAGGATCGCTCTCGTAGGCCTCGATGAAGTACTCCACCTCCAGCGGGTTCTCGTCGCTGATCGGCTTGTTCGGCCCGACGCCGTCGGTGCAGAGCGCGTACAGGCCGACAGGCGTCTCCACGACGCCCCACTTCCAGCCGAGGCGAACCTGCGACGGCATCCGCACGTTCTCCTTGCCGAGGTCGATGTCGGCCTGCGCGTGTGCGCGCAGGTACTTGAGCGCCGACTCCTCGGCGTCCGAGAGGTCGAGCGGCGTGACCTCGATGTTGGTGTGGACACGTTCGTAGCGGCTCATCTTGAGCCTCCTTTCGGGGTTGACTGACGCCCTCTCGCGAGGGCGGTGCTGCTCACCACTCAGAGCCGTCGAAGAGGACGAAGGCAAGCGGCAGGCAGAGCAGCATCCAGATGAGGCCGTACCAGTTCACGAGGTGCTCCTTTTCGGGGTTTGACTGACGCCCGGCTACTGCCGGGCCGCGTTCTCTTCGTGGAACAGGAGTGCGATGTCGATCTTGTGCTGCGCGCTGGCGACGGTGGTGTCGCGCCAGCGCTGGACGTACGGGCGGAGCACGGTCAAGAGCGCGAGCGCCTCGGCCTCGGTGAGCACGACTTCGATCACACCGGCACCGCCTTCGTGTCGAAGACGTTCGGCACGCGCGGGTGCGCGAAGGTGTGCTGGAAGGCGTCACGCGCCTGCGTGCCGGTCAGGTTGCTGACCGTCGCGGCCTCGATGCCGTCCGGCCCGAAGACGATCACCGCGTGCGTCACGGTCACGTCATCGAAGAGCCAGACGACCTTGCCCCCGTTGCCGGGGACGATGCGAGTGTCGATCTCGCGGTTCATGTGAACCTCCTTGGGGAGACTGACGCGCGAGGCGCGGAGGGGCGCACTTCGGTGCGCCCCTTGGTGCGGTGAGCTACGCCGCGACGACCTCCTCGATGAGCTTGGCAAGCCTCACCTTGGCAGGCTCCGTCCGCAGCAACTGCCTGCCGACGTAGGTGTCCTGCGACTGGTACTTCCGCAGGTGGTCGAAGTGCTCGACGCCCGCCAGCCGCAGCCCGTAGGCCGTGAGCTTGTGGGCCTCGGGGATCGTCGGCCCGTCGAACAGCGCCAGCACGCCCTCGCGTGCGGACTCGACGTTGTTGAGCACGCGCTTCGTGTACGCGCCGCGAGCCGCATCCGCCTTGAACTTCGCGACGGACTTGAGGCTCTGGTCGAGCACGAGCGCCTCGCAGAACAACTCCCGCTGGAAGTTGCTCACCGGCATGGCCGCGTAGGCCTCCATCGCCTGGCGGTACTCGGCGAAGTTGTCGCGCATGCCGCGCACGACGTTCTTGGCCTCGGCGACACGCTCGCGCCAGTTCTTCGTGTGGCGGATCGTGAAGTCGGTACCCAGGCCCGTGGCCTCGGCGGACGCCATCGCGTCGGTGTTCGCACACACGACACGAACGCTGGTCGAGCGCGTCGAGAGCGCGCCCGAACCGTCGTGCGTCCAGGTGACGACGAGGTACGGCAGGACGAGCGAGTCGTCTCCCTGGATCGTGACCGGCTCGTCCAGGTAGAGCGTGATGACGCAGCGAGCGCCACCCCGCAGGGTGAGGCCCGTCTCGACCTTCGCGCCCTCGCCTCCGATGGCCTCGGCGAAGTCCCAGCCGACGGCGTTCTCGATCACGCCGTAGCCCTCGTTCATCACGTCGAGGAAGTTGCCGTGAACCGGGCCAGGCCCGTCCGGCCGCATCTGCGAGATGTACAGGGACTTCTTCGACGGCTCGATCTTGAACGAGCGCCAGACGCCGTCCACGCGGACGATGTCCCCGACGTTGTCGTCCAGCACCGCACCCGCTGCGAGCGGGTTGCCGACGCTGCCGTTGCCGACCTCGATCACGCTGAAGTCGTGTCCGGCGAGGATCACGGCCTGCTCGCGGTCTTGCGGCAGGACGAGGTGGTCGGAGAGAAGCGTCTCCTGGCCGTGCCACGACGGACGACGGACGCAGAAGCCTTCTTCGAAGTAGTCACTCATGGTGACCTCCTTGGGGTAACCCCGGCTGAGTGCCAGGGGACTGACGTCCCACGAGCGTAGCGCTCGGGGACATCTGTTGCTAGCCGAACGTGTGCAGGATCTTGCCGTCGCGGTCGAGCCAGATGGTGCGGCTGTCCGCGTAGACGCGGTGAAGCTGGACGCGCTTGTCCGCGCCCTGGGTGCGCTCGGGCACGTTGACGTAGCGCCCATGCACCCAGGCCCTGTCGGCCTGGTGGACGACGACGGTGACGACCTCGCCGCTCGTAAGGCGAACCCGCTCACCCTTGCTCTCGACCTCGACCCAGCGGTCCGGGTCGAGCGCGCCGTTCATGCGCTCGATCTCGGCGGTGACAGCACGAAGCTGCGCGATGCTGAGGGACTGTGTCCCGGTCATGGTGACCTCCTTGGGGTAACCCGCCCGGATGGCGGGGACTGACGAGCGACGACTAGCCGATGTCGCTCGTGTGGCAGCAGTGCCCATGCTGCCGGGTGCCGATGGGCCGGTAGGCCGTCGCACCCTGCCTGCATGCCTGCAAGGCCGCTGGGCCGCAGCAGACGGTCGTCTGCCAGCCGCTCGGCCAGGTGACGCGCATCGGCTGGATCACCGCGCGCTTGGGCTTGTGCGCGGGCATGCCGTGGGTCAAGTGAGCCATGGTGACCTCCTTGGGGTGACTGGTGCTGACGCCCGCCGAAGCGGGCCTCGTGCTAGACGCGGGTGAAGCCACCCTCGTCGCTGCCGAAGGCAGGCTTGGCCGTCTCGACCAGAGCCTTGACCTCCGCCAGGTCCTTCTGGGCCTCGGCGAGCTTGGCCTCGACCTCCGCCACCTTGGCGGTGAGCGTGCGGATGTGGGCGAGCACGAACGCGATGGCCTCCTCGGCCTCCTCGTCGGCGGAGTCGCTCACGAGCCGTGCGAGGATCTCCGTGGCGCGCTCCAGCGTCATCGGCACCTCGACCTTCTCGACGTCGATGCTGACGCTGTCCACGAGCCAGGTGATGCCGCTGCTGTCCTCGTGCTCGTCGCCGTCGTTGACGATCTCGCGGGCCTTGTCGTCGGCCTCGTCCTCGTCGTCGGCCTCGACCACGAACGTGAGCGAGCCGCCGGACGAGGTGATGCTCTCGGAGCCGAAGTACGAGTCGTCGTTGAAGTCCTCGACGTCGTTCTCGTTGAAGTAGATCCGGCCGTCGAACTCGATCTCGGTCGAGAGGTCGAACGTGACCTCGACGTTGAACTTGGACATGATGTCCTCCTTGGGGTGACCCCGGCCCGATGCCGGGGGACTGACGCGCCCTCACGGGCGCTTGCCGCCCAGCAGGCGCGGCGCGAGCCACGGCCAGCGGTACTGGGCGCTGTAGACGAGCCGCCACGCCTTGGCGCGAAGCGACGGCCCGTCGAGGATGAAGCGGAGCATGAGCCTCCTTGGGGTTGGCTGACTGACGCCCCGCCTCGCGGCGGAGCCTGGCCGCTACGCGCGGCCGACGGTGGCGATGCTGATCTCGCGGCCCTGGCGGTCGGTGCCGCTCCAGAGCACGCGGCTGACGCGCTTGACCTGCGTCGCGCCGCTCCGCTTCGTGACGACCACCTGAGCGCCCTGCACGAGCAGCGCGGCCGGGCCGGTGACGCCCCACGCGCCGTTCCGCAGGCGCTTCCAGGTCACCGGCTGCGTCTCGACCGCGTCGGTTGCGACGGCGTCGCAGCGCTCGCAGAGCGAGAGGCCCGTGACCTCGTTGTGGAACAGGTCGCCCGAGTAGTGGCAGTTGTCGCACTCGTCGCGGCCCGCCGTCTCGACGCGCTCATCGAGCGTGCCGGAGTGCGCCGGAGCCTCGGCCGCAAGCGCCGCCTCGGCGGTGGCCTGCGAGCGCTGAACGGGTGCAGCAGTGGTGGCGTTGGGGTCGAAGTCGAACATGTTGTGCCTCCTTGGGGAACCCGGCGGGGTGCCGGGTGACTGACGCCACCAGGTAGTCAGGCTGGTGGCGATGGTGCGCGCTTGCCACACCGCATCCGGTGTGGCATTGGGTGACGGGGGCGCATTCTCCCGCCGTTTCGCTGCTCTTATCCCCCCTCGTGATTGCTCGGCTAGGCGGCAGCGACGCGCCGAAGCGCGCCCCGGTGTCCCGGTCGTCAGAGTCTGCCCGGCCTCACGAGGTGAATCTCGATCTCCTCCCTCGGCGGCGGGCTTGGCTCACCGGTACCTGTCCAGCGGCCCACCTGGGGATGCCCTTTCGTCACGGATGCTGCTTCCGCCGAGTAGTCACCCCGACGGCTTGGAGTCCGATCCCCGGCTCTTCCCGCCTGCCCCCGAAGGGGCGCATCTCGCTCGGCGCGGGCTTGAGTGTTCCGGTAGCCAGGGCGAGTCTCCTATGGGGACGCTCGTTCGTCAAGGGTACGACCGTTTGAACTTCTCGCAAATTGCAGGAAAAACGAACATCTGTCCCCGGCGGGAACAGGGCGTGTGGTGAGAAGTCCCTGCAAATCGAGAGGTTTTGAAAAAAGCCCTGCAAAATGGGATAATCCGGGGGTGCCGACGGTCGAGATCCAGGCCCGGAGGGCGGTGGCTGCGGCCCGTGCCAGGGGGCTGCTGAAGCCGCCCGAGCGTTGCCAGCGGTGTCAACGGGAGGGCAAGCTCCAGGCCCACCACGGCGACTACTCACGGCCGCTCGATGTCGAGTGGCTCTGCCTCACCTGCCACGGCGCGACGCGCCGGTACGACGACGACTTCGTCGCGCCCGCCTGTCCGCGCTGCGGCGACTTGCTGGACGACGGCTGGCACTTCTGTCAGGGGACGCCGTGAGCGCCTGGGAGGCCGTGCCCGAGGGCGTCGAGCTTGCGCCCGAGATCGACTGGACGGCCGACGATCCGGCGCTCGTGCCGGAGGCCGAGCGGGAGCCGCACCGAGGCCCGAGGCGCTGCGTCGCGACGACCATCGGCGGTGTTCGCTGCCGTGCTCTGCCACTCACAGGCCACCTCGTCTGCTCAATGCACTCGGGGAGGGTCGATCCTGCGGCCGGTGGCCGGGCACTTGCGGAGCGACGAAGAGCCGCCAGGAGAGAGGCAGAGGAGCGTGTAGCAGAGCGGAAACTGGGGGTGCGTGGGGCACTCTCAGCCGAGCTACACCGCCGCTCGGACGACGTCGTCAAGTCCGTCGGGCTGTTGCTCGACAAGGCAACGGCCGGAGACGTCAAGGCCGCTCAGGCCCTGCTCCCCTGGCTCGACCAGGCCTTCGGCAAGACCATCCCACTCGCTGACAAACCCCCTGCACAAGAGCACAATCTCAGCGACTTGAGCGACGAGGACCTCGCCGCCATCGT
>Ga0126381_100001676_pt1 | contig 23691 bp, 32 predicted proteins | sample PanSoiMetPlot_28_FD_96465 | JGI IMG/M metagenome (GOLD analysis project Ga0126381, IMG submission 96465) | Tropical forest soil microbial communities from Panama - MetaG Plot_28 | ecosystem: Environmental > Terrestrial > Soil > Tropical forest > Bulk soil | place: Panama | collected 2016-02-17 | reverse complement strand
AGCAAAGGCAATTTCACGGGTATGCAAAATATCCAGCATTGCTACACTGACACCGAGATTGTGCCGGCGCAGCTCGTGACACCCGGATATGGCAGCGATCCGATGGTATTCAGCGCCGCAAACGCGCAAGTTCAATCGATCTCCAATGCGCAATTTCGTGCGGTCTTTATCTGCGATATCGATGCAACTGCGGTGAGCAACTGGACGCAGATTTTCAGCTGGAAGAACAGCAATAACTTCGTCTCGGCGTTCGCTATTGCCGGCTGGCCGAAAATGCAGCTTGGTACGAAGATTTATGACGCGAGCGTCGTTTACGCGGTCGGTCAGAACGTCACTTGCGCGCAGTTTGGCAATGTGCCGTATGCGGTCCCGTCCAATAAACACAATGTCGGCGTGACGGGGATTGTCTTGGCAAACGGCACACCAGTCAGAATGGATCTTGGCACGGCGACGAGCATAGAAAATATGGGCGTGTTCACTGCGGTGAATGACACCGGCTGGACCTTGCTCGGCGATTATACAACCGATTACCCGCTCTCGACGCAGATCCCGCAAATGTGGACCAACGAACGGTTCATGTTCAATTTCTTAGGCAATACGTTAAGCCTTACGCTCAAGCAATTTATCGACGAACCGGGCAACCAGCGCTATCTCGCTTTAATCGGTGAGACGATTCAACAATATTGTAACCATTTGGTTGCGATTCAGGCAGCCAATACTGCGCGCGTCATCTTCGATCCGTCAAAGAACTTGGTCACCGATATCGAGGCTGGCAGATATACCTATACGATCTTGTGGACGCCACCGACGCCGATCCGCACTCTGATCATTCAGCAGAGCTATGATGTCAATGGTCTCGCTGCGTGGGTCTCGCAGATAACTATTCCGAGTATTTCTTAGCGTATGCCGGTTTATCCATATAGCGTCAAAAACTTCAATGTGTACGGGCCGAACGGGGTTGAGGTCGCAGTAAGCGATATCACGTTGCCGCATTTGCAGTGGGTCAAGGATACGGTACGCGGCGCCAGCTGGGCAGGTGAATCGAATCTCGGCATCGAAGGCAATCCGCAGCCGATGGAAACGCAGATTACCTTTCACACGACCAACCCGTATTCGCTTTCGCTGTTTCAGGGTGGCGGCCAGCGGATCCGCTGCTTGAGCTCGATTTATGGTGCGGACACTTCCAGCGGCGTCGTCAGTGAAGAGCCCGAAGAAATTATCATGATGGTCTGGACTCAAGGCTATAATTTGGGCAAACGCGAGACGAGCAGTAAAGGCGGGGTTGTCGTCGGATTCGATTGTACATATTTGGCGCTGCTCTGGGGCGGGATCAAATACTGGGAGATTGACCAGGGTGGGAACGTCTGTATCATCAACGGGGTCGATATAAACTCGATCACGAGAGCGAATACCTAATGTCGCGTTAAAGAGAGCGTATCTGCCGAAAGGTAAGAACGGGCTCGATGGGAGGGGTAACCCTCCCCGCGACGCCATCGCCGAGTATTTCTCGGTGTATGGCTCAACCGCAAGAATCCCAACCTGAGACGCCAACATTCGAGGTTGTCTCAGAGACAGAAAATGACGCGCGTTATTTCTATCTGTCGGCAGCGATCAACGTTGATGGTAAAGAAATTTCGCGACTCCTTCTCGATCCGAAAGGCAAACTGACCGGGCGTGACTTATTTGACCTCGTGCGTACGTACGAGCGCCGCTATCCGGAAAGCAGTAGAACGACGTTCAATAAGTTTATCTCCGAACCGTTTCTTGGTCTGGTAATCGCCAAACTCAATAAGATTACCCCGGAGGACTTGTACAAGATGGCTTACGAAGATTTGCCCTTGATGTTTCTGCAAGCCGGCAGTTTTCAGTTTTCGGGCGGCCGGAAAGAGACGGCGAAGGAGTAGATCCCGATCATGATCCGTCGCTGCTATGGCGCAAGATTTTCCTAAGCCTGGCCCACTTCGCGCCTGGGATCGAGTTTTGGCTCAACCAGCCACTCGACGAGACTCTTCTGTGGTGCGAAGCGTTGAATCAGGTGCTCGAGCCAGAGGCGCGATAGATGAGAAGCGCTGGGTCATCGTCACGCATCTTGGGTTAGGTGACGGTATCGTGCAGGCTGGGCTCATGGTCGCGCTGCTCGCGCGTTGCGAAGAATTGGCGTTTCCGTGCTATCCGCAATACAGCGAAACGTTCAGATCGATTTTCGCGAACCATCCGCAGATCACAGTTTACAAGGTGCCACAAGTCCAAGGAGAAGACTGGGGCTCGCCTCGAGACACGACGTACGATGGCGCAATCGAGGAAGCCGGTTTTGCTGATTGGCGCCAAATTCGTCTCGGCATCTACAACGGCCGCGGAATCGGCTGGGATTTCACGAAAGATTTCTACGAACACGCAGGAATCCCCTATGAGATGAAATGGCGCTTGTGCCCGATCTCGGCTGCCTGGCGACAGGTGCCACAAGTCGAGCCGCAAATGGGCAATGGCATGCGCCGAATCTTTTTACACGACGACGTGTCGCGCAACTTCCGTATCCGGCGCCAGCAGATCTCGCATGGATTCATGTTCAGTCCACCACAGGATTATACGCGCTCAGTACTGAGCTATGCGCAATACCTGATTCACGCCGACGAAGTCCATTGCATCGACAGTGGCTTTTTCTGGCTCGCTGATAGCCTTCCCGTGCAAGGGCGTCTGTTCCTGCATAAGTATGCGCGCTGGCAACGGCCGTGGCATTTTAAATATGAGACGTTTCGCTATTGGAACTACGTCGATTGAGTAATTCTTAGAAGATATGGCCGCAGCTCAAGATGTAACCTTTGATGTCCTGCTTGGCGGGAAGATTCAGCCTCAAGTCATCAAGATGTTCAATGACTTGGAAGCGATGATGAAAAAGCAAGGTGCGACCGCGAAAACGATCAACGCGGTCATGGGCCGAGCGTATAAAGAGACGTTCGATGAGATCGGCAAGGATGCGAAGAAAGGTTTCGAATCAGTCGAGAAGTCCTCGGCAGCAGCCTTTCACAAGATGATCGAACATGCTCGCGAGGCGCAAGCTAAGGTTAACGAATCTTTCGCCAAAATGCGCGAGGGATATAACAAGTTTGCCGAACTGGTCAAAAAACCGCTCGAATATTTTGGGATAACGGGTGTTGTGGCCGGCGCAGCTGGAACATTCTTTGGCGCCCGCGCTGGAGAAGAATTGATCAAAGAAGGGATCAAAGTGCATCGCGCACGCGAAACACAGGCTGCGACGCTGCGAGCGACATTGATGGGCCGCGGTGCAGGTCTCGAAGCGCCCGAATGGGAAGAACGCGCGGAGCAAATGGCACGTGAAGCTCATGTTGGGCACGAAGAAGCGATGAAGCTGATGACACGCCTTGCAGCAAGCGGGCGCTACAACGCTGAGCAGGCACAGCGCATGTCGATGGCATTGATTGGCTTGGGTGGCGGAACCGCTGAGGGCGCAGAAGCGTCTCGCGCGGCTTTCGGTAAAGCAAGCATGATGATCACAGCCGGGAAAGTCAGACCTACTGCGATCGCTGGGATTGCTGGCGGCGCCGGCCTAGGCGGCGCGCTCTTGCAGCAGATTGCACGCGATACAGGCATTCCGATCACTGAGCTGTCGAAACAATTCGGTGCTGCGAAAGTCTCGAAGAAGACAGGCGAGGTCACGGGCGGCGCCTTAGCAGGGGCCAAAGGTATCCAAGCGCTCAACAAAGCAATCCTTGAGCTTGGCGAGAGTCGAGGGTTCGAGCTGATCAAAGCGAAGATGAGCGGCATGAATGGGCTGTTCTATCGTTTCGGCGAAATATGGGAAGACTTCGTGGACAAGATCGGCAAAGGGTTCGAAGAATTCATTTCACCGCTTGCCGAGCGTGTCAGCTCGATGCTTGAGTCCATAAACTTCACTGAGCTTTTCAAGAACATCGTCGAGCGGGCGAAAGAATTCGGACACTTGCTGCAGGCCGTCTGGGACACCGTCGCAAACGCGCCTGTCCTGAAGACCATGCAGGCCATGTGGGAAAATTTCTGGCACGCGTTCACCGGTGGAATCGACCTGTACGAGAAAGATTACAAGAAAACCTGGGCTGACGCGCAGCATACGCACGTCGTCATGGCGCGCCAAATGACCGAGGCCGGCCAGCGCTGGGTACAGGCTACCAGCGAACGGATCGAGGCCATCATGCAAGCCATCATGACGACTTTCCAGTGGTTTATCGACCACGGCAAAGACGTCGTTTGGTGGGTTGAAGCTATTGCAAAGGCCTTTATTGCGCTGAAAGCGATCGAGGTTGCCACGACCATAATTAATTTTACCAAAGCTGTCGCGGGATTAACAACAGTGATTAGCGGCCCCGGAGGCGTCCTTGTCGCAATTGCTGGCATGGTCACCTATTTCACGAAATTGATTGAAAGCGGGACTAAATACATGCAGACCGAGCAGGGCAAAGCTCAGGTTAAAGCACAGGAAGCAGCTCGCCTCCATCCAGGTGAATCCGCTGCAGATATCGCCCGCAGCATGGCAGCACAAGGTCAAGGTTCGACGCCAGCCGCGCGCGCAGCGTATCAGACTGGTCTGGAATACGCGTCGCGAAGCAATGATAAAGCAGCCGAATCAGCTTTGAAGACTGCTGACGCCTTCGAGAAGCTTAACAAGCTTAATGAAGATGTCAGGATTCAACAGCAACGCCACAAGATCATGATCGAGCAGGGCGCTGCTGCCGTGAAAGCGTTCGACGACGCCTTGAAAATGAGCACGGGCAACGATCTGAAACATTTCGACATGGCCGTCGATACTGCTACACAAGCGTTGCTGCAGTTGTCTCAAAACATGTCGGGACTGGGCGGTTTCGCTGGCGGCACTGGTGGTGGTGCTGGCGGTCCGACAACCAGCGGTTATGCCGGCGGTGACTATTTTACGCAGTATGGTCCCGCAGTCGCCGGCGACCAGCCAGGGCAAGCGACCTACGATTGGAATTCATATCATCACGTCGGTGCGTGGCCAGGGAAAACCGGCCCACTGCGCGCAGGGGATGTTGCGCTCGGGCTCGGTGCGCAAGCAAAGTATCATGTGCAACCTGGCGACACGTTCGTTGCCGGCGACGGTAAAACCTACCGGTTCGCTGATCGCAGCGGGTCGAAAAACCCGATGAATATCGACGTGTTCAAGGGCGCGATGGGGGGCATTTTCCGCAGACCGACACAAGCTTTAATAGGGGAAAGCGGGCCCGAGGCGGTGCTGCCACTTCAAGGTGCTGGTGCGGCAGTCGCCGGCCTCGGCTCGACAACAATCAATATCACTGTCTCGGGTATCGGTGATAGTGCTGAACATATCGCTGCGGAGGTCGACCGTGTGCTGCAACGCCATTACAGACGCTCGGCTGTCGTATGAGTAACGGCACGCAGACCTATCAAAGTTTTACCGTCTACACGACCGTCGGCGATGAGACATGGGACCAGGTCTCGCTCAAGGTTTATGGTGCCGAGCATTACGCGAATGTGCTGATGCGCGCCAACCCGATCTATGCTGATATCGTGTTTTTTGACAGCGGCATGGTACTGATTCTGCCGCAGCTGACGACCGTGTCACCGGTTAACGTGATGCCGTGGAATCTGATGTTCCAATATTCGTAAGCTTATGGCTGGGTTGATCAGGTTTGCTCAACCGAAAATTACCTATCAGGGCAACGATGTCACGGCTGACTGGGTGCCAAAGCTCACACATTTGACCTGGAAACGTGGTATCGGGCAGAGCAAGCGCGCTGACACAATCTCGCTGCAGCTCGCGGATCCTGACGGCAAGTTCAGACACACTTACAACGTCATCGCAAAACAGAACATTCAACTCCAGGTTGAATCATTTAACTGGAACTACGCCGGCGAACACCTGATCAGCGATGCAACGCAAATGCAGATTACGCGCATCGAGATTCAAATGAGCAAGACCGGCGGCAGCACGCTGCATATCGAAGCCTCATCGATCCCGCCGACTGCCGGCTTCCGATTGACCAAAAAAAGCCGCAGCGCCGTGAAAACGGATTTGAAGACTGTCGCAGGACAGATTGCGAAGGATAACGGCTGGTCGCTCGATTATCGCGCAAGCGCTGCTCCAAAAGTTGCTTACTCAGCGCAGCATGATCAGAGCGACGCTGCGTGGCTTGAACGTTTCTGCCGAGAGCAAGATCTGGCGTATAAAGTCAAGAATGGCAAACTGACCATCGTTGGCAACCAGGATCTTGAGGCGCAAACGCCCGTCGGGACGATTATCTGTCCGACACCATCTAATCCAGGTGGAATCAACGGCCGCGGCTTGCTCAATGTGCGCTTATTCGAGGACGTTGAAGATACTTATGCGCACAGCGTGGTGACCTCAAAGGATCTGAAAACCGGGAAAATTACGCAGGGCCAGGCTGATGATCCGGATCCGAATGGACCGACTTTGAACCAAGTGCACAAGCCTACGGCGATCGCTGCTGGTCCGGATACCCGCGAATATAAAGCGGGCCAAATTGAGCAATGAAAGGAGAAATACTACTGATGTAACGATTTATTGTTCTTCTGCCAAAAAGCGTTCTCCCCAGGACAGAGAGCTCGGGAGTATATCTGGATATGAGCACAGCAACACCACTTGTCTCAGCAGCTGGTATTTGGTACGCGTATTTCGGCGCGCAAACACATCCGGGCGATAACGTATCGCATCTTCTCGATTTAATAGGCCCGGAAGCGCTCGGTAATGATACGCTTTTTAGCGCTGTCGATTCGGGCGTATCGCTGACTCACCGCGCTTTAGTCAACGTCGATGTGCATGCGGACTGCGAGCATGAGGTTGCCATCGAGCGCACGCTCGGAGTGCAGCTCGACAAGGGTGAAAGCGGCGGATTAATGGAACGCGGGAACTCTATTTTCGTTGCCGGATGCGGTAACGCTGCGTATCAAGGCATCCTTGAGCAAGGGCATATCGTGCGCACATTCGTCAGCTCACCAGGTGACAGCGTCGCAATCACTGACGGTTATATCTCGGTCGTTGCGCAACCCGTCTGATGGGTACTCCGCAAGTTTTCCCATTGCTATGGGGCAACAATCAGGGTCAGAACGCCACTGGCGGCAATAAACCGCCACCATGGGATCCGAAAGCGTTGCCGCCGAGTCCGATTGACCCGAATATTCGCGAAGCGAAACCTTACCAGATCGTTCAGGATCAGGCGAATCCCGGCAAGACGCCACTCGAGACCGAGCTTGATAAGGTGCAACAACACAACAACGTAGCAGCGAACACGCTTTGTCAGAAGAACAGGAAACGGAAACAATCCTCGTTAGAACTCCCCTTCGATCCGACTATTGAAGAAGGAACGGTTTATCAGTTGCAAGGCTTCGCCAAAAACTTCGATGGCAAATGGTTAATCACCGAAGTGCAATACAGCTTCGCAGGAAAGGGCGGCAGCCGTCTTTCGCTTGAGCTGATGCAATGTCTCGACCCACCAAACAAAACGCCTGGGGCGGGCGCTCACGCAGCTGCAGGGGCAAACGGCAAAAAGCCCATCACTGTACCGCAGCAACCGACGCAAAAGACTGACTTGCTGCATGACGCCGGCATCAATTCCATTACGCCGCAGCCGGCGAACGTCGCCAACCTCACGCTATCAGGCAACGAGATCGCGCCGACGTGGTTGAACGCTCATGGACAATTGAACAGCGACCAGCAGGATCTGAACGCTGAAAACGCAGGGCCGACAGGATGACACAAACCGAATTCGACATAATCAACTCGATCGCTAGTCAATTGCAGCATTTCGTTGATGGCGATAATCTGCAAATGCCTCGGCAAGCTTTACAAGATTTACTCGATCAAGCGGAAAAGCTTTTGTATCGAGGACGTTGTCAATTGATCGCTGAGCGTGATTATGGGCATCAGCAAAGCCTATCATGAATGACGGGCCATCCTACGGCAGCGATAACGAATTTCAGCGGTTATTGAACTGCATTCGCAGTGGCACGGTCATCAACCGCCGAAATGGTACAGGCGGACCGGAAGTCCAAATTGCCTATACCGACAGGAATATCATCACTGATTGGACATCTGTCGGTACGCATGGTAGCGCGGGCTCATTCCACACACACAGTTGTCCTGATATCGGCGATAACGTCACCGTCTTACATCTACCGACCGGGATTGAGCAAGGGATTGTCGTCTGTACGAATCCGACCTCGAACAATCCGACTTTTGTCCCAAACTCAATCGATTCCAAAGCGATGTCCGGGCAAGATGGATCGTTTTTCGAGCACGAGCCGAATTCTGGAACAACCACAATCGCCGGCGTCGCTCACCTGCACATTCAAGCAGGTGAAAGTCTGATGTATCTTGCGACCGAGAATATTCAGGTCAGCGGCAATTGGACGAAGCAGGTCGGCGGGACGATCACAATCAACGCTGGCGGCAATGTCAAAATTACCGCGCCTCAGATCAACCTGAACGGCGTGCTAATCGATAGTTCAGGTAATGTGACAATCCCAGGGACCTTGACTGTCAAGGGCACGACCACGATGGCTCTGGCGAGTGCAAGTCCGCATTGTTTGAATAGTGACGGTTCAGGAGGTGGAACCTAAAAAAAAACCTTATTTTTTCGGTGTCGGACTCGGAGTGGGGCTCGCGGTCACAAAGCTGAACGCACCCACCTGCGTTATTTTCTGTTTTGTCCCCGGCGTAAACACAAAAGCGCCCAGTTGCACTACGTTGGACTTATTCGCAGTCCCATTGGTTTGATCGGCAATCCGACCGTGAAGGTGAAAGGGTCGCTGGCCGGCCCCTCCAATCCCAAGCCGTTGACTGCATTTGCCGTGACCGTGTAGCTGCCGTTTGGCGTCGTCGCCAAGTCGTAATGTAATTGCTGGCTGCCATCCGCATTGACTTGCGCCGGCGTTGAAATCGGATTCGCCGTAAGTCCCGTGACGACGTAACTGACCACATTTAAAGATTGCTGGCCAGTAACTGCAGGCACTGGATCGCAGACGAGGAACGGCGAAGCAAAAGCCACATTGGCCAGGGATAATAAGATCAGGAATAGTGTTTTCATATGGTGATCTGTTCAAGTTGCGCAGTCGGATAGCTACCGTCGAATGGCGCATCGAGTACCCAAACGTTTTGCGCTTGAGGTGGCGCGAAAAGTAATAGTTGCAGTTGCTGCGTCAGATCGACCTCGATCTCGAGGCGGATACTGTAACGGCCGCCCATGATGTCTTGCGGATTGAGCACAAACTCCAGGTTTTTGACTTTCGCGCGTGGTTCCCAGATTGAGATTGCCAGCATGGCGGCAACCTTGCCTTGCATCAATCCAATCGTTCCTGGCTGATCAATCCATGCTTGGGCCAGTCCGAATGTCCGCAGTAACGGCTGCGTCCCGTAGGGTGTACTCAGCAGATTGAAAACGTTGCTCAGGACAAGCTCGACTGAGTTCTCTTGTACGCGCCAGTCCCACTGGAAATTGCCCTCGATCAGGTACTGCGTACCGCCAACTAAGACTGAGAAATTTTTGTAGACTATCACAGGGTCAATGTCCCGCGGCGCGTAGGTTTGCGATTGCCGTATTTAGCGTCGCTTGCGTCGGTGCCATAATCTGCGTCACACTGCCAGGCGCCAGCGACGATAACATCGAGCTGATCGAATTGCCGATGGAGGCGCCGCTTAAAGTCTGTTGTACACGACCGACGAGACCTCCAAGCTGCGTCATACGGCCGAGACCGAACATCCCGGTTGCGGTTGTCGCGATATTGAGCCCGCCCATGACGCCGCTGACTGCACTTGTCATGCGCGCAACCGCCCCGCCGAGACCCGGCAGCGAGCTTCCCAGCGCTGAGAGCGGTCCGCTCAAAGAGAGCGCGCCGGCGTATTCGATTAGTTTAACGTCGATGTCGCCGATGATCAGACTCGAAGTAATAAACTTGCTCATTTTGGTGCCGATATCCTCGACGACAAACAAGGTCAGAAATCCGCGGCCGACCGGGGTTGATCCGACAATCAAAGGCACAGGCATTTTTGCATCCATCAAGGCCTCGAGCGTTGTCATCGCTTTACCTGGCGCGAGCGTGTATGGCGCATGAAAATGCATTTGGATCGAAAGCTCGATCGGTTCAGCACCCGTATCCTCGAGCAGATCAATCATTTGAATGATGCGGTGACGGACGAAAGTTTCCTTTTTGGTCTTGCTCATCGAGTGAAAGGTCGACATTGAACCAAGACCTCCTTGGAAGATTACGGGCCCGAGTGCGCCATCCATACGCTTAAGAATTACCCGCGAAGTATTTCTTCAGAGTATGGCGCAACCCGATCCTTTTGCTGGCCTACCTGAGATAAGCTTTTGCCAAGTCGACTTGAAAGCGTTGCAAGCTGAAGCGGTTTCAGGCTTTCAGCAGCAATGGTTCAAGCTGACCGGCGAGCAGTTGAGTCTGACGATGGCCGATCGGCGCGCAAATTTCATTTATTCGATTGTCTATTATCTCGCGCAGGAACGCATGCTGATCGATGCAAGCGCGAAGCAGAATCTGTTGCCATACAGTCTCGGCGGATTTCTCGATTCACTCGGAATGTTTTTCGATAGTCCGCGGCTGCCGGCATCACCAGCGTTTACGACTATCGAATTCACCTTGAATCAGGTCTATGCGGTCAGTCAGACCGTGCCGGCTGGGACCGCGGTCCAAAGTCCGTCGAGTGGCATGGTGTTCGCGACTGATGCGGATTTGACCATTGCACCAGGATTTTTAACAGGCTCGATCTCTGCTACTTGCACCACTGCGGGCCCTGGCGGTAACGGGCTTTTCGATATCAACGAAGTCATCAATTGGACGATCATCACCTTTACAGTCACCGCACAGAATCCACAACCATCAATCGGTGGCGCCGATACTGAGACCGACGAGGCGTATCGGATTCGATTGCTCAGCGCGACTGATTCATATTCGCCGGCTGGCCCGAAAGGGCGGTACCGCTATTACACTGAGAAGGTCAGTCCGGATATCACCGATGTCTCGGTCTTAGGTCCAGAGGACGGGTTATCACCTGGGAACGTCCAAGTGGTCGTCTTGCTGCAAAACGGTCAGTTTCCCGACGCGCAAATGCTCCAGAAAGTCTACAATGCGCTGAACATCGATACGGTGCGCGACTTATGCGCAAACGTGACGGTGACCGCGCCAAGCGGTGTCCCCTACACGACGAGCGTGCGCTATTGGATCGATCAATCCCAGGCGACCAACGTAGTTTTCATTGAGGATCAGGTGACCAATGCAGTTAATGCGTGGATTACGGGCAATAAGAATGCACTCGGAGGCTCGATCAATCCAGCAACGCTCTCGCAAGCGGTCATGGAAGCCGGCGCTTCCTATTGCATTGTCGACGCACCGCAACGGATCGGACTCTCGATCGCGCAAGTAGGTGTACTGACCAACGATCCAATCATCAGTTATCAAGGCCTCGAGAGCGACCTGCAACCCTTGCCGATATGAGTGCTTCAATCGATCAGGTCTCACTTGTCGATTATCTGACGCCGGCGCTTCGCCAAGACCAGTTTTTCTACTGCCTGGCGCTGGCGCTCGATCCGATGCTTGCCGATATCCGCTCGCAGATCATCAACAACAACATCCTGGCTCGCCTGCCGAATCAATCCAGCGCAACGCTTGATTTTCTGGCGCACTATCATTTCAATGTCGACGTTTATCAGGATACGCTCAATTACGGCGTCAAGCTATTACTGGTCCAAAATGCGATCATAAACAAGATCCGCAAAGGCACTCCAAGCGCAGTCAAAGCCGCGATGAATGCAGTGTTTTCGTACTGCGAGCTGATCGAATGGTTCCAAGATACGCCAAAAGGGAAGCCGAACACATTCAGGATCAAGGTCGCCGATCCGCTGGTTGACCCGAATAGGGTTAATTCGATGATCAAAACAATCATCGCAGTCAAAAACGCCCGCTCATGGTTTGCCGGCGTCTATTCCTTCCAAGCCTTTCCCACTGGCACCGTCTACACAGGCGGACTGCTCGGCGAATATGACTACCGCGTTTTGCCCTACACCCCAACGATTCGCTAGTATTTCTCGCATATGTCGTTCTCGCCTCTCCAAGTCACTAATCAAGGATTGAATGCTCTCGCGGAGATTCCGACGGGCGCGACTCTTGTCATTACGAAAGTCGAGGCGGGCTCAGGCTATCCAGTAAGCGGCGATATCGTCGGCAACTTCACGCAGCTCAAAACGTACGTGATGGACGCTGACAGTACGTCGACGAATACCGCTGTCCTGTATCAGACCACGATTCGTTGTAATATCACGCCGAGCAACGCGCCGAAAGTCTTTCAAGTCAACGAGTTTGGGGTGTTCGCATCGCTGAATAATCAGGCGCCGTTTCTGTTCGCTTACACGTCGACTGGCGCACCGACTGGTGACACGGTCGATCCGGCAGCGCCCGTCGTTAAAGAATACGTGCTGCCAATTGTTTATGCTACGACCCAGCAGGTCACTACCAGCATCACGATGACCGATGTCGTCGGCTTGCACGGCTCGACGCACCTCCCAAGCGGCATCGATCCATTGCCGATCGCAAGTTCGACCATCGGCGGACTCTGTCCCAAAACCCCGAATAGCGCGACTCAGGTCCTTATCGGTAGCGCAACGGCAGCATTCGGACCATTGCCGTTGCATGGCCCGACGCATATCTCGACCGGGCGCGATCCGATTCCCTTATCGACGACCGTGGCGAGCGGATTATTGCTCCCATTGAGCGGTAACAGTAACGATGTCCTGCTCGGCACCGGGCAATGGGGCGCGGGATTTTTCGCCGGCTGCGTGCTCGATTTCGCAGGCCCCGGCGCGCCTCCCGGCTGGCTCAAATGCGACGGGCAAGCCTACTCTCGCACGACCTACAACACGCTGTATCTAGCGCTTGGCGGTGCAGGTTCGCCCTGGGGGCAAGGTGATGGTTCGACTACGTTCAATGTTCCTGATCTACGTGGACGCGTATCGGTCGGCAGCGGGCAAGGCGCTAATCTCTCCTATCGCCAAACAGGACAATACGGTGGCGAAGAAAATCACACGCTGAGCTTATATGAAATCCCATCGCATAACCATGGCGTCAATGACCCTGGACACGCACATTCGGTTTACGATCCGACGCATGCGCATGGTATTTACGACCCTGGACACACACATAGCTATTCAGACCCTGGACATCATCACAATACCGAAACTCTAAATTGGCAATATCCAGCGACCCCGTGGCCGCATTGGTATCCACCTGCTGGTCAGGCTGCGGATTACTGGATAAGAGATATGCGGGCAGTCTCGAGCACTAATGGGATTGGTATCTCGATCGCCTACGCTGCTACTGGTGTTAGCTGCTATGCCAGCGGAACCGGAATCGCGATTTATGGGAGTTACACTGGGATATCGACACAGAACGCGGGGAGCAGTGGAGCACATAATAATATGCCCCCGTATGCGGTCTTGAACCGAATAATCAAATACTAAGAGCGCATGCATTATAAAACTGATCTACTAACGGATGAGCAAATGGCGCACTTCGAAGTGAAAGTTGGCGACGAGCTCGTGCTCGATATACCTGATGTATCTGGTGAAGTAACCCAGCAACGTTGCCAGGTGAGCGCCGTTCAGATCGAGGATGCGGGGAAACATCCTGAGACTGGGAAACATTTAACCAGAGTGACGTTGACCCTTATCTGACGTGGCCGCCCAAAACGATATTGTGGTTAGAGCTGGACGCGATTTCTACCTAAACGTAGAAATGATCACCGGGCTCGGCAATCCAGCTAACCTGACAGGCTTTCAGCTTGAAATGACGGTTAAGAAAGTGCAGGGCGACCCAGATAGTCTCGCGCTCTACAAGGGTGTACCGTCCCTGAGCAATCTGCCGTTTGGGACGTTTTCATTCCATATTCCGCGCAGCCAAAACGCCGGCTGGTGGGTGCCACCGCCCTCAGGCAGCGGTGCGCTGACAAGCACGATGGTTTATGATGTGAGCTGTCTCGATATCAACCTTGTACCGAACATGATCACATTGATCGAAGGAGCCGTCAGCGTCATTGGTCCTGTCACTGTAACAATCCCATAACCTATGGCACAAATTGTCGTTCCAGTCCCTGACCCGCAAACGGTTGTTCTGTCGCTCAACGATATCACGGCAGTCGGTCCTCCGGGCCCCGTCGGTCCTGCAGGACCGCAAGGCATCCAGGGCCCGACCGGGCCGATTGGCCCGCCATTGCAAATGAAGGGTACCGTTGCATCGCACGCGAATCTGCCGGCAAGCGGGAACACGGTTGGCGACGTCTGGATTACCGCTGACACTGGGCACGCCTGGTCATGGAATGGCACAAGCTGGATCGATTGCGGCCAGTTTCAAGGACCACAAGGCGCCACCGGCGCAACCGGCGCACAAGGTCCAAGTGGCACCGCGGCTACGATTGTCGCGGGCCCAACTACGACAGCCGCAGCGAGCACGCCGGCCAATGTCATCAACACCGGGAACTCAACCGCTGCGGTATTCGCGTTCACGATTCCGCGCGGCGTGATCTGGTTTAACGGAAGCGGTCCACCTGGCACAATCAGCGGCGCCCTCACTGGAGATTACTATCTAGATAATGCGAGCGGCAATTATTATCAGTTTTAATGTATGACCGCGATTCTGCCACCAGCGCCAATGGATATCACCCAATGGGTGCGCGGCGATAATACCTACGCCCATATTCCGCGGGTTGATCCGACTCAAGACGGGCTATGTCCGCAGCTCGCGAACACGGGCACGAAGTTCCTGCGCGATGATGCGACGTGGCAGCCGGCTTCTGGCGGCACCGGTTCAGGCTATACCTGGCGCGGCGCGTGGAACACCACAACGACGTATGCACCTTATGATTCGGTCTCGCGCAGTGGCTCGTCATATGTCTGTATAATCGCAAACACGAACATTGATCCGGCAGTCGATACGACATATTGGAACCTGATGGCGCAAGCTGGTAAAGCAGGCTCGACTTGGTACAATGGTGCCGGGGCACCAGTCACCGTAGCTGGGGCAATTCCTGGCGATTACTATCTCGATGATAATTTGGGAGGAGTCTATGTATTATCGTGAAATAAGAAAGGCGGGATAGCTATATCGCATGGACCCAGGTAGCTAACATTAAAGGACCAACCGGCCCGCAAGGTGCGCAAGGACCTACCGGGAATACCGGCGCGACTGGCCCGCAAGGACCTACCGGGAATACCGGCGCAACTGGCCCACAAGGAGCGACCGGAGCGACCGGTCCAACTGGCACCCGCGGCAGTTTGTGGTATTCGGGCAGTGGCGCGCCTAGCACGATTACGGGTCAATTAGTCAATGATTTATATCTGGATACGGCATCGGGAAATGTTTGGCAACTTAGCTAAGACTGCTTATGGCTTGGACACAAATTGGTAATCTCAAAGGCCCAACAGGAAGCACGGGTTCGCAAGGACCACAGGGCAATCCCGGCGTCGGCTTTACCTGGCGCGGGACTTGGAGCGCCTCCACTCCTTATGCGCTCAATGATTGCGTCGCCAGAACGAATCAAAGTTATATTTGCACTGCCGCCAATACGGGCAACGACCCCGCAACTGACACGACGCACTGGAACCTAATGGCGGGCGCAGGCACTAGTGCACCATCGACTGATGCCGGCAATATTGCGACTCTTGGTAGCGATTCACATATTTATGTGCCGAACCCGACGCCTACCATCACTGCGGTCAGACTCAGGTCACTCTCGGCAGTGGGCAACGGAACGTTCGAGGTGGATCAAAAGCAGTGCGGCGCTTCATTCGCTGTTACAGGTGCTGGTGGTACTGGTCCAGTAATTGATCGGTGGATTGCCGGTGTGACTGGCACCTTGCGTTTTTCGGTTCAACAAATTGCCGCCAATGTCGCGGTTCCTGGCACGAGCTATTACATCACCAGTAAAATTTGGCGGGTTACGATGACGACGAGCCAGGCCAGCTTGGGGACCGGTGATTATTTAGATCTCTGGACCAATATCGAAGGCCCCATGCTCAGGGAACTCTATGGGGACGTACATTCGGTTAGCATCTTGTGCCGTAGCTCAGTGGCCAACCAAAAGTTTGGGATGAGTCTGACGGATGGACCGCAATCGCGGGCACTCGGGAAGCTTTGCACTCTGGGAGCCGCCAATACCTGGGCCCTGATTACGCTGCCAAGCCTGCCGGTGTTTCCGGTTGCAAACTTTTCGGTTAATCCAGGCGCGGTAGGATACGCACTGAATATCGTATTGGCCGCTGGCACCGGGCTACAAGTAGCGGCCAATGATACGTGGCAAACGACTTCGACGCTCTGGGCACCCGCCGGGATCGACAATTTCGCCGCTAATGCAGGCGCGACCTTCGACCTCGCATTTATCCAGCATTGCCCCGGCACCAATGTGGACCTGATCGATAAATCTTGGAGCCAGAATTACGATGAATGTTTGCGGTATTTCCAGAAAAGCTATCCATACGCATCCAAGGCAGGGAGTACCAATCAGGGTAGTTACTCGAAATTCCAAGCGATTGGCGCAGTATCTGCAGCTACGTACGTTCTTTATGGCGATTCCAGATTTAGTAAAAAAATGGCTAAGTCACCCACTTGCACTGTCTATCATCCTAATAACGGTTCCGCATGGCAAGTGGACGGTTGGTACGCGACTAGCGGTACAGTCCCGAATGCTAACGCGGCACTGGGCGCTACCAGCGTGACAAACAGCGAAAGTAATATTGTGGCTGTAGGTATGGCCAGTGGTACCTCAACCGCACCGATCATTGGTTTTTTTGAATGGACCGCAGACACCGGTTGGTAAAAATGAAAGTCATCACGTTCAGCCAGAAAGTCACGGTTAATACGGTACACGGTCAGCATAGCGTTGCCGTGACCTGCAATCCAGGCGAGCGCCTACTATTCGATGACGACAACGCCTTTTCAATTCAACAGAATCCGACTAGCAATACCTACGTGCTTGAAGTGAGCGATCTAGCGCCGATGCTCCAAGAGATTCCGCGCCCGGTGCATTGGCGCAAACGGCGCGTACTCTTTTATCGCAATCGCGGAAGTGGCGATCAGTTGATTATCAGCGCGCTTTCGCGTTTCTTTCGCGAAGTGCTCGGCGCTGATCCGCGGCAGCTTAGCGACCGCGTTCACGAGCAGCTATGGGCGTTTAACCCGCATATCCTCTCCGCGCCATTGTCAACCCCGTTACATCTTGATGCGGTCTGGCGCGCCAAGGGCCGCCCATTCTTTGATCAGGCGTTTTTCGTCGAGAGCGCAACCGAATGGGAGAACGATGCCGAGCAACCGAATGTGTACGACAGATTATTCGCCTTGTGCGGCTTTGATCCGAGCCGCATCGCGAGCAAATTCAAGCGGCCCGTATTCAACGTCAGCCAAGCCGATATCGACAAGCGTACAGCATGGCTACTAAAAAACTCACCCGTCCTCAATGATGATTATATCTTCGTGCAATTGCGCGCAGCCAATAAGGTGCGTTCACTACCGTTAAAGACTGCTCAACTTGTGTTGCATGCTGCGTCAGACGTCGCACGAAAAAAGAATCTCGCGGTGCTCGTCACTGATGATCAACCGCTTTCGAGCGAACTAATTGAGCTATGCACTCTGTTGGGCTTATGTAATGTCGCGCAAAAGATCGATGGGGTACGGTTGTACGGCACATTGATTGCCGGCGCCCGCGCAGTCGTCGGACCTGATTCAAGCGCGCTGCATTTCGCGGCAGCTAATGAAATACCCGCAGTCGGGATCTGGGGAGCGTTCGATCCAGAGTCACGCTGCAAATATTACCCGAATCAGACGCATTTGTGGCACAAGGAATTGTGCATGAATTCGCCGTGTTTCAATTTCATGCCCGAGCTGCCGACCCACAAATGCCCGCGTGGCCAGCAGCAAGAACACTGCGAATGTTACGACGGCATCACGCACGATGAGATTTATTCAGCGATCCTAGAGGCCTTGCAATGATTGATGAACGAAGCGCCAAGAATATCGCGACGTTGCACCCGAGCTTGCAACCACTGGCAACGAAATTGATTGAACTCGCCGTGGACCGCGGAATTACCGCCAAGGTGATCTCAGGATTGCGCACCTATGCCGAGCAAAATGAACTCTATGCCCAAGGACGCACGAAGCCAGGCAATATCGTCACCAAAGCAAAGGGCGGGCAATCCTGGCATAATTTCGGCACCGCATTCGATATCGGCATCTTTTCTGGCGACGGAAAGAAATATTTCGGGGAAAGCCCAGCCTACAAGACTTGTGGCGAGATCGGCGAATCTCTCGGGCTTGAATGGGGCGGCCGCTGGCAATTCGTCGACGAACCCCATTTTCAGCTCAAACTTGGGCTATCGATCGCTGAGCTGCACAAGCGCAAAATGGCTGGCTTGGATGTCGTTACGGGTGAACCAGTGTGAACGATGAATTAAAAAAGCCGAATGGCCTCAACTGGCCAACAGTCGCTTTAATTCTGGCTAGCGGCGCTGGTAATTTTTTTGCTACCCATCAAGGCAACACCGCAATGAGCGCTGAACAGCAGGAAGCTCTCCGTAAAATCAGGGAGTTACATAGTGAGCTTGACGATTTCAAACGATGGCAGGACAAAGCGCTTGAGAATCAGAATGATATGATGCGCAGCGACACGAAACTCCTTGACGAGATTCACAAGATTGTCATGAGGCTTGATCGGCTGAAATCGTACGACCAGGAGAGAGGCGCCCCGCAATAAATGCCGGATACCTCTAAATCTGCGATATTCGCTGCGATAATTTCTTGAGCAAAAAACTTAAGCCATTGAGCAGCAATTACTTACAAAACATGGAATTTGCCCTTTCAGGGCATACCTATATCCTGGCTTTTTCTAGCATAAGGCATTGATAATCAACGGTGTTCGATCGGAATTAAGGATTCTGGAGATCTGGGAGAATGGGGAAGATATGGGTTGCTCAGGTCGTTTTCTGCTATTATTATAGCAATCCATGAAACCGACAAAAATCAATAATAAAGGAACTCCTTGGAGTGTCGCAATCCCGGCTCGATGGACTAACGACGGCAAACGAAAGGCCAAATATTTCAAAAATAAAGAAGATGCATTGACTTTCTGCAAACTCTGCAAAGAGCGTGGACCCGCAGCTTTGACTCAGTACATTGCGCCGATTCCTAAAACCGAGGCTCAGCAATGGGAAAGCAGGATTCGTTGGGCGATGAAAGAACTTAATGGCAATCCGAGTCTCATTGATGATGCAATCGAACATTTCAAACTTACCCGACTCAACGTCAAGCCAGCTACGGTTCGGGAAGCGGTGGAAGCGTTCCAGGCGTTTCGGCGAACCGACGTTTCAAAGCGCACGGTTCAAAGCGACGGTCCCCGGCTGGCCAAGCTTATGAATTTTGAAGCTTTCTCGGAGATTCAGCTTTCCGCGGTCACCAAATCCCAATTGCTTGAGTTTTTCCAGACGATCAATAAGGGGAATCGTCGAAGCGTTTATAAAAGCGTTCGCGTCTTTTTCGGTTGGGCGCATGACTGCGGCTACCTTGGCCAAAACCCGATGGAAACGATTGATTCCAAAAAAATGGGCGAATTCGGGATCAAGAACGAACACTATCCGATTGCGACCTTTGGCAAAATGCTGCGGATCGCCGCGGGCCTCGAGCCGGCTGGCGAAGAAGAAAAGCCAACCCATGATTTTATCGATCTTTTGCCCTGGTTTGTTATCTCGGGTTTTGGCGGATTGCGCAGTTGCGAGGCCTTCCGGACCAACTTGAAACGGGATTCGCTCAAGTGGTCCGATCTGTACTTTGCCGGCGTAGATGAACCGAATATCCAATTGACTGAGACGGTGGCCAAAGGCGGTCGGCCGCGGCCCGTTGATATGGCACCGGCCCTCGAGGCGATCAAAGCCTGGTTGCCATTCTGCCCACGGGAAGGCAAGTACATCGTCCGCTACACGAGTAAAAAAATTGAGAACTTGAAAGCCCAGTTCACCAAGCGCACCGGGATCAAATTTCTGGAAAACGGATTCCGAAACAGTTTTGCGACTTATGCGCTTTCCTATTCGACCTTGAGCGGGCTCGGACACGTGGCCAAGCAAATGGGAAACTCGGAAGCAATCTGCAAACGCCACTATGCGCAAAACCTGCCGACAGGCGCCGGCAAACGCTGGTTCGATCTGCGGCCGTTCGAGGTCGTGCCCGCCATTACTGCGGCAGTCTGAACGGCGATTCTTTCTTGTTTAAGGCAGTTCGCAGTAAAACCTCGATATAAGCCGAACGGCTGAGCCCGAACGCTCGAGCTGCTTCATCGGTTGCCTTAATAATCTCGGGATCAATCGAAAGCATGAGCTTCGCCTTGCCGGCGCTCGGTCTGCCAGGGGAACGTTTCTCATCTTTTTTCACGGCATACTAAAATATTGCCAAAATATTTCAAAATCAACTTGATTCCTTTCTGATCTTGCCGTATATCCAAAATACCATGATAATACTGACGCTATTCCTGCTTGGACCTGCATTCGGTGCGTACATGGTTTGGAAACTTCATCAATAGAAAGAATAAAAATGCGACTCAATAAACTCGAATTATCAATCCTGCTGGCCACGATTGCCGCGGCCATTGCCACTTGTCCCGCAAGGGCGAACATTGGCGATACCTATTCCGAAAGCTGCGCAAAGTTTGGTAAATCTGACGATGGCGGCACTGGGTGGGCTCATTGGACGATCGACGACAATTTCACGATTACCGAAGAGTTCGGTGGTCCAAACGGTACTTGTGACGCGATCTATTATTATCGATTCGATCGTTGTTTCTCCAATGACGAAGTCTTGACCTCGATTGCCTATAATGTCTCGGAAGCTTTTCAGGAAGTGGCGGTGCCGCAAGGCCGATTCTGGTCAACCCAAACTGATGGCACCACGGCGCTTTTGTGCCTGAGACAAAATCAGCAGGGTCGCAACCCTTATGAATTATCGATCTGGACCCAGAACAAACACGCTCGTTATGCCAACTGGCAGCGCAGTCAACGCATTAATCGTCCGAATCGCTCGGCACGGATGTAATGCTAGCCACTACGTATTGATACTAATATACGTTACGAGAGGGGGGCAAAATAGCCCCCCTTTTTCTTTTCCCAAAGTTGCAAGAATTGTGAGACTATTTCTCAAATCAATCAATTGTGACGAAATTGCCATTTTTCTTCTTTTCTTTAAGTCTGTAGTGAATATTGTTTTTTAAGTTTTACGCGGGATTTTGATTAGGGAATTCCCTTAGTGGGCAGACCAGCGTTGATGGATAAGGAATTGACAATCATGGCAAACATGGAAAAACAAAGCCCCCCCCCCCCCTCCAATCAGACGTTCTTCAATGAACTTCTGAGCATCCTTGATGAAGAGCGATTAATCAGATTCCGTCACCTAGCCAAAAAGGCTGGTTTGACCGATCTTGCCCGTCGTCTGACGAGCGAACTCCTTAAACGCGGACATTAAAGTCCCCCGCGTTTTTTTAACCTAAAGCGCACGTCCCCGGGAAAGTGCGAGTTTCTCGGGGACGGTTTGGGTTCCTTTTTCCTTGTGCATGGATTTCAGGAACTTGCAAAGCGCACGGTATCACGCGGCGCATTTATAAAGCAAACGTTTTCGCGATATCTTTCAAGTCCTAAATTAATCGCGTTTTCAACGTTTCAAGAGAAATGGCTCTTCCTTCGAAGCGAATGCTTTTGCGGCTCTGTACCGACGAAGACATTGAACATGTGCGCCAGTGGATGAGCCCAGCTGAACGTGCTGTCCTCTTCGCGCTTCATTTGGGGATCCAAATGAGTGAACGCCAAGTAGCCAAAACTTTCCAGATCAACCGATATCAAGCTGGTCGCCTAATTGAACGAATGAGGGCTTTGCTCAAGGATTCCTAAAATCTGTCAATAGACCATTTCCGCACATTTTCGAAATGTCCCTCTACGGGCCCTTCGACCAAAAGCGCGCCATTTGCGCACAGTTTGAAAATTGGCTGAAAACTGTGTGCTACGAGTCGCACTCGTGGACGGCAAATCTCAAAAGTCTGTTGATTCCTCAGTCTCTGTCCTTGAACCGCTGATTTCACTTCGTGAAGCAGCAAAGCTGACTGGGTTTAGTCCTGAGCAATTGCGCCTCTATGCCATCGACGGGACGATCCCAGGCGGCAGACAAGCGCGCAAAGGTAAACGGTGGCGGTTCAGACGCGATCTGATCGAGAAATGGGCGCAAAATTTCTATGCGCCGAAACCAGGGGAAGAAAATTGAAAACGCTGTTTTCTTCCGAGGACAAACGCAAAACGATTGGGCTCCCCGAGCTCGCCGAACTCACCGGCTATAAAGCAACCACGCTTTATGAGTGGGTAATCAAAGGTGAAATGCCCTTCGTATTCCGCGTCGGATCCGGCCGCGGCCGCAAATGGAAGTTTCACCGAGACGATCTCGAGATCTGGTGGGCAAACATTCACCAAACTTTCAAAAGCAACTAACCATTATGGAAAATTTTACCCTTCCGACGCAGCCCATCGGAGAACTTTTCTTTGATACGCTATATCTGGCCGGCGCAATTCTGCTCGTTTGGTCTTTAGTTAATGTAATCGCATCCTGGCGTTTGCATCGAATCTGGCAGCAACTCATCGAGCAACGCACGGAAATCCGCCGTTGGAAACGCTTTTGCGAGCTGCGCGATAAACAACAGCGAGATTGGAATTAGAAGGCGCTTAATAAAACTAACAGCGATGAAGAAGGCAGCTAAAACTAATCGATCTGGCAAAGTGCTAGAATACGTTTTCGAACAGCTTGCTCATTACGGTTTTCAACAAATTAATGGAAAGGAAATGGCGAAGATAAAAGTTCTTCCTCCGCGTTATGTTCATACTCATGCGGAATACAAAACTCTCTGGGGCACAACTGGATATCATGAAGGCGTAATTATAGCCGACAAACAAAATAGAAACGATTTTATCCAAAACAATGAAATCGATTATGCCGATCTCGATCATGTGGAAGCAGCACGAGGCCAGATAATGATAGTGGTGGAATGTAAATTCCAATCTGGTTCCGGATCGGTGGATGAGAAGATTCCTTACATACTTCAGAGTGCCGAAGTCTCTGCGATTCCAAATTGGATTTTAGTTTTGGATGGTGACTGGTGGATTAAAAATAAGCGAGGTCAAGCAGTTGTGCAATATGCCAAGCACGAAGCGGAACAAATCGCAAAGCAAATGGCCGATAAAAGAGTGTTAGTTTTGCTCAGACGTGAATTTAAAGAACTAGTCCTTCGAGCATGGGGGAAAACCGATGGATAAAAAACAAGCAGAAGAATGGATCGCCTCTCTTGACCAAATTAATACGGGTACTTACAGGCAAATTTTACTAATGGATAAAACGGGAATTCCAAAATTGCTCAATTATAAAAACCTAACGGAAATGGTAAAAGCAGAATTTAAAGGCTGGAAAAAATATGCAGTGAGTGACCGACGTAAAATTGTCATGGAACTCACTGAAGAAGGTTACAGCCAGCACAAGATTGCCGCCGTGCTTGGCGTAACTCAGCCAACAGTTCACAACGATTTAAACAGTGATAAAAATTTATCAAAAAAGGAGAATTCTTCCAAAGAAGAATCT
>Ga0126381_100001674_pt1 | contig 23713 bp, 14 predicted proteins | sample PanSoiMetPlot_28_FD_96465 | JGI IMG/M metagenome (GOLD analysis project Ga0126381, IMG submission 96465) | Tropical forest soil microbial communities from Panama - MetaG Plot_28 | ecosystem: Environmental > Terrestrial > Soil > Tropical forest > Bulk soil | place: Panama | collected 2016-02-17 | reverse complement strand
GTGGTATTCGATCCGCGGGCTCGTGCCTGGGATATCCCCGATCAAGGCCGCGGCCACGAATTCGCTCGCAAAGTGCGCACCCTGAACGGGAACTATCAGCTGCTCGAACTGATGCCTTCGCTGCTCAGTCGAAAGAATCCCATCCGTTTTGAGTTTGTTAGCCATAAATTATTGCGGCTAGTGGTGCCTTTTGCCTTGCTTGCCCTGCTCATCAGCTCCTTCTACCTTACAGGACCGCTGTATCGTGCCGCGATGTTCCTGCAGCTTTTGTTCTATGTGTTAGGGCTGCTGAGCCTGATGGGGATCAAAATGGGACCTATGGCGCGGGCCGCAGATGCGGTTCTCGCCTTTCTCCTGTTGAATACCGCGGCGCTGGTGGCCTTTGCTCGTTTCATATCGGGCCGCAGGAGCGCCTGGGGCGAGGTCGCGGCCAAGGGGTGAAATCTACGCATGCACTCAGGTAGCGGCCGACGGATGGCCTGGGCGAGTTTCGAATCCCTGGTCGGGGAGGTGTGTCCGTGTGTGGAATAGCCGGGATGGTCGCCGGCGCCGGTGAGACGGTGGAGGCTGCCAAGGTCCACACCATGTGTCAGACGATTATCCATCGCGGCCCCGATGACGAGGGTATATACGTCAAGGGAGCAGTAGGCATTGGCATGCGCCGTCTCAGCATTATTGATCTCGGAGGCGGCCATCAACCGATTCACAACGAAGATCGATCGGTTTGGGTGGTCTATAACGGAGAGATCTATAACTTCCCGGAGCTGCGGGCGGAGCTTGAATCGCGCGGACACCAGTTCTATACCCATTCCGACACGGAAGTGATCGTCCACCTGTATGAGGAATTGGGCGCCGATTGTGTGCGCAAGCTGCGCGGCATGTTTGCCATCGCTTTATACGACGAGCGCCAGAATAGCTTGCTTTTAATGCGCGATCGGCTCGGCAAGAAACCTCTGTACTACGCTCTCGATGGCGATCGGTTGTTATTTGGCTCAGAAATTAAGACCATTCTGAGCGTTGCCCCGCATCTGTCGCAGATTTCGCCGCAAGCCTTGCTGCAATACTTTTATTTCAGCTATATCGCCGACCCCAACTCGGCGTTTGAAAAGATTCACAAGCTTCCCCCCGGACACTTCATGAAGTACTCCTCGGGCACGGTCGACATTGAACCTTACTGGGATCTGCCGGCTTATGGAGTGCGTGATCCGGCGAGCGAGGAGGCTTGTCTTGAAGAGCTGGAGCAGCAACTAGCGGAGGCGGTACGCATACGTCTGATCAGCGACGTTCCCCTGGGAGCGCTCTTGAGCGGAGGTGTGGATTCTTCCTTGGTCGTGGCCTTAATGGCACGGGCGAGCACCAAGCCGGTCAAGACCTTCTCCATCGGCTTTTCTAAAGAGGACTTTAACGAAGCCCGCTACGCCCGCGCCGTGGCCGAACGCTTCTCCACCCAGCATCACGAGTTCATTGTCGAGCCCAGGGTTGAGGTGGCGCTGGAAAAGTTGACGCCCATGATGGAAGAACCCTTCGGGGATTCCTCCATGGTGCCGACCTATTATGTTTCCCAGATTGCGCGGCGAGAGGTCACGGTGGCTCTCTCGGGCGACGGCGGCGACGAGCTCTTTGCCGGGTACGATCGCTATATCGTGCATTTGGCGCGGCAAAAATATGAACGGATTCCCACCTGGATTGGGGAATCTTTCCGGCGTTACATCTATCCTCGAATGAGTCCGGGGGCGCTCGGCCGACGCTTTGCCTATAACGTGCTCTTGCCGGGACGCGACCGTTATCTGGACAGCATCGCCTATTTGCCCGCAGGCGACCGGGAGCGGGGATTGTTTTCCGAGGAATTTCTGGAGTGGGCCAATCATGGCCGCGATCCCCTAGCCAGCCATCGCCAATTTTTTGATCAGGCGCCTGCCTCCGACCGGCTCAGTCGTTTACTCTATCTGGACACCAAGACCTATCTCACGGCCGATGTGCTGACCAAAGTAGATCGCATGAGCATGGCGAATTCTCTCGAAGTGCGCTGCCCCATCCTTGATCATGTCTTCGTGGAGTGGGCGGCGCGCTTGACTCCGCGATGGAAACTTCATTTGGGAACGCGCAAATATGCCCTCCGCAAACTTGCCAAGCGTCTGGGAGTGCCGAATGTGGAGCGTCCGAAACAGGGTTTTGCCATGCCGCTCGTACATTGGTGGCGCGGAGAAGCCAACCATATGCTCTCCCTGTTGACTGAACCGAAAACCTTGCAGCGCGGCTACTTCCATCCTAAAGCCGTCGAACAGTTAGTTGCCGAGCATGTAACTGGGCGACGAGACAGATCGCAGGAATTGTGGATGTTGCTCATCCTCGAGCTGTGGCACAGAAACTTTCTCGAGGCGCAAGGTTCAACTGCCGTTCCCTGGGGAAGCCATCCCGAGTGCGCCGCCGCCAATGCCTCGTCTGCTTCCTAACTGCCGTTCTGTCCACCGCAGTTCGCCGGTGGCGATTTCTATAGTCCGTGATGGACTAATCAACTGAGCAACTGAAATACTCCACTACTTTCCATTCACAAATTCCGTCACCGTACGAATGAATAGATCCGGTTGATCTACGAATGTCATGTGTCCGCTATTTGGAACAATCACCAGCTTCGAACTGGCGATCTTTTCGTGCATCTCCTTTGACATCACGGGGTCGGACTCGTCATGGTCGCCGACAATAATCAGGGTCGGAACTTTGATCGTCGGCAGTTTGTCGACCCACTCAACTTCTGTCAAATTGCCGTCGATAACGAACTCACCGTCTGATCACCACATTTCGCGGTAAAGAGCCCAGGAATTCGTGGTATTGCCGTCCACCGGGTTATAGTTCGGATCAGGATGATTTTGGTACAACCACGGAAAATATCCCGTTCCCCAGGCCAACTTCGCGTACTCCTCGGGATATCGTTCGTGTTCCCACGGCTCCCCCTTGCCGAACAGTCCAGCCTGCTCCAATTCCTCCAGCCTTTTCCGCTTTTCTGCAGGGACTGCCGCCTTCTCCCGTGCCAGCGCCTGGTTGATCTCCTTCGTACTCGAGAAGGTGCTGCCCAGAATCAAGTGCGACAGGTTCTTCTGATACTTGAAGGCATACGCCTCGACAACGACACCGCCGTAAGAATGTCCCAGAATGGCAATCTTTCCCAGCCCGAGCACCTGCCGCACAACCTCGCAATCCTCAGCCATGTTCTCGACGGTATATTTAGAAACGTCTTCCAGTTTCTCGGATTTGCCCGACCCGCGTTCGTCAATGAAGACTAGCCTGTTATGCCGGGCTAGTGGCAACAGATAGGGCAGGAAGTAATCGTGCGAAGCGCCCGGCCCGCCGTGCACGATCATTAGCGGTGATCCTCGCCCCACGATCATGTAATAGATGAGTACACCGTTGGCATCGACGAATCCCTCGTCGATGGGATAGAGCTTCGAGGAGCTTTGCGGCGAGGTTTGAGCAAAGTTTAGAGCGGCAAGCAATACAAGGGGAACCGCAGACAAGATTTTCATGCTGCGTATGGTATTGTCTGGTGCGAAAAGCTACAAGTTTAGGGGAACAGCCACGATAATTTTCGAAATCTGTGGTGCGGCGGGAGGCAAGCTCCAAGCGCAGCCTGGAGAGAGAAATTGACTGTTCAATGACGAGAAGACAGTTGGAAAAGACCCCTGAGGTCCCTTGAGGAACAGGGAGAGGAAGGGGGCCTGTTCGTGATCTTTGACACCTGGGTACGACAGAACACACAGGTTCTTTGGCGGTGGCGGATCGACTACTACGAAAAGGGATGCGCGAACTGCTCAAGTTGGGCGACCGCCCCCTGCATTTCCCGCGCGATAAGGTCGAGACAACCTGGAGCCAAATCTACTGGCCGGGCGAGAACTTCGAGGCCTCCCAATTCCGCGCGCCGGTGGTTTTGTTCAAAAGGCCCAGACAGCCGTTTTATTACTTAAAGGATGAGACCTTGGATTGGGTCTCGCGCTGTCTAATTTAGGGAGAATCAAGATTCAGCTAGTCGATTTTCCTCATCGCATGTTGCGCGAACCTTACATACGGGATTTAGGCAAACAACTTTCGGCTTGCCTTTCGGAAGCCTCGCGAGGGACCTTCCCCGACGAGGTCTGTTGGTGGGGCGCGCCATATGCTGTGGCGGAAATTGGATCTTGAGTCGAGAATCAGCATGGCGATCATAACTCCGCCGCTGATCTCGCCGAGACCGGCTGAGCGATGGCTACGGCCGAAGCGTACCCAGGGGGAGCTCCTTCGTCCAAGATGCGCCACCGGCGCGCCTCATGGGGATCGGGTCGTGTGACCAGCAGGACATCACCCTCTCTGGCAGACATCGAGACGTCGAAGTCTGTGAGCGGGAAGGAGAGTCCCGACCCGCGTGCCTTCAGCCAGGCCTCTTTTCGGGTCCAACAACGAAAGAAGGCATCGACCCGACTCTGGCCGGGAGCAAAACTTCGCAGTGCTTTCTGTTCACTGGGGGAGAAGAATTTTCCGGCAATATCATCCACGTCAAAGTCTTGCCGGACGCGCTCAACGTCAGCACCAATTTCGCGATCCAGGCAGACCGCCACGACCACTGCTCCCTCGGTATGCGAAAGATTGAAGTGCAAACTCGATTGTGCCCATTCTCCGCTCAGCGATGGCTTTCCCAGTTCGGAAGTCTGGAATGAAACCAGCTCCGGTCCTACTCCGAGATAACTCCCTAGTAAGGTGCGCAGCATGCCCCTGGCAAATGCAAAGGCACTTTGGTCGTGCGCAAAATGAAAACGCAACATACGAGCGGTTTCCTCGCCCGAAAGCAGAGGCACGAATTGGGCCCCACTGGCGTCATCCATGCGAGCTCCGGAGGGTGAGAAACCGCGCCAGAGGTGAATCGTCTGTTTGTCCAGGCCGGAAAGTTGGGCTTGTCCGAGGGCTGAAGGGAACTCGAGGGCTAGGAGCCGCAGTTCGTCGGACGACCTGCCCCGGCTAGTAAGAAGACCTGCCACAATGGGCTGCCTGGGCCGCGGCAATGATGGCATCCGGTTCCGCGTTCTTTTCCGCAGGCTCGAGGGACGCCTCCGTCGTGGCTTGGCATTTCTTCAGGCTTTCTGACAGTGCTTTGGCCAACTCACGAACATAGGGCTCGCGCAGAAGAAGACGATGCCGGCCATTCGGTATCAAGTACGTATCAACGCCGGACTGGGTTCGGGCTCCCCAGCCAAGCAGTGGGTCGGGGTTGTAGTAATACGGCTGCTTAGGAATTTTAAAAACCGTGATGCGGCCCTCAATACGCTGCGGGACAAAGTCCTCACCCGGCCAATAAATCTTAAGCCATTCGCTTTTGCGAGGCGCAGATTTCGAGCCTATCCAACTCAGTAAATGCGTCCGCAATGCCTTCCTTACGGCCGCCAGCCGGGCATGCCAAGATTGGTGCCACAAGCCACGGAGACGCTGGGAATAGTAATACACACGCCAGAGTTTGGGATTTTGGCTATTTTCGAGCACCCAGGTGTCAAAAATTGCCAGCAGGTTCACGGTCTCGCCCCGGGCTTCGAGAATCCTGGTCATCTCAAAGGCAATGCGCGCACCTTCGCAGGTTCCGCCGATATGGTAAGGTCCCCTCGGCTGAATCACCTGCATGGCACGAACATATTCGCTCGCCACCTTCTCGTATTCCTGCGGCGTATAGCTTCTCATGGTAGCGTGCGGGCCCGGACCCGGGCTTTGCAAAGTGTAAAACGGCTGGTCCGGACCGAGATGTTTTGCCAGCGGAACGTAGCCAAGTGGGTTCACCCCAGAGAGCACCGCAGCAAAGAAAGGCGGCCGACTGCCACTTGCCTGGATGGGTTGCGCCAAAGCCTTCGAAACGCTGGCCGCGCCGCGAATGATCTTGGCCAGATGCTCGATGGTGGCTTCTTGAAACAGGGCCGTAAGCGGGATATCGGCGCCGGTGACATTTTTGATTTCATTGACCAGACGCACGGCCAAAAGTGAGTGACCCCCTAAATCGAAAAAGTTGTCGGTAATCCCAATGGCTTCGGTCGACAGGATCTCCTGCCAGATTTTGACCAATTTTTCTTCTAGCTGGTTTCGCGGTTCGACTCGAGCTGCTGCCGACGAAGCCGCGCTGGTGGGTTTTGGCAGCGCCTTTTGGTCAACTTTACCGTTCGGCGTCAGGGGAAGTCGCTCGAGCTCGACCAGCGCCGCAGGCAACATGTAATCGGGCAACGTGCGTTTCAGGTAAGGTCGTGCCTCGCTGATCGTTAGCTGCTCGCCTGCCGCGCGTACGATGTAGGCCACCAAGCGCTTATCCCCGGGCGAGTCCTCGCGTGCCACAACCACCGCCTGCTCGACCGCCGGATGCGCCAGCAAGGCATTTTCGATTTCGGCCAATTCAATGCGGAAGCCGCGAATCTTGACCTGAAAATCGCTGCGCCCTAGATATTGCACGTTGCCATCGGGCAAGTAGCGAGCCACGTCGCCGGTCCGGTAGAGCCGGGCTTCAGGACGCGGATCAAAGCGATCGCGGACAAACTTCGCAGCCGTCAACTCGGGACGATTGAGGTATCCCCGGGCCACGCCTGCGCCTCCAATGTACAGATCGCCTGCCACGCCCACGGGAACGGGCTGCATTTGGGAGTCAAGGATATACAACGTGGTATTGGCGATGGGGCGCCCGATAGGCGCCGTGACGACGGCCGATCGCACCTGGTAGAGGGAAGACCAAATGGTGGTCTCGGTCGGACCGTACATGTTCCACAGTTCTCGGCATCGTGGCAGTAACTGCGAAGTCAGATCACCGGAGAGCGCCTCGCCCCCACAGAGCACTTTCAGGTTCGGCGTGCCCGTCCACCCTGCCTCGATAAGCATGCGCCAGGTGGCGGGAGTGGCTTGCATAAGGGTTGGTTTCTGGCTCTCGATCAATTTGAGCAGCAGGCGGCCGTCGGTGGCCTCGGGTCGCGAGGCCATAAGGATTCGTGCCCCGCTAATGAGCGGCAAGTAGATTTCTAAGCCGGCAATATCGAACGAGAGCGTGGTCACGGCCAAAAGCCGGTCGTTCGATTGGAGGCCGGGTTGGCGCTGCATGCTGACGAGGAAATTGGTGAGATTTCCATGCGTGATCTGAACGCCTTTGGGCCCACCAGTGGAGCCAGAGGTGTACAGCACGTATGCCAGATTCTCATCGCCTGAAGGGCTAGTGGGAGGCTCCTTCGGCTGGGCGGAGATTTCCCCAGCGCAGGCCACCAGATCAATTACCTTGGCAGGACTGGGGGGCAGCAGGGAAAGCAGGTCGGTTTCGGTAAGCAGTAGCGGCACACCGGCATCCTCAACAATGAACCCGATGCGCTCGGGAGGATAAGCAGGATCAAGCGGTACATAGGCGCCACCGGCCTTGAGCACCCCGAGCAGTGCCACCACCATATTGATCGAGCGCTCGAGAAAGATGCCCACCAAGGTTTCCGGACCAACTCCTCGTTGCCGCAAGTAGTGCGCCAACTGGTTGGCTCGCGCATTCAGTTCGCGATACGTAATCTCGTCGCCGCCCATCACCAAGGCGAGGCGTTTAGGGGCTCGTTTCGCTTGTTGCTCAATGAGATCATGAACACCGAGGTTCCGTGGATATGCGGTAGCGGTGGAATTCCAATCGCGCAGAATCTGGGTCCGTTCTTCGGCGGTCAGAAGCGATACCTCGCCAACCTTGGCATCGGGGCAGTTCACCGCCGCCTCGAGCAGCAGGCGGTAGTGTTCGATCATGCGCCGGATGGGCGATTCGTCGAACAGGTCTCGGTTGTATTCGATCCGGCCTTCAATGCCGTTACCAGTTTCGGAGAGAAAAACCGAGAGGTCGAACTTGGTGGTGATTTCGCCGGTATCCATGAAGCTGAGCTTCGCTCCGGAGAGTTCGAAATCTGGGCGGGCCAGATTCTGCACCGAGAACATCACCTGAAACAAAGGATTGTGACCTAAATTTCGTTCCGGATGTAGTTCCTCCACCAGTTTTTCAAAAGGCAGATCTTGGTGTTCATAGGCGCCTAAGGTGGTTTCTTTCACCGCGGCCAGGACCTGTCGAAAGTTCAGCTGCTCGGAAAAATTCGTGCGCAGGACCAGAGTATTGGTAAACAAGCCGATAATCTCTTCGATTTCCGCGCGGTTGCGATTGGCAATCGGGGTCCCAACGACGATCTCATTTTGGTGGCTGTAGCGCCACAGCAGGCTCTGGAAGCCAGCCAGCAAGGTCATGAAGAGAGTTACTCCCTGTTCACGACTCAAGCAGTTCAACCGTTTGGTGAGCTCCCGGGAAAAGGCGACCGCGAGCTTCGCCCCATTGAAGGTCTGGGTAAGCGGACGCGGACGAGAGAATGGCAATTCGAGGCGGCCGGGGATCCCCTTCAGACGTTCCCGCCAATAAGCAAGATGTTTTTCGAGGACCGAGCCTTGGAAGCGCTTGCGCTGCCAAACAGCATAGTCGGCGTACTGCAGCTTCGGCGGCCGAAACGAGGGAGCCTGCCCAGAACAATACGCCTCGTAACTGGCGGCCAGTTCTCGTACTAGAATGCGACGCGACCAGCCGTCGAAAATGATGTGATGCACGGTGAGCAGCAACAGGTGATCGTCGGCCGCCAGGCGTATCAATCGCGCGCGCACCAGCGGTCCGCGTTCGAGATCAAGAGGCGTATGCGCCTCATCTCGTGCAAGTTCTAGCGCCTCTTTTTCCCCGTCCTTTGATTGGCTGAGGTCGCGAAGCGACAACCGAATATTCATCGAAGCGTGCACTACCTGCATCGGCATTCCCTCTTGCCAAGAAAAGGTGGTGCGCAGTATCTCGTTTCGCTTCACTACCTCATTCAGGCTGGCCTCGAGCGCAGCTAGATTCAATTGGCCACCGACGCGTAAGGCCCAAGGAATCAGGTAAGAGGTGCCCCCCGGTTGCAGCTTGTCCAGAAACCACAACCTCTGTTGAGCAAAAGTGGTGGGGAAGACATACTTCGACGTGCACCCCTCCACGAGCTGTCCAGATTTGTTACCGGCAGTTTCCAAGTTTTTCACCTATCTTTTGGGGGAGCGAAAACAGGAGAAACTATAATATTGTAAGCACAACTTTAACGTATTCTCAAAGCATTTCTTGCCTAACCGATTTTCCCCGTAAGACTTAGGTTAGAGACGGTAGGCTTCACGAGCCACCGGCAAGATAGCCATTTCCTCTGCCTCGCGTGAGGTTTCTTGAGCCTGCTCAATGACTTCGGCCAAGCCCGCAATGGTCGGGCATGCAAAAATGGCGCGCATCGGGATCTCGACCGAAAGACGCTCTCGGATGCGGGATACCACCTGGGTGGCGAGCAGGGAATGGCCCCCGAGTTCGAAAAAATTGTCTTCTACGCCCAATTTCTCTTTTTCCCGGCGTAGCACCTCAGCCCAAATCGAGGCCAAGCACGTTTCGATTTCCGTACGCGGGGCCACATAGGTGCGGGTGGAGGCCTCTAGCTCGGGTTCGGGCAAAGCTTGTCGATCAATTTTGCCATTGGCGGTGAGCGGCAACTTGCCGAGTACTTGCACGGCTTGCGGCACCATGTAATCGGGCAATTGTTGCTTGAGATGGGAGCGGAAATCTTCGCCGCGGGGCTGCTCAGTGGCCGGATGCAAAACCACATAGGCCAGCAGCCGTAAATCCCCCGCTTCGTCCGCCCGAGCCACGACGACCGCCTGCTTGACGGCTGGATGCTCGGCCAAGATGGCCTGGATTTCGCCCAACTCGACACGGAAGCCTCGAATTTTTACCTGATCATCGGCGCGGCCGAGAAACTCGATGTTGCCATCTTCGAGGTAGCGCGCCCGGTCGCCGGTACGGTACATTTTCGCCGCCCGATCGGTCGCGAACGGATCTTCGAAGAAACGCTCCTCGGTTTTATCCGGCTGCCCGAGATACCCGGCGGTTACTCCCGCGCCACCGATATAGAGCTCCCCAACGGCTCCGCGGGGCACGAGCTCCAGGTTCGGGTCGAGAATGTAGGCTTGGGTGTTGGCGATCGGCCGTCCTAGGGGAATCGTTGCCGTCTTTGCTTGTCGCCAGTCGTAGTCTTTCAGCTTCAACGTCAGTGAGCCTACGGTGGTTTCGGTCGGTCCGTAGTGGTTCAAAATCTCGCAGTTGGGGGCAAGCGAAACAATCTGTTCCAGCAATCTTTTCGTGAGCGCCTCTCCGCCAAAAATCAAGTATCTACGTGGCAGTAACGAAGCGGCTCGCTCGGCTTCTAGCAACGCCTGTAGGTGCGAAGGCACGATCTTTAGCACATCAACGGGGTGCTTCGACAGGTAGTCGGCGAAGCGCCGTGGATCGGTAGAGGTCTCATAACCCACGACGTGCAGGCAGCCGCCTGAGACCAGCGCGGGGAAAATACAAGTATTGCCTAGGTCCGCGCTCAAAGTGGAAACGGTGGCGAACTCAAGACCCTGGGGAAATTTTTCGAGCTCCAGCCTACGGGTGATGAAGTGAGCGTAGTTGACCAGGTTGCGGTGGCGTACGGCCACACCCTTGGGTACACCGGTCGAACCCGAGGTATAGATCACATACACGAGGTTTTCCGGATTGGCAATAAGGGATGGGTTCGACTTGGGTTGGCTGGCCCAATTTTCTTGATCGTGATCGAGCACGATGGTGGGGCCGGCGAACCCCGGCAGAGAGAATCTCGAGTCTCTGATAAGAGCGTAAACGTGACGCAATTGCTGTTCGGTTCTAGCCGGGGGATTGTCGGGATTGAGCGGAACGTATGCGCCGCCGGCCTTCATAATGGCGAGCACGGTCACAATCATCTCCGCCCCGCGCTCCACACACACTCCTACCGGCCGATCCGGACCCACTCCCTGCCGGCGCAAATAGTGCGCTAATTGATTGGCGCGTTCATTTAATTCGCGATAGGTAAAGGTCTCGTCGTCCGAGCGTAGCGCCAATCGCTCCGGCACGCGTGCCGCCTGCTCTTCGAACAGCTCATGCAGGCAACGTGCCTGGGGATAAGCGGCGGCAGTCTGATTCCACTCCACAATAAGTTGCTGCCGTTCGCTTTCGGGCACCAGCGGGAAACGGGCAATGGTCGCCTCGGAATTGTCGACCGCCGCCTGGAGTAAGTCATGGTAATAACCGGCAAGGCGTTCGACGACGGCCGGTTCAAAGCGCGAGCCGTCGTACTGGAACTCGAACTCCAGTTCGTCTGCGCGGCGCACGGCTAGCAATCGAAGTTGAAAAACTTCGTCCATAAGCCGCAGCCGCTCGAACGCGAATCTTAGCTGGCCTTGCGTCGTCTGCCAGCTCAGGTCTTGGTACGAAAAGCTGATGAGTTCTCGCTCCATGGCAATCGTTTCTGGAGGAAAACATTCCTCGAAGGTGGATGCTTCGCGCGCCCACTCAGCGGTTTGGCGTAACACGTCGGCAAAACAAAAATCGTTTTCCACTCTGGCCGAGAACGGCAGGGTTCGGGCAAAACAACCGACCGCCTTCTCCAGTTCCTCGTATTCACGGCCATCGGCGAGAAAGCCCACGAGAAACGCACTCTGTCCGGAAAGTCTTGCGATCAGGGATTCCCAGGCGGCGAGCAGAAACTGAGATGTATCGGAGCGCTCGAGAATTACCGAAGCCGTGGCGGGAGAGATTGTGGTTCGAAGCACCTTGGGTGTGAACCCAGAGCCTTCCTCGAACCTGCCGTAGGGCAAGGTGGGATGGGATGCCCCGAGTTGCTTATCCCAGAAATTCCGTCCCTTTTGCGCCTCCTCGTCCGTGGCTTCGAGCAAATCCGCTTGCCATTGCGCGAATTGCAAATAGCGAAACGATTCACCAAGCCTGTTCTCTTCCCCAGAGTAGATTCGGCTTAGCTCTTCGACCAAAATGCGAAGCGAAGCTCCGTCGGCGCACAAGGGATGCACCATCAGCAAGAGCAAGAAATCTTGTTCTGCCCGTCGGATGAGGATCGCCTGAAGTGTCGCCTGCGCCTCATCGGTGAGTTCCGCCTGGTTCTCGGCGGTCCAAAGCCTCTCAATGGCAAGGTTTCGCTCCGCTTCGTCTAGATCAGAATAGTCCACCTCGTCGAACCCGACCCGACCAGTATCGAGGACCACCTGAAACGGGACTTTCAATCCGGTTTTACGCCGGAACACCGTGCGAAGAATTTCATGACGGCTTACGATATGCTCCAGGGCCTGGCGCAGCCGTCCGGCATCCAAGGCTCCGGCCAAGCGAACCTGACAAGCCGGCCAGGACGCAGCTTTCAGCGCCTCTTGCCGTAGCTTCCAGGCAAACTTTTGTTGTGGCGAGAGCCAGAAGCCAACCGTACTTTCTTGCATCCTCTTTACTTCCTTTCGCGGGCAGTTCTCAGCCTGCAAATAAGATGTTGGGAGGGCAAGTAACCCGTGGGGGAGAGGGTTTTGCCCCGCGCCTGTCTAGGCGGACTTCTCGAGATCGGCGCCGTGGACCAGATCACCCAACGCAACCACGATCTTGCGCGGTCCAACAAATGGATCGCGGGCGTGCGCCGTGAGCATATTGTCGAGGGTTACCATGTCGCCTTCGCGCCAACGGAAGCGCACGGCGTTCTTTTCATAAATCTCGCCGATGTGATCCATGACTGAATCTTCAATCGTCGAACCGTCGCCGTAATAGACGTGCCGCGGTAAATCTTCACGCTTGAAAATCGAGAGCAGCGAATCGCGAGTCTCCGCATCGAGACAGTGCACATGATGAAGCTGGACTTGGTTGAAGAACGACATTTCGCCGGTAACCGGATGGCGCAGCACCCCTCGGCAGCGCTGGCGAACCCGCAGATTGTCCTTGCCGTACCATTCTGCGATGAAACCTTGCTTTTGACATGCGTCTTCGACTTTCGCTCGGTCCTCGGTTTGGAAGAAGCGTTGCCAGCTTACGTCCAGACCCTCAGAAAAATTGCGTACGTACATCAAGCCTAATTTCTCAAACTTCTCTCGCACCGAGCTGTCCAATTGCTGGTACACCTTGCGGCAGTCCACGATCGGAGAGCAACCACCTTCCTTGGCTGCCAGCACGCAGAAAAAGCTGATGCGGGTGGGCCAAGCATTCATGTGCGAGCTCTCGTTATGGTACAGAATGGCTTTGTCTTCTGGGTAGGGGGTCGAGGTATAGATCTTGCCCGCCACACCCTCGCGCGGCAGGTCGCCATATTCGGCGTAGATCTCCTTGTAAATCGAGGAGGCAACACCTTCGAAATCCTCGGCCGTCGAGAGACCAAAACCGCGGAAAAGAATGCCCCCGTGCTTGTGCAGCTTGGCACTGATGTAGTCGCGGTTGGTGGCTGCCCAGTCCGCCAAATCCACCTGCTCGGCGGCCGGCTCCATCACGAGCGGCAGCGGCTGGTCGTCGCTGAGCTGGCTTTCGCGAACGGGATTGAAGTGTGAGAGATCAACGGCTTTGCGCCGAATGGTTCCTAAGGATTTCTTGACCGTAACGGTATTTTCCACAGCAGGTTACCCCTTACTAAAGTTTCTTGAGACGGTTACCTATGTCCATTCCTGTTCCTGATATCGCCTCTGTTGTCGGCATGTATAAAGCGCCAAAAAATATATGCATTTGTGAGGCCAGACTAACTTTACCAAAAGGTCAATAAATTCCTCTAATTGAGCAAGTTGCATGCGCATTAGTTAACCCGCTAACGGTCTCCAAGTTTCGACTATGCAAGCTCTTGCACACTGCTCAGAGGACTTTCGGCACAAGTGATCCCAAACAAGCCCCTTCGGAGATGCAGAGCTGGCAGTGCGCTATTTAGGTCACTACACCGATCGCGTCGCCATCTCCAACCATCGACTCGTTTCCTTGGTCGATCACATAGTCACTTTTCGCTGGCGCGACTCCGCTGACAACAATGAACAGAAGTTAATGACCCTACCCCTCGATGAGTTCCTGCGCGCTTCCTGTTGCATCTGCTTCCCAAAGGCTTCGTCCGCATTCGCCACTTTGGCTTCCGGCGCGCCACTTTCCTGACGCTTTGCTTTCAACTACTCAAAGCACTACACCCATCGCAGACCGAACCAGAAGTTTCCCCTGCCCAGCAACCCAGCCAACTTTGGCTCTGTCCCAGATGTGGCGGCCCCGTGCGGATCATCGAGAAGCTAACCGCTGCCCAGATCCAACTCCGTTCTCCACCCTCGGTCGCCGGAGCCGCGGCATAAAACTACAATCAGCAGCTTTCATTTTTGCCTTACACGCCGAACTGTGCTAATCGAGGCAGATGCTTGGCTGTCAAGAAAAAATAATTCTGACTCTTCTCGCCACCAAGCCTGAGGCGTAGCTTGGTGCCATCAAACCAGTAGGCTTGGTACCCCATACCCTGCATTAGAGCAAACGCCTGATAGGCAGTGGTTGTGGGCGTATCCGGATCGGGAAAGATCTCGATTAGCATGCCGGGATTACACCTTTCGAGCAGGGATTTCGCACCCAGCAAGCATGGCAGTTCGTGATAGTTCACGTCACATTTGATGAATGAAATGTTCTTATCTCCCAGGAGCGAATCGAGAGTAGCGGTGGGTACGCTTACACTGCGGCATCTCGAATCCGCTGTATTTTCAAGTGTAGCGTCGTAATGACATTCAGAACCCCATCGGTAACGGGGTATGCTCAACTGAGCCGAACCTGCCCTGTCGGATATCGCGACATTGAAGATCTCCACATTCGAAAGTTTGAGAATTTTCACGTTATGGGACAAGAAATCGAAAATTTCAGGATTGGGCTCAAAGCTGTACACACATCCTTGTGTACCGACTCTGGTGGACAAATATTTCGTATATCCTCCAATCGAAGCTCCGATATCGATCACCACGTCTCCGGGGGCGATTAGATGGCCAACAACGACTTGGTCCCTTTCGGCCCATTCTTGCCGCTCATGCCTGAGCAGGTAGGCGTAGTAGTGGCGTTTGAAGGAATGGAGGGTGGCAGTAGGCAGAATCCTAGCCACCATTCTGCCCAGAATGACTTTGGGATTCCAAGGCGACTCGGTTTGCATCAACCTGCTTGCGATCGACATCGTAAGCCTCCAAGATTCTTTCAAGAGCGGGTTAGGGAAACTATGGACGAGTGGCTCTAACCGAAGCGAAAGCAGACCATGGACCCCAACAGTAATTCCGCGCAAACATTTCTAGCGCACGCAATGAACATTTACAAGATTGAGTGCGGCAAGCAGGAATTGCTTCTTTGAACTCTACGCTTTCATTGCTCGAGCAGCTATCAACAAAGCTGGTACCCATCCAATTGACAATGGTCTGTCGCCTCGGCCCACATTGGTACTCCGTCTCGCAGGCAGGGAATACATTGTATGATGAGCGCCTCGATGGCAACAAGGTCGAGCGAGCGCATAGGATAACTGGAGTCCCGTGCTATCGCTTGAGTTAAGATCTCCCGCGTCAACGCCTAGGTAATTGTTCATGAGTACGGCAACAGTGGCGGATTCTCGTACGTCCGATATGCGCCGCGAAGAACGCCTCGTCCCCTTGCCGATGTTGATCTTGTTTGCCTTACAGTATGGGTCTTCACGCGAGCTCATTTAGGGCCCGATATCAATGTCTACACGGAAGCCATTTTGAAATCATGGAGTTCGGATGACTTTCGATCGCCCCAGCTGGCTCCTTCCAAGTTCTTTTGTCAACATAGATCGCCATCGCATATGGGCCCAAGTTAAGGATTCATGAATTGTAATGGTATTTTCAGTTGTAGTACTCTTGACCAAAGTTTTTCTTGGAGGCGATTATCAACGCCAATTCGACAGGTCATTGCATTATAAAAGGACGTCCGATTGGAGCAGCTCGCTCGGCGGATCCGGGGAGTTTCGGTCTCATCCTTGTTGGCGGAGTTAGATTCGGCCTCAGTGGTCTCCATCTCGGCTGTGCCGGGTTCGCGGGAAGTCCTGCCGATGCGGGTTCGCGACCTGAGAGCGCTGTCGGCATCACATCAAAGTGAAAATCGAATGGCACGAACCGTGCTTTTGCGGCTAAGTTCGTTGTTGCTGTTGTGAGAACTACAAATTGCTCATGCTGGGTTTGCTAAAGGTTGGACTTGCCAATCATCGTGCCGTATGACTGCCGATACGTTTTGGATCCTGAACGAAGTTCGGGCATTTATCCCTGGCGACCATGCGTCCAAAGTGCGAGTTGGCGTCGCTTCAGTTCACCGCTGGCGGTGAATGAAGTAGGATTTATAGCTTGCGTGAGGCGATTCGGCGCCCTAGCTGAGCCAAAGAGCCTAGCAAATGGGGTATGGAAATGACACAGCATGCTGCTCTTTTTGGTGAACGGCGCCCAGCCCATGCGGTTGGTAAGGTTTATCAGCCGATACTGATTGGGTTGGTCTTGTGACGGATGAAGATCCTCTGGGTCAAAGCTAATAAGCTGTTGCCGGTCCACAGCGGGGGGGATATCCGTTCGTATAATATCGCTCGCCAGCTCTCGCATCGACATGAATTGGTTTTCTTCTCCTACTATGACGGAAAGTGGGATCCCGACTACGAGACGCAATTGCGCCAGCACTTTTCCGGAGCAATATGTGCTTCGAGCGGAAGCAGGAATTCGTCGCGTGTGGCGCGTGTGCTAGATTACTGCGTCCACCTTTCTTCTCCCTTGCCCTACGCCATAAGCCGGTTTGCTTCCGCCGAAGTGCGCGAGCGCTTATGCCAATGGTTTGCTGAGCGCCGTTTCGATGTGGCAGTTTGTGATTTCCTGGACGCTGCAGTGAACTTTCCTACGCACCTGACGACGCCTAGCGTACTCTTTCAACACAACGTAGAGAGCGAAATCTGGCGACGTCATGCAAGCAGGGCGTCAAATCCGCTGAAAAGGCGTATTTACGCGATGGAGTTTCACAAGATGCTTGCTTATGAGCAGAATACTGTTCGTAGATTTCAACACGTCATCGCAGTTTCAGAACACGACCGAACTTTGATGAAGGGCTGGGTAGATGCCTCTCGAATTACGGTGGTTCCGACCGGAGTTGATTTAGGACAGTACCGGCCCAGTTTCGATCGCCCTCCGGTAGGTCAGCTGGTGGTATTTGTCGGAGCCATGGATTGGGAACCGAACATTGATGCCATGGAGTATTTGTGCCGGGAAATCTGGCCCCTGTTGCTGGCGCAGGTTCCGGGGGCCAAACTGCGGATCGTCGGCCGCAATCCGGGAGAGCGTGTCCGCAGGTTGGCAAATGCCTCGGTTGAGATCACGGGCAGGGTTCCGTCGGTTGTTGAACACTTGCAAGAGGCGGCGGTGGTGGCTGTTCCCCTTCGCATTGGTGGGGGTACCCGCCTGAAGATCTATGAAGCCATGGCGGCGGGAAAGGCCGTAGTTTCGACTTCAGTTGGGGCCGAGGGGCTTGATGTGCGACCGGGACACGACATCGTACTAGCGGACGAGGCAAAGGCGTTTGCCGACGCGATTGTCCGGTTACTGCGGCACCAGGACTTGCGCCATAGCTACGAGCGTGCCGCCGCGGAATGTGCCGCTCGGTACGACTGGAGTGTTATCGGTGAGGACTTTGGACGCAGGCTCGAGAATATCTGTGGACGTTCAGTCGGGCCAGGCAACGTCCATGCAGCTGTCGAAGAGGGGTGAAATCTGACATGGGGCGGTTCGCATGGGTAATCTGATTATTCTGCATATATCAACCGGGCGCTTGTGCTTGCCCAATACTGGGCATTATCGGTCCAAGCAGGGCTTTGCTCTGCCTCTCGTGAGTTGGATACTACCCCAGTTAGAGCTACGTTCGTGCCTCGATTTTGGGAGCGCCCAGTCGGTAAGTGGAGCTAAGGCGTGACCTCCGGCGAGAGAACGCAAGTCCAGATGCTGGCCCAACAGAGCCGCGGGGACTCCCAGTCAGCAGATGCCGAAGTCGCGAGTCGTGTGGGTATTTTCCTATTAGTCAACAGCTTGGAAACTGGAGGCAGCGAGCGCCAGTTCGCTGAGCTGGCCCGTTGCCTCGATCGTGCGTTCTTTGCCGTGCATCTAGGGTGTCTGCTGAACCGAGGGACATTTCTTGACGCCCAGGGAATGCAACATTTTGGATTAGGCGGGAGCCTCTATCGCTGGCAATCTATGAAATCGCGGTATCGCATGGCTCGCTACATGCGTAACGCCAACGTGGCTATCGCCCACGCTATCGATTTTTATGCCAACCTCATGCTCATACCGGCGGCGCGGTTGGCGCGAATTCCCGTAGTTATCGGAAGCCAGCGACAACTCGGAGACCTGCTGACGCCCTGGAAATATCGTGTGCAACGGCAGATGTTTCGCTGGTGTGATTGCGTGGTCTCGAACTCGCGTGTGGTGCGAGATCGGCTTGTGGGCGACGGATTACCGGAAAAGAAAGTCGTCGTGATCCCCAATGGCCTGCCGCAAGAAGCCTTTGCGAAGACCTCGCCCGCAATGCCAAGAACTCCTGGCTTGTTGCGGGTTGGCATGATTGCGCGTATGAATTCCCGCGCGAAGAATCACGCCGTTTTTCTTGCGGCTGCGGCACGCGTCTTGGCGCTCCTTGACAATGTGGAGTTCGTACTGGTTGGGGATGGCCCGCTGCGTTCTGAACTCGAGGCCACAGCGGACCGGCTAGGATTGGGCGGGCGGGTGAAATTCCTAGGTGATCGCCGCGATATTACGGCCGTGCTTGCATCCCTGGACATCTCGGTTTTGCCCTCAATTTCCGAGAGCCTCTCGAATGCGATTCTCGAATCGATGGCCGCTGGGATACCTGTGGTGGCAACCCGCGTAGGAGGAAATGCGGAGTTAGTGACCGAGCGCACAGGGCTCCTGGTCGCCCCCAATGATATCGAAGAATTGACGCATGGCATCCGGCGCCTGTTGTGTGATCCCATTTTGCGCCAACAGTTTGGCGGGGAGGCTCACCTTGTCGCGCAGTCAAATTTCACCAGCGAAAGAATGCGGCAACGGCACGAGGAGCTCTATCGAGAGCTGCTCGAAAGAAAACGCTGGAAGCGAACGAATTAAGCTTGCTAGCGCACCGCTTAGAAAGAAGCGCCCGCCTGACTAGAGTAGCAACAATCTGAACAGCTGAACCTATTCTGGTCTGGCACATGGAGGTGCAGAATAAACTTCAACTTATGTCCTCATTGAGGACTTTAAGCGGCCAAGGTCAAGCGAGTGGAGCTGGCCGAACAGCGTCGCAGCATTAAGCGCGTGTTCTGTGAGAATCTCGCCCTAGTACACACCTTTCGCGGAAATCGCAAATTTTTCTCGCTGTACTCAAGCGGTATGCAAATTCACTGCACCGTCGTGAGTTTGCCTTGCGGTTCGGTGCGAGCATTCATGGGCGATTCTCCTTCCAAGCACACACGCTGCCAAAGCTCTAAATTCAACAAGCGCCAGATACGGTCATAATGGTCACGATAATGTTCCCTGTGCTCCCGAAAGAGACGCTCAATCGAAGCACGCCTGAACAGCCCGCGCTCCAGGCTGCGAGGCTCTAGGAGCATACCTTCAACCACGTCAATCTGCGGTCCGGCAAGCCATCCGCTCCAAGGCGTGGGAAATCCCAACTTGGGGCGATACAGAATCGAATCCGGCAGTCGGCCGGCCATGGCCTTCTTCAAGATTCGCTTGCCTGCGAGCCCACGGATCTGAATACTCCGGGGAACACGCATCGTCCATTCCACCAGCACATGATCCAAAAACGGTACCCGGCTTTCAATTGAGGCCGCCATGCTCATGTTGTCCTGTTTCATGAGTAACTCGAGTAAGTAAGTTTTGATGTCGGTATACAGAAGTCTCTGCAGGATTTCCCCACTGGAGTATTCCCAGTACCCTAGCACGTTGCGGTAAGCCGCACCCGACTCAAATTGATGCGTGAGATCTTCGGTGAACAATTCCGCTTGTTCCCGCTCGCTGAATGCGGAGAAGAAGTTGTCAAAGTAAAGTGATGCCCAGGACTTTCCATCCAGTCCGAGAAAAGTATGCGAAAGCTTGCGACGGGCGTTCGCATGGAACCAGCTAGAATCGGAGATGAAGTTGCGGATACCGGTGCGTAGAAAACTTGGAACCATGCTGCGATAGATCCGATCAAAAGCGTGATTCTTGAGAGTCCAGGCATATCGCGAATAGCCCGCGAGGGTCTCATCGCTGCCCTCTCCGGTGAGCACAACTTTTACACGCTCTCGGGCGAGCTGAGCAACGAAGAATAGAGACACGCTGGAGGGCCAGACTATCGGCTCGTCTTCATGCCAAATGAGTTTGGGAAGCACGTCGAAGAAGTCGCGGCAGCTGACCAAAACTTCGTGATGCAGGGAATGGATATGTTGCGCAACTGCCCGCGCATAAGGCAGTTCGCTGTAATTCTGCTCTGCGTAGCCTACCGAGAAGGTTTCGATCGGTTCGCGACGAATGTCGGTCATTAAGGCAGCAACTGCACTGGAATCCACGCCACCGCTTAAAAAAACTCCCAGCGGGACATCGCTCATCAAGTGACTACGGACTGCACCTTCGAGCAGTTCGCCGTAGGAATTCACGTAGTATGCTTCCTCTCGCGCGGGCTCGTCTACAACGGTCGGAAGATCCCAATAGCGCTCGATTCGCAGTTCGCCAGCTTCCGAGAGTTCCATCCAATGTCCGGGCATAAGCTTATAGATACCGTGATATAAGGTCTCGGCACCCGACAAGTATCCAAATGCGAGATACTCGGGAAGAGCTGCGTGCTGAATTGCGGGGCGGGTGTCGGGGTGCGCGAGAAGGACTTTGATCTCTGAGGCGAACACAAAGCGGTTTCCACTCCTCATGTAATACAGAGGCTTGATCCCCAAGCGGTCGCGAGCGATGAATAGCAGTTTCTTTTTGGCGTCCCAAATGGCAAAAGCGAACATACCTCGGAGATAGTCGACGCAAGCTTTCCCGTACTGCTCGTACAGATGCACAATCGTCTCAGTGTCGCTGCGGGTGCGGTAAGAATGACCGCTGGCCACGAGCTGCTCGCGCAAAGTGGCATGGTTGTAGATTTCGCCATTAAAAACAATCCAAATGGAGTCGTCTTCATTGCTGATAGGTTGATGCCCGCGGGCGAGGTCTACAATGCTGAGCCGCCGCATGCCAAGGCCAATGCGACCCTGGACGTAGAAGCCCTCGTCGTCGGGACCACGATGCACCATGACGTCGCACATCCGCCGCAATACCGAAGGGTTAACTTGCGCCTCTTTTCTAAGTTCCAGAATTCCTGCGATTCCGCACATTCCGTTTCTCCATCGCGCTAACCTTAGCCGCAGTTTCGGCTCGCATCTCACTCCACGACTTGCTCGAGCGCAGCCTCAGAAGAAGAAAATGTACTCCTCGGGCGAGACCACGACCATTGTTCCATGCGGCAACTGTTCGATACTAGGCTGGTACCGGACCTGATCAGTGAACTTCCCGCAACCATGATGATGTATGTTAGCTGGCCCTGCTTCGACCTCGAATACAGAAATTCCGCATCGCTGGTCCACTCTGCCAAGCTCCATGTCTCCATGCCTTGCGCGAACATGAAGAGGTGCTCCTCGGTTGCAGTCTCGTATCGATATCCTTGGGGGTTTTTGCACTTGGGACCGTTAATTTCCATGAAACGGCCTAGTGGGTGGCCCTTTTTCTGGGTGACTAGCAGGGTCGCACAGGAGACGGGAAGTTGAACATCGGCGGACAGGCGAAGCAGGGGGGCAGGATCCTTTCTTCCGTACGCCGAAGAAGTCGACCCGACCGCAATTTCACTCCGCCAAGGTGCAGGCGTCGTGGTGTAAACAGTGAGGCAACTACTGTCTTGAGGGCAGGGCGCTGAAGTTGGGCAAGCGAGGAAAGCCCCGCCCTGTTCCCTCAGCTCGATATCTTCGGCAAAATGCCAGAAGGTTTCGATGCTGTGGGCCCCACGGCCCTCACAGACATCGCGAACCAACCAAAGGCCATTATTTCTATGGAACACAAAGCGCCGATGAAGCACTGGATCGGGCAAACGAGAGTAGCCGTCGTGGCTAGCGCTCAAGAACGCAAAGCAATCTCTCTGCACCCAACGTTCGGCTTTAACATTCGGAATAGCACTCCATGCGAAGGGCCCATCCGCGAGGGCTTGGTCGCATCCGTCCACCCGCACTGTATTGTGAGCCGCGGTGCCGCGTAACAGATCTCGCTCATTCGCATCTGAGCTGTAGACGCCCGTACCGGGATCGATGAGGAAACACCGTCCTTCGGCCGAAAGGCGGACGCTCAGTGCGTCGGCGTGCCCATGCCCACATCGGCCAGTTCCTTGCGGACCGGCATCGACTACCATCTGCTCACGCCCGGGGGCCTCTCCCGCCAGAACATAGATGCCGCTGGCCTCGAAGGCTCTCGAGCGAATCAATCGGGGTCCCGGAGGTTGGGACAATTGGCGAGCCTTATCGCCGAACAACCAGATCGCCTCTTCGGTCAATGGGGCGGCCGAGCGGATGTGCTCGCGACCGTAGAGCAGTGCTCCCAAGGCGAGAGGATCGCTCATGTGCGCCGGCCGATTGCGCCGAGGATTGAAAACTCTGCCGCCATCATCATCGCCAAAACCTATGGGCGAACTGGCTTGTGAGAGCGCCTCAAGCAGCTCGAGCATCTTTTCGATAACCGCATCGAAATCGGGAGGAGGGGTCAATCCGGCGTGTTGGGCAAGTACCCGTGAGTGCAAAAAGAAGTCGAGTGCATAGACGTGGTAATGCAACGCTTGCTCGAAGTAAACGCCATCGCTACGTACTTGGCGCTTTGCTGCCTCGAGGATCAGATTCCAGCCCTTACGTTTCCAGCGTTCAGCTGAAGGACAAGGCTCGAACCAATTTGCGATGAAGAATAACGCAACTGCCTCGCCGAGGAGATGAGTATTGGGCGAAAAATACGTGGATAAGTAGCGTTCGATATACCGGCCGTTTAACATCAGCGAACGTCGAAGGTGCAGGCCAAATTCGCTCGGAACTGGGGCGGATGTGCCAAGCAAAGCAGCGATCCACAACCAGGAGAGGCTGCGAAAGGCAACTTCAAGCGAACTGCTCCAATTCATACCGTAGGGGTAAGGATTGGCATTTTGCCAGCTGTACCACTGCTGGACGAGCTCGTTGACAAACCTCGCCTCACCCGTTAAACACCAGGCCTTGGCCAACGTGACCAAATGCTGGTGTCGATTTAACTCCCACGTAACCTTGTGATCTCCCACCTGCTGAAAATCCAGGAAGTGGATTTTGTACCACGGCTTCAGCGGCGCGCGTTTGCCATGGACAACGTCGTTGTACCAATCGATCTCCGCTCCGTAGTCGAGGTCGGTGTACCCGAGGAGCTGGAATCGGTGCTGGCAAATAGCCGCCGCTTCCTCGCAAATACGGTCGCGTTCATCCGGGAGCAGCTCCTTAAGCAAAGTAATTCGTTCCGCCAGTTCATGGTTGGCAAAGAAGAACGTGCGCGGTTCCAAAGGCGCGTTGATTTCCGGGACAAAATTATGCCCAAGCTTAGCTGCCAGCAAGTCGAGGCGCTTGCCTAGAGCCTGAGCCAGACGAGTGCGGGCCTCGTCCCAACTCATTCTCGATAAACGAGAGCAAATCCTGCGCCAGTTAGAAGTCACAAGTTTCCTTCTGTTACATAGTAGCGGGTAGGGAGCACTCGCCATGCCAAAATGCGCCCTTGGGTTGGCGTACAAGGAACTTATCTTCTAATGGGTTAGAGCGAACGGCAGAAGGGCGGGAAAACCTGTCAT